>Ga0307417_10001264_pt1 | contig 10545 bp, 7 predicted proteins | sample SalMarWE160210MG_2_FD_202514 | JGI IMG/M metagenome (GOLD analysis project Ga0307417, IMG submission 202514) | Salt marsh sediment microbial communities from the Plum Island Ecosystem LTER, Massachusetts, United States - WE1602-10 | ecosystem: Environmental > Aquatic > Marine > Intertidal zone >...
CCCAGGCCGCGATTTGTTGCTCGGTCTCGCACAGATCGGACACCGCCTTCTCCCAGACGCTGTCATACACCGCGTGGCTAATCTGCGATTTCGCGGTCGGCGCGCAAGGCTTGGTCGTGTACCAGGTGCGCATGGAGGCAGTGGAGCCGATGGGCCGCTCCTGGTCGTAGACGGCAGCCAGGCGAGTGGTGTTCTGCAGCTCCAGGATTCGGCTGACGTGGGCGACCACCGTGTCCATGTTCAGAGCCACCAGGATCCGCCGGCGCGTCGCGTCGCGATGCCACAGGCTGGGAATGTCCAGCTTGTCGCTGGACAGAAACTGCTCCACTAGCCGGATGATCTGGACGGCGAGATACTGCTTGTCGCCGCTGAAGACGCCGGTGTTGGCCATGCGGTCGAAGTCGAGGTCGCCGGCCACCGTGCCCAGCCAGAGCATGGCCACGAGCACGCATACGGCACCCAGCTCCAGCAGGGTCAGCATGAACAGCACGGCGCCGTTGCCGCTGCCCGGGCTACGCTCGCCGAGCACCATCATCGCGCCACCGAGGCTCATCAGCTCCCAGGCGATGAGGAAGGCCGCCCCCTCGGTCAGACCGAGCACGCCCAGGGTACCGAGCAGCGCCGTAGCGGCGCCGAGCACCCAGAGGCGCCCGTGGGCGAGCGGGGAGCCGAGTCCGACCGCCAGTGCGGCGGGCACCAGGCCGAAGGCCAGCAGCCAGGCGGCCTCGGGTGAGAGCCGGAAGGACACCGGCGCCGTGAAGTCCAGACCAAGGCGGACGGGCGGTGTCCCGTCGGGCAGGGCCAGCACGGCGCCCGCGAGCAGCAGCAACGCGCCCGCGGCGAGCAGCGCGCGGCTCGGGCCCGGCGCCTTGCCGGTGAGCCCTGCCACGGCCGCCGCACTCCAGCTCAGTGCGGCCAGGGCGATCAGCTCAGGGCTCAACGTGGCCTCCACTCACACGTTGTGGCATCCGCTCCAGGAGCACCAGCAGTCCCTCGATGATGGCCGCCGGATTGGGTGGGCAGCCCGGCAGATACAGGTCCACGGGCAGCCATTGGTCGATCCCGTGTCCGGTGCTGTAGCCGCCGGCGGCGACGCCGCCGGAGACCGCACAGCTGCCGTTCGCCATGACCAGTCGCGGCTCGGGCATGGCTTCGTAGGCGTTGCGCAGCGGACCGCGCATCGGCGCGGTCACGGGCCCGGTGACCAGCAGCAGGTCCGCAAAGCGCGGCGAGGCCGTGAAGAAGATCCCCAGCCGGTGCAGGTTGTAGTAGGGATTGCTTAAGGCCTGCAGCTCCGATTCGCAGCCGTTGCACGAGCCGGCGTCCACGTGGCGAATGTGCAGACTGCGCCGAAGCGACGCGAGGCGCTGCTCCAGCGCCCGGGCTGCCGGCGACTCGACCGCCTGCCGCCAATGCAGATCCTCGCGCCGGCGCACCCCGAAAGCCCAATCAGGGGAAGGCGTCAACGCCCCGGTCGGACACGCTTCCGTGCACAGCTGGCAGACGATGCAGCGACCGTAGTCGACGCGGATGGGCGGCTCGGTCTGGGACGGCGCCGGAGTGAGGGCGGCAGTCGGGCAGACCGCCACGCAATCGCTGCAGCCGGCGCGGCAGCGGCCGGGCTCGAAGCGTGGCATGCCGAGCACACCTGCCTGTCCGTCGTCGCCGCCCGGCCGGGGCCACGCCGTGGTCGCCGAGCCCCGACTGAGTCCAAACCAGCTCCACCTCACCATGCGGGTGCCTCAGCGATCGCAGCCGGCGATGGTGAGCCCGAAGCTCGCCTCGTTGATCGCGTAGTCCATCATGTTGCTCTCATGCACGGTGTGGGGAAACGCCCGCCAGTTGGAGAACGACGGCGACTTTATCTTAACCCGCGCCAGGCGGCCCTCGGCATCGCAATGCACGGCGTAGTAAAGCGAGCCGCGCGGCGACTCCGCCCAGCCGAGTCCTTCCGCGCCGGGGGCCACGGCGAGGTCGCTGCGCACGGACTCCCCTGCCGACAGATGCGGCAGCAGGTGCAGGATGACCTCGAAGCTGGCGTCTATCTCCTCGGCGCGGACCCGCGCCCGCGCATGGGCATCGCCGGCCGTCTGCACCGGGATGCGCAGGTCCGTCTCGCCATAGGCGGCGTAGGGGTGATCACGGCGCAGATCCCTGTCGAGGCCGGAGGCGCGCTCCACCGGACCGGTCGCGCCCTGATCGAAGGCGGTGGGCTGATCGAGCACGCCGGTGTCGTGCAGGCGGTCGCGATAGCTGGTGGTGCGCTCCAGCATCCGCAGGTAGGCGCTCACCTCGCGTCGCAATGCGCGCAGGTCATGGCCGAATTCGTGGCCGGGCGACAGGTCGCGGCGCAGGCCGCCCGGCACCAGCAGGCCGCGCAGGAAACGGCTTCCCGTCAGGCCCGCGTTGATCTGCTTGGCCCGCTCCTCCAGGAGCTTGCCCTGGGCCTGCCCCACTTTGAGGGTGGTGGTGTCGGCGAGGTGCCCGAAGTAATGCAGGTGGTTGTATAGCCGCTCCAGCTCGGCGACCAGCACTCGCAGCTCGCCCGCGCGCCGGGGCACCGTCACGCCCGCGGCCGCTTCCACCGCCTGGCAATAGGCCAGGGCGTGGGCAATGCTCCCCACGCCCGAGACGCGCTCTGCGAGCACCACGGCGGCAGATGGGTCGCGACCCTCGAAGCGCTGCTCCATGCCTCGGTGCTTGAAGAACAGCTGCGGTTGGTAGTGGAGAATGTGCTCGCCGACATAGAAGAAGAAAAAGCGCGCGGACTCGACCACATCTGCCCGCACCGGGCCGAAGGGCAACAGTTGGACGTCGCCGGAAGCGGACGGCAGCGCAGGAGGAGTCGGCTCGAAGCTCATCGCTTCCCCCGAAACATGCGGATCCAGCATCGGATAGGCGTGCCGTGATCCGGCGTGCAGCACCAGGGGTAAGGGCTCGGGATGGTCCGCGAAACGCACGCCGTACAGGTCGGTGATCTCGCGCTCGTACCAGCCGAGCAGGGGCATGCGCTGGGCGAGGCTCGGCACCTCGGCGCCCGCCGGGCGCACACGCCACACGACGAAGGGGCGGCGCGGGCCCGGTGAGGCCAGATAGCACAGCTCCGGGTGGGTCGCGCCGGGCGGCAGGACGCCCCACGCCATCTGCATGCGTCCGCCGGCCTGCAGCAGCTCGGAGGCGGCCGCATCCATGGCACCGGGCGCCAGGGTCCGGGTGTCTGCCGGCTGGATCACGGGTGGCCTCCCGCCAGGGCGGCGCTCGCGGCGTGGAAGACCGGCGTGAGCGCCGACGGCCACCACAGCCCGAGCAGCAGCAGAGGCGCGCCGGCCAGCAGCATGGCCGCGACGGACCAGGGGCCCGCAGTGCGCGCCTGCGGCTCGGAGGCGGGTGCGGGGCTGTAGTACATGATGCGGAAGTGGTTGAGGAATCCGGCGAAGATCACCACCAGCAGCACGAGCATGATCACCGCGGCCCAAGTGTAGTCCGGGGTGAGGCCCGCGCGCAGAATGGCCAGCTCGGAAAGAAACAGGCCGAACGGCGGTGCGCCGGTGATGGCCACCGCCCCGGCCAGCCACAGCGCACCGGCCACCGGAAAGTAGCTGCCGACGCGGCGGATGGCGGCCATGTCCTTGGTTCCGTAAGCACGCATCATGACTCCCGAGCCGAAGAACATGAGCGACTTGTTGAGGGCGTGATTGAGCATGTGATAGAGGGCACCGGCTACCCCCAGGCTGCCGCCGAAACCGAATCCGAGCGCCATCACGCCCATGTGCTCCACGCTGGAATAGGCCATCAACCGTTTCACGCCCCTTTGGCGCACGATGAACAGTGCTCCGACAACCATGGACAGCATGCCCAGCACCACCAGCGCCGTGCCGGGCAGCACGGTGGCTCCCGCCCGCTCGGCTATCGCCTTGAGTCGCACGATGCCCACCAGCGCGGTGTTGAGCAGCGCCCCGGAGAGCAGCGCGGAGACCGGGGCGGGGCCCTCGCTATGGGCATCGGGCAGCCAGGTGTGCATGGGCGCGAGTCCTGCCTTGGTGCCGTACCCGACCAGCACCAGCAGGAATGCCAGGGTGACGAGCGTGTGGCTCATCCGCGGCGCCGCCTGCGCCAGCGCCTGCCACGTCATGTCGTAGCTCGGTCCCAGCACCGCGCTGCCCGCCCAATAGAACAGCACCGTGCCGAGCAGCGCCAGGCTGAGGCCCGCCGAGACCACGACGATGTATTTCCACGCCGCCTCGATGCTCTCCGCTGCGTGCTCAAAGCCGACCAGGAAGGTGCTGACCAGGGTGGTCAGCTCGACGGCTATCCAGTACATGCCGGCATTGTTCACCAGCGGTGCGGCCAGTGTGGTCCAGGCGAAGCCGGCGAACAGCGTATAGAAGAGGGGTAGCCGCTGCGGCTCGTCGAGCAGCCGCATATAGCCGACCGCGTAGATCGAGGCGAGCAGGTAGACCAGCGCCGCACACAGCACCACCCAGGCGCCAAGACTGTCCACCAGCAGGTAGCCGTCCATGGCGAATTGCGGCGTGGCGGCCAGGAACGGCAGCGGCACGGCGGCAGCGGCGGTGACCAGCGCCGCCAGGAGATTGGCTCGCTCGGCCAGCCGCGCCGACCGCGTCGCGGCACACAGCGCCACCGCGGCCAGCGGCGCAATCAATACGATGGATGCCAGCACGATGCTCATCCCACCAGCCTCCGCAGCTCGAGGCTGCTGGTGGTGCCGGCGTGCTCCACCAGATAGCGCGCGAGCACGCCGAAGCAGGCGACCGCCACCAGCAGGTCGAACAGGATCACCAGCTCGATGAGCAGCGGCATGCCGGGAACCAGGACCTGGGAGCCGAGGAAGATGCCGTTCTCGAGGATGAGCAGACCGAGGATCTGGCTGATGGCCTCGTGACGCACGGCAAGCATCAGGAAACCGATGAGCTTCATCGATAGCATGACGGTCAGCGCCAGGACGACGACCGAGCTCGGGTTGCCCATCGCACCGGCGATGCGATAGGACACCGCGAGGGCGAGCACGACTGCCGCGGCACCCATCACCAAGGTGGTGGCCGGCTGTATCTTCAGGCGCAGCTCGCGATCAACGCCCAGACGCCGCAGGATGCGCAGAATCAGATAGGGCAGCAGCAGCCCGCGAAACAGCGCCGTGAGCAGCGCAATGACATACAGCTCCGGAACCTGTGCGTAGTGGCCCATGGCGGCGGAGAGCAGCGCGATCAGCCACGACTGCAGGCCGAAGGCATACATGTAGTCGCGCAGCCAGCGGGAGCCCAGCATGACGAAGGCGAGCAGCAGGCTGCCGATCGCCAGCAGACTGAACAACGAGGCGGCCAGCGGCGTGAATTGTGGCAGGGTCACGGCGTCAGCGAATCTGGTTGGCGATCACCGCCAGGGCCGCCAGCAGAAACGAGGCGGCCAGCGGCTCCTGATAGCGATAGAAACGCAGCCGTGACTGTGCCGTTTCCACGACGATGACCAGACAGGCGACCAGTGCAAACTTGCCGAGCAGCGCGGTCGCCGCGCCGAGGGCGCCGAGCGCCGTGCCGTGTATGGACAGTGCCCAGGGCAGCACGAGCACGTTGCAGAAGATGGTGTAGAGGATGAGCTGCTTCATCATGCCGGCCCACTTGAGCAGTCCCAGCAGCGGGCCGGAATAGTCGAGGATGCGTGCCTCCTCGATCATGTAGACCTCGATGTGGGTACTGGAATGGATCGGCAGGCGATCGGTCTCCACCAGCAGCAGAATGAAGAACGCGCAGACAAGGAACACATGTGCCGGGCTCCAGTAGACGGCGGGCTCGTGCACCAGCAGGTGATTGACCACGAAGGGCAGCATGGCCTTCGCCAGCAGCGCGATGCCGACGAGCACCAGGATCAGGGTGGGCTCCGCGAGTATGGTGATCATCACGCTGCGGCTGGATCCGATGCCGCCGTAGGCGCTGCCGGAGTCCAGGCCGGCGAGGGTAATGAAGAAGCTGCCCAGGGTCAGGATCAGTCCGCCCCCCAGAATGTCCCCCATATCCGACAGGGGCAGCGGGTAGTTGGTGAGCACAGGGATGAGCAACGGCACGATGAGCATCGCCGTGAACGCGACCACCGGGGCGCAGAAGTGGATCATGGACGCGCCTTCGGGCACCACCAGCTCCTTGTGGAAGAGCTTCCACAGGTCGCGGTAGGGCTGGAGCAGGCTAGGCCCCCGGGCGCGCTGGACCCGCTCCTCGTAGCGCAGGATGAAGCCCTGAAGCAGCGGGGAAAGCGCCAGTACCGAAACTACCTGGCCAGTCTGGAGGGCGAGGTCGCGGATGCTCATGAGTCCCGGTCCGCCGGAGCGAGGATGCAGAAGGGAAAGCCCCTGGCGCGGGCTGAGTCATGAGCACGGGCAAGCCCAATGCGCGAGGCAATGGCCATGACGCTCCTACCTGAACAAGGTGTGTCGGATGCTCGGTAGGAGTCATCAGCCCCGCAGGGCGGTTACCGGCGAACCCCATCGCCTCGAAGTCGCGCCAATGCTATTCAGAAGCCAGTGACGCTGTCAAGGCGCGGCCCGCGTCACCAGTCGTCTATGGATGGAGCCGGGCTCGCACCTGGTCCGGCCCGGGCACGCCGCCGGCGTGCACGAGCTTGCCGAAGGGACTCTCTTCCAGATTGCCTCTGCTCGGAGTGCAACCCGTGGCGTGCTGCCTCCCACTACCGAACGCAAGCAGGTTGAGGGTCGAAAGGACTCAGGTCGCGCCCTGGTGCCCCCAGCGCCGGCGGCCCGACTCCAGGGCATGGAACAGCACCGGCACCACCAGCAGGGTGAGGAAGGTACCGGCCAGCAGGCCGGCGATGGCCACCACCGCCAGGGGGGACAGGCGCTCGATGCCCACCGCCCATTCCAGGGCGATCGGAATCATGCCGGCGATGGTGGAGCCGGCGGTCATGAGGATGGGCCGGGTGCGCAGGCGCACCGGTTCGAGGATCGCCTCATCGAGGGGCTTCCCGTCGGTCAACAACTACCAGGACATTCACCTGGAGCCCCGACCGGGCTCCCGAGCATATCGTCCTCGGGCATTCCCGAGTCCCACCCGACACAAGCCCTCCTGCCGCCCTGCGGGGACCCGCTCGACACACCTTCTTGCACGACGGCTTTGATGTCCGTTTGCGACCCAGAGCAGCCCCCAGGCTTGAGGAGCCTACGGGCGGCAATGCGAAGGAAAGCGGCCTTTAGCCAACTCGCGATCCGAGAGACACGGCCCTGGGTTTACCTTGCGGTGCGCGGTCAAATAATACACCGCGCTATGTACGCTAGCGCCCATACCCGGCTCACGACTCGGTATATCCTTATAGCTGTGTTAGAGCAACAGCGATATGACTTCCCCGGTCGGAGAGTCTTATCCTGCCACCCACGCTCGGTTAGCCGCTATCGATAAGCGCTGCACCAGAGCCTGCTCAACGCTTCGCGCGGGTATCGCGCATCGCGGAAACCGCCCCCGACACTTTTCGGGCGGAGAAGTACGCCAACATTACAAACAACGGAGATCACTATGTCTATGGGACTGATGTTTTGGGTTCTCATGCTGATCTGGTTCGTGTTCAGTCTGGTCTCGACCTTCGGTGGCGGTGCCATCGGCCAGTACGGACCGGCGGTGAACTCAGTGCTACTCTTCATCCTGTTCGTGCTACTCGGGTGGAAAGTGTTTGGGCGGCCGATCACTTGACGGCTAAGCGAGAGCGGCCCAGTAAGCCCGAGGTGCCGTCGCTGCCCGCCAAGGAAGTGCGAAGCACGAGGCGGGGGCACGTCCGCGGAAGGCGTAGGGCGCGGGTGTGTGGCCGCAATGGCGCTTAGCTGTGTGGAGCGCCGTGGCGACCGCGGCACAGGTTGTCACCAGTCCCCGAGTCCCGGCAGCATAGGATGTTCCCGCCGGGTATCACGGGGGGACACGCGACACCTCGGTGCTTGCATCATCGACCGCGTGTTCGAGCGCATCGACGATGGGCAGATGCGGTTCCGACAGGCTCGAAGCACTGACGCTAAAAGATGTCGCTGCCATCAGCGAGCGGGCGCGTCGCCGGGTGGTTGCGTTGGTTCGCCCGCCGCCACCTGCTCGACGCCCACGACATGCTCGCCTGGACGAACAGCGCCTTCTCACTCGAAGCACCGGCGCGTGCATATCCAACCACAGCGGAGCCACCTTCAATCGTCTGCGTGAGCACGCCGTTCGGATAACGAGCGGCAGCTAGGCCAACCTTGGCGGACGCTCGTCCAACATGGCTGTATGACCGCAACTGGCCGAAAGCGGACATGAGAGTGCGATGCGGGTCAGGCGGTGAAGTCGCGCCGGGTCAGGGCCCGGGCTAAAGGCACAGGCCGCAGGATGCGCCGGGCTCAGGCCGCGCCCTGCCGGCCCCAGCACCGGCGGCCCGACTCCAGGGCATGGAACAGCACCGGCACCACCCAGCAGGGTGAGGAAGGTACCGGCCAGCAGGCCGCCGATGGCCACCACCGCCAGGGGGGACAGGCGCTCGATGCCCACCGCCCATTCCAGGGCGACCCAAAGCAGCCTGTGATGCCCACGCCCCTGAGGGTCCGCAGTTAGACCTAGACCGAACTCGCGGCTCCTAGGGCCAAACGACAAAAACCGTTGCTCCGAATATGGCGCGACGTCACCCTGTTCATGTACGCAGCTCCCACGCAAGCGGCAATCCGCTTGGTAAACTGCCTGTCAGCTCCGAGAAACCGGGACCCAACTGGCGAGCACAATCAGAATTGCCCAGGATACGGACCCAGGGGACAATTGACCTCATGGGAATTGGCAAACAGGTCTCGGAAAGGCCACGGGTCTTCATCAGCTACGCGCAATTCGCCGAGGCGCACTCGGCGCGCGTGCTCGCCCTGGCTCAATCCCTTCGCCATCACGGTATCGATGCCGAGCTTGATCAGTACCACAAGAACGAGCTGATCGATTGGCCACGCTGGTGCCTGGAGCAAGTGCGCCCGGATCGCTCGGATTGGGTGCTCATGGTGTGCTCGGAGGTGTACCGTGATCGCGTGGAGAACCGAGTCGACCCGCAGACGGGCAAGGGCGTGCTCTGGGAAGGTGCCTTCATCGACGACGAGATTTACCAGGCCAAGGGTAACCGGCGCTTCATCCCCGTACTGCTTGACGATGAGCCCGAGGACTCGGTCCCGGGCATCGTGCGCGGATGGACCTCATTCCGCATTCGCGGCCTCGACCATCAGGACCCGGGTTACGATGACCTCTACCGACTGTTGACCGGTCAGCCCGCCGTCGCCAAGGAAACCATGGGCCAGCCCATGATCCTACCGTCGCGACCGGCTCCGCGGAACGAGCGTTCCGCGAGAGACGCCGACATCGAGCTTAAGGCCCAACTGTACGCCCCCCTTCGCGGTCTCGCCGAGATCAAGCCCGCCGGATGCGCCGAGGCCCTGCTGGCACCCTGGGGCGATGAGGAGGACATCGCACTGCTGCTGCACCAGCCCCGGACGCGCAAGGCGGGCAGTGAGGCGCCGCCCCAGGAATACGGCGACATCCTGACCGCCTTCGGGGATATCAAACAGGCCGCCCTGCTGGGTGCGCCGGGGGCCGGCAAGAGCACCACCCTGCGCAAGCTCGCAGCCGATCTGGCGCGCAGCGCCCAGGCGGACCCGCACGCGCCGCTGCCTGTCCTCGCGAGCCTCGGCGACTGGCGTGGCGACGAGGCGTTGCCCGGCTTCCTCGCGGAGCGCATCCCGGCGCTCGCCCAGACTACCCGGCCCCTGGGCGAAGCCGGCCGGCTCGTCCTGCTGCTCGACGGCCTCAATGAGGTACCGAGCGCCAAGCGCAAGGTCAAGGCCGCCGACGTACTGGCCTTCAAGGACAGCTTGCCCAAGGACACAGCCTTCATCGTCTCCTGCCGGCGGGACGACTATGTAGGCGACCTGGACCTGGGCCTCGACACCCTGAGCCTGGAGCCCCTGTCACCCCAGCGCATCCGGGCGGTGCTACGCCACTGGTTGCCGGACGACTCCCAGGGCATCGAGCCCGGCAGCGCCGAGCGACTGTTCTGGCAGCTTGCCGGGGATCCCCGCCTCTCGGACGTACTTGCCACCTGGCTGGCGGCGGGCGCCACAGAGGACGCCTTCTGGTCCGTCTCCGATGCCGGGGAGGACGCAAAGGCCTACGCCAGGACCCGCGTCGAGGAAGATGAGATATGGCGCCGCCACATTCCGAGCCCGCGCAGCCTGGTCCGCCTGGCGGCCAACCCCTTCATGCTGACCATGCTCTACCAGGTCTGGGTCTTCGAGGGGGAGCTGCCCCGCAACCGCGGTGACTTGTTCACCCGCTTCATCGACCGCCTGCTGAGCCGTGAGCGGCTGCTCGTGAAGGCAGGCGACACGGGAGTGTGGCAACGCACGCTCGACGGCGAGCGCCTGCTGTCGGGCCTCGCCGGGCTAGCCTGGGCCATGCAGGGTGAACGGCTCGACCAGGACGATGAGAAGGGCGGCGATCTCGGCGTGCTCACCGTCGTCCCGCGCGCCAATGCCAGGAAGGC
>Ga0307417_10001265_pt1 | contig 10545 bp, 2 predicted proteins | sample SalMarWE160210MG_2_FD_202514 | JGI IMG/M metagenome (GOLD analysis project Ga0307417, IMG submission 202514) | Salt marsh sediment microbial communities from the Plum Island Ecosystem LTER, Massachusetts, United States - WE1602-10 | ecosystem: Environmental > Aquatic > Marine > Intertidal zone >...
TTAATCCACTGGGGACGCAGCATCGCAAAACGGCTCTGGCAAGTTCTTATTATCTTATTCCTCTTGATCGGTCAGTCAGGTTTGACGAACGTCCAGGCTGCGCCAGCGGACGGCAAACCAGCCGATTCGGCTCCAGCCCCAATTTCGCAGCCCCCGGCACAACCGGCCTTTGACCCGGCTGCAGGGGTCGGTTTTGGTGACTTGCCTGCCACCCCATTTTTGGGTCAAAGTGTCTCCTTTTCAGTGACCTTCTCCAACAGCGGTGATGCCACAGGTTACGGGCCATTTATTGATCTGGTCATTCCCGCCACGCAAGGCCTGGGGACAACCAGCATCACGGCTTCCTACCAGGGAATCCCATTCACGAATAATGTGGATATTTTTACGAACACCTTCAACGCCTCCAACCAGGTAACCCACCCATTGGTGCGCGACAGCAGCGGAAATTTCATTACCGTCAATGCACCGGGCACCGCTGGACAAGGGGATAAGCTTGTGACCATCCGCCTGCCCTTCGGCAGTTATAGTCCCGGCCAACCGCCAATCTCGGTCGATGTGACCGTCAACATGGCCGTCCCGCCCGCCACAGTCGGGACCGCCATCCCGATTTGGGCGCGGGGGGGCTACCAATTCGGCTCAACCCCGCTGGATGACTGGTGCTGTGACGCACCCATCGTGGCCGGGAGCTGGGCCAGTTCAACCGCCACTCCGACCTTGTGGACGCTCAGCAAGAGTTACTCCGGACCAGAAAATGAAGCCGCTTCCGGCCCCAACTTCACCGGATTCTATCCGATGCAGTACACGCTGGGGGTCGATATCGCGCCCGGACAGACGATCACGGATCTCACCCTGAGCGACGTCGTGCCGGATAATCTGCAGCCGGTCAGCTGGGTGGCCACCAACGGAGCGACCTGTTCCCCCAATCCACTCAACACCGCCTTGCCGGGGGATACGATCCAGTGTACCTTTGCTTCCGCCAGCAACCACGCGGAGGTCATCTTCGATTTCTATGTCCCGCTGACCGACCGCGGTGGAGGCCGCGTGATCGACCCTGGTACCGGCCTGGCAGTGACCTCCTGCAACAACGCGACAGCGGATGGCACCTGGAACAGCAACCCGTTGGCACAGCTTTCCACCGGCACCGCGCCGTCGTCTTGTGGACACACGCTCAATGACCGCTCGATCGCCATCCAGAAAGGCATGGTTGTGGACGGCGGTGGGATTCTGGAACCGGGTGTGGTCATCAAAAACACCCTGGATTTCCAGGTCTCGGACTTTTTCGCCTTCGACAACGTCACCATCCTGGATATCGTCTCGGACGGCCAGCACTTCTTCACCGATGGCTCGCACCCGGTCACCCTGCAAATTAACGGCAACGGGTACACGATCCCGGTAACAACTATGAATGCCGCTAATTATTCTGTGGATTGTTATTACGGGAGTCCGGGCGGCTCAGAGTGTGATTCAAGTAACGCTTCCAATTCCGGGATTCCGGATCAGTATGGAACAACGCAGTTGACTTTCAACGTCTCAGATGAAATCATTACCGCAACGAGCAGCGCCCAGGATGGCAAAATGGTCGGTGGCTGCGTGAATCCAGCCGGCGGCAGCGCGACCCCGAATTGCGGAACCTACAACAACAGCGCCACCAGCGGCCAAATCGTCTTTTACACCCGCGTGCTGAATAATTTTGTGGACAACTACCCCTCCGGCGACTCGAGCGTCGACGAAGGCGACGTGCTGACTAACATCGGCCGCCACATCCAGGGAGACGTGCTGGATACCGATACCCTTACCCCAGTCTCTCCGTTAGCCCAACCGCAGGACGGCTCCAGCGCAGAACTGACGGCGCCGCTCGGAGACTTGACCAAGGAAGTCTATGCCGTTAATGGCAACACTTCGCTGCCTGACCCGGTTCACATCAATCCGGGCGACGCGGTCACCTACCGCCTGACTTACACCCTGCCGATTGGCAATGAAGAGAATATGCGTTTTACCGACTACCTGCCGCTGCCGATCTTCAAGGTGGATGATCCGGATGCAGATGGCACCCCCAGCGGCTGGAGCTTCTCGACCACCCCCGGGACGATGTCCCCGGGTGTAGTTTCACTCGGGCCGACGGATACCTTCTACCAATACATGGTTGACGGCGACGGATCGACCGGAACAAAGTCCCCCAGCACGAATCCCACGTCCGGACCCTTATATAATGACGGCACTTCGACCACACCGAATGTCGTGGTCGATACAGGCACCAACAGCGTTTCGATCACCTATCCCAATTACGACGACACCCGCCTGCTGGCCAGGACCGTCGACCTGCTGATCACCGCCACGGTGACGGACGAGCCTTTTGCCGACCAGCTCTACCTGACCAACGAAGCTTATTCCTTCGAGGGCAGCACCAACGGCGGCATCAGTTCGGCCACCAAGATCGTACAGGTGGTAGTCGATGAGCCGGTGCTGGTCACTAAGAAATCCGCCATTTGGGCGGGCAGTTATGATTCCGGGCCAGGAACCTGGTCCCAACAAACTGCGGCCACCTATACTCCGGCGCTGCCGGGTGGCAATACAATTCAAATCCCAACGATTCAACCGCGCTGGAGCGGAACCATCACAACCGCGGCGCCCTGGAGTTCGGATATTGCGCATGTCGACGCGCAAGACGTGGTCACCTTCATGATCGTGATCGAGGACCAGGGTCACAGCGACAAGGGCGCCTTCGACATCACGCTCAAAGACAGCCTGCCTTCGATTTTTGAAGAGCCATCTACAGGGTTTAATCTGCACATTTGGCACGGGGACGGCAGCGGTGCGAATTACGGTTCTGGAGACGAGGAGATTAAATTTACCGGCCTGGGGGGCGGTCCATGGAGTCTGGGTAATAGCGCAGATGATATTTTTGGCGACGGCATCCAGCTTCTCGACCCCGCTGATCAATCCGGCGTTGGGGCCGTCTGTCAGGCCGAGACGGTCGGACCCGGAAAAAACGTGATCGTGATCACCTATGATTTACAGATCAAAGACAACGTGATCCCCGGTACATACCCCAATACGGCTGAAATCACCGGCTACGCCAGCCAGAACAACGGGCCCAATTTCGTGGGAACCGGCGGCGGCTCGCAGGACACGGCCAACACGACCGTGAACGGCGTAATTGCCAAGGAATTTGTTTCTTCGGAAATCGACAATACCTACAACGACAATACCCACGCTGTGATTGGTGAGACGATCACCTATAAACTTACTTCCACTGTCCCCGAAGGTGAGGTTCCCAACGCCTTCATCACCGACCACCTGGATAACGGCCTGGCCTTTCTCTCTTGCACAAGCGTAGTAGCTTCCTCTGCAGATGTTACGACTGACCTAGCTGGCGGATTCGGCAGCGTATGCGGCACCACGCAGGCCTCGGGTGTCACGAGCAATGGACAGGATATTCGCTTCAATCTCGGCAACATCACCAACGCCAACCGGGACAATGGCACGCCTGAAACCATCACGATTATCTACCAGGCCGTGGTGTTGAACGTCATTGGCAACCAGGCCGGCACAACGCTGAATAACTCGGCCGAATTCTATATGAACGCCGGCAGCGGCGACGTCCTGCTGGATAGTGCCAGCGCAGCCAATGTCACCGTGATCGAATCGCTGGTCAACACCAGTAAATCGGTCGATATACCCTCCACCGACGCCGGGAATACGGTCACCTTCACCGTCACCCTGAGCAACCCGTCTTCCGGCAGCACCACCGCCTACGACGTTTCCTGGAGCGATAGCGTCCCGACTCACATGACCTACGTGCCCAGCTCGTTAATTCTGGGCACCTGCACAGCCACCACTCCGCTCACCCTGAACGGTGTCGGCGCGCCGAATTTGAGCGCCAGCGGCGGCCAGCTCGAGCCGGGGCAATCCTGCGTCATCACCTTCCAGGCCACGCTGACCTACGCCGTCACACCCGGCGAGGTGATCACCAACACCGCCGAGACGCGCTGGACCAGCCTGCCGGGGGATATCACGGATCGCTCGACCTACAACACGGATTCCGATGAACGCACCGGTACAAACGGGGTGGGTAATGGCTTGAACAATTACGCCAGCCAGGGTCAGGCGACCGTATCGATCGTCACCGCGCCGGTCAAGTCCATCGTCTCCACCAGCGAAGCCAGCACCGGGCCGCAGAGCGGCATCGAGCGTCTGGCGATCGGCGAGATCGTGCGCTACCGCTTGCAGGTCGTCTGGCCCGAAGGGACCTCGGTCAATGCCTTGTTACACGATTATTTGCCTGCCGGCATGCAATTTCTGGATACTGATCCGCCGACGCAAACGAAAATCGCCTTTGTCTGCGATGGCAATAACCCGCCTTGTATGAATTCAAGCACGCTTGGGTCAGCTCCATACATTTTCGGCCATGATGCCAACATCGACAGTGTCACCCCGATTTACGTACTACCAGACGCTGCTGTTTCAAACGATGCCGCTAACGATAATGACACCTACGGCAGCGGCACCGACGTTTACTTCAAATTTGGCGACCTGACCAATAATGACAACGATCCCGACAAGGAATACGTCGTGATCGAATTCAACGCGCTGGTGATGAATATCATTGGTAACCAGAGCAACACGCCGCTTCGCAATAACTTCAGAGTCAGTAACGCCGGGACAGAACTCACGCCGGCCTCCAACAATGTCGATGTCCGCGTGGCCGAGTCGAACCTGACGGTGAACAAGGCCATCACCACCACCCCGAGCGACGCGGGTGACGCGATCGTCTACACCCTGACCATCACCAACAACACCAGCGGTGTCAACCGCGCTACCGCCTTCGATCTGAGCCTGAGCGACGTGTTGAATGGCAGCCTCAGTCCGGTCTCCATCGTCTATGACGGCACCACGCTCGCCACCGCGCAGGGCGCGACCTGCGTCGGTCCCAGCACCGCGGGAACGACGGCCTTCACCCACTCGGAATCCTTCAGCACGCAGACTGCGAGTGCATCTGTCTCCTGCCTGGATCCCGGTAGTACCGCCACCTTCGTGATCAGCGCCACGCTGGCATCCAGCGTCCCGGCGGGTGTCACGATCCCCAATATCGCCAACCTGACCTGGACCTCGCTGCCGGGTAATCAAGGCACGACTCCGAATGCTACCGGTTCGACCACCCCTGGCAGCAGTGGGGCTTCGAACGGCGAGCGCAACGGCAGCGGCGGCGTGAATGACTATGCAACCAGCGACAATCAGCCGTTCACGGTAACCGCGCCGACGGTTTCGAAACTGGCGCCCGATCCCTTGACTTACCCCATCGGGGATACAGTCGATTACTACATCCGGGTCACCCTGCCCGAAGGCCTGACGCCTTCCCTGATGGTGAAGGACGCTCTGCCGGATGGACTGGGGTACCTCAGCAGCAAAGTCATCACCACAGTCGCCGACGCGGACAACCCGGCCGCCCCTGATCCACGCCGCCTCACGCAGGACTACAACGGCAGCTTCACCACGGCTGGCACCTGTACCAACGCAGCCAGCAGCCCATGCGCAGCCGGGGACACCAACCAGACCCTGAGCTTCACCTTCGGGGATACAACCACCACCGGCAGCGGCCCGGTCCAGGGCAGCACGAACAACCAGTTCCTGTTGCTGGTGCGCGCCCAGGTCTTGAATGTGGCTGGCAACCAGCCCGGCACGACCCTGACCAACACGGCCACGCTAGATTATCTGGTCGGGTCGACCCCCACCACGATCCAGGGCGGATCGCAAATCGTGACCGTCATCGGACCATACCTGACGCTCGACAAGCAGGCCTCGACCCTGAGCGCCCATCCCGATGCCGGCGACACGATTACCTATACGGTCACCATAAACGCCCCATCCGGGTCCAACCGCTCCAATTCCTACGACGTGCATTACTACGACACGCTGCCTGGTGGCGTGGTCTCGCTCGACAACGCCTCGGTCAGCGTCTCGGGTGCCTCTTACAGCTACGCAGATAACTCAAATTACGCGGGCAACGTCGTCGACGTAACGATCACTGAAGTCGACATCAACGAAACCGTCACGATCACCTACACCGCCACGCTCCTGATCAGCATCGCCCCCAACGATACGATCGACAACACCGGAGAACTCGAGTGGACCTCGCTGTCCGGAACTATCCCCGGGGAACGCACCGGGACGGACAAGGACACTGGTGGCGTGAATGATTACTATCAAACCTCGACCGCCACGGTCACCTCGCTGGACATCACGGCCGAGAAATCGATCGTGGGCAGCTCACAGTCCTTTACCTCCATCGCCGGGGATAACCTGTCCGCCGATGCGGCTATCGGAGAAGTCCTGCGCTACCGCCTGGCGGTCATCCTGCCGGAAGGCACCGCGGCGGGCTTCCAGCTCAAGGATACACTGCCGAGCGGTTTCTCCTACGCCGGCAATCCCAAGCTCTCGTTCGTGGCCAACACCTCCATCTCGGTCGACGCGGGTCATTCCGACCTGAGCAGCGCCAACAACAGCGCCGTCCCGCCGACCTTCGATTTCCCGACCTCCTATGTCACCGTCGCCGGCCAGGATCTGACCTTCGACTTGGGCGACCTGGTCAACAATGACAATGACAGCGGAGAGGAGCTGGTGGTACTCGATTTCGACGTGCTGGTCGACAACAGCCTCGACAACGATGCCTTCGATACGAACAAATTAACCAAGATCAACAACTTCACGGTCGAGATCGGCGGCAGCCCGGCCGGGACGTCGAACGACGTCACCGCCACGATCGTCGAATCGCGGTTGACGGTCAACAAAACGGTCAGCGACCTGCACCCCGGGGCGGGCGAGACGGTCACCTACACGCTGGCCTTTCAGAACACTTCTCCCAGCACGACCACGGCCTACGACGTCAACCTGACCGACCAGATCGACAGCGATCTGACGCTCGACCTGAGTTCGATCCAGATCACCCCGACCGGTTGGACGCCAACTGTCACGTCCAACAATGCGGCCGACAAGATCGACCTGACCTTCGATACGGTTCCTGTCGGCGGCAGCGTCGTCGTCACCTATAAAGCCACCGTCAATGCGAATGTCACCCAGAACACGACCATCCTGAATACCGTCAACCTGACCTGGACTTCGCTGCCCGGAGACGTGTCGGGCGAACGCACCGGCACGATCGGCGGAACGACCGTCCCGGACAACTATTTTGCCACGGATGATGTCACCCTTGACGTGTTGCGGGCTTTGGATAAAATTGTCGCATCGGGCAGTGTACCGGATGACGGCAACTCACCCACGATTTTCCCGCCTGCGCTGCCGGACGTCTATATCGGCGAGATCCTGAATTACAACATCGTGCTGACGGTGCCACCCGGCGACACGCTTTCGACCACTGTGACCGATATTCTGGACCAGGGTCTGGCCTTCGTGGGTTGTACCAGCATTAATCCCCAGTCCAGCGATTTGACAACCAGTATTTCTGGCACGAGCAATTTCTCTTCGGTATGTACCAGCCCGACTGTCTCGACCGAACCGAGCAGCAGCAGCAATCCGGCCGACGCTGGGCGCAAAGTCGTCTTTACCCTTGGCAACCTGCATAACGCCAACTCCGGCAGCCAGACCCTGACGATCGCCTTCCAGGCAGTGGTGCTCAATTCTGATGAGAACAAAAGCGGTAGCACCTTCAGCAACAACGTCACCTGGGATTGGGACAGTGGTGCCCATTTCCTGACCGCTCCTTCTGAAACGCTGACCGTCAAGGAAGCCAATTTACAGATCGAGAAGACCGTCGATCCAAAAGTAGCACCGCTGGATAGCATTGTCACTTTCACCCTGAACGTCTCCCATTCGAGCGAGAGCCTGGCCGATGCCTACGATGCCCTGGTGACGGATGTAATCCCCACAAATCTGGCAATTGTCCCGGGTTCCGTGGTCGTGAACGGTTCAGCCGGCCTCCCCGCAGCCAATGTAACTGTCGCCGGAAATGTGCTGACTGTTTACTGGAGGCAGTTCCAACTGGGAGAGACGGCCGAGATCACCTATACGGCGCAGTTTATCGGTCCCAGCCCGGTTCGCAATACTGCCACATTGCAGTGGTCCAGCATCCAGATCGATCCGCGCCCGGCCTCCCAGCAGCAGTCGGCCTTCAACACACTCTCGAACGAGCGGCGCTACATCCCGAACGACCAGCTCAACGATTACCGGACCGAAGCATTTGCCGATTTGCGCAAGCCCGGGCTACCTGATACAGGTTTTGCCCCCGGTGTGACCACCCAGCTTCCGCCGCAGCCGGACGAAAAAGCCTACACCGATTTGGGCAACTTCTGGCTGGAAATCCCGCGCCTGGGCGTCAAGATGCCGATCGTCGGTGTTCCGATATCAGGAGACGGCTGGGACCTGACCTGGCTGTGGGATCAGGCCGGCTATCTGGACCGGACTGCCTACCCGACCCATGCCGGCAACTCGGCCATTACGGCGCACGTCTATCTGCCCGACGGCAAACCTGGTCCTTTTGTCAATTTGCACACCATGCAGTGGGGTGACCAGGTCATCGTGCACGCCTTTGGCCAGCGCTACGTGTACGAAGTGCGCCAGATCCGCAAGGTCCTGCCGGAAGACCTGTCCATCCTGAAGCACGAAGATTATCCCTGGATAACTTTGATCACCTGCCAGGGCTACAACGAAACGAAAAACTCATACAGCTACAGGACTGCGGTGCGTGCCGTGCTGGTCAGCACAAGTCCGGAAACCAGCCAGCCTTAAGTTTTCCACCCAATACGCAGAGCCACAGCAAATTGCTGTGGCTCTGCGTTTCCCCGTTCAAATCCGGACTTCTTTCTCATGATATAATTTTTAAATTGCTAGGCAAATACACTCTACGTACCAAGATATTCCTTCGAACCTGGAGTTAATCATGGATATAACCAAGCAAGAATTCAAGCATTGTGACTTGCTGACCGTCAAAGGTCGCGTGGACAGCGCTACAGCCCCCAAACTGACCGAAGCGATTGAAGCAACCCAGAAAGCCGGTCATTACAAAATTGTCCTTGACATGAGTGGTTTAGACTACATGTCAAGTGCTGGATTCCGTGCGCTACTGGCCGGTCAGCGCAACAGCAAACGCTACAACCGGGGTGAAATGGTGCTGGCCCTGGTTCCCAAAAACATTGAAGACGCTCTTGAATTAGCCGGCTTCACAGAACTTTTCAAGCGTTTTGACGATATCACTGCAGCTGTCGGCTATTTCTAGCCGCACTGCGGTCACCGAACCCTGATCATTGAGCACAAAAGGCCGCCTCGAATTTCTCCAATGAGGCGGCCTTTCCTTTCTTCCATGCGAACAGAAATTTTCCCCGCCGCCTTTGAACAACTCGACGAAATCCGTGAATTCGTCGGGGCTGCTGCATTGGATGCCGGTATGGACAACAAAGAAATCTATGCTGTCCAACTGGCGACCGATGAAGCCTGTACCAACGTGATCGAACATGCCTACGGAGGGGAGATGCATGGCCAAATCGAAATTACCTGTCACGTTCAGGATAGAACGCTGACCGTCATTATCCACGATCATGGCAAATCTTTTGATCCCAACCAGGTTCCCGAACCCAACTTGAACGCGGACTTATCCAAACGACGCATCGGCGGTTTGGGAATTTATCTGATGCGCAAACTCATGGACGAGGTCACGTACGAAGCATCCACTGAAACAGGCAACACCCTGACCTTACTAAAACATAAAGGAGGTATGGGATGAGCGCCGCCCGTTCTCCGCAGGCATCTGACTGGCGCGAGCTTGCCAGTTTCGGGGAACAATTATTGGGAACCTCTTCGTTATCAGCCCAACGCGACCGCATCGTTCGCATGACACAAAGGCTGGTTGGCGGCCAGGTTCAGGTGTGGCTGCACGAGAAGCTCTTCAGACTGCCCGACTCAAAAGGCAAGGCGCTTTTTCCAACCGAACCACCTCTGGCTGGTATGCAAGCAGCCTTCGGGAGCGGGGTCGTCTATTCACACAAACAAGGTCAGGTTGATTCTGAGCCCGGCGCCTGTGTGGCTGTCCCGCTGACCGATCAAGGATTCACGCTGGGGGTTTTACAGATCGGACGCCCTAAAGGCCCGGATTTCACAGCCGACGAATTGGAATTACTCGAGGCGGTTGCTGGCATCGTGACTGTTTCGCTGATTGCCTCCCATCGCGTTGCAGTCGAACGTTGGCGCATCGGACAATTAAATCTGGTTCGCGATGTCAGCTCGCAGGTTGTCAACGTACTTGATCTCGACAAACTGACCAGTCGTGTGACCAAACTGATCCAAAAAACATTCCATTATTACTATGTGGCGATTTTTACGCGTGAACCAGACAGTCACATCCTGCACTTCCGCGCCAGCACCAAGGCATCACGAAAAGGGCGCAATAAAGCCTCTGTCGCCTTGGAGGTGGAAGTCGGTCAGGGCTTGATCGGTTCAGTCGCACAAAGTGGGGTTGAAATTTTATGCGATGATGTCAAAGCCGAAACGCGTTTTCGCTTCATCGACAGCTTGCCTGAGACACAATCCGAGGTAGTT
>Ga0307417_10001266_pt1 | contig 10540 bp, 7 predicted proteins | sample SalMarWE160210MG_2_FD_202514 | JGI IMG/M metagenome (GOLD analysis project Ga0307417, IMG submission 202514) | Salt marsh sediment microbial communities from the Plum Island Ecosystem LTER, Massachusetts, United States - WE1602-10 | ecosystem: Environmental > Aquatic > Marine > Intertidal zone >...
TGGTGTTGACCGGCCTTCCGGGGTCAACGCGCCTCCTTTCACTGACCTCCGCTCCGGCGGCGACCGGCGAACAGGCTCAGGACATCTCGATTTCCGGCGTTAGCTTCGACGGTCAGGGCAAAGGGCCTGGTGACGGCAAAACCGGTCTTGTCGCTTTCAGCGATTGTTCCGGTCTGTCGCTGTCGGATTGCCGCTTCGCCAATATCGCCGGCAATTGCTTGCAGCTCAACATGGTCTCGGGTCGGGTCGTCAATTGCGATCTATCGAGCGCCGCGCTCACCGGATTGATGGCCGTGGACAGCCAGGGGCTGCTGATCAGCGACAACAGGGTCAGCCATTGCGGCAATGGCGGTATCCGGGTCTTCCGCCAGGCGGCGGGGCATGACGGCACCGTGGTCACCGGGAACCGGGTCACCGGCATCAAATCGGGGTCGGGCAACGGACAGAACGGCAATGGCATCAATGCCTATCTCGCCGACGACATCGTGATCTCGAACAATGTCGTTTCGGATTGCGATTTTTCCGCCATAAGGGTCAATTCGACCCGCAACGCCATCATTTCCGGCAATAATTGCACCGATTGCCGGGAGGTTGCGATCTTCTCGGAATTCGGCTTTTCCGGCTCGGTCATCGCCAGCAACGTGGTCGATGGCGCCGCGCTCGGCATTTCGATCGCCAATCTCGACAATGACGGCCATTTGGCGGTCTGTGCCGGCAATGTGGTGCGCAATATTCTCGCCGCGTCGCCAACCAATCCGGACACGATGCCGGTCGGCATATTCGCCGAGGCCGACACGGCGATCAGCGGCAACGTCATTGAAAACGTGCCCGGTGTCGGGATCGGGGCCGGCTGGGGTCCCTATTTGCGCAATGTGGCGATCACCGGCAATGTGATCCGGGATATCGACCTTGGCATCGTGGTCAGCGTTGCGCCTGAGGCAGGCAAGGCGCGGGTGGCCGACAACATGATTTCCGGGGCGCGCGACAAGGCGATCGCGGCCTATCGCTGGACCGAAGCGGCGGGCGACGATCTGGCCAACCATCCCGACCGGTTCAAGACGATCTCGATTGCCGGCAACGTCATTTCGCCATAGCGGATTTCACTGCGTCGGTGGCCCGCCAGGTCGCCACTTCGAAATCGCGCCAATTGCGCATTGTCCGTGTTGCGTACGCCGCCAAGGCGGCCGTTTCCCCGGCATTCGGCGCGGCGATCGCCAATAACAGACTGGCGATGACGATCTCGGCGGCCATGTGGTTGCCGTCGTCGATCTTGAGGGCGAAGCCCCAGCCCTTGTCGCGCAAGGCTCCACAAAAGACGCCCTCGGCACCGATCTTGAGCATCAGCCGGCCGGAAAAGGCCGTCATCAAGTCGGTATCGAGCGAATTGGAGCCGCGCACGAGGAAGGGATTGCCAGTCGCGGCCTCGAAAATGCGCGTGGCCGCTGCTGCATCCTCGGGCGATAGGCCTTCCCCTGTCGCCATGCGGGCAAAGCCCCGGGCAAAGGCGGAAAGCGGCGCCGCCCAGGTGGGGATCGAACAGCCGTCGGTGCCGCAGCGATCGACGGACAGGGGTTCGCCGATTATGGCCTCCATGCCGGCGCGAACGAGCTTTTGCACTTGGTGATCGCGCTCAATATAGCCCCTGGTCGGCACGCCCAGGGCCCGGGCGACGGCCAGCATGCCGGTGTGCTTGCCCGAGCAGTTGTTGTGAAGCGCGGTCGGCGGCTCGCCTTTCGCCCGCAGCGCGGTGCGGGCGGCGGCATCGGTCGGCGGGTGGGCACCGCATTCGAGATCGCCGGCATCGAGACCAAGCCGGGCGAGCATCATGGCGACCCCTTCGATATGGCGGGGTTCGCCATTATGGGAAGCGCAGGCCAGAGCGATGGCTTCGTCGGAAAAGCCGAATTTGGCAACCGCGCCGGAGCGGAACATCGCCAGAGCCTGCATCGACTTGATCGCCGAACGCGGAAAGACGGGGCGGGACATTTCGCCGGCGCCGGCCACAAGGCTTCCGTCGGCCCGGACCACACAAAAAGCGCCGCGATGGATATTCTCGAGCGTGGTGCCACGCTGGAGTTCGGCGAGGAGCGGATTGGCGTTCATGAAGAAACCCCCTGTTTCCGGCCAGTCTTGAAGCCGGAAACAGGGGAAAGTCAACGGAGGTCGGGAGGAGGAGGAAAGTCGGCTTAAAGGTCGCCGTAGGTTTTGGACGCCGACAATTTCAGAAAGCGCGAATTGACCCAGCCGGATATCGTGCCGTTTTCGACCTTGCACCAGTCGGCAGCCTGCTGGACGGGAATGCAGCGTTCGACCGAGACCGAGGTTTCGGGAGACAGGGCGCCAACCCTGCGGGAATAGAAAGCCGGCCATTTGCGGACATCGAGGGTGTCCCACCAGGCGACGCCGGAAACCCTGGCGGTGGTTTCAATCGTGGAGCCGGCAGCCTGGGTCGGGGTAACCGCGACGCCTGCCGCGCCGACGATGACCAGGCCGACAAGGGTGGCGATGAGCATGTGCTCGTGGTGCCGTTTCAATTGCCATTTCATTTGACTGCCTCCTCACGGGACAATTCGCTTTCGTTAAGAAAGAGATTGGCAAAACCGCATTGAACCGGCGCTGAGAGAGGCGTTCAGTTGACGTTCATCTCGCCGGCATCCGGAAAAAGCCGGCGATCCGTGTGGCGTTTCGCGGCGGCGGGTCTTGCACAGGAGGTTGAATCGGGCCTAAATCAACGCGCGAAAGGTCTTTCGACCGGACATCGCCCCGCCCGCCGGGGCGCTTGCCCGCAAAATTCAAATCGTATGGAACTCCAGTGAGCAGCGACACGTTCCGCGCCTCGGACCGAAAGGATTCGCTGGCGCATGTGGAAGCGGCCGGATGGGGGAAAGGGCTCAGCACCCTTTTGCGCATCACGCGCATGACCCTGAGGCATCCCGTTCGGGCCTTCATCGCCATCGGCGCAACGCTGGTGGCTGCCGGATTGCAGCTGACGATCCCGCGACTTCTCGGGGTGGCGGTCGATCAGACGCAGACAGCTGTCGGTGGCGGCGCTGTCGGCCATGCGGCCGAGGCGGCATTGTGGACGACGGCCGGAACATTGCTGGCGGTGGCGACCCTGCGCGGCCTTTTCACCATGCTGCAGAACTATTTCGCCGAAAGCGTCGGGCATCATGTCGGCTACGAATTGCGGCTGGCCTGCTACGAGAAGATCCAGCAGCTCAGCTTCTCCTTCCACGACGGCGTGCATTCTGGCGATCTGATCACCATCGGCATGCTCGATCTTGAAGGCGTGCGAATGTACTTCTCGACAGCGTTCATCCGCACCATTCTCCTCACCATCCTGATCGGGCTGGGCGCCTACATGTTGTTGTCGACCGATTTCGCGCTTGGGCTGGTGGCGTTGAGCTTCGTGCCCTTCATGGCCTGGCGGTCGCCGACGATGCAATTGCGCCTCAGGGCGACATGGCTGGAATTGCAGCAACGGCTTGGAGTGTTGTCCCGGGTGATGGAGGAAAACCTCGGCGGCATCCGTGTCGTCAGGGCCTTCGCGGCGCAACATCACGAGATGGACAAGTTCGATGTGGCCTCGAGGAAGGCGCTGGACCTGGCCCATTCGCGCATCGGCATACGGGTGCGCAATACCAGCGCCATGACGCTGTCGTTCTTTGCCGCCATGGGGTTGGTGCTTTGGGTCGGCGGCGACAAGGTCATCGCCGGCGAGATCAGCGTGGGCACGCTCGCCTCGTTCCTCACCTTCATGACCATCCTGCAAATGCCGGTCAGGCAGCTTGGCATGATGGTCAATGCCTTCGCCCGGGCCTCGACCTGCGGGTCGCGGCTTTTCGCCCTGCTCGATCTCGAGATTCCGATCAAGGACAAGCCGGGCGCCAAGGATATCGTTGTCAGCGAAGGCACCTTGCGGTTCGACAATGTGAGCTTTGCCTATCCGGCAACGCCCGACCGGCCGGTCCTCAGCCATGTGAGCTTCGAGGCGCGGCGGGGCGAGACGATCGGCATCGTCGGTCCGCCGGGCAGCGGCAAGTCGACGATCTCCCATCTCATTCCGCGCTTTTACGACGTCACCGGCGGGCGCATCACCCTCGACGGTCAGGACATCCGCGAGGTGACCCTCGGCTCGCTCCGGCATGAGGTGGCCGTGGTGCAGCAGGATTCGTTCCTGTTCACCACCACGATCGAAAACAATATCGCCTATGGCGACCCCTGGGCGAAGGAGCAGCGGATCGAGCGGGCCGCCGACCATGCGCAATTGCACAATTATGTCCTCGGCCTGCCCGCGCAATACGGCACCGTCGTCGGCGAGCGCGGGGTGTCGCTTTCGGGCGGACAACGCCAGCGGCTGTCGATCGCCCGGGCCCTGATGCTGAAACCGGCGGTGATGGTGTTCGACGATTCGACCGCGGCAATCGATGCCGGCACCGAGCAGCGTATCCGCAGCGCCATGCGGCGCTTCGCCAAGGAGCGGGTGACGATCGTGGTCGCGCATCGCCTCAGTTCGCTGATGCATGCGGACCAGATTCTCTTCGTCGAGAACGGCACGATCGTCGAACGCGGCACCCATGAGGACCTGCTGGCCAAGGGCGGCCGCTACAAGGCGCTTTACGACCTGCAGGTGCGGCCGGGCGACGACATGCCCGATCCGGACGGGAGCCGGTAATGGCCGGGGAAACCGAATACGAACGCAACGACATTCGCGAGGACGGCCGCCGGCCGCCGCGCGCGGTCGTGGGCTCGCACCGCATCGAGGAAGAAATTTTCGGCAAGGTGTTCGACCGGCGCATCGTCCGGCGCATCTGGGCCTTCGTTTCGCCCTATCGCCGCCAGGTCTTCATTTCGGTGGCCGCGGTATTGATCTTCACGGGAACGCAAATCCTGATCCCCCTGATCATCCGCCACGCCATCGACAGCGGCATCGCCGTCGGCGGCATCGACCATTCGGCGCTCGGCTGGTCGATCGCGGCCTTCGCGGTCGTCATCCTGGTCAATTACGGGGCGAGCTATATCCAGGAAACCGTGGTCGGCCAGGTGGCGGAAAATGTGCTTTTCGACATTCGCCGGGCGATGTTCGGCCATCTGCAGGAGATTTCGCTCAGCTTCATGGACAAGACCGAGGTCGGCCGGCTGATGTCGCGGCTGCAGGGCGATGTCAATTCCATGCAGGAATTCCTTGAAACCTCGGTCCTGTCGATCGGCGACATCATTTTGCTGTTCGGCATCGTCGGGGTGATGCTGTGGCTCGATTTCCGCCTCGGCCTGCTGACGCTGTCGGTCCTGCCGATCCTGTTCATCGTGCGGATTTTCTGGCTGCCGCGGGCGCGGGTCGCCTTCATGGCCGCGCATGAGACCAATTCGGTGACCAATGGCGCGCTGGCCGAGGCCATCCATGGCGTGCGCGCGGTGCAGAGCATGGACCGGCAAAGGGTCAATTTCACGCTTTACGACGACAAGGCGCATGCCAATCTGGAGGCGCATCTGCTTGCCGCCAAGTTTGCCCAGGTCATGGTGCCGATCGTCGACACGCTCACCGGCATGGCCATGGCGGTGGTCGTGGTCTTCGGCGGTGCGGTGGTGCTCAACGGCCAGCTCGATGTCGGGGTGATGGTGGCGTTCCTTTTCTACATCCAGCGTTTCTTCGATCCGATCCGCTCGCTGACCATGCAGTATTCGGTGATGCAACGGGCCATGGCCTCGGGCCAGCGGCTGACCGAGGTCCTCGACGTCGCCGTCGACGTCAAGGACGCGCCGGATGCCAAGGACCTGTCGCCGGACATGGACGGGTCGGTCGAATTCCGCCATGTGAGCTTTGGCTACAACCCCAAGCAGCCGGTGCTCAAGGACGTGTCGTTCAAGGTCAATCCGGGCGAGACGGTGGCGCTTGTCGGGCCGACGGGGTCGGGCAAGTCGAGCGCCATGGCGCTGGTACATCGCTTCTACGACATCCAGAAGGGGCAAATCCTGGTCGGCGGACACGATGTGCGCGACCTGACCCAGGATTCGCTCGGCCGCCAGATCGCCATGGTGCTGCAGGAACCGTTTCTGTTCACCGGAACGGTTTTCGAGAACATCCGCTACCGCAAGACCGACGCGACGCGCGAGGAGGTGATCGAAGCGGCCAAGGCGGTCGGCGCGCACGACTTCATCATGGCGTTGCCCGACGGCTACGACTCCGAACTCGGCGAGCGCGGCGGCAATCTTTCGCTCGGCCAGCGCCAGCTGATCAGCTTCGCCCGGGCGCTTGTCGCCGACGCAAAGATCCTGGTGCTCGACGAGGCGACGGCCAATATCGACAGCTATACCGAAATGCTGATCCAGAAAGCGCTGATCACGCTTTTGAAAGGCCGGACGGGCCTGGTGATCGCGCATCGGCTGGCGACCATCCGCGGCGCCGACCGGATTATCGTCTTGCAGAACGGACAGCTGATCGAACGGGGGACCCATGACCAGCTGATGGGCAATGACGGGCTTTATTCCAAGCTCTACAACCTCAATTACGCCTCGTTCGACGATATTCCGGACGAGGAACTCGAGGCCGCTGCCGCGCCGCAGTCGATGACCTGAATTCGGGCTTTCGGCGGGAGGGGATGGCTGGGGCGGCAGGATTCGAACCTGCGAATGTCGATACCAAAAACCGATGCCTTACCACTTGGCGACGCCCCAAGGCGGGTCGGTTCCTACACGCTTTGACTGGGGCACGCAACGTGCAAAGCGCGACGGATTTCAGCGCTTGAACCGGGCGTTCTCCGACGATATAACGCAGCCAACCAAAAGGCGGAGTATAGCGCAGCCTGGTAGCGCACCTCGTTCGGGACGAGGGGGTCGGGTGTTCGAATCACCCTACTCCGACCAATCGGGGACCGGTCGTTGCGACCGGTCCCTTTTTCGTTTCCGCAACAAAAAAAGGCGGCCCGGCGGACCGCCCCAATGTGGTGATAGGATCGCCCGTCCAGGTCATGTCACGTTTTGACAGACTCAAAATGCATGATCCAAGTCCCTGAGCGATTGCAGGTTCGAACCGGAAAAGTGGTCTCCACCTTTCCTGAACATGCTTTAAACCTCGCGCCGCTTCACGGCCTGCCAGGTGCCGGCGACGGTTATGGCGGCCAGGGCGAGCTTGAGGGCATCCCAGACGAGGAAGGGCTGCACCGCCTTTTCGAAGGCCGAGCTCAGGATATTGGTCTGGTCGATCCAGCCGGCGCTGCCGGCCATGGCCGCGAGCCAGATAAAGCCGAGCGCAAGGCAGATGGCATCGCCGACGAGCATGGCGCCGAAGAGTCTGACAGCACTCGAGGAGGCCCCTGTGTCAGCGGCACGGCCGATGACATAGGCCATGATCAGCCAGCCAATGATGAAACCGCCGGTCGGCCCGAGAATATAGGCCGGCCCGCCGCCCGAGGCGAAGACCGGCAGCCCGGAGATACCCTCGAGAATATAAAGGGCAACCGTGGCGACGCCGATCCGCGCGCCGAAGGCCGCGGCCAGCAAGGCGACGGCGAAGGTTTGTAAGGTCACCGGCACCGGCCAGGTCGGCACCTGGATCTTGGCCGAAATCGTCAGCAGAACCGTGCCCAAAAGGGCGATGCCAAGCGAAACCAGCACTCGCCCCTCGCGAGTCCGCGGTTGGGTCGCACCAAGAAGCGTGTTGGCTGTGGCAGACAGTATCGCCATGAGTGTAAGGTCCTTCCCTCCGGTCCGTTTGCCCCTTCAATATCGCCCGAGAGTAACAAGCGCAATGGCCTCCCGCGACAATGAACTGACCTTCGACCGGGATTTCGACGCCCGTGCCGGCGAAGCGGTTGCGGTTGCCGAAGGGATCGTCCGGGTGACCGCGTCCAATGCGGGTCCCTTCACTTTCACCGGCACCAATACCTACCTGATCGGGCGCGACAAAATTGTCGTCGTCGATCCCGGCCCGGACGATCCCGGGCATCTCGAAGCGCTTGTGAGGGCCATCGCCGGCCGGCCGGTTCGGGCGATCCTGGTCACCCACACGCACAAGGATCATTCCGGTCTCGTTCCCAAGCTCAAGGACGCCACAGGAGCGCCTGTGCATTTCGGCGGCCCCCATCGGCTGTCGCGTCCCCGGCGGCTGTTCGAGATCAATGCGGTCGCCGGGTCGTGCGACTGGGACCTGAAGCCGGATCGCGTTCTCGGGGATGGCGAAATCGCCCAATATGGCGGGGTTGAGATCGCGGTCGTGGCGACCCCGGGCCATTGTGCCAATCACCTGGCCTTCGGCCTTGAGGGCACACCCTATCTCTTGAGCGGCGATCATGTGATGGGCTGGAATTCATCGCTTGTGAGCACGCCGGACGGGGCGATGGGCGACTATCTCACCTCACTCGACAAGGTCATCGCCGGCGAATGGCCAATCTTTCTGCCGGCGCATGGCGGACCGATTGCCGACGGCCGCAATTATGCGCGCGCCTTGAAAGCGCATCGTGAGATGCGCAACGACGAGGTTCTCGCGGCGGTCGCCGGGGGCGCGCGCTCGCTTGGCGCGATCACCTCGAAAGTCTATCCCGATCTGAGCGGGCGGCTGGTTTTGGCCGCGCGGATGACGACCAAGGCGCATGTCGAATATCTCGTCGACAAGAGACGCCTGCGGCAGCGTTTCGGGCGGGTGCATTCCGGCGTTCAGAGCATTTCAGCTTTTGACGGCATCAAAAGCTGAGCTCCAAACCATTGAATTGTCGCGCTTCCGAATCGAAAAGGTGGTCCCCACCTTTTCTGGAAACGCTCTAATTTCTTGGCGGCGGGACGGGCAGGGTCGGTTCCTCGGAGTTGCCGGCGGCAAGCTCGTCATTGAGCGCCTTGCCCACCGAATTATCCAGGGCGCGCAGGAATTCCCCGATCCGCCGGCCATTGACGCCGAGATCGGCGGACCCGAAGAACGATGCCGAGCGCATGGCGACGGCTGTGGTGCCGCCGCGGCCGTCGACGACGATCACCACTTCGTCGCGCCAGCCGAACCAGGAGGTGACGATCGCGTTGATCTGGCCGAAGGCCGTTTGATCGCTCGGCGACGTGCTTTGCTCGACCTGCCAGCCGCGACCGGCGATTAGGCCGCCGACAAGGCCGAACACACGCATGGCCGACAGGGGGTATGTCCGGGTGCGGGCGTCCGGAAAGGCGCGCGCTGTCGTTTTCGCGTCGAGCAGGCGGGCCTCGGGATTTTTGGCAAACTCGAGCGGCAGGCTGGCGACGGGAGCCGTAGCGACATCATTGCCGGGCGGCGTGCGGGCGCCTTCAAAAATCGCATAGCCCGCGGGAATGAGCAGGACAATCGAGATGACGAGGCCCTGGATCGCCCGCGACCATCCGCGGTGACCGGAATACCAGAGCCGGACGAAGGCGGCGACCGCCATGAGCAGGGCGACGGCTGCGAGAAAGGAGGTGACCGCAAGGATTAGCGCGAAGGTGTCGCTGGTGAGATATTGCGCGCGATGCAGGGGGATCGAGATGACCATCAGCGGCAGGCCGATGCTGGCCAGCCGTCGCGACCAGCGGGCAAGTCTTGAGATGCGGACGGGGATGCGCATTGTCCGGTCAGCGCTCTTTGTTGTCGCCGGCGCGGGGCAGGACACCGGCACCGCCGGAGGCGGTGGGCCCGTGTACCGCGCCGCACATCGTCTTGATGGCCTGCCATTCGGCTTTGGTGAATACGGGCTCAAGCGACCCGGCAGGTGTCGCGACCTTCTGCAGGGCAGCGCGGCGCTCGGCGGTTAGGGGATGGCTCGACAAAAGCGCCAGGGTGGCGGTGAATTCGTCATCGCCGGCGACGCGTTGCAGCAAGGTTGCAAGGGCGGTGGGATCGAAATGCAGGCGTTGGGCCGTTGCGGCCGAAAAGGCATCGGCATCGCGTTCCGCCTCGCGCGAGTTGCGGCTGTCGATAATGGCCGAGCCGAGGCCGCCGGCGACCGAGAGCCCGGTCATGTCACCAAGAACGAAGCCGATCAAAAGCCCGGTGCCGGCGGAACTGACCAGTTGCTCCATGCTGTCGCGATGGACGACATGACCGATTTCATGAGCAAGCACGCCGGCGAACTCGTCGGCGGTCTCGGTTTTTTCGAGCATGGCCGAGAGGTAGTAGATATGGCCGCCGGGAATGGCGAAGGCGTTGGGGATCTCCGAACGGGCGACGGTCACATGAATGGGAAAAGCGGCGGCGGTGTCTTTGGTCGCCGCCGAGACGAAGCGGGCGATGGCGGTGTTGGCCAGGCTCTCAGGATCGCGGTTGCAAAGCGAAAAGCCGCCCTGCCCGGCAAGGCTCGCCTCGACCTGGGCGGCGGCGGTTTCTCCCAGGGCGGTCTCCCATTCGGGCGGCACGGATTGGGCGATCGGGCCGGCCAGGAACGGCACGCCATAAACATAGCCGCCAACGATGCCGGCCAGCACGGTGGTGGCGCCGGCGATCAGCCGCGTCTCAGACCACCTTCTGGCGCGGCGATGTTCGGTGAGCGCAGGCAACACCGCGCGCAATTTGCTGACGGTCTCCCAGCCTTCGAAGGTGATGCGCGCGGTT
>Ga0307417_10001267_pt1 | contig 10539 bp, 9 predicted proteins | sample SalMarWE160210MG_2_FD_202514 | JGI IMG/M metagenome (GOLD analysis project Ga0307417, IMG submission 202514) | Salt marsh sediment microbial communities from the Plum Island Ecosystem LTER, Massachusetts, United States - WE1602-10 | ecosystem: Environmental > Aquatic > Marine > Intertidal zone >...
CAGCCACGACGCCGGCGTGCACGACTATGTCTCGCTGCACGCGCCGTGCTGGCTGGTGCGCCGCTTCGAAGCGCTCGACGGTCATGTTCGGTTCAAGAGCCGCATCCGGCCGCGCGGGCCGGGCTTTACGATGGCGCCGGTCAAGCTCAGCTACGACGGCAACGCGCTCAGGGCCAAGGGCTTCAGCATCTGGAGCGGTGGACAGGTCGAACCCGGCGAGGACGGCGCCGATATCACCTTCGATCTGCCGGCCGGCCAGGCTGAATACGCCATCTTGGCGCAGATCGAGCCCTTGACCGATCCACGGCGGCTCGGCGACCGGATGTTCAACACCACGCTCGCGTTCTGGCAGGAATGGATCGAATACAGCCGCTATCGCGGCCGCTATCCGGCCGCGGTGATGCGCAGCGCCTTGGCGCTCAAATTGCTCACCTACGCCCCGACCGGCGCGATCGTGGCCGCGCCGACGACCTCGTTGCCCGAGGAAATCGGCGGCGAGCGCAACTGGGACTATCGTTACTGCTGGCTGCGCGACTCGAGCTTCACACTGTATTCGCTGGGCGTGCTGGGCTATTCCGGCGAGGCGAAGAGCTTTGCCGCATTCCTAATACAGCGCTGCCTGCGCGCGGGCGTGTCACCGCGCATCATGTATTCGATCGACGGCGAGCCGTTTCTCCCGGAAGTCATCCTCGATCAACTGGAAGGCTATGCCGGCAGCCGCCCGGTGCGGGTCGGCAACGACGCTTTCGATCAGTTCCAGCTCGACGTGTATGGCGAAGTGCTCGAATGGGCCTTGCTGCGGCGCGCCCTCGGGGGACCGCTGAAGCGCGACGCGAGGAAGGGAGTGCACGCCTCCGCCGAGCAGGTTTGCCGCATCTGGCGCGAGCCCGATCAGGGCCTGTGGGAATCGCGTTCGGAGCCGCGACAATTCACTCACGGCAAGGTCATGGCCTGGGTGGCCCTCGATCGCGCGCGGAAACTGGTCGGCGACAACGAAATCTGGCGCCGCGAGCAGGATGCAATTCTGGCCGCGATTCTGAACGAAGCCGTGACCGGCGATCCGCCGTATATCGCCCAGGCGTTTGGTTCGACGGAGGTCGATGCCGCGGCCCTGCAGATCCCGCTAACCGGTCTGCCGATCCCGCGCGACCTTTTCCAGCAAACCGTCAAACGCATCGAGCAAGACCTGAGAGACGGCGATTTTGTCCGCCGTTACCGAAACGACGACGGCGTCGGCGGCGGCGAGGGCGCATTCCTTATCACCAGCTTCTGGCTGGTCGACGCGTTGCTTGTTTTGGACCGCGCAACCGAAGCCCGCGATCTGTTCGAGCGCCTGCGCGGCCACGCCAACGATGTCGGCCTCTACGCCGAGGAGATCGATCCGCGGTCGGGCGCGCATCTCGGCAATTTTCCGCAGGCCTTCACGCACCTGGCGCTGATCTCGAGCGCGACGCTGCTCCATCTCTACAACATTGCCGGCGCGAAGGGCCTGAGCGGCACCCACGCCGACCGGGCCAGACGGCTGGTGGGCGCGGCGGAAGGAACGAAGGCGCTGCTACATGCGCTATGGCGCAACGGCGGCGCGCGGCTGTTCGGATCATCGCGGTCCATGCTCGATCTCAGCTGAGCGCGGTCTGCGCCGATCGATGGGTAACGGCGCCACTCATGCAAAAGCCCCGGCCGCAAGGCCGGGGCTTGGTGTTTTTGCAAGCGATGCTTTGCAAGCGCATCATTCGCAGTATTTGCAGGGCGGGAAGGTGCGGCTGTAGACCGGCTGCTTCAGGAACTTCGCCTTGTCGTAGGTCCAGAACTGGCTGACGTTCGGATAGGTCTTGATCACCGTGTTCCAGAGCTCGGCCTTGGGATAGCCGAACATCTTCTTCTTCTCGACCTTCTTGATGTAGATGTTGTTGACCACGGTGTTGGTGTCGTCGAGCGAGACCGGGCCGCGCACCGCGTCGAGCTTGATGGTCCTCATTGTCTTAATGAACGGAAGCGCGCCGGGGAACTTGCCGCCGCTCTTCTTCAACGTCTCGTCGATCCATTGCGCAGTGGTGTAGTTGGCCTCCGAATAATAAGACGGCACCTTGCCGAACTGCGAGCGGTACTTCTTCACGAAGGCTTCGTTCTTCGGGGTGTCGATCGCGGCGCTGTACATGAAGGCCGAGACGTCGCCGATCACCTCATCGCCCATGTGGGGCAGGATGAACTCGTCATAGCTGGTGCCGCCGCCGATGATCGGCTTCTTGTTGCCGGCCGCGCGCAACTGCTTGGGGAACTGCAGCGACATCGGGCCAACCATCAACGTGAAGATGGCGTCGGCGTCGCTCTTGATCTGCGGGATATAGGGTCCGAAATCCTTGGTGCCGATCGGCGGCCAGAGCTTCTGGATGACCTTGCCGCCGCAATCCTCGAAGGTCTGCTGGAAACCGCCCAGCGTTTCGTGACCGAAGGCGTAATCGGCCGCGACGGTGACGACCTTCTTGTAGCCCTGGTCGCAGGCCCATTGCCCGAGCGGATGGCTGGGCTGCGACGGCACGAAGGTTGGGCGCACCATGTAGGGGAAATCTTTCTGCTTGCGCTGCCCGAGATCGTCGGCCGTTGCGATCGAGCCGATATAGAGCACCTTATTTTTCGTGGCGACGGGCGCCAGCGCGTAACCGGTCGTGGCCAGCACGCCGCCGACCAGCATGTCTACCTTGTCCTGCAGGATGAGCTTGTTGGCTTTGGTGACCGCGGTGTCCGGCTTGCCCTGCGTGTCCTCGACGATGAACTTAACGTCCATGCCGCCGAGTTTGTTGCCGTGCTCCTTGAGATACATCTCGAAGCCGTGCTGCATGTCGACGCCGAGCTGGGTGAAGATGCCGGTCTTCGGAGCCATAAATCCGATCTTCAGTTCCTCAGCCTGCACCGGCGCGGCACCGAGCATGAACGCGGCGACCAGCATGAGCGGCGCAAGCGTTCGCGAAAGTCTGTTCTGCATGACGTTCCTCCCGTTCGGCCGCGCCGCATCGCCGATTGTGCGGCTGCTTGTTCCGACGGCGGGATGCTAGCACCGCCCGCGATCTCGGCGGAAGCTTTTGCAGTGATTATGGCGTGCGGGCAGTTGCCCACCCGGTGCGTATTTCGTTCGCCCAATAAAAGTGCTGCGGCTTTCACGGCCGCGGCGTTTTCACGTCATCAAATCTAGTCGCGGATGAAAGTGCCGGCGCGCAATTCGCTGACGGCCTGCTGCAATTCGGATTGCGTATTCATAACGATCGGGCCGTACCAGGCGACCGGCTCCTGGATCGGCTTGCCGGACACCAGCAGGAAGCGGATGCCGTTGTCGCCGGCCTGCACGGTGATCTCGTCGCCCTTGTCGAACAGCAGCAGCGAGCGATCGCCGACTGGCTCGCGGAACAGGATTTCCTCGCCGTCGACCTGCTTCTCGCTCAGCACGCCGAACGGCTTGGAGGAATACGCGAACTTGCCGTCGCCCTCGAACACGTAAGCGAAGGCGTGGCGCTCGACCTCGACGGCAAGCGTCTTGCGCTGACCCGCCGGCACGAACACGTCGAGATAGCGCGGATCGGCGGCGACGCCGTCGACCGGGCCGCGCTTGCCCCAGAACTCGCCGCACACCACGCGAACCCGAGTGCCATCGTCGTCGACGACTTCGGGAATGGCGGCGGCTTCAACGTCCTGATAGCGCGGCGCCGTCATCTTGAGAGAAGAGGGCAGGTTGGCCCAGAGCTGGAAGCCGTGCATGCGGCCTTGCGCGTCGCCCTGCGGCATTTCCTGATGCATGATGCCGCGGCCGGCGGTCATCCATTGCACGTCGCCGGAGCCGAGCGCGCCGCGATTACCGAGACTGTCGCCATGTTCAACTGTTCCACTTAATACGTACGTGATTGTTTCTATGCCGCGGTGCGGATGCCACGGGAAGCCGGCGAGATAATCCTGCGGGTTATTGTTGCGGAAGTCGTCGAGCAGCAGGAAGGGATCGGTCTCTTGCGTATCGCCGAAGCCGAAGGCGCGGCGCAATTTGACGCCGGCGCCCTCGATGGTGGGCTGCGACTGCATGATGCGCTTGACGGGGCGGATGGACATGGGGAGCGCCTTTCTCGCGCTAAATATAGGACCCGCCGCTGCTAAAGATAGGCCCGGCGTGCGGGCTGACACATCGCCGCTCGCTAATTGTCATAGGGAACCGCCAGGTATAATATTTCCGTTTGTGGCGCCTGTAATCTGAGTAACCGTGCCACGTTATTATTTCCATTTCTCCGACAGCGAGCGCCAGTTCACCGACGCCGAAGGCCGTGAATTGCGCGGCGTGGGCGCCGCCCGTCGGCACGCGGTCCAGCACGTGCGCGAGCTGAAGGCGGCGATGTGCCATTCGCAAATCCCCGATTTGTCGGGCTGGACCGTGACGGTGGCCGACGCCAAGGGCAGGACGGTGTTCGACATCGGATTCGACCTGCGGTCGCTGCCGATGCGCGAAAAAATTTAAACGGTGCGGCGTTCTTGGCGTTGCGGCGCCTGGCTTAAGCCAGCAGGGCGGAGGCGACGTCCACACGTGACTCAAAGTGGACATTACATTTCGCAGTCGCAACGGCTGGTTTCCTTTGATGTAAACGCACGATTTGACAAAGAAAGGTCGTCAGTCAGGGCGCCAGCCAAAGCGCCAATTTCGTCTCGTTGCCGGAATGGCGACGTCAGCACGGCTCTGGCTGCCATCACAAGGCCGTGTGCCAACCTGCAGCAGGGCGTCGTAAAACAGCTTGCCGAAAAAGAACTGGCCCCGAAAGCAAGCAGTTGAGTCGAGAGGTCCTTGTCGATCCGCCGATATGACGGTACCAAAACGGAGTTTGACCATCGAGAATTCCGGACCCATGTCAAAAATTCAGGACGAAATTCCGCCAATTCTCGCCCACAAGCACTATACCGCATCCTCTGTTTTCACGCCGGAGAGCCTGCTGCGCGAGGCACGGCGCCAGCGGCGGATTTCTGAAGGCAGCGTGCCTGAAATCTGCGTGCTCGATCCCGACGGCGATATTGTGCGCGTGTTGACGTCATCGGAGCAGGCGAGCCTCGACCCGACATGGGCCTGCTATCACACGCAGCTCTTTCGCTTCAGCCTGGCCGGCGCTGTATTCGGGATTGTTGGCTGCGCGGTCGGGGCGGCGTTTGCGGTCCTCATCGCCGAGGAACTATTTGCCTCGGGCTGCAAATTGCTCATCAGCGTCACCTCGTCCGGGCAAATCCTCCCGGTACGCCGGCCGCCCTATTTCATCACGATTGATCATGCCCTGCGCGACGAAGGCACGAGCTATCATTACCTCGCGCAGTCGGAGTACTCCTTTGCTGATCGCGCCCTGATTGACGCGCTTGCGGGCGCCTTCGATGGTTTCGGCGTACCCGTCCTGACCGGTCCTACCTGGACAACGGACGCACCGTTCCGCGAGACGCAGCAGTCGATCGACCATATGCGCGACAAAGGACTGCTAGCGGTCGAGATGGAAGCCGCAGCCCTCTACGCCTTTGCCTGCGCCAAGCGAAAGCCGGTCATCTGCTTCGCACATGTTACCAACCAAATGGGACTCATCGACGGTGATTTCGAAAAAGGCGAGGTCGGCGGCGCCAAGGATGCATTGCAATTGATCGCGATCGCAGCCGAGCGTTTGCGCCCTCGTCTCTAGTGGAGTGCGCCGTCGCGTCGGATGATCGTTGGAGATAAGATGGCGACGGCGGCAATCGGGATCATGTGCAAGGCACCCAAGCCGGGTGGAACGAAGTCACGGCTGGCGGCAACGATCGGTCCCGAAGCCGCCGCCAGGCTCTCCGGCTGCTTTCTCCAGGACGTAGCAGCGGCGATCGAAGCGGTGCCGAGACAAATCGGCCGCCGCGGTTACGGCGTTTATGCCCCGGCCGGAGTCGAATCCGAGTTGCAGCGTCTGTTCCCGCGTTCGTTCGGGCTGCTGCTGCAAGTTGACGACGACTTTGGCAATGTCCTGTTCGGCGCCATGCGCGACCTGCTCGCCGTAGAGCATGACTGCGTTCTCCTCGTCAATGGCGACAGCCCGACGCTGCCGACCTCGTTCCTGGTCGAAGCAATAGACACCTTGCGGCGGCCCGGCGACCGCTTGGTATTGGGTCCGGCAAGCGACGGTGGCTATTATCTGGTCGGCCTTAAGCACCCGCATCGGGAGCTGTTCGCAAATATCCAATGGGGGACGGAGACGGTCGCCCCGACGACGCTCGAGCGCGCGGCTGAAATCGGCCTCGAGGCCACGCTGCTGCCGGAATGGTACGACATCGACGATCTTGAGACGCTGGGATGGCTGCGCGACGAGCTGGCGGGTCGGTCGACGCGCTATCGCAACGGCAGCCCTGCCATGGCCACCCGTGCGTTTCTTGCCGCGATGCCGGGAGCGAGCCGGTGAATCCATTGCGGTCGATTGCGGCTGAAAGTCCGGATGCTCAAACGTCCGTCAACAACCAATCGGCCCTCTATGGACTGGCCGGCATCGGCGTAACATTGGCCGTGCTGACCGTTGCGACGCCGTTTGCCTTTCGCGCCGGCGGCGACAATGCCTTTATTGCGCTGGCTATCCCCTGCGGCCTGCTGACAATCGCAGCAGCCTATGTCGCGGAACGCGTTCCGACGACGCGAGCACTCTGGCTGATCCTCGGCCTTGCCATCGTGCTGCGGGGCTTCGTGCTGCTGTTCGATCCTCTCTTGTCGAGCGACATAAACCGATACGTCTGGGACGGCAAAGTTCAGGCTACCGGCATCAATCCTTATCGATATTTCCCCGCGCAAGATGCGCTCGCGGCTTTGCGCGACGCGACGATCTTTCCGCACATCAATCGCGCCGACTATGCCGTCACGATCTATCCGCCGGTTGCCGAATTTTTCTTTTTGGTCGTTACCCGGGTCGGCGAAAATGTAACCGTCATGCGGCTTGGCTTGCTCGGCTGCGAGGCGGTGAGCGTGGTCGTCATCCTGCTGTTGCTTAAGCGTATGCGGCGGCCGCTGACGCGAGTCGTTGCCTATGTCTGGCATCCGCTGCCGATCTGGGAGATTGCCAATAGCGGCCATGTCGACGCGTTGATGGTCTCGCTCATGCTGCTCGGATTGTGGATGGCCTTGAGCGGGCGTGCCCTACGCGGAGCGGTGATGATCACGCTCGCGGCGCTCGTGAAGCCGTTCGCGGCACCAGCGCTCGCGGTGATCTGGCGCCCCTGGGATTGGAAGATGCCACTCGTGGTCATCGCCACGGTTGCACTCTGTTACCTGCCATATCTGTCGGTCGGCTGGGGCGTTTTCGGGTTCCTGACGAAGGGCTACCTGACGGAAGAGGCTTTAATTTCCGGCGACGACATCTGGCCATTGTCCGTTTGGCGTCTCGCCTTTGGTACGCATCACGGCGACGTCGCCATCTATGCCGTTCTGGCGGCGTCGATCGTACTGCTGATGGCGCTTTGGGCTGTCCGCCGCCCCGTTCGGACGGTCGCCGCCACCCTTGCCGATATCAATATGCTGTTACTCGCGGTTCTGCTGCTGTTGTCGCCCAACTATCCCTGGTACTTTCTGGCGATAACGCCATTCGTCGCGCTTTGCGGCAACGCACCGACCTGGGCGCTATCAATCGGAGCGCTGTTGCTGACGAACGAGGTCGATACGGATTTCTACATCCCGATTCTGATCGTCAAATCGATTCTGTATGGCGTTTTCCTCTTGGCTTGCGGCTGGTCGGCCCGGGCAGCGTACTTGCAGCGGACGGTTGAGGGAGAACGAGCGACATGAGCATTTCCGCCGGTGATACTCCGGCCGACGTAGCAGTCGATCCGCGCCGCTATCACGAGTCGGTCCAGGCCGAGCGCACCGCGCTCGCCACCCGTCCGCCGGTCTGCCTGTATCTGGAAGTGACCAATCGCTGCAATTTGCTGTGTACCACCTGTCCGCGCACCTACGAGGAACTTGAGCCGCCGGCCGACATGAGTTGGGAACTGTTCACCTCAATCGTCGATCAGTCGCCCAATCTGGCGCGGGCTGTTCTGCATGGGGTCGGCGAGCCGATGCTGGTGGAGAATCTCCCGCGTATGGTGCGGTATCTGAAAGATCGCGGCGTATACGTTCTGTTCAACACGAACGGTACGGTGCTCAATGAACGCAACGGCCGGGCGTTGATAGCCGCCGAGCTCGATGAACTGCGGGTGTCGCTCGACGCGTCAAATCGCAAGAGCTTCAAGGAGATTCGCGGCAAGGACTATTTCCGCCGGATTGTGCGCAACGTGCGCGCGTTTCGCGACCTGCAAGAGCGCGAGCGGCACGCCAAGCCGACCGTCTCTGCCTGGCTCACCGGTCTGAAGGAGACCGTCGAGGAGCTGCCGGCTTTTGTGAAGCTTGCGGCGGAGATGGGCGTCAAGGAAGTCTATCTGCAAAGGCTCGTCTACTTCGATCAATCGGCGATCGGGATGGCGCAGCCGGATCAGGCCCTGTTCGAGCGCATGACGCGCGAGGAAGCGGGCTACCTCAAACAAGCCGAGAACCTTGCGCGTTCGCTCGGCATCACCTTCAGCGCGTCGGGTGCGGCGTCGGAGCCGGGCCTGAGCTTGAAAAAAGCCGATGAAAGCTCGCCCTGGTCGCTCTGCCGGCGGCCCTGGTCGCTGATGTATTTCACCGCCAATGGCCGCGCATTGCCGTGCTGCATCGCGCCGTTTTCGCAACATGGCTACGAACACTACACGCTGGGCGATGCAACCCAGCAGACCTTGCGGGAAATCTGGAACGGGCCGGCTTATCGGGAATTCCGCACAGCGCTGCTGTCCGAGAAGCCGTCGACGACCTGCGCCAATTGTGGGCTGCGCTGGAGCTTGTGAACCAGCCTACACACGGGAGCGACACCGCGCGGCACACGTCTCGCCGCCCTGTCATCGTCTCGGCCATCATTCCATGCCTCGACGAAGAGGCGGCGATCGCCAACGTTGTGACCGCCGTGTTGGCGCAGGGCGTGGACGAAGTCATCGTGGTCGATGGCGCTTCGCGCGACCAAACGGCCGCCCGCGCAAAAGCTGCTGGCGCCCGCGTGGTCATTGAGCCGCGGCGCGGCTATGGGCGCGCCATCCAGGTTGGCATTGCCGCTGCGCGAAATGATGCCGAAATTCTGGTCTTCCTGGATGGCGATGGCAGCGATGCCGCCGAATTTATCCCCGTCTTGATTTCGCCGATCGCAGAGAGGCGCGTCGATTTCGTCCTCGGCTCACGAGTTCACGGCGCGCGTGAGCGCGGCAGTCTGGCGCCGCAGCAGATCGTGGCCGCATATGTCGGAAGCCTGCTGTTGCGCATCGTCTATGGCGCACGCTTTAGCGACCTTTCTCCGTTTCGCGCCATCCGGCGCGGCGCTCTCGAATGCCTCGGCATGAGCGACCTGACATATGGCTGGAACCTGGAAATGCTGATGCGGGTCGCCGCCGCCGGTTTGCCTGCGTTGGAAGTTGCCGTCGGTCAGCGGCGGCGCATCGGTGGCGTCTCGAAGGTTTCGGGCAATTTCATCGCCGGCATCAAGGCGGCCGGCACGATGGCGGCGACCTTTGTCCGCCTCGCTGCTAGCTTACGGCGACAAAGAAATTCGTGAACGGCCGCGCTCGCTATCTAACCAGCGATATGCAGAAACCATCCGAGCAGGCTTTTGCCATCGCGCACGGCCGGGACGTGGCGGCGCAACCAGGCGTCAAAGCCGAGACATCGGCCGGCGCCTTCGAGCGCAAACAGGAACATCAACATCGCCAGGAACATGTAAGACCATGGCCATTCGGCTGGGTCGCCCGGCCGGTAGATGCCAAGCCAAAGCTGCAGCACGAAGGCAATCGCTAAGACGCTGACGGCGCGTACCGCCAGCCCAAGAATCATCGACGTGGCGAAAGTCAGTTCGGCAAGAAATATGAATGGTCCAATCACGGAAAGATGCGGCAGCAAAAAATCCTTGACGAAGACGCGGTGAAACTCGAACGCCGCGCGCGTTGCCTCCTGCTCGGTCCAATACTGCAGCCCTCCGGACAGCGGCAGCGGAAGCTTCCACAGCATGCCCTCGAACCACATGCAGCCGATGAGAACGCGCACGATCCAGATCCCGATGTGCCGACCGGTGCGTTGCCCAGGATCTTCCTGCCAATTCCGAAATGCGACGACCAGGCTGGCGATCATCAACCCCCAGAACAGCGCAAGAATCAGAAAGCGCCAGCCTCCAAGATCGAGGTAATCGCTCGTCGTTGCGGTCAGGAATTGCCAGAGGTCGGTGATGGGGTTTTTGGGCATCTGCAGCAGCTCCAAAACAAGCGGCGACGCCAAATTTAGCATAGCAAATGACAGAATCCGCGTCACTTTGCTGAAAAACTCTAGCGATGTGACCTTAGGTCTGCTTGTGGCCGATATTGTTGCAAAAGTATTTTGAGCATCCCAGCGCGAAAGATTGATTCAAAATCGCGCTCCAATGCGTAACATAGATTCAAAAGTGTACGCTGCCGGATTCGATTATTTCAAATTCCTATTCC
>Ga0307417_10001269_pt1 | contig 10521 bp, 7 predicted proteins | sample SalMarWE160210MG_2_FD_202514 | JGI IMG/M metagenome (GOLD analysis project Ga0307417, IMG submission 202514) | Salt marsh sediment microbial communities from the Plum Island Ecosystem LTER, Massachusetts, United States - WE1602-10 | ecosystem: Environmental > Aquatic > Marine > Intertidal zone >...
TCACACAGTCGATTCTGGCCTGCGACGGGTCGACGCCCGCCAATCAGGGACCTCGGTATCCCTTGATACGACGCCGCACGGCCTCCTCGAGGCCGAGACCACGTCGTACTCGCGCTCTGAAGAAGAAATCGCCATCTGACTTCTGAACCGGGTACCGGTGTATCAGATGCGGGTCCAGCCGGGCGGAAGGCCTCGGCTTGCCACCGAGCACGGCAGTCTCGTACCGGTCTCGCACGAGGGCATCCGCGCTCGCCGACCAGAACCCGTACGGATAGGCGAAGTGCCTTGGGCTCACCCCGACCCTTTCCTCGATGATCCCGTCGCTCTTGTCCAATTCCTCGGCAGCCTGCGAGGGCGAGATCTCCCTCATGTCGGGATGGCTATGAGTGTGTGCGCCCACCGTGACGAGGCCCGAGCCGGCCATCTCCACGATCTCGTCCCAAGAGAGGGGATCACCTGCGAACGCGGCACCACCGGATTCGGACCCGACGAGCCCGGTCGACAGGTATAGGACAAATGGCACCCCCCGGGTGCGGAGCATGGGAAAGGCGGTCGTGTAGACGTCGCGATAACCGTCATCGAAGGTGAGTACAACGACTCTCTCCGACCCTGGCTCCTCCCATCGAGAGACGGCAGTCTCTAGATCCGTCAACTCGTAGTTGTCCTGAAGCCACCTGAGCTGACCGGCGAAATGGGTCTCATCCACCTCCATCTGATGACCGTGATCGGTACCCAACTGGTGATAGATCAGCAGTCGGGGGCCGGGCGGCCGGGGCGTGACGAGATCCGCAAGGGCGAAGACGGACTTCGCCGCGACCCGGCTGATCGACATAGGGCTAGGCGGTGGCCATCAATTGCGTCATCTCCTTCTCGGAGAGGACGTTGAACGGCAGCAGGCCATGCCTCTGGAACGTCGCGAGATTGGCTCTGGTGCCATTGGACCAATCGGGATTCCACGAGACCGAGCGAACGCGTTTTGAGCCGGAGGACTTGTCTCCGTAGAGCAGGCCGTGAACGCTCTCCTCGAACACACGGACGTCCGCGACGAGGGCTTCGCACTCTGCCGCCGTCTCGGTGTCGGATGCGGCCTCGGCGTCGCTCCGCGTGCGCTCCAGCTCGTCGATCCTGTTGCTCACGATCTCAGTGAGGGCCGACTCCAGCCTCTCCGCGTTCAAACGTCGAGCGGGCACGAGGATGCTGATCGCTCGACGCGGGCTGGTGAGATGCCAAACCTCTGGCTCGCCGTCGGTCCGCTCGAGGTGGCGCCGGAAGAACTCTTCCTCCAGCCAGCCGTCCACAGACTCATCGGCATCGCCTCTTGTGAGCAGTCGCTCGAACCGACTGACCAACTCCGAACCAGCCTCCGTCTCGAGCTCCCGCTCGATCTCCTGAGTCAGCCAGGCCCCGACGGTGCGATGCCCCTTGATGGGCCGCAACGGGAGAAAGCCGTTCTGGGACACGTCGTGGATGAGACTCTCCATCAAGTCGCCGTAGCCGTAGCGAGAAGTCACCATGTCCTCGGCTCTCGACACGACGTAGTCAGCTACGGCTTCGTAGGCGCGATCCTGGGACGCCTGATTCATCGCTGCCATGAGCAAGCCACCCAGATCCGGGGGCGACCCATCCTCTCCCTCGTCGAAGCCGAAGCTATTGGCTAGCTCACCCAATGGGGAATGCTGGACCAGAGCGCTGCGCCGCTCGTCGGGGATCGCGTAACTACTGAGACGGGTCATCGGCGACACACCGGGCTGGTCCGCGAATATCTCCTCGTGCTCTGGCACCGGGCTCGGGAGCTCCTCCTTCGACCGCCGGAACAAACCCCACAAGCGTCTCCGCGTTCCCAGGAACACTGCACCAGCAACGGAGATGCGAAGCCGCTCCGCGTCGTCTATCAGACCGTTGACCTCGGTCTCCGAGGTCTTGCCGGGTGACATGACCAGGAGCCCGTGTCGAAGACGCTGCATGGCCACCTGCGACGATGGCATGCCGAAGTCGTCGACAACGAAGATCGCCGTGTCGTACTTCCGCTCTGCAGCCGCGACGAACGAGCGGAACTGACGACCCGCCAGGGCGTCGGCAGGGGATCCCGGAGGCGGGCCGGCGGGGATGACTGCGAGGCCAGGTCGAATGATCTGTGCGTTTGCGACTGCACGATCTATCGCCAAACCGAAATCCGGCGAAGAGGGCTGGGTCCGCAACACATCGGAGAGCGAGACCCCCTTCACCTTGTATTCCCCGAGCACGGAGCGACTGGCGAAGTTGGCGTCTACGAGCAGGACGGTGTCCCCGGCGCTGGCCATCGAGCCGGCCAAGTCGGCAGCCAGGGCATACACGTCCTCCGAGGCGATGTTGTGCCCGGCGAGAGCAATGGTCGAGCCTGACGAGTGAGCGTATGCCTGGACGGCGGAACGAAGGGCTTGAACGGCGATCTTCCTCGGCCCGAGATCCGTCGTGTCATACCATGCCTCGTTGCCGCGGGCCTCGACTGGCCGGGCGGGCACGTGTCCGAGGACCGGGACGTCGATATCCTCAGGAAGCCAGACAATCCGTCTGGTTCGCGAGACCATCATCACGCCTGCGCCGGCGACGATGGCACCTCCGGCCAGACCGATCAGTGCCATGAAAATCGGCGGGATCGGATCTGCCGAGAAGTTCTGGGCCATCGTCGGCTCCTGTATGCCCCTACCGGCAACACCCAGCTTGCGGAGATAGAGACGCTGATACTCGGTGTCGAGCAGCTCTTTCCTCGACTGCAGGGTCGCCAGGAGGAGCGCGTCTTCGGTGCTCAACTCGGCGACCGGCTCGTCGCCCAGGGCTGCGCGCTCTTCCTTGAGGCTGGCCAGCGCCGTCTTCAGACGGCCACGCTCCGTCTCCAGGGCGTTCAGCTCATCTGCACTCCCCGCCGCTGCCTCGTCGAGGACTATCGAACTCAGGCGAGACTCGACATCACCAATGGTCTTGTCGAGTTGCTGCTGTTGATCGAGGAGATCCTTCTGCTCGGGCGTGAGCGCCGGCTGGAGGGCGGCGATCTGCACGTCCAGGTCCTTGGCCGTCTCCACGAGCTTGGCGATCTGATCGTCAACCGACACGCCCACCTCGGGATCGACCTGGAGGTAGGAGTCGATCAGAGCCTCGGCCTTCTGTCGCGCCACGAGCTCCGTGTTGCCTTGGCTGATGAAGAGGAGCTTGGAGTTGGCGAGGTCGATGGAGATCTGACCCGTGGGGTCGGTTGCGAGGATGTCCTCCGCCACGAACAGCGCGAAGTCGCGAGCCGCGGTGATCTCCTCGGCGAGGGCCTGGCCGGTCTGCCCCTCCGCAGGGTCGAAGCGAAGAGCAGCCGTGGCCTGCCATACCGCAGATTTCGTCGGAGCCAAAGCGACGAAGACCAGGGCTCCGATCAGACCGATGATGGCGCCGACGAGGATCACTCCCCATCGGTCGCCGACGATCTTGGCGATTCGTTTCGGTTCCATCAGGTTTGCTTGATCGCCATCTCGGTGAGGTCGGGCTCGCCGGCCGGCAGCCCCCAAACGAGATCGTTCAATCGATCGATGAGCATATTCGTGTCCCCCTTATGGGCTGCTTCCTCGAGGTCAGCAACCGCGTCCGCGACGATACCCCCTCCAGGATCCATGAGCCGCGCCTCGAAAATCTTCGCATGTGACGTTACTTCTACCGGTCCCCGGGCGAGCACTTCCTCGAGCTTCTCGCCAGGGCGAACGCCGGTGTACTCGATTGCAATGTCGACATCGGGGATGAGTCCCGCAAGTCTGATGAGACGACGTGCGAGGTCGTCTATGAACACCTGCTCCCCCATATCCAGGAGGAAGATCTCAGACCCCTCGGCGAGGGCAGCCGATTGCAGGACGAGCTGCACTGCCTCGTTGACGGTCATGAAGTATCTCTTCATCCGGGAATCGGTGACCGTCACCGGTCCCCCGGCACGAATCTGAGAGACGAATGTCGGAATGACGCTGCCCCGGCTCCCGAGTACGTTTCCGAAGCGGACCGCCGTGTAAATGCAGCCGTCGTCTCTCGCATTCCCGGTCTTCACAAGGATCTCCGCTGCCCGCTTGCTGGCGCCCATGACCGAGTTCGGGTCAACGGCCTTGTCGGTCGATATGAGGACGAACCTATCGGCACCGACTCGAGAGGCGGCCTCGATGAGGTTGCGTGTGCCGACGACATTGGTCAGGACCGCCTCAATGGGGAAGCGTTCGAGCATGGGCACGTGTTTCAGGGCCGCCGCGTGGAAGATCAGATTCGGTTTGATGAGCTCCACGGCGCGCAACACTGCCTCAGCGTCGCGCACATCGCACAACATCAGACGGGCTCGATCCCCCCAAGTGATCTGTGCTTCGTGGAGCAGAGTCTCGTCGCGGTCCAAAGCCCAGACCTCCGCCGCCTCATAGGACAGAACCTGACGGACTATCTCGGAGCCGATGGACCCGCCGGCGCCGGTTATCAGGACGGTCTTGCCACGGATGAGGTCGGCGACATTGGACATGTCGGTCTCCACGGCTTCTCTGACCAGCAAGTCCTCCACCTTGATGTCCCTGACGTCGAGAGGGGCGGTGCGGTCCTTCACGATGTCTTCGACGCCAGGCAGAATCCGAAGCCGCACGTTGATCTCCAGACAGCTGTCGACGACCGAGCGAACGACCTTTGGGTTCACTCCTGCGACCACGACCTGGTCCACCGCGAGGTCGCCGACGATCGTTGGGATGTCCTCGAGGGAACCGAGGACCGGAAGATCTGCGACGAGCCGCGAGCTTCGAGGGCCTCCATTGCGGTCGTAAACGAATCCGACGACGTGCCCTCCCCCTTCGATGTCGGACAGACGGCGGGCAAAAGCCGCGGCTTCCACTCCGCTACCCACGACCAGGACCGCGGGCCCTCCGCCGGTCTTCCTGAACGAGAACAGCCGGGACCGGAATCGCAGAAGGCCGGTCAGTAGGAACGTGAACAGGCCCCCGGCGACGAGAGTCAGATAGGGAACGACGAGGCCCACCGCGTTGCGGGCGAGCCACTCGAGCGAGACGATCACGACCATCGCCGCACCGTTGGCGATTGCGAGCCGGGAGGCCTCGGTGATGCTGGCGTACTCCCAAACGTGGCCATATGCACCAGAAACGGCATTGGCCAGTATGTGCACGACGATGATTACTGGAAGGAACCTGAGAAGGTCGGACCACAGGGTGTCCCCGTTGGAGACGAGCGGGTCGAGCATTCTCAAGGCGAGCGCTGCCGCATAGGCAGCCATGACGACGAGCCCGTCGATCACTGCGAACGTGATATCGGCTCGCACTCTCGAAGCTTTTCTCGAGAGCGAGATCCATCGCGTCTCCCCACGCGCGCCCCGGCGCGCCCCATTCTTCTCGCCACCCACTTGCCAGCCTCCCATAACTGTTTCTGCCCCCGGGTGAAAGGTCACACTATCACCGAACCGCCGACACTTAAAGTGGGAATGTGACTTCCCAGAGTGAGAGCCATGACAGCGGTCAGGCAGGGAAGCATAGGCGATTTCCACAATTGGTAAAGGGGTCTTCGCGTCTTTCGCATGGGTCTAGCGACCCAAACTTCCACGGTTGGTATTCGGGCGCTCTGTGTTAGATTCCGCTACTCATCGTGCTGACGTGCATACGTCGCGAAAACGAGAACTGGGGGGCATCATGAAGGTATTGGTAACGGGATCGGCCGGGTTCATCGGTGGGCACGTCTGCCGGCACCTGTTGGCCGACGGTTGCGAGGTAACCGGCTTCGACCTGAATCGGGTGGGTCTCGACGATGTGAACGAGGTCACGGGTGAACTGCTCGACCTGGATGCCCTCACCTCAGCGGTGGCCGGCCATGATGTCGTCTGTCACATAGGCGCCATCGGCGACGTCTACCTCGCTGCCGAACGGCCCGGCCTGGCGGCAGCCGTCAACGTCACCGGGACCTCGAATGTGGCAGCTGCCGCAAAGCGCCACGGTGCTCGAGTCGTGTACGCATCGACGTGGGAAGTCTATGGCGAGCCCCGCTACGAACCGGTCGATGAGGATCACCCGACCCAGCCGGATCATCCCTACAACATCACCAAGCTCGCCGGCGAACAGATGCTCCTGGCCTCTCACCGCCTTCAGGGCCTGTCCGCTTTGGCGTTGCGTCTGGGCACCGCGTACGGATTGGGAATGCGGCCAAACTCCGTTTTCGAGATCTTCATCAGGAAGGCCATGAACGGAGACGCGATCACCATCCAGGGAGACGGGTCCCAGGGTCGACAGTTCACCCACGTCTCGGACATCGCTCGCGCCTTCGCATTGGCCACGCGCTCGGAGGTCGCGGGATTGGCTCTCAATATCGTCGCGCCTGAGATGATCTCCATTCGTCAGCTCGCAGAACAGGTCGTGGAGCGGTTCCCGACAGAGGTGGTGTTCGGCGACCCGCGCCCCGGTGACGTCCCGCCGTCGCACGTGACGGCTCAGCGAGCCGAAGAGACCCTTGGCTGGAAGGCCGAGGTCGCTTTTGAGGACGGCATGGCCGAGCTCTTCGACGCGGATCGGGATTGACCTGCCGCATGACGGAGGCAAACGCCCGATGTCGACGGTGACCGACACCAGGACTCTTGAAGACTCCGACGTCGAGGAGGTGCTCGACCTGATGCGTGCCGCACTCGGGGAGCCGCCGCTCTTACGGAGGACGCCCGAGCTCTTTCGCTGGAAGCACGTGGACAACCCGTTCGGCCCTTCGATTGCGCTCGTCGCGATCGAAGGCCGCCGGATCGTCGGTTTCCGCTCCTTCATGCGCTGGGATCTCTCCACACCTGAGGGCGAGATTCTCCGCTGCGTTCGAGCTGTCGATACCGCAACGCACCCTGACCACCAGCGCCGGGGGATCTTCCGGAGATTGACCGAGGAGTGCGTGGAGATCGCGACCGCCCGGGGAATCGACATCGTGTTCAACACCCCCAATGAGAAGTCGAAGCCCGGCTACCTCAAGATGGGCTGGCGGGAGGTTGGGCCCATCGGGGCACTCGTTCGCCCGTCGATCCACATGTTCAGCAAGACAGCGGAGCAACTACTCGATCCGGGACGTTTCCTCCGTGGATCCCGTCCGGCCGGTGGACCTATGCCGGCGGACCGAACTGCCCTGGGCCTGAGAACGCCGCGGACACCCGAGTATGTGGCCTGGCGGTTCGGCGCTCATCCCTCGGCCCGCTACTTCCTGGCTGGAGAGGGAGAAGGAATCGCGGTGGTCCGGCCCAATGTCCGCCGGGGAAGGGCCGAACTCGTCGTGGCCGATATCTTCGGCGATCCGGCTCAGGGGATGGCAGCCGCAACACATTCGGCACGCTCCGCCTACCTGGCCACATGGTTCTCCAAAGGCTCACCGGAAAGAGCCGCAGCGGTGAGACGTGGATTCATCCCGGTGCCCGGCATGACGGCCCTGACACTCGTCATGAGACCGCTGAGTGACGTCGCCGATACTCTTGAGAACATGGGTGCCTGGGACGTGGCCGTGAGCGACTTCGAGCTGTTGTGAGCGCCCTACGACCAGCCCTTCCCGGAGAGCCGAGCCTCGCCATGAGTGCCGGAGAGATCGTCGAGTGGATCGTCATCGCCATGGTCCTCTTCTTGATCGTCTATTGGATCAGCACTGTGATGCCGCTGCGTCGGGACCGTGAATGGCTGCCGAGACTGGTCCTGTGGGGATTCGCAGCGAAGCTGATGGGGACGCTGCTTCGTTACTACATGGCCGTCGACCTTTATGGAACCGGAGACGCCTTTCGTTATCACGCGCGGGGCATCGCCTTCGCCGGTATCTGGAGGTCGTTGTCGATCCCGGTGTCAGACGCCGGCGGTCAGGGAACCGCATTCACGGAGGTGATCACGGGTCTCCTCTACGCCATCCACACTCCAACGATGCGCGGAGGGTTCCTCATGTTCGCCTTCCTCGGGTTTCTCGGCCAACTTCTCTTCTATGCCGCTTTCCGCCCATGGTTGCGGGACAAGGCTCTCAAGCGCTACGCCATGGTTGTGCTCTTCTTTCCTTCCCTGGTCTTCTGGCCGGCCAGCATCGGTAAGGACGCCCTGATGATGCTCTTCCTGGGTCTGGCAACTCTGGGCATATCGAGATTGCTTCGGCGTTTCGAGCCGGTGGGGCTTCTCATCGCCGGTCTCGGCCTCTACTTCGCCGCCCAGGTCCGGCCTCACGTCGCCATCATGCTCGCACTCGCCGGTGCTCTCGCGTTCGTGTTCATGAGGCGTACGGCAACCACGAGTGGGGGCGCCAGAAGGCTCTTGCTTCTGGTCGTCGCCCTCGTGGGGATCACCTTTGCCTGGGCCGCCTTTGCCAGCAGCTTCAACGTGTCGTTGGAGGGCAGCGGGGACACCGCTGATCCGGGCGCCTTCCTCGAGAGCGTTCAGAACCAGACAGCTCAAGGAGGGTCGGAGGTGTCCGGAGGGATCGTCTCCAACCCCCTCGACTTGCCTGCCGCCACATTGAAGGTGCTGTTCCGGCCGCTGATATACGAGGCCTCCAACATAGCCACCGCGGTGAGCGCCGTTGAGGGCACCGTCATGCTCTTCGTCATCGTCTGGAAGATCCCAATGATGTTCCGCAACAGGAGGATGGTGCGGGGCAACCCTCTTCTCCTGCTCTCCTTCTTCTACACGGGCGGGTTCATCATCGCCTTCAGCTCGATCCTCAACCTAGGGATCCTGGCGCGACAGCGGGTACAGGTCCTCCCATTCCTCCTCGCACTCCTGGTCACCTTGGGTTGGCCAACCGAGGACGAAGACCCGGCGACGACGCGAAGTCAGCGCGCCCGGGCTCGCAACGGCGACCGGATGCGGGTCAGCGCGTCTTCACGTTGAGGAAGCCGGCCCTCGCCAGCCCGGCCATGACAGCCACCATCAAAGCCATGAGGACCACGACTCCTGCCCACGGCGTGACAAAGCGATCCACGGCGACAACTGCTCCGACGAGGATGGCTTGAGCCGACCCGGATATGAGGGCAACCGCCGGCACACTCAGACCCCGGTCACGCATCTGATCGTAGAGATGACTGCGGTCGCCTTCGAATAGACGGGCTCCAGACAGGAGGCGCCTCGCCACGGAGGCCACGAGATCGATCGCGAACACACCAAAGAGGCCCATCGCCACGATGACCTCGCCGGTCGAATCGCCCGAGCCCAGCATGCCGTGGGCCAGGGCCAGCCCCACCAGATAAGACCCGGAGTCTCCCAGGAACACCTTCGCCGGATGCCAATTGAGGAGGAGAAAGCCGCCCAGGGCTGCGGCCAACTCCAAAGGGGGCAGACTTCCAAGGCCACGACCGGCGAAGAGCCACGCCAGGCCCAAAGCGGCGATCAGAGTGCTCAACCCGGCCAGGCCGTCGAGCCCGTCATAGAGGTTGACCGCATTGATGGCCATGACGATGACGAAGACGGCCAGGACTCCGAACAAGGGGCCGCCGGCCGGATAGCCGGCCATGGCCACCAGCGACACCGCCGCCGCTACCTCGACGATCAACCGGACCATCGGGCTGAGGTCGAGCCGATCGTCGAAGAGCCCCAGGACGAGGACGACGCTCGAAGCGACCAGGAGTGGCACGTCGACATGACCTCTCCAGAGAGCCGACAGATGAATCGCCAGGTAGATCCCCACGCCCCCGAGCGGGACCGCCGGCTTGATGTGTGCCGTCAGGTCGCTTCGCCCTGGCCTGTCGACATATCCCAGTCTTCTGCCGAGCCAGATCGCCAGAAGACACCAGGCCGCCGACACGACGGCCGCGATCAGGACTGACGCCATACCAGCACCTCGGAGGTCTCACCCCGGTGAACTTCGATCTCGTCATGGCCATGGAACCCGGCTCTCTCGTAGGCCGCTATGGCCACCTCGTTGTCCGAGCCAACGACTACTCGCACCGTGCTGTAACCGTCCGATGAGAGCCGACCCAGAACCGCAGTGAGCAGGAGACGGGATAAGCCCCGCCCTCGCCCTCGAACCGCCACCCCGAGCGAAAGCACTTCCGAGGAGATCGAGGGCTCATCGGATTCGTCCCCGTATCGGAGCGACTCCCATGCTCTCCGCAGATTGCGAGGAACGAGAAGTGCCGGCAACGCCGAGAGACCCGCTCGCCACCAGTGTCGGCGGACAAACCATTTGTAGAAAGCGCCGACCTCGGTAACGGCAGCGACGAATCCGACGACCCCGCCGGCGTCGTCCACCACGTACACCCGACCGCCGTCCCACTCCAGCAGGCCTCGGTAGAGGACTCGCATGAATCGCCTGCCCAGCGTGGGGAGGAATCCACCCGTGATGAGGTCGGCATGGAGGTTGGCCAGCGCGGTCGCATCGGACGGCTGCGCTTCCCGTGGCGCCGATACCGAATTCGTCTCCACCATCCCCGGCGGGAGGAGATGCGCCAATCCCTTGGCCTGCAGGACTTCGCGGTACGTCTCCAACACGATGTCGACAACACGACGCTCGTCGAACTCCTCCACGGCGACACCGCGACTCGCCACCGACATCCGG
>Ga0307417_10001271_pt1 | contig 10515 bp, 8 predicted proteins | sample SalMarWE160210MG_2_FD_202514 | JGI IMG/M metagenome (GOLD analysis project Ga0307417, IMG submission 202514) | Salt marsh sediment microbial communities from the Plum Island Ecosystem LTER, Massachusetts, United States - WE1602-10 | ecosystem: Environmental > Aquatic > Marine > Intertidal zone >...
TGTCCAGGGTAAGTTCATCCGCGACCTGATTAAACTTAACCTCGCTAACTTCCGTGTCTTTAGCCCCGACGAAACCGCATCGAACCGGTGGGGAGATGTGTTCGACGTAACAAACCGATGCTCAACTGCGGAAATCATTCCAATTGACGACCATGTTGAACCCGATGGACGCGTGATGGAAATGTTGAGCGAGCATCAATGCGAAGGCTGGCTCGAAGGTTACTTGCTTACAGGCAGGCACGGCTTTTTCTCATGTTACGAAGCGTTCATCCACATCATTGATTCGATGTTTAACCAGCATGCCAAGTGGCTCAAAGTGGCTCACGATATTCCGTGGCGAAGTCCAATTGCTTCATTGAACATTTTACTTTCATCTCACGTATGGCGGCAGGACCACAATGGCTTTAGTCATCAAGACCCCGGTTTCATCGACCACGTCGTGAACAAGAAGGCAGACATTATCCGTGTGTATCTGCCACCGGATGCCAACACCTTGCTCTCGGTAACCGACCATTGTTTACGCAGCCGTGACTATGTTAATGTCGTTGTGGCAGGAAAACAGCCGGCACTGCAATGGATGGACATCGATTCTGCCATTAAACACTGTACTGCCGGATTAGGTATTTGGGAATGGGCAAGCAACGACAAAGGCGAAGATCCCGATGTTGTCATGGCCTGCTGCGGTGACGTTCCTACTCTGGAGACATTGGCTGCTGTCGAACTTCTGCGTCAGAACTTTCCTGAACTTAAAGTTAGGGTCATCAACGTGGTAGATCTGATGACATTGCAACCGAAGAGTGAGCATCCGCATGGGCTAAGCGATAAGGATTTTGATGCTCTCTTTACAAAGGACAAGCATGTTATTTTCGCTTTCCATGGTTATCCATTGCTCATCCACCGTTTAACCTACCGCCGATCCAACCAGGAGCGGTTTCATGTGCGCGGTTATAAGGAAGAAGGAACGACGACTACACCATTCGACATGGTAGTGTTGAATGAGCTAGATCGTTTCCATCTGGTTGGCGATGTGATTGACCGTGTACCAAGTTTAGGTTCGCGGGCAGCTTACGTTAAACAGTCCCTCCGCGACAAACTATTGGATCACAAAAAATATATTGACAAATATGGACAGGATATGCCGGAAATCCGCAACTGGAAATGGAAACTGACTAATGAATAAGATCAAGCAACTTTGGAGCAATTTACGGTCGAACTTTTGGTTTATGCCTACGCTGATTGTTTTGGTTAGCATTGCCTTAGCGGTAGCTTTGGTTCAAGCGGACTCCACCAGAAGCGACCGATGGCTGAACCAGTGGCCACGACTTTTTGGAGCCGGTGCAGAAGGCGCGAGAGGGATGATGTCTACTATTGCCGGTTCGATGATGACCGTAGTGGGCGTCACATTCTCCATGATCTTAGTGGTATTAACGTTAGCTTCAAGCCAATACACCTCGCGTATCTTGCGAAACTTCATGCGTAGCCGCGTTACTCAGGTGGTGTTGGGGATTTTCGCCGGTATTTTTACATATTCCCTTATTGTGTTGCGTACAATTCGCAGCGGTAACGAGGGCGCATTTGTTCCGAACCTGGCAGTGTTCTTTGGTTTCGTGCTGGCACTCGGAGGCGTTGGTGCCCTAATGTTCTTTATCCATCACATCGCATCTTCGATCCAGGCTTCCAGTATCATTGCTTCGATCGCTGAGGAAACTAACGCGACCATTAATCTGCTGTTTCCGGAAAAACTTAGGCAAAGTCCGGATGAAGATGATGAGGAACAAACTCCGCATCCATTAGCTAAGCGGAATTGGTGTGTCATCCAATCCAATGAGAGCGGCTATATCCAGAACGTGAATAATACCGGACTCCTTCACGTGGCTCGAGATTGGAAAACCGTTGTACGAATGGAACGCGGAATCGGTGAGTTCGTTGTCCAAAACACTCCGCTGGTTTCACTCGCAATGGAAGAGCAGCCGGATCAAAAGACGATTACTGCCCTACAAGCGGCATTCAGCATCAGCCGCTTCCGTACGGTGGAACAGGACCCGGCCTTTGGTATCAGACAGATTGTTGATGTGGGGTTGAAAGCACTCTCTCCCGGCATTAACGATACAACAACTGCTGTAACGTGCGTGGATTATTTGACAGCTATTCTGGCACTGATAGCTCCCCGACGAATCCCCTCATCGCGTCTCTACGAAGAAGGGGAACTGTTAGTGATTGCTAAAGGTCCTAGCTTTGAAAGCTTACTGTCTGAATCGTTCGATCAAATTCGAAATAACGCCAGCGGTAATGTCGCCATCATCTTGCGGATGCTAGACTCCTTTCAAACCCTTGCCGGTTTGACGGCAAACTCACATCGCCGGCAGGCACTTCGCGAACAAGTACAACTGATCGCTGAACTGGCTGAGTATACCATAAAGTCAATCCATGACCATGATAGGATTAACACGCGACTGGCACAAGTGAACGAAATACTCGAAACTGATCCTGTTTTGTGCGAAGGTTTGGGAAATGAATAGTCTTACGAAACCTATTACAAATATTGCATTTGATAAACACAACCAGGTCGTGTCCGAAATTCGTAACTGGAAATGGAGTAATCCAAAATAAATAAGAAAACACTAATGGACACATCTAATGAAAACACACAATAACGACAGGAGAAAACTATGAATATCCAAATCAATACCGGACATAATATCCAGGGAAATGAAGCACTAATTGCTAAGTTCAGCAGCACAATTAAGAGCGCATTGATTAGAATGAGCGATCACATTACCACTGTGGAAGTCCATCTGAAAGATGAAGACGGCGATAAAAAAGGAAAGAATGACAAACGATGCATGATAGAAGCACATATTGAAGGACGCCAGCCCATCGTTGTTACAGATCACGCTGATAATTTGAACCAAGCCCTCGACGGCGCTATCGATAAATTAATAAGTATGATAGAAAGCATCCTTGGTCGTCAACGTGATCAAAGGAGTCGCAAAACTGAACAATCAGAACCCAAGCTGAAATTTCCGGAGGAGAAGTGAGCGTTTCAATAACAAATTTGCACCGAGAGATGAATTCACAACAGATCATAAACACCGCAAAGATTTTGGTCGCCAACGACAAGGGTTTACTGGCGATGGATGAAAGTAATCCAACTTGCAACAAACGATTTGCCAAATTGGGAATACCCCAAACGGAAGAATCCCGCCGTTCCTACCGGGAATTGATTGTAACAACACCCGGACTCAGTGAATCTATCAGTGGAGCTATTCTCTACGATGAGACTATCCGTCAGTCTAAAAAAGACGGTACTCTGTTTGTCAAAATCATAAACGACGCGGGTATCATTCCGGGCATCAAGGTTGACACCGGTGCGAAAGATATGGCGGGTCATCCAGGTGAGAAAATAACAGAAGGCCTGGACGGATTGCGGGACCGCCTTAGGAAATATTTTCAAATGGGCGCACGTTTTGCCAAATGGCGAGCGGTGATTACTATAGGTGAGGGTATTCCCACAATGGGTTGTATTGAGGCAAACGCTCAGGCATTAGCCCGCTATGCTGCGTTGTGCCAGGAAGCCGGACTGGTACCTGTTGTCGAGCCGGAAGTGCTCATGGACGGAGATCATACTCTCGAACAATGCAGTGAGGTAACGGAGAAAGTCCTGCGAACAGTTTTCAATCAGCTTTACACACAGCGGGTTATGCTCGAAGGTATTATCCTGAAACCCAACATGGTTCTTCCGGGATTGACTTGCCCTAAGCAAGAAACGGTGGACGAAGTTGCCGACGCCACTGTGAAATGTTTATTACGAGCCGTCCCCGCTGCCGTTCCGGGTATTGCGTTCTTGTCCGGAGGACAACCCGCTGGACTGGCTTCAGCCCGTTTGAATGCCATGAATATCAGATTCAAATCACGACTGCCGTGGGCGTTGGCGTTTTCGTTTGCGCGCGCCATCCAGCAGCCGGCTTTGGAAATTTGGCAGGGCAAGGAGAAAAATATTTTAGCGGCACAGAAAGCACTTTATCATCGAGCCAGATGCAACCTCGCTGCACGACGTGGCGAATACAATTCTTTAATGGAAAGGGAAGGAACATGAAAACAAATATCCTGAAACATAATAGTAAAAAAAATAGAATCCCATATTGGAAACGAGCTCATCATGATTGGAAGTTCTGGGTCGCAATTTTATTGATGCTTGTTGCTATGGCTATCTATGTGAAGACGAACGACTTGTCCGTGCGGCCTCACAACCAGATGCAACAGAGAGTACCGTAAGTGGAAATAAACCAAAGCATTAAAGAATACGGCATAAACTTGGCAGCATAGGAACATACAATGAATCAAATAGATTTATACCCTCTGAAATTTGAACCGATCTATCAGTACCGGCTTTGGGGTGGGCGGCGTTTAAAAGATATACTAACTACTCCGTTGCCTGAAGACATCCCTATCGGTGAAGCGTGGCTGCTAAGTGATCGCAAGGACCATCAGAGTTGCGTAGTAAATGGACCGCTCAAGGGGCAGACTATCGGTCAATTGATGGAACAGTTTCCGGAACAATTGTTTGGAAAGTTGGCCGGCCATTTCTCCCGTTTCCCATTGCTGCTGAAGTTCCTTGATGCACATGAAATGGTTTCAGTCCAGGTGCACCCCACTGATACACATACTGACCTGCTGCCTGCGGGTGAGACAGGTAAGACCGAAGCATGGGTTGTGTTGGAGGCAGAGAAAGATAGTCGCATCTATGCTGGCTTGAAACCAGGCACTACTGCTGATAGTTTGCGGAAGGGGTTAACGAACGGGACAATTGCGGACCATCTCACATACTTTACTCCAAAGCCCGACGACGGTGTCTTCATATCTGCTGGGACGGTTCACTCATTGGGAGGCGACGTTGTGGTGTTCGAGATTCAGGAGAACAGCGATGTAACTTTTCGCTTGTACGACTGGAAACATGTTGATGCCAAAACAGGCAAGTTGCGACCTCTGCAAGTAGAAAAAGCAATTGCATGCATTGATTTTGCGCAAGGTGCTATTGGTCCGGTGATGCCGGCAGTGGAGGATGTAAAACCGGTACTGCGGGAGAGGCTTTTCCTATGTAAACATTTTGGTTTATGGCGGCTCAATGGAGAATTGCCGTTCAATATAGGAGAAAAAGGAAAGCCGCGTGTTATAGTGTGCATCGATGGCGATGGTCAGTTGGAAAGTAATAACACAAAGTATGAGGTTAATATCGGAGATGTGCTACTCATTCCGGCAATGGTAGGAGCATGTATTTTTCGACCGCACACTTCAGCGATTGTATTGGAAATTTCACTACCGGAATAATGAATAACAAGATGACAATGATAAGATTGATAGTTCCGGAAACGTCAATTGATTTATCAGGAATTAAAAGATGAAAAAATAATGAAAAAACTAATTGTTTATGATCTGGACGGTACGCTTGCCGAAAGTAAATCGTCTCTTGATAAGGAAATGTCGGCATTACTTCATAACCTTCTTGGTATCGTCAAAGTGGCTGTTATTTCCGGAGGAGGTTGGCCGCAGTTTGAAAAACAACTGCTCTCTAATCTTCCACATGACGAACGCCTGAAGAATCTTTCACTTCTTCCAACGTGTGGAACAAAGTTTTTTAAATACAATGGGGATTGGAAAAAGATCTATTCGGAAGATTTCACAGCAGATGAAAGAGAAAAAATTATCACTGCTTTAAAGAAGGCGATCGAAGAAGCGGGATTCAAAGTTGAAAAAGTTTGGGGAGAGATAATTGAAGACCGGGGAAGCCAGATAACATATTCCGCATTAGGTCAACAAGCCCCTTTAGAAGAAAAGGAAAAATGGGATCCTGATTTCACCAAGCGAAAAAAAACAAAATCAATCCTTGACCCTTTAATTCCCGGATTCTCTGTTCGAATGGGTGGTACAACATCCATTGATGTCACCAAACCAGGTATTGATAAGGCATACGGAATCGGAAAGCTGCGGGAAATCCTCGGCATTTCATTAAAAGAGATGATATTCATTGGAGATGCCTTGTTTCCGGGCGGGAACGATTATCCGGCTGAAGAAGCAGGTGTTGTTTCTATCCCTGTTAAGGGTCCTAATGAAACTAAAAGAGTTACCGAAACAATCATCGCTTGTTTAGATAGCGATTAGCAATAAACATCTAATATAATACAAGAGAATTTGATGAATGAATTTAAATTGAAGCGACTGGGAAAAATAATGGAACCGGAACAGGGTAATCCTATGGAAGTGGAGGGTGTTTTAAATCCGGCTGCCGCCCGCGGACCTGATGGAAAACTTTATTTGTTTCCACGGATCGTAGCAAAGGGTAATTATTCGCGCATTGGCATTGCCAAGGTCAAATTCAATGAAATTGGTGACCCGGTAGGTGTCGAACGGCTCGGTATTGCGCTTGAGCCTGAAGCAGACTACGAACTGCGGTCCGACGGTAGCGGCGGATGCGAGGATCCTCGTATAACGTTTGTGGAACGATTCAAACGTTATATAATGACTTATACGGCGCATTCGCCAATAGGTCCGCGAATCGCTCTGGCTGTTTCGGAGGACTTGTTTCACTGGAAGCGTTTGGGGCTTGCTACCTTCGAGCCGTATGACGGGATTGAGTTCGACACTGTGGACGATAAAGATGCTAGCCTCTTTCCGATTGCCGTTCCCAATCACGCTGGGAAAATGCAGATGGCTCTACTTCATCGACCGCTCTTCCCTGGTACTCGTCCCGAAGAAACCGCTTGCCAGTCCAAGACACGTTTGGTAGATCTCGATCATGAAAGTATCTGGATTTCTTATTGCCCTATGGACCTGGATGGACTCGAACCGAATCGCCTTGGATTGTTTAATTCGCATCACCGCTTAGCAACGCCTGTTTCTCCGTGGGAGCGGTTAAAAATCGGCGGTGGTACTCCGCCCATTCTAACCCGGCACGGCTGGCTTATCATCTACCATGGTGTTAGTGAAATAACAGAAGAAGGTAACGATGAACATCACCTGTGCTATTCAGCTGGAGTGATGGTGCTCTCGGAAGAACATCCGCGCGAAATTCTTTATCGTTCGGTGGAACCGGTTCTGACACCGGCGTTACCACAAGAACGCAGCGGAACTGTCGCCAATGTTGTGTTTCCCACCGGCATAGACCGGCGCGATGATCTCGGCTCACCGGGTCGTATCGATTTCTATTATGGTATGGCAGACAACCGGATTGGCGTGGCTCGCCTCGATATGCCGGAATTTTTACCGCCGGAAGGAGTCGCCGACTCACCAAAAGAAAAGGTGTAACGTGCAAAAATTATCTCAAATCTCTGCAATGATAGGTTGAACTCGAAAGAGTGTGAAAATATGCAGAAAAATTAGGAGTGCCACATGAAAAACGAACATCAAGATCATAATGCCCACAATATGAATCATAATAAACATTCAGAACATGATCATTCAAAACACAATGATCAAAGTTCTCATGAAAAGATGGATCACAAAAAGGATGAGCATAGCGGGCATAACCATTCTGAACACCATGGTCACATGATTGAAGATTTTAAGAAGAGGTTTTGGATTTCACTCGTGATCACCATTCCTATCCTTCTTCTCTCTCCCCTGGTCCAGCAATTTCTTGGACTTAAAGAAACTTTGCGCTTCAATGGCGATATCTATGTTTTGTTTGCGCTTTCGACATTCACATTTTTCTACGGCGGCTGGCCTTTCTTAAAAGGACTAATTGATGAATTGAAAAAGAAGCAGCCCGGAATGATGACGTTAATTGCTCTTGCAATATCGATAGCATATTTCTATAGCGGCGCTGTTGTGTTCGGAGTTAAAGGAGAAGTCTTTTTCTGGGAACTTGCAACTTTGATTGATATTATGCTTCTCGGTCATTGGATAGAAATGAAATCAGTAATGGGCGCTTCAAAAGCTCTTGAAGAACTTGCCAAACTTATGCCGGATGAAGCTCATAAAATTGATGATGACGGGAATGTTACTGATGTTCCGGTTTCCGAACTTAAGCACGAAGCTAAATTATTAATAAAACCCGGAGAAAAAATTCCTGCCGACGGAAAAATCTTTGAAGGTAAAAGTTCCATAAATGAAGCAATGATTACCGGTGAATCCAAACCTGTTTCTAAAGGCGAAGGTGATGATGTAGTCGGTGGATCAATAAACGGCAAAGGCTCAATAAAAATTGAAGTTGAGAAAATAGGTGATGAAACTTTTCTTTCACAAGTTGTGAAGATGGTTAAAGAAGCACAGGAAAGTAAATCCAAAACACAGAACTTTGCCAACAAAGCCGCATTCTGGTTAACTATTGTTGCAATTACTTCCGGCGCGTTAACAATGTTTATATGGCTTGTGTTTACCGGGCAAAGTTTCAACTTTGCATTATCCAGAACTGTAACTGTAATGGTAATTACATGTCCGCATGCTCTCGGTCTGGCAATTCCTCTTGTTGTCGCTGTTTCAACTGCACTTTCTGCAAAGAGCGGTTTACTAATCAGAAATAGAAATGCATTTGAAGAGGCAAGGAATATTCAGGCAATTATTTTTGATAAAACCGGGACATTAACAAAAGGTGAATTCGGAGTTACGGAAACGATTTCTTTTGATAAAAACTATGATGAAAAAGAAATTCTGAAATATGCTGCTGCTGTCGAATCCGAATCAGAGCATCCGATTGCACTGGGAATAGTAAGTTCTTCTTCCGAAGGGACAAGCGAAGATAAATATCAGTTGAAGGATTTCAATTCAATCCCCGGCAAAGGTGCGGAAGGGAAAGTAAATGGTAAAGATGTTAAAGTTGTCAGCCCGGGTTATCTCGAAGAAAATAAAATTGAATTACTAGAAAAAGATAAGATTGAAAAATTATCTGCTCAGGGTAAAACTGTTGTTTTTGTCCTTGTTGATAATAAACTAACCGGGGCAATAGCATTAGGCGATATTATCCGCGATGAATCCAAAGACGCAATACAACAACTCAAAGAGTTAGGGATAAAAACGATGATGCTTACCGGTGATAACAAACAGGTTGCAAAATGGGTTGCCGATGAGCTCGGACTCGATGATTATTTTGCCGAAGTACTTCCCGGCAAAAAAGCAGAAAAAATAAAAGAAGTTCAGAGCCGCGGAATGATTGTGGCAATGACCGGCGACGGCGTGAACGATGCCCCCGCACTGGCACAGGCTGATGTTGGAATTGCTATTGGCACAGGAACGGACGTGGCAGTTGAAACTGCTGATATAATTCTTGTGAGAAGTAATCCGAAAGATGTTGTTTCATTAATTAAATTTTCAAAAGCGACTTATAGTAAAATGGTTCAGAATCTAATCTGGGCTACCGGATATAATGTTATAGCAATTCCTCTTGCCGCAGGAGTTTTGTTTTCAGCAGGAATTGTTTTAAGTCCTGCAATGGGTGCGGTATTGATGTCCGTAAGTACGGTAATTGTAGCCGTCAACGCCCGGCTTCTGAAAATAAAATGATGTTAAGTCGGTAAAAACAATCTCAATTAAGATTTTGTGTGATGGTCGCAGTAAAATGGAAGAAACTTTATGATGATTAATAATGGCGGTTTACCGGTAGATTTTTTCCACTTCCTGAATTAACAACTAAAAAAAAGGCAAAAAAATATGTTAAGAATAATGAATGATTTACCAGACAATGTTCTGGGTGTTTCCGCAGAAGGTAAAATAACCGGAACAGATTATGAAACTGTTTTAATTCCTGCTGTGGAGAAAAAATTTAAAGCAAACAAAAAAATCCGGATGATATATCAGCTTGGAAGCAACTTCACCGGATTTGATCTAAATGCTATGCTTGATGATGCTAAGATAGGGATGAAACATCTATCTTCATGGGAAAAGATTGCTTTGGTGTCTGATCACGAGATGATAAATACTTTTGCAAAATTCTTTGGTTATATGCTTTCCTGTGAACTTCGCATATTTAAAGATTCTGAGTTGGAGAAAGCAAAAAAATGGATCATTGAAAAATGAATGGAGAATACTCATTATGAAACCGGATACCGGCAAATCAAAAGCTCCCGAACCGAAGTCCGATACTAAGGACGACGCAAAACCTAAAACAAAAAATGATGCGAAGCCTAATGCTAAGGACGATTTAAAAACACTGCCTCTGGAAGAAGTAGAGAAGAAATTAGGTTCGTCAACTGACGGTCTCACTCAAGCTGAAGCAGAAAAACGGCTGGCGCAATATGGCCCGAATGAGCTTGAAGAAAAGAAAACCAATATGTTCCTAAAATTCCTTAGCTATTTTTGGGGTCCCATACCGTGGATGATTGAAATTGCAGTAATTTTATCTGGCGTAGTAAGACACTGGCCGGATTTTTTTATCATCCTGCTTTTGCTTATTGCTAATGCCGTAGTCGGATTCTGGGAAGAACGGGAAGCGGGTAATGCCATCGCTGCGCTGAAGGCAAAACTGGCGATTAAAGCCAGGGTAAAACGTGATGGGAAATGGATCACACCGGCTGCGCGTGAATT
>Ga0307417_10001272_pt1 | contig 10512 bp, 8 predicted proteins | sample SalMarWE160210MG_2_FD_202514 | JGI IMG/M metagenome (GOLD analysis project Ga0307417, IMG submission 202514) | Salt marsh sediment microbial communities from the Plum Island Ecosystem LTER, Massachusetts, United States - WE1602-10 | ecosystem: Environmental > Aquatic > Marine > Intertidal zone >...
ACCCCTGCCGGTTTTAATTTAGCAAGCTTACACAAATCGGCAGCAGCTTCGGTGTGACCTGCTCGCCTTAGAACTCCTTCATCAAATGCACGCAAAGGGAAAATGTGTCCCGGTTTGGCAAAATCTTCATCTTTTGAATTTTTATCGGTTAGCTTTTTAATAGTAAGCGCCCTATCGGCTGCAGAAATTCCCGTTGTAGTTCCTTCAATAGCATCGACCGTAACAGTAAACTGAGTTCCATGCAATGCCGAATTTGAATCAACCATAAGCGGAAGACCTAATTCATCAAGTCGCTTACCGCTCAACGCAACACAAACCATTCCTCTGCCATGCGTGACCATAAAATTCACAAGGTCGGGAGTTACATATTCAGCAGAGCAAACAAAATCCCCTTCATTTTCGCGATCTTCATCGTCAACAACAATAATTACTTTGCCTTGTTTAATTTCCTCAATTGCTTCATCTACTTTGCAAAACATTTTATCATTCCGTTCTTTTGTTAAATATTGTTATTCCTGATTATAAACCAGTAATAACAACTAAACAGTAAATTAAATTATCTTTTAGTATCAAGAAATTATTTCAAAACCTGGGAAATAGCGCTGCGTTCGAATTTCAATTTAATTTTATCGTTAACTTCAAGCAGCACAGTTTTTTCATCAAGTCCGGCAATAGTTGCATGCATACCTCCACTTGTTACTATTTTATCACCCTTGGCAATATTGGATAGCATTTTCTCTCTTTCCTTTGAGCGTTTTTGCTGCGGCCTGATGATCATAAAATAAAAAATTACAAAAATCGCACCGAACATAACTATGGTGCTTATTAAATTCCCCGATCCACCTCCGCCCTGCGGCGCCATTGCTATTAGTGATTCCAATTAATCCTCCGTAGAATTATTTTCTTTTGATATTTTAGTTATAATTTTTTCTTTCCAGTCTTTAAAGTTACCCCCGATAATTTTTTTTCTTGCTTCTTTCACCAGGCTAAGATAAAAATGCAGATTGTGAATGCTGCCAAGTTCAAGTGCCAGAATTTCTTTTGCTATGTACAAATGCCTCAAATACGCTTTTGAATAATTTTGACAAGTGTAACAATCGCAATTTTCATCTATAGTTGAAAAATCATCTTTATATTTTGCATTCCGCATCGAATGAACGCCGCTCGAAGTAAATAAATTTGAGTTGCGCGCATTCCTGGTCGGCATAACACAATCGAACATATCGACACCTCTTTCAATGGCCTCGAGAATGTTTTCCGGTCTGCCCACACCCATTAAATATCTGGGTTTGTTTTCCGGCATAAAATCGGTTGTGAAGTCAACCAATTCGTACATCGTTTCGGTCGGCTCACCTACAGCTAATCCACCTATCGCATAACCATCAAAATCCAATTCAACCAAATCTTTAGCCGATGATCCTCGTAAATCTTTATAAACACTTCCCTGGATAATTCCGAACAAAAATTGTTTGTGTCCGTAAAGGGGTTTCGAATTCTCTAATGCTTCTTTATTCAAGATTGCCCAATCGGAAGTCAGCTTTTTAGAATGCTTTGCGTATTCATAATCGCATGGGTAAGGTGTACATTCATCCAGAACCATCATAATATCGGAACCTATACTTCTCTGAATCCCGATAACTTTTTCCGGAGTGAAAAAATGTTTGGACCCGTCCAGATGAGATCTGAATTCTACTCCATCAGGCTTAATTTTTCTTAATTCTGAAAGACTAAATACCTGGTAACCGCCGCTGTCTGTAAGAATTGGTTTGTTCCAGTTGATAAATTTATGGAGTCCTCCAGCATTTTCAAGCGTTTCCGTACCGGGGCGCAAATAAAGATGATAAGTATTTGAAAGAACGATCTGAGCTTTGATATCATTTTCAAGATACGATTGGTTTACTGCCTTAACCGTGCCCTGAGTACCAACGGGCATAAATATCGGTGTTTCAACAACACCATGATCTGTTTCGAACTGCCCTGCCCGCGCTTTTGAATGAGTATCCTTAGCTAAAATTTTATAATTTAACAAATTTACCTATAATGCCATGATAAATCAATTTATTAGAGAACGCTAATTTAATGGAAAATTGGCTTAAGAGCTAAAATTGGTGTGCCTTTAAAGCAGTACAAAAATTAAAAGTGGACAGAAGGAAAGTTTTCGGAGTATCTATCTGTCCACCGCTGTGGAGGCTAGGAATTATTTAAGATTTTGTATTGTTTTGCTTATCCTGTCTTTCTGTTTCTGATCAACTGTCATTTTTAATGCTTTTCCATAGTTTTCAAGCGCGAGTTCTTTATTACCACTTTTTTCATAAGCATCTGCAAGACTGTCATAAACATTCCAGGAATCAGGATGTCTGTCAATATTCATCTTAAAGGTTTCAATTGCTTTATCATAATTTTTTGCGTTTAGATACTGATATCCCGTCGTGTTAATTTCATTTTCAGTGGCGATTTTCCATGCATCATCAATTAATTTACCGGCTTCTTCAGTCTTTCCGAGTTTATTCAACAAACCGGCTTTTACTCTCATATTGGAAAAATTTTTGTTGATCGATATTGATTTGTCTACCCATTTCGTACCATCATCAAGGCTAAAGTCATTCCGCAAACAATAGGCCGCGGCCTGCATAAACGGCTGCCAGTAAAATCCTGCTAGTCCTGTTAATTCTTTTCGAATACTTGCCAGCACTACGTTTTTAACATCAACTACTATTTTGAAAGGAACATTTAATTTTTCCCAGCGAAGATTAGCCTCAACAGAATTAGTCGTTGGATCAGTAAAAGTGTAGGTTAATGCTTCAACAAAATCTGCTGTCTGAGGTTTAACTTTAATTCGTAAAGCGTCCTGACCAGGATTATAAAAGAAACTCCCCCATGCGGCATTGTCTTTGTTAAAAATTATTGTCCATTCATTTTCAGAGGGAATCATATGCAAACCATATTTCCCAGCCGGCAGATCCATCCCATTAATTTTAACATTGTCAGAAAAATCAATTGTAGTATTTTCATTTGCCCCGGCACGCCAGACTTCGTTGTAAGGAACAAGTCCTCCCCAGATCTTTCTTCCTTTTACTAACGGCCTGTGATAATCAATTGAAATATCTGTTAGCCCTATCGTTTGTTTTACGGAAGCTTTTTGGCTTAGCTGTGGAAACGTTAGTTGCGGTTGTGCCAAAATTTCTTTCGGAAAAAAAGCACACACTGCAATGATCAAGGCAGCACAAGACAGGTTTTTACTAAGATTCATTCTATTCTCCTTTTGTGGTTTTGCTAAATCTATACAGCTCAAAAAGGAAACTTTACAGATTTATGATGAATGGTAGGCAATGATATTTAAATAAAAAACAGATTTTTTTGATTTTTAGAAAAAATACGTAAACATTCCTCTCTAAAGCAATTACAAAAAAAAACCACGACTAATTGTCGTGGCTCCGATCATTTGAATAGTTTACTATTAAACTAATTCAGGACATAGATATTCTTCTTCTCACAAATCTGTTTCAAGACCTGCGGCCAGACAGTTACACTCACTTCACCAAGATGAGCTTTTTTAAGTAGGTACATGAGCGTACGTGACTGTCCGATACCTCCACCAACACTTAGAGGTATTTCATCATTAACAATTGCTTTGTGATAAGGATAATTCAAAAAGTCCATTTGTCCTGTAAGTAAAAGCTGTTGTTTAAGCGTAACCGAATTAACACGAATTCCCATAGAAGTAAGTTCATGTCTTCTTTTAGTAACAGGATTCCAAACAAGAATATCTCCGTTAAGTCCGTGCATTTTTTTCCCATCATCAGATCTTGTTTCGGTAACCCAGTCATCATAATCTGCAGCTCTCATTTCGTGTGGGTAGCCGTCTTTTAATGTCCAGCCAATACCGATGATAAATATTGCAGGGTACTCCTGAAGAATAGCAGTTTCTCTTTGCTTCCTTGGCATATCGGGATATTTACTTAAAATATCTTCCGCATGCATAAAGACAATGTCATCCGGCAGGTTTGGATATTTCGAATTCTTAAGTTGTGGAAAAGCTTCCTGAATGTAGGTCTCAGCACCTTTGAATACTTTCCATATCTTTCTCACAGTATCTTTAAGAAAATTTAAATTTCTATCAGCAGGTTTGATTACTCTTTCCCAATCCCACTGATCGACATAAATGCTGTGATCGTGATCAAGAAAATAATCTTTTCTTACAGCACGCATATCTGTACATAAACCTTCCCCTGCTTTCATATCGAATTCTTTAAGCGCGCCTCTTTTCCATTTTGTTGCGGCCTGAACAACCTGGGCATCAATTGGATGTTTGTCATAATCGTTTTTGATATGAAACTGGATCGGCGATCTTGATCCGTCACGGTCAAGATAGTCGTTAACACCACTTGAAACATCGACGATAAGCGGTACCTGAACCATCATCAGGTTTAGCTCTTTGCAGAGGTTGTCCTCAAAGTATCGCCTTAACAAATGGATGGCTTTTTGTGTGTCCTTCTTGTTTAGCAATGAACCGTAACCATCAGGAAGAATTTTCTCTAGTTCATTATAATCCCCTATTCCAGGCCCGGCAAGATCAGCTTTCTTATCTATCATCTTATCCCCCAAATATTGTGAAATTTAATTTGAATTAGATTGGAAATGTTTTTTTTGAATCGCCCTCCATGATTTGGAATCAATATTCTGAAAATTGATTTGCCCAAAATTAAACAAAAATTATGTTTAAAATCCATACAAAATGATGGTAGTAAGTGAGTCTAATAATATCTAAATAATAAATCGTTTTTCTTCTTCGGTGGGAATTCGGCAGGTGTTTCTTTTTCCAAAAATAGCGTACCTGTTTTTTGCTATTAGATCATAAATGAAATCGCGAACAGAGCGAGGAATAATTTTGAGATAGTAAAATATTTTATAGAAAGGAGTTAATTCTTTTGCAATCTCAAGTGCTGCTTCTGATTTAATTAAGTATTTTCCGTCCCTTATAAGAATTACCGAATCGATATCTTTTTTATTTATGGAATATTTGTCTGCAAGCCCGATTCCGGCCTCAGACTGAAGAGAAGCAAATTTGAATATGCTTTTATTATCTCTTTTAATAATGAAGTTAACCCAAAAGTTGCAGAAATTACAAACGCCATCGAAGAGAATGATATCTGAATTCTGATTCATTTAGTAAGAATGGGATAAATACTTAACAAATATTAACCTTGTGGCTTTTAGGCTTTAAAACATTTATTCATTATTAACAGTAAGTTTGACAAGATCTATTTTAATTGTTGAAGCACGCGCAATAAGAATAGTAAACCTTTCGCTCACAATAGTTTCACCCTGTTCAGGAATTTTTCCGATTTTAGAAGAAATATATCCGCCAATTGTTTCGTAATCACCCGTTGGTATTTCAAGGTTATATTTTTCATTAATAAAATCTATTTCAACCTTGCCACTGATCAGGTAAGTATCTTGCGCAATTCTCCTGCAAATATCCTCCTCCACATCATATTCGTCTTTTATCTCTCCAAACAATTCTTCAATAATATCTTCCATTGTAACAATACCGGCAGTACCTCCAAATTCATCTATTACTACAGCAATCGAAACTCGTTTCTCAAGAAATTCATTCATCATATCGATACTTTTTTTTGTCTCCGGCACAAATATAACATCACGCATCAAGCTTTGAAGATCATTGTGACTTTTAAATAAATCATACGCCAGGATTATTCCTTTGATGTTATCCAGGTTATCATCGTAGACAATTAATTTTGAATACCCTGATTCAATAAAAACTTTTAGAGAGTCATCTATGGTCTTATTGATTTCAATTCCTACTATCTCAGTACGAGGTCTCATTGCTTCATATACACGTTGATCAGCAAGATCAAGAACCTTGCTTATAATATCGCTTTCTTTTTCATCCACCACGCCCGCCTCGTGACTTTCCTGCACGAGACTTTCAATATCCTCTCTGCTGAAAATATGCCTGATATTTTCCTTGCTGAGATTAGAGGACTGAGTCAGCAAAGTTGAGATAGAGGAAAATAGCTTCACAAATGGATAAAGAATAAATGAAATAACCCTTATAGGAACCGCAGAGATAAGAACTACTCTATCTGCAAGTTCACGAGAAAGATATTTCGGGATCAGTTCTCCGAAAATCAACAAAAAGAATGTTGAAATAAAAAGTATTGTGTATTCACCAAATCCAAAAAGCGATGCTAATAAAATAGTACTTAAAGATGCAAATGCAATATTAATAACATTATTGCTTATAAGTATAGTGGAGAAAAAATTATTCGGATTATTAATAAAATAATGGGCGCTTTGAGCAGATAAATTATTTTTCCTGGCTTTAATTTCAATTTTAATTTTATTGGCTACTACGAATGCAATTTCGGCACCAGCAAAAAATCCGCTAAGTACGATTAAACCAATTAATATTATCAGATCGTTTAGCATATTAAGGTCTTAACTAAAGAATCAATTCTTTTTAATTAATAAATAATCAATGTAGTAGTCAATATATATAACACAACATTAACAATCATGGCCGGATCAGTGATCATCACTTCCGTTGTGTTTTCACCTTTCTGGTTCATATAGACAAGATACATATACCTGAAAATACCGAAAACGACAAACGGGGTCGTATAAATCAGATTATCTGTGTGAAAAATTGTAACCGTCCTTTCTGCAACAGTATAAAGTGCATAACAGATAATAACGCCTGCAGATGCAACTGTAGCCATTTGGTCTGCAAAATTTTTGGAATAATATTGTAGAACTTTCCTGGTTGCGATAAACTCGACATTTTCAGTAAGATTCAGCTCCGAACGTCGCTTCATTACCGCAAGAAAAAGAGAGATAAACATTGTAGTTAAAATTAACCAGCTGGAAATACTAACACCGATTGCAAAAGCACCTGCCAAAACCCTGAGCATAAATCCGGCCGCAATAGAAAAAATATCTAGCAAAACAATATTCTTTAATACAAATGAATACAGAATATTGAGAATAAAATAAAAACCGACAGCAAAAAAGAAAAGGAGGTTAGATTTTAGTAACAACAAGACAACTATAACAAATAATGCCCCCGCAGAGCTTATAGCCTGGCCAACATTAATTTTTCCTGATGCGACAGGCCTCGATTTTTTTTGAGGATGCAGCCGATCGCTTTCTGCATCGACTATATCGTTCATTGCATATACAATGCTGGAAGTTAGACAAAATATTAGGAATGCTAATAGGGCAGAAATTAAATAATTTTTATCGAATAGATGTTTTGAAAATATCAGCGGAACAAATACAAAGAGATTTTTGATCCATTGCGGAAGTCTAAATAATTTTAGATAATTTATTATCATTAGAAGACAGCAGCTTCTTCGTAAATTCCAAAAACTTCTTTCATCTCACTGACCATTTCACCTAAAGTAACATAATTATTTGCAGCCTTTATCAAAACCGGCATTAGGTTTGTCCCGTCCGTGCATGCAAGCTTAATCTCGGCAAGACTTTCTGCAACCTCTTTTTTATTTCTGCTCTGTTTTAATTCAGCCATTTCCCTTTTTTGTTTCTTTTCAACTTCGGGTGATATCAATAAAATTGGAATTTCAAGCTTTTCATTATCTTCGACAAATTCATTAACACCTACAATGAACTTTTCTTTTCTTTCAACTGCTTTTTGATAGATATAAGCGGCATCGGAAATTTCCTTCTGGAAATATCCTACTTCAATCGCAGGTATTACCCCACCAAGAGAATCAATCTGCTCGAAAATTTCGTTTGCCTGTTTTTCCATTTTGTCTGTTAAAGCTTCGACAAAATAACTCCCGCCAAGTGGATCGACTGTGTTCATCACGCCTGTTTCATACGCAATTAATTGCTGCGTGCGTAAAGCAATCTTAACAGCTTTTTCGCTTGGTAGCGCAAGAGTTTCATCCATAGAATTTGTATGTAGTGACTGCGTTCCACCGAGAACACCAGCGAGTGCCTGGAATGCTGTACGGATAATATTATTTTCGGGCTGCTGAGCCGTAAGTGTACAACCCGCAGTTTGCGTATGAAATCTCAGCCACCACGAACGCGAATTTTTTGCACCGTATTTTTCTTTCATCCTTTTAGCGTAAATTCTTCTGGCAGCACGGTATTTTGCAATCTCTTCAAAGAAATCCAGATGTGAATTAAAGAAATATGAAAGCCTTGGGGCGAATTCATCAACATCCATTCCTCTTTCAATGCAGGCTTCGATATAGGCAAATCCATCTGCTAGTGTATAAGCAAGCTCCTGAACAGAAGTTGATCCAGCTTCCCTTATATGGTAACCGCTGACAGAAACAGGATTCCATTGTGGGACTTCATTTTTACAAAATTCTATCATATCTACAATTATTCTCATTGAAGGATGGGGGGGGAAAATATATTCCTTCTGCGCGATATATTCTTTCAAAATATCGTTCTGTAGCGTTCCTCTGAGTTTATCAAAACTTATTCCTTGTCTTTTCGCAACTGCAAGATAAAACGCAAAGATCATTGCAGCCGGAGAATTAATTGTCATCGAAGTTGAAACTTTATCAAGAGGAATTTTATCGAAGAGAGTCTCCATATCTTTCAGAGAAGAAACGGCTACTCCACAAATTCCAACTTCGCCTTCGCTTAATGCAGAGTCAGAATCCCAACCCATTAATGTCGGCAAATCAAATGCAACGGAAAGACCAGTCTGACCATTGTTAAGCAAATAATGAAATCTCTTATTTGTGTCTTCGGGCGAACCAAAACCGGCAAACTGCCTCATTGTCCAGATTTTCCCACGATAGCCGTTGGTGTGAATTCCTCTTGTATAAGGGTATTCGCCGGGGAAGCCAATTTCACTCAAATAATTAATGTTTTCAACATCATCCGGGCCGTATAGCGGGTTGATTTCTTCACCACTTACTGTAGTGAATGTCATTCCGTTTGTTTTTGCATTTTTTAATTTTTCATCGAATTTACTTTTTCTATCTTTATATTCCTGATCCATCTAAAATCCTTTGGTTTTCAATTACAAAATTATAAAATCTATTAAAAATAAGATAATTAGCTGGTTCTTCCGAACCTCCTGTCAAATTCATCAAGAGATATTTTTACTAAAATAGGTCTGCCATGTGGACATACATAGGGCATAGATGTAGCAAATAACTGATCAATTAAGAGCCTCATTTCACTATCGCTCAATTTATCTCCTGCTTTGATTGCTGTTTTACAGGAATAAGATTTTGCAATGTTATCTCTGTCATCCAGCTTTTTTCCCCTTTGATTTAACAGATACTCATCAATTAATTCGATAAGAATTTTTTCCTCCGAACCTGCTTTTACATCTTCCGGCACACCTTCTATTGTTATAAAATTCTTTGATGAAAATTTTATAGCGAATCCTAGTTTTGATAAGTAAGTGTACAATTCTTTTACGATTCCATAAGTACCTGGATCTAGTTCCATCTTCCGTGAGAATAGCAACTGCTGAGAGAAAGGCATATTCGCTTCGAATCTTTTCATTGCTTTTTCATATAAAATTCTCTCGTGCGCAACATGTTGATCGATAATCATCAATCCTGATTTGATCTGAGATAAAATGTATTTATTATGAAGTTGAATAATAAATGGCGAATCTTCGCCGGATGTTGTTTCCTTCTTTTTCTCCGGAGCTTCGTGGTAAACTTCCCTGTTCACTTTTTTTTCAAATGGCAATTCACTTGAATCATTCTCACTTCTTTTTACAATATTATCTGGAATTGAACTAAAAATTATATCGATTTCAGAATCAGAAATTCTTTTCCCGCCGGAGCCTTCTTTTGGAAATGAAGGTCTGTCAGTGAAATCATTTGTATTAACTTTATTAAAATGATTAAATTTTAGTTTTTCTGTTTCGTCTGTCGCATCATTGAAAGCCATTGCCGGCACAAGATCGTGAGTACCAAGTGTTTTTCTTATAACCGCAACTACGAAATTATAAATATCTTTTTCATCATCGAATTTTACTTCCAGTTTGGAAGGATGAACGTTTACGTCTATTTTTCGTGGATCAATCTGAAGAAAGAGGACGAAGAAAGGATAGTCTCCCTTTTCAAGAATGTTGTCAAATGCAGTAAAGACAGCATGATTTACCTGTCTGCTTATAACGTACCTGCTATTTAGAAATAGATACTGATCGCCTTTACTCTTTTTGAGCATGCTTGGTTTGCCGATATAACCTTGGATACTTAAATATTCAGTTTTTTCATTTACAGGGACAAGCGCATCAAGCATATTATCGGCAAAGACTTTAGTTATTCTGTTTTCAAGAGAGCCTGAGGGATAATCATAAATAACCTGATCATCATTGAAAAATCTGAAATGGATTTCACTATGGCTGAGCGCAATTTTGTTAAACGTATCGATGATATGTTTCAACTCAGTCGCATCCGTTTTAAGGAAATTCCTTCTGGCAGGTGTATTAAAGAATAAATTTTTAACAGAAACAGATGTGCCTTTGGGATATGAACC
>Ga0307417_10001273_pt1 | contig 10505 bp, 8 predicted proteins | sample SalMarWE160210MG_2_FD_202514 | JGI IMG/M metagenome (GOLD analysis project Ga0307417, IMG submission 202514) | Salt marsh sediment microbial communities from the Plum Island Ecosystem LTER, Massachusetts, United States - WE1602-10 | ecosystem: Environmental > Aquatic > Marine > Intertidal zone >...
TGAGAAGGTGGCGTGCTTTGCGCGCCGGATGAGGTGGAGACGTCAAAGCGGTGGCTTCGTTGGTGCCAACCCCACCTTTCCCTGACCCTCTCCGCCCCACAGGGGCAGAGAGGGAAATTTTTTGCCTAAGGCGCTTTCCAGCCGTCCGGGTCCTTCAGGAACGCCGTCACCTTCTTGACCGTCGATGCATCGAGGATCTTTTCCTCCTCGGCGCACTCGATGACGTCCCACCAGGTGGTGAGGCCGTGCAGCGCGACCCCGGCCTCGTTCAGTTTCCTGATGCCGTCGGGGAAGATGCCGTAGTGGAAGACGACGAAGGTGTGCGCGCATTCCGCGCCGGCGTCGCGGATGCCTTCGATGAAGCTCATCTTGCTGCCGCCGTCGGTCGCCAGGTCCTCGATCAAGAGGATGGTGTCGCCCTCGTCGATGACGCCCTCGATGCGCGCGTTGCGGCCGAAGCCCTTCGGCTTCTTGCGGATGTAGATCATCGGCAGGCCGAGGCGGTCTGACACCCAGGCTGCGAAGGGGATGCCCGCCGTCTCGCCGCCGGCGACCGCGCTGACTTTCTTGACGTCCACCGTTTCCTTGATCTGGTCGGCCATCATGCCCATCAGGATGCCGCGCTCGTTGGGGAAGGAGATCAGCCGGCGGCAGTCGACATAGACCGGGCTCTTTCGGCCGCTGGTGAACGTAAAGGGTTCGTCGGGGCTGAACAGCACCGATTCGGTCTGGATGAGGATGCGGGCAGCGGTGCGGGCGGGCTTTTCGGACATGGGTTGCGGCTCTCCTCTGATCCCCGTAATCACTCAGTTGGCGCTCAGTTGGTCGTGCGGCGCGGCACGTAGGCGCCGCGCTCGAAACGGTCGAAATGCGCACCGAGCAGATGGTGGCGGATCGGTTTCATGCTGTGGTCCGCCTCCAGGTTGCGCTCGGCGACATAGGTCGTGTGCTCGGCCTCGTGCACCAGCACGTGATACCACGGCGCGTCCTTCGGCGGGCGCGAACCCGCCATGGCCTCGTACCATGCTTCGGTGCCCTGGAATACCGGGTCCACGTCCACCACCACGCCGCGATAGTCGAACAGCTTGTGGCGGATCAACTGGCCCGGCCGGAATTGCGCGACTGTGCTTGTCATTCTGTCCCGGTGCGCGCCCGGCTCTGGTGCCGGCGCGTGGCGACGTCCGTGTTGTGACCGTTGCCGCAATCTGCCGTGGGGAACGGGGGTTGTCTAGGTGGTTCTGTTTCGGCGGAACGGCGCGGCGGCTTCGTTCAGGATACGGGTTTGCGTCGCCCGGCAAGAAAGGCGGCGATCGCGAGCCCCTGGATCAGCGCCGCGCCGCCGAAGAGCACGGGTGCCGCGCCGGAGTCCGCACTTGTCGCAAGCGCGTTCCAGTCGCGGATCAGGCCGAAGATAGCGGGCGCGAAGGCGTAGCTTCCCTGTGCGACGGCGACGATGAGAGCGACGACGCGTGCCACCTCGTCCGGGACGAACTCGACCTGGGCGATGAGCGGCGGCAGCCACGTTCCGTTGCCGAAGCCGAGGCCGAACAGGACGATGCCGAGATAGAGCAGGGGAATGCTCGTCCCCGCCGCGCCGAGAAGGGTTAGCGAGCCCGCGATCTGGACGGCGTAGCTGACCGCGGCGACGAGACGCCAGTCCGTGCCGGCGGGGAGCGCCCAGCCGATGAGCGTACGCCCGGCGATGGCCATTGCCGTGATCAGCGCCATCGCCAGCCCGGCCTGCGACTCGCCCAGTGCGGGCACCAGCAGCGAGAACAGGTGGACGATCAGCCCGATCTGCGCGAACAGGCCGAGCGCCATGCCGGCCGCAAGCGTCAGGAACTGCCGGTCACGCCAGAGCATCGAGCCGGGCAACGGCCTGGCGGCGGGCGATGTCACGGACGGATGCGGGGCGGTATCGCCGTCGCCGTCCGGCCGCATTCCCATTCCCTGCGGGGTCCGTGAGAAGACCTGGTCCGACAGCACCCACATCGTCAGCGCCATCACCGATACGATCGCGGCCGCCGCGGCCGGGAAGCCGAAAAGGCCGATCGTCATCGCCCAGAGCGGCGAGAAGACGACGCCGCCGAGATTCCCGCCGTTATACGCCATGGCAAGCGCGGCGGGGCGGCCGCGGACGAACCAGGGCGACACGATGGCATTGACCGCGGCGACGCCCATGGCAATCCACCCAGCCCCGCTGAGCAGACTTGCCGCGAAAAGTTGCCATGGGGCCGCCGCAAGGGCCCAACCGAGAATGCCGGCCGCCAGTATCAGCGCGCCCGCCTTCGTCACCGCGGGGATTCCGAAGCGCCGATAGAGCGCCGGCAGGTTGGCGACGACGATCGCGCCGACAAGGAAATGCACCGTGACGGCCATCGAGATGAGGGATAGCGGCCAGCCCGTCTTCTCGTGAACGGCATGCAGATAGATTGCCGGCCCGTGAAAGCCCATGCCCAGGCCGAAGATCGCCAGAACGAAGGCGGCGCCCACGACCCGCCAGCCGTAAAAGCGTGCATTCTGTGTCATTGCGACCATCGGCGAGCTCCCTGATGTCTCCCGGAACGGCGGTCCGCTCCTGTTTTCGCGGCGTCACTATGACAAAAGCACTCACATTCATGCTTCGCTAGTTGACGAAGTGTCTTTGCGGGATCGCGGAATGCCGCCTGGCAACGCGCCATTGACCGGCCGTCAAACGCCCCGATACTCAATAGGCGGTTCGAAAAGGCCGGGCGGCAGATCACGCGATCGAACCGAGGAAAGGGAGCCCAGAATTGTGATGCACAAGATCATCCGGATGGTCATGGCGGTCGCGATGGTTTCGGCCGTGTCGCTCGCCGCCGTCTCGCCGGGGATGGCCGCGGCGGAGCCGGCCCTCGACGCGTGCAACCGGCTGGTCAGGGTGCCGGGCGACCACGGGACCGCCGCCGGCGAGAAACGGCTGACGATGGAGGCGGCGGTCGGGCCGGATGCCGTCGCTGTCTGTCGCAAGGCCGTCGCGGAAGACCCGGAGAACCCGCGCGCCATGCTGCAGCTCGCCTTCGCGCTGCTCTACCCGACTGCGCTCTATTTCCCGGACAGGAAGGAGGCGCCGCCGGAGGAGGGCTGGTCCTATCTCAGCCGCGCGGCCGACCGGGAATACCCGGCCGCGATGTTCCTCATGGCGCAACTGGTCGAGGGCGGCCGCTTTCCCGGCGTGGACAACGCGGGCATCGCGTGGCGCATGGCGCTGTCGCTCTATCGCAAGGCGGCGGCGGCGGGCAACCCGGCGGCGATGCTGCGGCTGGCCGGGGAGTACTCGAGCTTCGGCGGCGGGCTGCTGCGCGGCGGCGAGACGGGGGCCGACCGTGACGAGCTCGTCCAGGCGATGGACTGGGGCAACAAGGCGATCGCCGCCGGCCATCCCAGGGCGGAGATTATCCTCGCCCGCATCGTTCTCGCCGGCAGCGCGGCAACGGACAAGGAGCGCGACACGGCAATGGCGACCCTGACGCAGCACATGAACGCCGGCGATTGCGACGCGTTCTGGGCAATGGGAAGCTATCTGTTCAAGCGCGGCGATCCCGCCTCCTATGGCGGGAAGCTGACCGTCAACCCGGAAGCGCTGCGCCTGATCCGTATCGCCGCCGACGGCGGCCACGTCACCGCGCTTCGCCTGATGGCCGGCCTCTATGGCCCCAATGGCGTCTACAAGCCCGATCCCAGCGAAGCCGAGGCCTGGATGAAGAAGGCCCGCGAGGCGCAGGCGTCGGGTCAACCGGGCGGAAAGGATTGCAAGGGGTAGCCGCCCCCGTGCATTTGACTCGCGCGCCCATCCGCACTTTGATCGGGCCGACCGACAACCGCTGCAGAATAGATCCCCATGTCTGGAAACCTGCCCATCCGCCACGGCGGCAAGATCATCGTCGACGCCCTGAAGAAGAACGGCGTCGACACCGTTTTCTGTTTGCCGGGCGAGAGCTTCCTCGGCGTTCTTGATTCATTGCTCGACACGCCGGAGATCAAGCTCGTCACCTGCCGGCACGAGGCGGGCGCCGCCTTCATGGCCGAAGCCTACGGCAAGCTAACCGGTAAGCCGGCGGTCTGCCTGGTGACGCGCGGGCCGGGGGCGTGCAACGCGTCGATCGGGTTGCACGCGGCGAAGCACGACTCGACGCCGATGATCGTCCTGATCGGCCACGCGACCCGCTACGAGGTGCAGCGCGAGTCCTTCCAGGAGATCGAGTACCGCAACGCCTTTCCCGAGATCACGAAGTGGGTGGCGCAGATCGACAGCGTCGACCGCATCCCGGAATTCATCAGCCGCGCGGTCCAGCTCTCCCAGTCGGGGCGGAAGGGGCCGGTGGCCCTCGTCATGCCCGAAGACATGCTGGAAGACGAGATCGCCATCCCCGACGCGCCGCCCGCGCTGCCGATCCAGGCCGAGCCGTCGGCGCGGCAGATGGCGGCGCTGCGCGCGCTGCTGGAGAAAGCGCAGCGGCCGTTCATGATCGTCGGCTCGTCGATCGACGACCGCGGCGTCGAGGGGCTGGTCGCATTCGCCGAGGCGAACGCCATCCCGACGACCATCGCTTTCCGCCGGCACGACAACTTCGACATGACGAGCAGCGTCTATTCCGGCGACCTCGGCTACGGCACCATCCCGATGGACCTGCCGGACCGGGTCAAGCAGTCGGACCTGATCGTCGCCGTCGGCACGCGCCTCAACACCATCGTCACCCAGGACTTCACCTTGTTCGAGCGCCTCGGCGACAACCAGCAGCTCATCCACGTCCACCCGGATTCGGCGGAGATCGGGCGGCTCTACACGCCGGTGCTGGGCATCCAGTCGGGCGTGACCGAATTCGCCGACGCGGCGCGCGCCATGGAACCCGTCGACAGCCGGCACCGGACGAAATGGCTGGAGGACGCGCACGGCGCCTATGCCGCGACGCTCACGCTGACGCCCTGCGACAAGCCCTTCGACCCCGGCAAGGCGATGCAGCAGCTCTGCGCATGGCTACCGAAAGACGCCATCGTTTCGGTCGATGCGGGCGCGTATTCGAGCTGGCCGCTCCGTTTCCTGCAGTTCAAGCGGCCGTTCCGGGCGCTGATCGGCAGTATCGGCGCAATGGGCTCTTCCGTCCCGGCGGCGGTCGCCGCGGCCGTGACCTATCCCGAGCGCCGGGTGGTCAGCATCCTCGGCGACGGCAGCATGCTGATGACGGGGCAGGAGATCGCGACCGCGATCCAGAACGGCGTGGCACCGATTATCATCGTCTTCAACAACAACATCTTCGGCACGATCCGCCAGAACCAGGAGCGCATGTTCCCCGGCCGAGTCTACGGCACCAACCTCGCCAATCCGGACTTCGCCGCCTGGGCGCGGTCATTCGGCGCGCATGGCGAGACGGTCGAAAAGACCGACGACTTCATGCCCGCGCTGGAGCGCGCGGCGGCGAGCGGTAAGGCGGCGGTCATCGAGCTGAAGGTGGATCCCGACCTGATCACCGCGCGTACCACGCTGACGGCCATTCGCGAGACGGCGCTGGCGGCGAAGAAGGGTAAATAGGGGCGGGTTTGCCGCAAATAATTTCCCTCTCTGCCCCTGTGGGGCGGAGAGGGTCAGGGAGAGGTGGGGGTTGGCACAACGAAGCCCGCGCTTTGGCGTCCCCACCTCATCCGCCTCGCTGCGCTCGCCACCTTATCCGCCCTTCTGGCGGAGAAGGTTTGGACTCAGCACCCAAATATTTAAATCAAACCGCAATCGCATGCCGGGGCGTCGCATCCGGCCGGTCCGCCGCCTCGAGATAGCGGTCGAAAACCGCGGCGACGACGCGGACGAGCTGGCGGCCTTCCGGGCGGACGCGCAAAACCGCGCCGTCGAGGTCGACCAGGCCGTCTTTCTGGAGCTGCCGCAGCGCCGCCACCTCCGGCGTCCAGTCGTGGCCCGGGTCGCCGGCTGCCTCTGCGATGGCATCGAGGTCGGCGGCCATGTCGCACATCACGCGCTCGATCACCGCGCGGCGCAGGCGGTCGTCGTCGCTGACCGCGATGCCGCGGCAGACCGAGAATTCGCCGGATTCCACCGCATGCTCCCACGCGCGCACGTCGGGCGTATTCTGTACGTAGCCCTGCGGCAGCATGCCGATGGCCGAGGCGCCGAAGCCGAGCAGCGCGTCGGCCCGGTCGGTGGTATAGCCCTGGAAGTTGCGGTTGAGCGCGCCCGCCGCGCTGGCGCGGCCGAGCGGCGTGTCGGGGAGCGCGAAGTGGTCCATGCCGATGGGTACGTAACCGGCGGCGAGCAGCGCCGCCGTCGCCGCCTCGAACTGCCGCACGCGTTCCGCGGGATCCGGCAGGGCGGCCTCGTCGATAAGCTTCTGGTGCGCCTTCATCCAGGGCACGTGTGCGTAGCCGAAGAGCGCGATACGCTCCGGCTCCAGCCGCATCACCTGGGCGACGGTGTCGCGCACGCCGTCTGTGGTCTGGTACGGCAGGCCGTACATCAGGTCGACATTGATATCGCGCACGCCCGCGCCCCGAAGCTGCGCCATCAGGCGGGCGATCATGTCGTAAGGCTGGATGCGGTTGATCGCCTGCTGCACCGTCGCGTCGAGGTCCTGCACCCCGATGCTGGCGCGCGTGATGCCGGCACCGGCGCAGGCGTGGATGAACGCCGCATCGGTCGAACGCGGGTCGAGCTCGACGGCGACCTCCGCGTCGGGGCCGAGCCAGAAGCGGGCGTCGATCTTGGCCATGACGTGGGACAGCGTCTCCGCGTCCAGCGCGTTGGGCGAGCCGCCGCCGAAATGCACCTGGCCGACCGGCAGGTTCGCCGGCAGCGCGTCGGCCACAAGGTCGATCTCGTCCATCAGCCGCTCGGCATAGCGCGCGATGATGTCGGCGTTGCGGACGACCCGCGTGTTGCAGCCGCAGAACCAGCACAGCTCGTTGCAGAAGGGGATGTGGAGGTAGAGAGATACCGGGGTCTTCGGCGGCACCGCGCCGAGCCAGCCGCGATAGGCCGCCGCATCCACGGCGCCGCTGAAATGGGGCGCCGTCGGATAGCTGGTATAACGCGGCAATCGCCGCTCAAGATGGCGAAGATTCTGGCTCGGCATGATGAAACTATGAACCCGATGTGCCGCCCGGCTTTGATCTGGATCAAAAGCTGAAGTATTCGTTTGGCACCGCGATCGGCCGTCCGCAGGGGCAGGATCAATCTTCAATAAGGTGGATTCGCCTGATTGAAGATAAATTGATCTATCTTAAGAAGTTAGAGCAACTTATCTGCGTCTGTACGGACGCAGGTTGCTCCAGGGACGGACACGGCAACCGAGACGCCCGGCAACGGGCATATTACTGAGGCAGGACGATGCCCATAAAGATTCCCGACGACCTTCCGGCCCGCGCCACGCTGGAACAGGAAGGCGTCATGTTGATGCGCGAGGCGGACGCCGCCCGCCAGGACATCCGGCCCATGCGCATCGGCCTGCTCAACCTGATGCCGAACAAGATCCGGACGGAAACCCAGATTGCGCGGTTGCTCGGCGCGACGCCGCTGCAGGTGGAATTGACCCTGGTCAAGATTACCAGCCACGTCGCCCGCAACACGCCTAAGGATCATATGATCTCCTTCTACCGCAATTGGGAGGACGTGAGCGGGGAGCGCTTCGACGGCTTCATCGTCACCGGCGCCCCGGTGGAGACGATGCCCTTCGAAGAGGTGACCTACTGGGACGAGCTGCGCCGTATCTTCGACTGGACCCAGACCCACGTCCACAGCGGCTTCAATATCTGTTGGGGCGCGCAGGCGGCGGTGCATCATTTCTACGGTATTCCCAAATACGGCCTGAGCGAGAAGGCGTCCGGCGTCTACCGGCACCGCAACCTCGCGCCGGCCTCGCCCTATCTGCGCGGCTTCTCCGACGATTTCTCGATCCCGGTGTCGCGTTGGACCGAGGTGCGCCGTGAGGATATCCCCGCCGACAGCGGGATGACCGTCCTGATGGAGTCGGACGAGGCCGGCCTGTGCCTGCTGGACGATCCGGCGCACCGGTCGCTCCATATGTTCAACCACATCGAATACGACTCGCATTCGCTCCGCGAGGAGTATTTCCGCGACATCGCTGCCGGGAAGTCCGTCGCCGCGCCCCGAAATTACTTCCCGTACGACGACACGACGCGGGAGCCGGAAAACCGCTGGCGCAGCCAGGCCCACCTGCTGTTTGGCAACTGGATCAACCAGCTCTACCAGACGACGCCCTTCGATATCGCCGAGATCGGCAGCCGGTAATCGGCGGCGTGGAGCGCGGATCGCATTCCATTCCCGCTCGGGAGTGGGCCTACCGGCATCGCGATGGTAGGGTTTGATTGCGATCCTGACTCGGGCTTTGATGAAACCATCAAACACGATCAAATAGATTTTGCCTTGTTTGCAAAGGTTCGTGACTGTAGCGACGAACGATAATTTTTCCAGGGAGACGCGCCATGGCCAAAAGCGCCGGAAAGACAGGTTCCAGGACCACCGAAGGGCGAGGGCGCCTTTATGACAGCGTCCTAGACACGATCGGCAACACGCCTTGCATACGCATCAACAATCTGGCGCCGGACGGCGTCCGGGTATACGTGAAGGCGGAATTCTTCAATCCGGCGGGGTCGGTGAAGGATCGTCTGGCGGTCAGCATCATCGAGGAAGCGGAGCGCCGCGGGGATCTCAAGCCGGGGCAGACGGTCGTCGAGGCCACGAGTGGCAATACGGGCATCGGGTTGGCGATGGTCTGCGCCGCCAAGGGCTATCCCCTTGTCGTGACGATGGCGGACAGCTTCTCGATCGAGCGACGCAAGCTGATGCGCTTTCTCGGCGCCAAGGTCGTCCTCACGCCGCGTGCGGCGAAGGGCTTCGGCATGTACCAGAAGGCGGTGGAGCTGGCCGAGAAGAACGGCTGGTTTCTTGCGCACCAGTTCGAGACGGACGACAACGCGAAGATCCACGAAAACACGACAGCGCGCGAGATCCTCGCCGATTTCGAGGGTGAGCGACTGGATTACTGGGTCACGGGATACGGGACCGGGGGCACGATGACCGGCGTTGGCCGCGTTCTGCGCAAACAGCGGCCCCATACGAAAATCATCCTCAGCGAGCCGGCCAATGCTCAGATCGTCGGCAGCGGGCAAGCCCAGGACCGCAACGCAGACGGCTCACCCGCCGTCAGTCATGAGGCGTTCGAGCCGCATCCCATCCAGGGCTGGACCCCTGATTTCATCCCGCTCGTTCTCCAGGAATCGATCGACAACGGGTATTACGACGAGCTCATTCCGGTACCCGGACCGCTCGGAATCGAGTGGTCGCAAAAACTTGCCCAGAGCGAAGGCATCTTCACCGGCATATCCGGCGGTTCCACCTTCGCGATCGCGATGCAGATTGCCGGGAAGGCCGAGCCGGGCTCCGTCATCCTGTGCATGCTGCCGGATACGGGCGAGCGCTATCTCACGTCGCCGCTGTTCGAAAAGATCGAAGAGAACATGACGGCGGACGAGGTCGCGCTGTCGCTCTCGACACCGGGCTACCATATGCCGGATTCCTGAGACCGGTTCATCGCAAGAGGCCGGGCGCGCCCGCATTCAGGGGGATTTCCTGCAATGCCGGGCGCGACCGCTTCGACACGTTCAACAGCGCTTGACGCGCCGGTCTCCGAAGGGAATTGATCGGGCGATCGGCGTTGATCTGGCCCGTCAGATCAGGCCGGCGCGGGCCAGGACGCCGTCGAGACGCCTCTCCAGCTCCGGGGTCGCGGAGGTCATCGGCAGGCGATGCTCGTTCTTCTCGAAGACGCCGATACGCCGGACCATATATTTGGTCGCGATGGGCGCGGTGTCGTAGCCGATCGCCGCGAACAACTCGCTCAACGTGAAGTTCAAACGCTGCGCGCCCTCGGCGTCGCCGCTGGCGAACAGGGCGCACAGCCGCGCCACTCGGTCCGGCACGACGTTGCTGGCCGAGAGCATCGCGCCGCACGCGCCGACCGCGAGCATGGGGAGGGTCACGGCCTCCGTGCCGGAAAAGATCCTGAAATTATCCCCCAGGCGCTGCACCAACTCGGTGACGAGACCCATGTCTTCATCCGTGTTCTTCAAACCGGCGAAATTGTCCGCCCGCTCCTTGATCGCGACGAAGGTATCGGCGCTGACCCGGACCGCCGCCCGTCCCGGGATGTGGTAGATCAGCAGCGGCCGGTCGGTGCGTCGCGCGACGTCGGCAAAGAAGTCGACGATCGCCCGCTGCGGCGGCTTGCAGTAGTAGGGCGTGACGACACAGACGGAATCGACGCCCAGCTTCTGGTAATGGGCGAGCAGCATGACCGTCTCCGCATGCGACTGCGAGGTCGTGCCGGCGCAGACCGGGCAGCGTCCGCCCGAGACCTCCATCGCCACCTGGACGAGTTTCGCGCGCTCTTCGAGGGTCAGCGTCGTCGGCTCGCCGCTCGTGGCGTTGACCAGGAGGCCGTCGATGCCCTTCTCGATCT
>Ga0307417_10001274_pt1 | contig 10504 bp, 10 predicted proteins | sample SalMarWE160210MG_2_FD_202514 | JGI IMG/M metagenome (GOLD analysis project Ga0307417, IMG submission 202514) | Salt marsh sediment microbial communities from the Plum Island Ecosystem LTER, Massachusetts, United States - WE1602-10 | ecosystem: Environmental > Aquatic > Marine > Intertidal zone...
CGCGTGCCCGACATGGCGGGCCAGGGCGCCGCTCACGAGGTCCCGGGTGATGATGCCCCGCGCGATCCCGTCCACCAGCGCCAGGTCCAGCATCTCGGTGCGGGGATGCATGCGCACCCGCCCGGCGTGGATCTGGCGGCTGAGCGCCCCGTAGGCGCCCAGCAACAGCTGCTGGCCGGTCTGGCCTCGGGCGTAGAAGGTGCGCGAGACCAGGGCACCGCCGAAGGAGCGGTTGTCCAGGTAGCCGCCATACTCGCGGGCGAAAGGCACGCCCTGGGCGACGCAATGGTCGATGATGCGATTGCTGATGTGGGCCAGCCGATGGACGTTGGCCTCGCGGGAGCGGAAGTCGCCACCCTTGACGGTATCGTGGAACAGGCGCTCCACGCTGTCGCCGTCGTTGCGGTAGTTCTTGGCTGCATTGATGCCGCCCTGGGCCGCGACCGAGTGGGCCCGGCGGGGACTGTCCTGGAAGCAGAAGCAGTCCACCTGGTAGCCCAGCTCACCCAGGGTGGCTGCCGCCGAGGCGCCCGCCAGGCCGGAGCCGACCACGATAATCCGATACTTGCGCCGGTTGGCGGGACTCACCAGGCCCATGTCCGCCCGGTGCCGATGCCACTTCTCCTCCAGTGGTCCCGCGGGAACCCTGGGGTCCAGCAGGGCGCTCATGGTCCGCCGCGCGCCGGCAGGGTCACCAGGCCGAGCTGTATCGAGATGGGCACCGAGGCGAAGCCCAGCACCAGCAGCACGCTCACCAGCGCCGCCCCGACCTTGAGCAGGGTGTCGTAGCTCTCGTGGTTGAATCCCAGGGTCTGGAACAGGCTGCCGATGGCGTGGTTGAGATGCAGGCCCAGCAGCAGCAAGGCTAGCACGTAGCTGCCCGCCATCCACGGGTTCTGGAAACCGAGCACCACCCGGGCGTAGACGTCCGCTCGGCCCAGGCTGTCGTGCAGCTGCCAGTGGCGCGGATCGATCACGCCCAGGGTCAGGTGCAGCAGGTGATAGATCACGAAGCCCAGCACCACCAGGCCGCTGAGCGCCATAGTGCGGCCGGCCAGCCCCACCTGCAGGCTTGGCTGGCGCTGGTAGCGTGGCTGGCGGGCGGCCCGGTTCTCCTGGGCCAGCCGCAGACCGGTGTAGACGTGCACGCCGAACAGCAGCAGCATGGCCAGCCGGAAGACCCACAGCAGCGGATGCCCTTGCAGCCACGCGGCATAGCCGTTGAGGGCATCCGGTCCCTGGTACAGAGTCATGTTGCCCAGCATGTGGCCGGCGATGAACAGGATCAGCAGCAGCCCGCTGAGCGCCATCATCAGCTTGCTGCCGATGGAGGTGCGAAACAGGCGGATGAGTCGAAACATGCCGTCGGTTGCTCGAGGGGATCTCCTGGCGGCAGTGTACCCCGAGCTGTGGCCCGACTGTCCAGTGACGGAGGACTTGACCGACCGTCCCACTCGGATGTCTGGACATCGGCGTCTTTTCCCTCCAATATGCCCGGGCGGCACTTCACCAGCTCAAGAATCCCCCCACTGCCGCAATCAGGAAGCCCATGATCAAGCGAAATACCGCCCGTATCTGTCTCTTCTGCGTACTGGCCAGCATGGTGATGGGTGTCGTGCAGGCCGCCACCCGGATGATCTCCGAGCGACCCACCGGCCAACCGTTGTGGACGGGTGGTGCCCCCTGGCTCCCGCCGGGTATGGGCAATGCCGCGCCAAGGGCAGCTAGGGTCCCCATGCCCTACGGCAGGGCGACTCCATCGATGCCGCCGGCGCCGCGCCTGGAGGTGCAGGCGGCGGATGCCAGCCCCTACGTGATGCAGACGGTGCTGGTGACCGTGCGGGTGGTCAGCAGCGACAACCTGAAGACCCTGGATTTGGAGCTGCCTTCGGTGCCCACCGCTTCCCTGACCAAGGTGGACGGCCCGAAGGCCCACGCCGTCGAGAGCGATGGGAGGCGGGAGATCGTCAACGAGCTGCACTTCTCCGTCACGCCCCTGGCCAGTGGCAGTCTCGACATTCCGCCCGTGAAGGTGTCGGGCACCATGGCCGCCACCAATCCCTGGCGAGGCGGCAGCGCCACGGACCGGAGCTTCGCTCTCCAGGCCCAGACGCCGTTGTCCATGGTCGTGCGGCCGGCGGCGTCCGCCGACAAACTCTGGCTGCCGCTGTATGGTCTACACCTGAAGGCACAGCTGGACAGCCCGCGCGGGCTCATCGAGGGTGAGCCCATTATGCTCACCCTCGAGGTCGCCACCCAGGGCGCCTCGGCGGACCGGGTGCCGAGCTTGGGGCCGCTGCTGGAGAGCAAAGACTTCCGGGCCTATCCGGAGCAGCCACGGATCGAGCAACGAATCTCCGATGACGGCTTCCTGTTGACCGGCAGTCGAGTCGAGCGCTACACCCTGGTGCCGACCCACGGCGGTGCGCTCAGGCTGCCGGAGATTCGGGTCCCGTGGTGGGATCTGGGCACCGAGAGCTGGGAGTCGAGCGTGCTGCCGGAGCGGGTCTTGACGGTCGCCGGACTGGGCGTGATGGATACGGGCGCCGGCGCTGCAAGCCACAAGCCAGCCCCCTTGGGCGGCTTCGTCGCCGTCCTGTCATTGGTGCTCGTCGGCGGATTCGGGAGCTGGCTGTGGGTGCTCACCCACCCGACGGGGACGTCGATGCCCGCGGGGGGCGCCGCGGCCGTGCTGGCCGCGGTCGTGGCTCGGGTCCGTGCCAGGCTGGCCCAACATCTGGCCCTGCTGTCACCGCTGGCGCTCTGGCTGCGGGCTCGGCAGCGGGCCTTCAATGCCCTCCCGGCATGGGTGCGACTGCGCTACCGGCTGCACTGCCTCAATCGGGAGCGCGATCCGGCGGCCTGGTGCCGCCTGCTGCGAGGCTTTCTGTCCCGCTACCTGGATCCCTCGGTGCGCAACCGGCCCTTCTCCGCCGTCGCCGAGGCGATTCTGCGCCGAGCCCCGAGCCTGGATCCGGGCGCCATGCGCACGCTGGTGCGGCAGCTCAACGGGGTACTCTACGGCACCGAGACTCTCGATTTCAGGACTTGGAAGTCGGCCTTCCGCAAGCAGCTTCGCCCAGTGCTACATGGTCGCCGCCGCCGGCGCTTTACGCGCCGCGGTGCCTCCTACCTGCCCAACCTGAATCCCGGTGCGCGCTAGCCGATGAGCTTTCGGGCTATCCGGTGAGCTTTCTGAACCGGGTCCGGGCCTGCAACAACTGCCGGCCCGGTCGCTGGGTAGCGTTCCTGGTCGGCAGCTACGTCGTCGGCCGCATCCTCACCATTCATCTTCCCCGGCTGCGGCACTGGCCCGAGATCTTCGAGCTGGAGGCGCACGACGAGCGCCTGTGCAGCGGCGGCGCTATGCGGGTGCAGGTCGGCAGTGGCCCCAACGGCGTGCCCTGGGAGGTAAGGGCCGCGGAAAGAAATAATCATCCCATCTTGCTGGTCTCTGGCGCCGGCTTCTGCGTTGCGGCAAGCGTTACATAGTCCGGGCTATGCGCCCCTTGCCGCGCCTTGAATTCGACGCCATATTCGGCGCAATCTTGGGACGATTATTTCTTTCCGCGGCCCGAATGACCGCGCCCAGGGCATCGCTGGCCGTCGGCAGACCCTACAGTCATTGGGAAAGAGCCTGGCTCAGCGCCGCTCCTGGCGCAGGTAGAGTGTGATGTTGTAGATTCCCAGAGCCAGCAGCAGCACGCAGAGTGTCGCTGCGCAGAGCAGCAGGGCCCGATCCGTGGGCTCCCGCTGCAACAGCCCGCCCAGGCCGCCCGGCTCGTAGATCAGCTCCCCGAGGGTGTAGGATAGGACCACCAGCCAGGCCACCACATATGCCAGGCCGATCCACAGCCGCGCCCGCCGCTTCAGACTCACTTCACCCCGAAGCCGTAAATGGCCATCTTCTTCATCAGGTGCAACGCATCCGCGTAGGGGTCATTTTCCACCGCCTGCTCCACGGGGCCCGTGGATGCCATCACCCGCGCCGGACCGGTGACGAATGTATTCTGGCACAGATATCTCAACATGGGCCGAAGATGTGCGGGCAGTCCGTCGCGGCGTGAGCCCCGCGCTGCGCTTGTAGCGAAGGACCGGCTCAGTGGAACAGCCAGACTTGGTAGCCGACGAACGCCGACAGCAATATCGCAGCTTCGAAACGATTGATGCGGCCCTGCCCTCCGAATCCATAAGCCATGACGAACAGCGCCACCGTGAGGCCGATCATGGTCGGGAAGTCGCGGGACAGCAGCGCCGGCTCGAACGGCCCGGGGTCGATGAGCCCGGGCAGGCCCATGACCACCAGTGTGTTGAAGGTATTCGAGCCCACGACGTTGCCGATGGCGATGTCATGCTCTTTCTTCAGGACGGCCGCCATCGATGCCGCAAGCTCGGGAAGGCTGGTGCCGATGGCGACGATAGTCAGGCCGATGACCAAGTCGCTCATGCCTAGGGCTTGGGCAATCTGCACGGCACCCCACACCAGCATGCGGGAGCCGAGCAGCAGCAGAATCAGGCCGACAACTGCCCAGGCTACCGCCCGCCCCGTGCTCATGCGTGCCGCCGGGAGCTCCATGGCGAACTCTGCGGCCAGAGGATCACTCCCATTGCGCTCGCGCAGCGCAATGACCAGGGTCCAGCCCACCAGCAGCGCGAATCCGGCCAGCAGCAGGGCGCCGTCCAGCCGTCCCAGGGTGCCGTCGGCCAGCAGCGCCAGGGCGATGAGCATGGACGCCAGCAGTATGGGCAGCTCCCGGCGCAGCACTTTGGAGTGCACGTCGAGGGGCGTAATGAGGGCGGAGAGCCCCAGAATCAGTGCCACATTGGTGATGTTGGAGCCCACCGCATTGCCGATGGACAGGCCGGTGTTGCCATTCCAGGCGGCGATACCGGAGACCAGCATCTCCGGGGCGGACGTGCCAAAGCCTACGATCAGCATGCCTACCACCAGCGGCGAGACCCCCAGATTGCGGGCTACCGAGGCGGCTCCCTCTACGAAGCGATCGGCGCCCCAGACCAGGAGAGCCAGGCCGGCGATGATGCAGAGGATGGAGAGAACCATGGGCTAAAGGTCGTCGAGGATCGCCGGTGCGCAAGGCCGGTTATTATTTCATCGAATCTGTCGGAGATCGAACGTCAACAGGCGGGCCGCGGGGCCACGATTGCCGGTGGGTGCTGCGGCTCATTAGAGCTGCGCAAGGGGGGACCATGAAACAGTGTCGAGAGTGTGCTCACGAGGTGAGCGAGCAGGCACCGCTCTGCCCGCACTGCGGGGCGCCGTATCCGGCCCGAGAGCGGTGGGATGGCTACGGCTTCGAGTATCGGACCAAGGCCGAGCTCTGGGGTCTGCCCCTGTTGCACGTTTCGTTCAAATTCAGGCCCAACAGGGTGCCTGTGCCGGCACGGGGCATCATCGCCATCGGCCAGTTCGGCGCCGGCGTGGTGACACTGGCACAGTTCGGCATCGGCCTGGTGAGCGTGGGCCAGTTCTGCCTCGGGGGTTGGGTCCTGGCCCAGTTTGCGGCCGGGTATTCAATAGTCGCCCAGATCGGGGCGTACTGGGCGCAGGGTCATGGGCAAATGGTGTGGCGCCTGCAGAGCCTCCTCGGGATCTGGTAACGGCTTGCACATCGGCGAGCCTCAACGCGAGTCGGGCCGCAAACAAGCTCAAGGCGCCGTCTCGGTGCCGAATCAAAGGCGCTGTGTCGCGAAGGCGCCGAGCCCCAGGAGCACGCTCACTGCCTACAGGCCGTAGGAAAGTAGCAAGGCCGAGCAAAAGAATCGGACCACACGCCGGGGCGAACAGCGGGCACGTACGTCATGCGGTGCGTCGAAGTGGTCCCGCCTGTCGCCGATCACGTGAACAGCCTTGATCAATCTCCAGCTCTGCAGTTCACTGCTGAATCTCTGCTCTGCCTGTTCAGGCCGCCTTTTCCTGCACCTCGCAGATCGCCGGCTCGGGCTTTTCCGGGCGCTCGCCTTCGGCACTCAGAAAGGCCCGTGACAACGCATGGTAGATCGGCTGCGGGCACACCAGGTGGGAGACGCCGTGAGCGATGAACGAGGTGGTGATAAGGGCCAGCAGCATGTCCTGGTCGTTGGTCATTTCCATGACGATGATGAAGGCGGTGAGCGGTGACTGCACCACGCCGGCGAAATAGGCCACCATGCCCAGGATGATCATCACCGACATGGGCGCCACCGGCAGCCAGTGGCCGAGGTCGGCGCCGACACCTGCGCCGGAAGCCAGCGACGGGGCGAAGATACCGCCGGGAATGCCACTCAGGTAGGAGGCCAGGGTGGCGCCTATCTTCATAAGCGGATAGATGGGGTCCCAGTCGGCCTGGCCGGTGATGATGGACTTGGCGGCAGCATAGCCGGTGCCCGAGGAGCTGTAGTCCGACACGTAGCCGATCAGCGCCACCGTCAGGCCACAGACAAAGGCCACCTGGTAGGGATGGTTGCGCACCACCGGCGCCAGCCGCCGCGTACCTTCCACCAGAGCGCTGGCGAACAAGCCGCCGAGCAGGCCGCCGACCACCCCGCACACCGGCACCGCCAGCCAGCTGGCATTGTCAGCCATAAAGGCGTCTGAGGTGCCGAAATAGTGATAGGGGCCGAGGGCGCCAAGTGCCGTGACACCGGCGATCACCACGCCGATGGTGACGATGCCGCTGATGCGCTGCTCGAAGCTCTTGCTCATCTCCTCGATGGCGAACACGATGCCGGCCAGCGGTGTGTTGAAGGCGGCGGCGATGCCGGCGGCGCCGCCGGCCAGGATCAGGCCACGCTCCATGTAGTGGGCGGGGAAGCGGGCGAAGCGTCCCAGCGAGTACATGATGGACGCGCCGATGTGCACCGACGGTCCCTCGCGGCCGATGGCTGCCCCCACCACCAGACCGCTCAGGGTGAGCAGGATCTTGCCCACCGCGATGCGCAACGACAGCACGGCATTCTTGCGCCTTGATTTAAGGGAGGCGATGGCCTGAGGAATGCCGCTGCCCTGCGAGCCGGGGAACAGGTTGTGAGTGGCCCAGGCCAGTGCGGTGATCACCAGCGGCGTGGCCACCAGCGGCACCCAGGGACCGAGCTCGATCAGCTTGTGGAACACCTCATCGGCGCGGTCGGCGAGGATGGCGAATAGGGCACACACTCCACCCACCAGCAGGGCGCCGAGCCAGAACACCAGGCGTACCCGCCAGGCCTGTGGTGAAAAGAGCTTGCGCTGGTTACGGCGCAGATGATGACGCAGGTGCTTGCCGGATCTTGCCTCAAAGGCCGACATGTTCATATCCTTCAGAAGTTGTTGCAGGCGCCCCAAGCCGGGCCACATGCGGTCTGATGCGGCAGGGGGCGCTCAGGTGTCAGGGATGAGCCGCCGCCATTCGGCACAGACCGGGATGGCGGGGCCTCGGGGCCGTGACTGGCCTATTCGGTGATGGCTAGGCGCCGACGGTCACCCCATGACCGGGCTCCAGTAACGGGCGCGGCCGTTCGGGCTCGGCTGGTCGCTGCGGCCTGACTGCAGGCGGTGCCGGCAGCTCGCCCTCGAAGGGGACCATCGCGCATTCCTTGAAAGCACGGACCTTGCAGTGGCTGCACGCCGACTTGTCGAGCTTCTGGAAGATGCCACGCAGGGCCGCGGACTTGGCCTGGAACACGTTATGCGAATGGATCTTGTCCAGGGCATGGCACTGGTCTAGCGAATCCCACAGCCCCTGTTTGACGTTGATCAGGTACATGCCACCGCCATCGGCCCGGCGTTGTTCCGCCTCGTTGGCCAGCACGTCGGCGGCGGCGATGTCGACGAAGCTGATGCCCTGCGCCACGATGGCCAGGTGTTTCTGCTCAGGATGCTCATGCCGGTGCTTGGCCAGCTTCTCACGCAGGTAGGCCACCGAGCCGAAGAACAGGTTGCCGTCGATGCGCATGATGCGCAGCTGCGGGCACTCCTGCAGACGACCGCCCTCGGTGACGGTGGAGAACTTGCGGTTGGGCAGCAGCGGATCCGGTGCGCGGTTGACGATGCGCGGCTTGGACACCCGCATCAGGTAGAGCACCAGAGAGAGCAGGATGCCCGCCATGATGGCAAACTCCAGGTCGAGGAACAGGGCGGAGCAAAAGGTCACCAGGAAGATCGCCCGCTCCGAGTGGTTGGACGCGAAGATATGCTTGATGGCCGCGAAATCGATCAGGCCCCAGGCGACGATGAACAGGATACCGCCCATGGCCGCGGTGGGCAGGTAGGCCACCAGCGGCGCGATGGCCAGCACGATGAAGATCTCCAGGAAGCCGGCGGTCATGGCGCTCATCGGGGTCTTGGCGCCGGCCTGGTAGTTGAGGCTGGTGCGGTTGAAGGACCCGGTCGCCACATAGCCGGAGAAGAAGCTGCCGGCGATGTTGGACAGGCCCTGGCCGATGAACTCCTGGTTGCCGTCCACCAGCTGGCCGCTGCGGATGCCGATGGCGCGGCCGATGGAGATCGCCTCGGTGAGCGCGAACAGGGTCATGGCCAGCGCGGCTGGTGCCAGCTTCTGGATGGTATCCAGCGAGAAGTCCGGCATGGACAGCGGCGGCAGGGTCTGCGGCAGGGCGCCCACGGTGGTGACGCCGGTGAGGTCCTGACCGAGGCTGAAGTTGAGCACCACGCCCAGGGTGGTACCCGACAGCAGGGCAACGATCAGGAAGGGGATCCGCGGAATGAGCTTCTTCACCAGCAGGCCGGACACCAGGGTCAGCAAGGCGATGGCCAGCACGTACCAGTTGGTGTTGGGCAACTGATGCACGAAGTGGTTGAGAGTCTCGAACAGATTGCCCTCACGCGGTATGGGCACGCCGAAGAAGTTCTTCAGCTGCTTGCTGGCGATCAGTATGGCTGCCGCCGTGGTGAAGCCCACCACCACCGAGTGGGAGATGAAGTTGACCACCGCGCCCATGCGCGCCAGTCCCAGCCCCAGCTCTATCATCCCCACCATGAAGGTCAGGGTCAGCGCCAGGCCCACGTATTCCGGTGTCATAGGTTCGGCATAGACGCTGAGCGAGGACAGCAACACGATGGAGGCTGCAGTGGTGGGACCCGACATCAAGTGCCAGGAGGAACCGAACAGGGCGGCGATGATGGGGGGGATCATGCCTGCGTACAGGCCGTATTGGGGTGGCATGCCGGCGATGGCCGCGAAGGCCACCGCCTGCGGCACCACCACGATGGCCACGGTGAGGCCGGACATCAGGTCGGCACGGATGGTCTTGCCCGTGACGCGGTGTTTCCACAACAGAAACGGCATCAGGCGCTGTTGCCAGGCGGCATATTGCGAGTTGGACATGGATACTTCCTTAAACGTCGATTTGAATCTGATTCAGGCCATTGCCCCGCCTGCCGGGTGCAACGGCGACATAGCAGCACCGACGGCGCCCCGTGCGAGACGGGCCGACCGCGCGCGCTCGAGCTGAGCTAGTGTTGCCGAGTCTCGGCCAGGGCCTGGGCGGCGAGCTTGTTGCCGTCAACGGCCGCACGTTGCAGCCAGGCCTGGGACTGCTCGGCGTCGGGCTCCACCGCCCAGGCACCGTCCCGGTAATGCATGCCGAGCTGATACTCGGCGACAGGGTCACCCCCCTTGGCCCGAGCCATCAGGGCCTCGCGGGAGTAGTAGGCGGGCGAGCTCTCTTCAACGGTGTGCCAGATGGCGGACAATGTGGTCAGCCCGGGGAAATCCTTGTCACGGACGGGAATTGTGGTGGTGGACAGAGTGCCGTCCGACATCATGCCAGCGGGCATGTTTTCGACTTTGGCCGCGTAGCTGTAGCCACCCCGGGCAGCGGAATTCAGCCAATAGCGGGCGGCGTGCTGGTCGGGCGCCAGGCCGTAACGGCCTTCCTTGTAGGCGAGACCGAGCTGCAGCTGGGCACCGGCATCACCCCCGTGGGCCAGCCGGCTGAGCCAGTCGACCTCCTGGGATGCGGGCACACCTGCCCCGTGGGCCGTCGTCATGGAGAGAATGGCGAGGAGGCCTGTGATCAGGCGGGCGACGGGGCGGGTTTTCGGGTGCTCGGAATGCTGCATGGTATGTGTCTTGCCTTTGCTGCTGTTTCAATCGATATATGAAATGCAAAACCCAGGCCATCTCATCTATTCCGAATAAAAACTTTATAAAACATATAGTTAAATTTTTGCCCCGCCAAATCCATCGGCGACCGCTAAAGTTCTGAACTACATTTTTTGAAGGAAACATCGTGACACGTAGGTGACTTTCACTGATTCACCTCAACCGGCTGCAGCGCAAGGTGGTGCTGGTGACCATCCTGGTGCCCATGCTGGTCACCGGCAGAGAAAATAGAAGGAAATCCAACCCCCTATGTGTAGATATCCCTCGGTTCTGAATTCCCGGTCGAGGCCCCGCTGAGCGTTTGCAGGGCGAGAAGGGGTGCTCTGAGGGACAAGCCGGGCGATCAGGAGCATGGGGAAGCAGGTTTTGCGGCGGGTAGAGGGCGGATTTTAAGGAACAGG
>Ga0307417_10001276_pt1 | contig 10501 bp, 9 predicted proteins | sample SalMarWE160210MG_2_FD_202514 | JGI IMG/M metagenome (GOLD analysis project Ga0307417, IMG submission 202514) | Salt marsh sediment microbial communities from the Plum Island Ecosystem LTER, Massachusetts, United States - WE1602-10 | ecosystem: Environmental > Aquatic > Marine > Intertidal zone >...
AAATCGCGTTCGTCGTGCGCCGGCACGGCCATCACGGCGCCCTCGCCGTAGCCCATCAGGACGTAGTTGGCGACGTAGACCGGCACCGGCTCGTTGGTGAACGGGTGGTAGACCTTGAGGCCGGTATCCATGCCCTTCTTTTCCATGGTGGCGAGGTCGGCCTCGGCCACGCTGCCCTGCTTGCACTCGGCGATGAACTCGGCCAGGGCAGGGTCGTGGCCGGCGGCCCGCTGGGCCAGCGGGTGTTCGGCCGCGACCGCGACATAGGTCACGCCGAACAGGGTGTCGGCGCGGGTGGTGAACACCTTGAGCACCTCGTCGCCGAGCTGGTGCCGCTCGCTGAGCGGGAAATGGATCTCGACGCCGAAGCTCTTGCCGATCCAGTTGCGCTGCATGGTCTTCACCCGCTCCGGCCAGCCGGGCAGGTGGTCCAAGTCCGCAAGCAGCTCCTCCGCGTAGTCGGTGATGCGGAAGAAGTACATCGGGATGTCGCGCTTCTCGACCAGGGCGCCGGAGCGCCAGCCGCGGCCGTCGATGACCTGCTCGTTGGCGAGCACGGTGTGGTCGACCGGGTCCCAGTTCACCGAGGCCATCTTCTTGTAGATCAGGCCCTTCTCGAACAGCTTGGTGAACAGCCACTGCTCCCAGCGGTAGTAATCCGGCTTGCAGGTGGCCAGCTCGCGCGACCAGTCGATGGCGAGGCCGAGCGACTTGAGCTGCTTCTTCATGTAGTCGATGTTGGCGTAGGTCCAGCCGGCCGGGGCGACGTTGTTGGCCATGGCGGCGTTCTCGGCCGGCAGGCCGAAGGCGTCCCAGCCCATCGGCTGCAGGACGTTGTAGCCCTTCATGCGGTGGTAGCGTGCCAGGACATCCCCGATCGTGTAGTTGCGGACATGGCCCATGTGCAGTTTGCCCGACGGATAGGGGAACATCGACAGGCAATAATATTTGGCTTTTCCGGTGTCTTCGGTGGCCTTGAAGGCCTGTTTTTCGTCCCAGTGCTGCTGGGCATCCGGCTCGATGATCTCCGGGCGGTAAGTGGCGTCCATAAAGGGCTGTATTGAATGACGTTATTGGCTGAGAAGAAGATTATATCGGCCTTGCCGGTGACATGTCGGGTTCGTGACGGATATACTCGGCTGAATTCAAGATTTTTCATTATCCGTTATCGGGAGTAGTCCATGTCGAAGAAGCATCCCGTTGTCGTCGTGACCGGTTCGTCCGGCGCCGGCACCACCACCGTCAAGCGCGCGTTCGAGCATATCTTCATACGTGAGAACCTCAAGGCGGCCGTCGTCGAGGGTGACAGCATGCACAGCCTGGGCCGCGTCGAGTTCAAGGAGGCCATGAAAAAGGCCGGGGACGAAGGCAACCATCACTTCAGCCATTTCGGCCCCGAGGCCAACGACTTCGCAGGCCTGGCCAACATCTTCAAGACCTATGGCGAAACCGGCGGCGGCAAGAAGCGCTACTACATCCACAGCGACGAGGAGGCGGCTGCCCTGAATGCACGTCTCGGCACCAACCTGCAGCCGGGCGAGTTCACGCCCTGGGAAGACATGCCGTCCGGCACCGACATGCTGTTCTATGAAGGCCTGCACGGCATGGTCGTGACCGACGAGGTCGACATGGCCAAGTACGTCGACTTGGCCATCGGCGTGGTCCCGGTCGTGAACCTGGAGTGGATCCAGAAAATCCATCGTGACGCGGCCGAGCGCGGCTATTCCGCCGAGGCCACCGTCGACACCATCCTGCGCCGCATGCCGGACTACGTGAACTACATCACGCCGCAGTTCTCGCGCACCCACATCAACTTCCAGCGCGTGCCGATGGTCGACACCTCCAACCCATTCATCGCGCGCGACATCCCGACCCCGGACGAAAGCATGGTGGTGATCCGCTTCAGCGATCCCAAGGGCGTCGATTTCCCCTACCTGCTGTCGATGATCCACGACTCCTTCATGTCCCGCCGCAACAACCTGGTGGTACCGGGCGGCAAGATGGGCATGGCCATGGAGGTCATCCTGGAGCCGATCATTCACAAGCTGGTGGAGCAGAGCAGGCAGAGCTGAACGGCTTTCCTCGCCTGACATCGAAAGCCGGGTTCGCCCGGCTTTTTTCTTTCCACGGCGTACAATTCACGCCATGGATATCTTCAACATCTTCCACCTCGAATGCGCCCGCCGGCTACCCCACCTGCCGGCCGAACACCCCTGCTCGCGCGTCCACGGCCATTCGTTCAGGATCGAGATCCATGTCTCCGGACCGCTCGATGAACAATTGGGCTGGGTGTTGGACTTCGCCGATGTCGATCGGGCCTGGGCGCCGATCAAGGCGGCGCTCGACCATCGCTACCTGAACGACGTGCCGGGCCTGGACAATCCGACCAGCGAGATCATGGCGATGTGGATTTGGGACCGGCTCAAGCCGGCCCTGCCGGGATTGGGCAAGATCGTGATCCAGGAAACCGCGACTTCAGGCTGTATCTATACCGGAGGCTGACATGTGCGGCATTGTGGGCGAATTTCGTTTGGACGGACAAAGGCCCGATCCCGCTGTCATCGCCCGCATGAACGCGGCCGTGGCCCGGCGCGGACCGGATGCGGAGGGCAGCTGGTTTGCCGGCCCGGTCGGGTTCGGCCACCGCCGGCTGGCCATCATCGATCTCAGTCCGCGTTCGGCCCAGCCCATGGTCGACGAAGTGCTCGGCCTGAGCCTGGTCTTCAATGGCACTATCTACAATTATCCCATCCTGCGCGCCGAGCTGATCGCCAAGGGCCATCGGTTCTACTCCGACGGCGACACCGAGGTCATCCTGCGCGCCTTTGCCGAATGGGGCGAGGCCTGTGTCGAGCGTCTGCATGGCATGTTCGCATTCGCGATCTGGGATCGGAACAAGGGCCGGCTGTTCCTGGCACGCGACAGGCTCGGCATCAAGCCGCTCTACTACAGCCTGACCGACAAGTTCATCCGGTTCGCGTCCAACAGCCAGGCCTTGCTGGCGGCGGGCGAAGTCGATACCAGCATCGACCCGGTCGCCCTGCACCATCAGTTCACCCTGCATGCCGTGGTGCCGGCGCCGCACACCATCCTGAACGGCGTGCGCAAGGTTCCGCCCGCGACCACGCTGAGCATCGACCTCGCCGGCAAGGTCGAGGAGCGGCGCTACTGGCGCTTCGCGGCCCAGCGTCCGGAAGAGGCGATGGACGAACGCGAGTGGCAGGAAGCCATCCATGCCGCCTTGCGTGCCGCCGTTGAGAAGCGCCTGAGCATCGCCGACGTGAAGGTCGGCGTGCTGCTCTCGGGCGGTCTCGATTCCAGCCTGCTGGTCGGCCTGCTCGCCGAGCAGGGGATTGGCGACCTGCTCACGTTCTCGGTCGGTTTCGAGGACCAGCCCGAGGAGCGCGGCCATGAATTCGAATACTCGGATGCCGTGGCGGCCCACTTCGGCACCCGCCATCACCAGTATTCGATCCCGAACGGCGAGGTTCTGACCCGCCTGCCCGAGGCCATCGACTGCATGGCCGAGCCCATGGTCGGCCAGGACGCCGTGGCCTTCTACCTGCTTGCCGAGCAGGTCTCGAAGACGGTCAAGGTGGTGCAGAGCGGCCAGGGCGCGGACGAGGTGTTCGGCGGCTATTTCTGGTATCCGCGCATGCATGCCGAGACCGAGGGCTCGCCGGTCGAACGCTTCCGCCGCCATTATTTCGACCGTGATCACGACGAATACCTGGCCACGGTCGATGCGCGTTTGCACGGCGTCGACCACACCGCCGCCCTGGTCGCTTCCAGGCTGGCCGAACCGCTGGCCGACGAGTTCATCGACCAGGTACTGCGCCTGGACGTCACCATGCTGATCACCGACGACCCGGTCAAGCGCGTCGACAACATGACCATGGCCTGGGGCCTGGAGGCGCGCGTGCCCTTCCTGGACCATGAACTGGTCGAGCTGGCGGCGCGCATGCCGCCGGAGTTGAAGCTGGCCTCGGGCGGCAAGCACATCCTCAAGCAGATCTCCCGCGGCCTGTTGCCGGACGCGGTGATCGACCGCAAGAAAGGCTACTTCCCGATGCCGGCGCTGAAATACGTGCGCGGCGATTTCCTCGAATTCATGCGTGCCATCCTCGACTCGAACGCCTGCCGGGAGCGCGGTTTGTTCAACCGGGCCTACGTCGATAAGTTGCTGGCCGAACCGGAAGCGCACCACACCCGCATCCAGGGCAGCAAGTTGTGGCACCTCGCCTTGCTTGAACTATGGCTGCAACGGAACGTGGACGTGATGTCGTTGAATTAGGTGCTTACTTCAACCGGGTGCGCGTCTACCACGTCCCTTGGTTCGGCATCGAGATCCAAGGTTCCTGCGGCGGCAGGGCGGAGCCCTTCTGCAACAGTTCGATCGAAATCAGGTCGGGTGATCGAATGAAGGCCATGCGGCCGTCCTTGGGCGGGCGGTTAATGGTGACACCGGCCTCCATGAGACGCTGGCAGAGCGCATAGACATCATCGACTTCGTAGGCAATGTGGCCGAAATTGCGCGCCGAACCGTAATCCTCGTCATCCCAGTTGTAGGTCAGCTCAACCTGCGCGTCCTCGTCGCCCGGCACGGCCATGAATACCAGGGTATAGCGCCCTTCAGGGTGTTCGGAACGTCTGACTTCACGCAGCCCGAGGGCGGCATAAAAGGCGATCGATTTGTCCAGGTCTCGCACCCGGACCATGGTATGCAGGTATTTCATCGCAATACTCCTTGCAATTCAGATATCTGGCGATTGCCAAAACCTCCAGGAATCGGTCTAGTATATTGAAGAATCCAAGCCAAGAATCGGTGTTCGATAACAGGGGAAACGCAATCAGGGTAGACCATGTGGCGCATTGTCTATGAAACCGCGCCCAAGGGCGGCCTCTTCAATGGGGCGGGTCCTTGGCACACGACCAAGGAGGCGGCCAGCTACTGGCTCAGCTATCTCTCGTCCTATTATCCGGCGGCTCGTCTGCAGTCCTGGCAGGAGGCCTATCCCAAGTCTCGAGTGCCGGATTGAGCCTGCGCACTCAGCCCAGGAACAGCATCAGAAAGCCAAAGATCAGCAGCATGAAACCTGCGGTGGCAATGAGATTGTCCGGTTCCTGAACCCCGGCGCGAATTTCGATACGGGGCCGCTCAAGCGTGATGGATGCCGGTCGAGCAGGCCGTATTTCCAGTCGGTAATCCGCGCCTTGCAGCTTTTTCAGCCAGAGCAGGCGTTCCTTGAAGACCGGGTCGGCATCGCCCGCCGTGAGCGGAAATGGGATGCTCTGTGATTTGGCGCCGTCCTTGTACAGGGTGGCCAGATAGATGTCGGTCGGTGGCGGGCTGCCTTCCTGGGTGGGTGGGATATGGCCCTGGCCGAGGAAGATCAGGCCGGCCGGCTGCATCGATGCGTCGAGCTTGAATGGCTGCGTGGTGTAGCTGCCGTCCCCGGTCGCGGTCAAGGCCATGGTCAGCGCCACTTCACCCGAATACAGTTTTTCGTAGAACCAGTAGGTTGGCCCGAGCAAAGCACCGACCAGCATCAGGATGAGGTAGATATATTTAATTTTGCGCATTATTTGACTGGAACGTACTGGAACTGACCGTCGACGGTCGTGAAGTTACCGATCACCGGCCCCTGGTCGGTCGGCGTGGTCTCGAACTTTTGCACCTGGCAGGACTGGGTGCTGATCGCATAAGCATGGCCTGCGGCATCCAGGATATAGATCGGCTCGGCATAAACGTCCGGGGCCTGGTGCAGCGGGATGGGCTCCTTGCTGGAAACGTCCTGGATTTCCAGGCCACTCATGCAGTCCGGCTGGCGAGCCGCGATGATCGACAGGATGACCTTGTCCTCCCAGAACCATTTCTGGGTACGGGTCAGGGTGATGGCGTTGTTGCGATTGCCGTCGACCATGTACGAGGCGGCATCGTTGATGCAGCCGGCCAGGGCCAGCGGCAGCATGGCGGCGAGCAAGGTCCGTACGGGCAGATTCATGGCAAGTCCTCGGTCGCGGCGATGCCTGGATTCTATTCGATCCCCTGGCTGGCCAGGTATTCGTCATAGGTACCGCGATAGTCGACGATGCTGCCGTCCTGCTTGATCTCGATGATGCGGTTGGCCAGCGAGGACACGAACTCGCGGTCGTGCGAGACGAAGAGCAGGGTGCCGCTGAAGTCGCCCAGGCCGTTGTTGAGCGACTCGATCGATTCCATGTCGAGGTGGTTGGTCGGCTCGTCCATGAGCAGGCAGTTGCGGCGCTGCAGCATAAGCTTGCCGAACAGCATGCGGCCCTGTTCGCCACCGGAGATCACCTTGACCGCCTTCTTGACCTCGTCACCCTTGAACAGCAGGCGCCCGAGCGTGCCGCGCAACAGGGTCTCGGCGTCGTCGCCCTCGTAGCCGCCCTCGCGCACGTAGCCGCTGATCCAGTCGGTCAGGCTCAGGTTACTGGCGAACTCATCGGAATGGTCCTGGGCGTAGTAGCCGAGCTTGGCCTTCTCGGCCCACTTGATGGTGCCATGCTGCGGCGTCAGTTCGCCCGCGAGCAGCTTCATCAGGGTAGTCTTGCCGACGCCGTTCTCGCCGATGACGGCGATCTTGTCGCCGGCGTCGACGATGTAGTTGAAGTTCTTGATGACGGGCTGGGCCGGGTCATAGCCGAAAGAGAGGTTCTCGATCTGGCAAGCCAGGCGATGCAGCTTTTCCTTGTCGTCGTATTCGAAACGGATCCAGGGGTACTGGCGGCTGGATGGCTTCACGTCTTCCGGCTTCAGCTTGTCGATCAGTTTCAGTCGGCTGGTGGCCTGTTTGGCCTTGGACTTGTTGGCCGAGAAGCGGCGCACGAAGTCCTGCAGGTCGGCGATCTTCTCCTTGGCGCGGGCGTTGGCGGCCTGCTGGCGTTCGCGGGCCAGGGTCGAGGCTTCCATGTAGTCGTCGTAGTTGCCCGGATAGACTTTCAGGGTCTGGTAGTCGAGGTCGGCCATGTGGGTGCAGACCTGGTTCAGGAAGTGCCGGTCGTGCGAGATGATGACCATGGTCGAGTTGCGCTGGTTGAGCACGTCCTCGAGCCAGCGGATGGTGTTGATGTCCAGGTTGTTGGTCGGTTCGTCGAGCAGCAGGATGTCCGGATCGGCGAACAGGGCCTGGGCCAGCAGCACGCGCAGCTTCCAGCCGGGGGCCACTTCGCGCATCGGGCCCTGGTGCCTGTCGACCGGGATGTCGACGCCGAGCAGCAACTGGCCGGCGCGTGCCTCGGCGTCGTAGCCGCCCATCTCGCCGAACTTGGCCTCCAGCTCGGCGGCGTGCATGTAGTCGTCCTCGGTCGCCTCCGGATTCATGTAGATGGCGTCCTTCTCGGTCATGCAGGACCACAGTTCCTCGTGGCCCATCATGACCACGTCGAGCACGCGCAGGTCCTCGTAGGCGAACTGGTCCTGGCGCAGGTAGGTCATGCGTTCGTGCGGGTCTTTGGCAACGTTGCCGGCGCTGGGCTCGAGCACGCCGCACAGTATCTTCATGAAGGTGGACTTGCCGCAGCCGTTGGCGCCAATCAGGCCGTAGCGGTTGCCTTCGCCGAATTTGACGTTGACGTTTTCAAACAGGGGCTTGGCCCCGAATTGCATGGTGATGTTGGATGCGGTGAGCACAGCGAAAAACCCGAATTGCGTAAAGTTGCCGATTCTACCCGACTATGCCTCCAACGCCGGATGATGTGCCTGCGGCCGGTGCAAAACAAAGCCCTGCACGAGTGTGACGCCCATGTCGGTCAGAAGCTTGAGGACAGCCTCGTCCTCCACGCATTCGGCCACCGTGATCTTGTTCAGGCCGCGCGCGACCTCGACCATGCCGTGCACCAGGACTTGGTTGTCGCGGTCGTCCGTCAGGTTGCGGATGAACATGCCGTCGATCTTGATGGCGTCTACCTGGAGATGCTTGAGATAGGCAAAGGAGGCGAAGCCGGCACCGAAGTCGTCGAGATAGACCGGGCAGCCGGTCATGCGGATGGCCTCGATGAAGCGCTGGGCGTCGGTCAGGTCGGATACGGCTGCCGTTTCCGTGATTTCGAGCATCAGCCGTCGTGGCTCCACGCCGCTCTTGAGCAGCAGGTCGGCAATGTAGCCCGGCATGCCCGGATTGTCGAACGAGCGGCCGGACAGATTGACCGCGATGGGCGGGGCATGCGGCACGCGGGCCAGAAGCTCGACCACGCGGCGCAATACCCAGCGGTCGATGTCGACGATCTTGCTGCTCTTTTCCGCGATCGGGATGAAATGATTCGGCATGATCAGGTCGCCGCCATTCTCGTCGGCCAGCCGCAGGAGCGCCTCGAAGTGGTGCAGGGCTCCGCTCGCGGCGTCGTGCACGCCCTGGTAGTGCAGCACGAAGCGGTCGTTGAGGATTGCGTCGTCCAGGCGCTCGTTCCAGGTCAGCCGTTGCAGCGTCTCCGGTGTCGCATCCAGTTCGGCACTGTAGATGCGCCAAGTGTTCTTGCCGGCCTGCTTGGCCTGGTACATGGCGGCATCGGCATAGGCCACGAGTTGCTCGGAGTCGTGGGCCTGGTCGGGATAGATGGCGATACCCAGACTCGACGAGATGCGCAGGTTCTTGCCTTCGAAGGTCAGGGTGATGCTCGAGATGGCTTTGACCACCCGGTGCGCGAGCACGCTGGCCTGGTCGCGGTTGGAATTGGGCAGCATGATGGCGAATTCGTCACCGCCCAGCCTGAACAGCCCCTCGTGGCGGCGGACGATACGGGACACCTCGTTGCCGACCCGGATCAGCAGGGCGTCGCCGGCGCCGTGGCCAAAATGATCGTTAATGGCCTTGAACTCGTCGAGGTCGAAGAACAGCAAGGCACACTGACCTCGCCCCCGGAAGGCGTCGTCCACGGTCCGGCCCAGCTCCTGCTGGAAGCGGTGACGGTTGTATAGGCCGGTGAGCGAATCGTGTTCCGCCAGCGCCACCAGTTGCATGGCCGCCTGCCGTTCCTTGGTGATGTCCTCGTAAACGAAAAGGTGGCCGATCATGTGTTGATCGCTTTCCGCCACCGGGTAGCATTGCTGGGTGACCAGGCGACCGTCGCGCAGCTCGATTTCGTACGGTTCGGCCGGCTCCACGCTGGCCAACGACTGAGCCAGATGGGCCTGGAATGTTTCGAGGTGTTCAATCTGGCTGCCGCATAGCTTGAAGATATCGTCGACGTGCTTGCCAGCCAACGAATCGAGATACATGCCATGCCAGATTCGGTCGAAAGCCGGGTTGTTGTGCAGCACGCGGCCGTTCGAGCCGACGAACAGGATGCCCAGCTTCATGGTGGTGATCAGGGCGTGCAGCCGCGCATGTTCCTGGTCTGCGTCGTCGATCTGCTGACGTAGCGCGATGAACATGTTTTTGAGGGCGTGTGCCACTTCACCCAGCTCGTCCTGGCTGTCCGGCAAGTCGGCGGGATCGTAAGTGCCGGCAACGAGGGCATGGCTGGCCTCGGCCAATCGGTGCAGGCGTTGCGACAACCGGAGGGTGGTGAACAGGATCAGCAAGGTCGAGATGGTGACGATCAAGGTCGCGAAGAGCAGACTTTGATTGCGTACTTCGTGCCGGATCTTGAGCAGTTTGCTGAGATCCAGGCCATAGTGGAGCATGCCCAGCTTCTGGCCCGACGCCGTGATCGGAATCTCGGCGTCGTAGACGTCGTCATCGATCGAAAGCGGGCCTGCGTCAGGGGGGGGCAGCTGGGATTCATTTGATATACCGGCATTGGCGATCACCATGCCGCTGGCATCGGTCAGCCAGAGGTAACGCAGCCCCTTGCTTTGCTGCGTGGCGTGCAGGATCTCGTCGATGGCACCGATGTCCTGGGCAGCGATGGGTCCGGCCAAGGCCGCGTTCAGCAGCGGATTGAGTCCGCTGACTTGAGATTGGATGTGGCTGGCAAGACCCTGGTCCAGGACATACAGGCTGCTGTTGGCCAGCAGGGTCAGCATGATGCCCTGGATCAGGAGGACGGCGATGAGCAGCTTGGGGCGCAGGCCGAGTCGAAGCGGTTTCATTGTTTCGCTTCAAGCTGCATCCTGGCCTTTGCAGCGAAGGGATCCAGGATTTTCAGTTCGTTGGGTTGGAGCAGACGGATCGCACCATAGTTGTTCCACTTCAGGTAGCGCCGGCCCGCCGACGTTCTGGCGAATTGCATCAGCGCGGTCTTGAAGGCTTGGCGCTGGGATTCACTAAGTCGCTTGTTGAGTAGCCAGGCCTGGTTGGGAATGGCTCGGCTGGTGGCCAGAATGCGTAGATTGATGCGTGCCCCCTCCGAGAGCTGGGCATAGGGTACGTTGCCAACCACAGCCGCGTTGGCCAAACCGCTCGAAACCGACAGAACGGCACCATTGTGGGAGTGCGCGTTGATCCAGTGGACGGCGCCCGGCCCAAGCCCGGCTGCCTCGAGCATCTGTTGGCCCAGCATGCTGACGACGGCCAGTGGATCGGGTTCGGCGATC
>Ga0307417_10001278_pt1 | contig 10483 bp, 6 predicted proteins | sample SalMarWE160210MG_2_FD_202514 | JGI IMG/M metagenome (GOLD analysis project Ga0307417, IMG submission 202514) | Salt marsh sediment microbial communities from the Plum Island Ecosystem LTER, Massachusetts, United States - WE1602-10 | ecosystem: Environmental > Aquatic > Marine > Intertidal zone >...
CAAGGTAGCGGCCGTTCTCATCGACACCCATGCCGAAGTCGAACAGGAACAGATCCTGAAGGGTGATGATCTCACCTTCCATACCTTCCACCTCGGTGATATGCGTGATACGCCGGGTGCCATCGCGCAACCGGGCTTGGTGCACGATCAGGTTGACGGCAGATGCGACCTGTTCCCGGATGGCACGCACCGGAAGATCGAACCCGGCCATCAGCACCATCGTCTCGATACGGGACAAGGTATCTCGCGGCGAGTTCGAGTGGATCGTGGTCAGCGAGCCGTCATGACCAGTGTTCATCGCCTGCAGCATGTCGAGAGCTTCACCGCCTCGAGCCTCACCGACAACGATCCGGTCGGGACGCATACGCAACGAGTTCCGCACGAGATCGCGAATAGTCACCTCGCCCTTGCCTTCGATGTTCGCCGGGCGGGACTCCAACGTCAGGACATGATCCTGACGAAGCTGAAGCTCCGCAGCGTCCTCGATCGTGACGATCCGTTCGTCCAAGGGCAGATAGCCCGACAGCACGTTCAGCGTGGTGGTCTTGCCTGAACCGGTACCGCCACTGATGATGATGTTGAGGCGACCCTTGACACACGCTTCGACAAAGCGGGCAACCCGTTCCTGCAGGGTTCCGAAATTGATCAGATCCTTCTCCGTGTAGGGGTCGACCGCAAACTTCCGGATGGTGAGGAACGGACCACCGATCGCGAGCGGATGCACGACAGCGTTCACACGGGAGCCGTCGGGCAGGCGGGCGTCGACCATCGGCGTCGCCTCGTCGATGCGCCGACCGATGTCACCCACGATCTTGTCGATGATGCGCCGCAGATGGACCTCATCCACGAAACGGACATCCGCGATTGTCAGCTTGCCATGGCGCTCGACGAACACCTGATAGGGGCCGTTGACCATGATCTCGGTGACTTCCGGGTCATTCAACAGCGGGTCGATGGGCCCGTATCCGAGGACGTCGTTGGTGATCTCGTTGAGAAGCTGCGTCCTTTCAGCCCGTGACAGCCCGATGCTGTCCTCTTGGCTGAACGCCCACTCGAGCATCTCCGTGACGCGCAATCGCAGCTCGGCATCGCTCATCTGGCGGTCGTACAGCGTCGGTCCGAGTTCCTCTACGACCTTGAAGTGCAGACGACCGCGCAACTCGCGGAACATCGCCTCGCGCTTGGCGTCGTACCCAATCTCAGACGTCTTGGCGGCTGCGACCCGCTCCGACAGTGATGCCATGATGCTTGCCTTCCTCTGGCGGAGGTAGCTCCCCTCCGCCTAACCTATCAGTTCTCGTCTAGAACCATCGGCGCTTACCGGCCCGATCTGAACGATTCGTTTCGTTGGTGAGGACGAGCTTCAACACCGACTCAAAACCTCTGGCAACCTTGGATCTCGGTGCAGATTCGACAACCGGCCGCCCTTCATTCACCGAAGCCGGCACCATGCCGTCAGAAGGGATGGCAGCCGAGATCTTCAGCTTCAGCGACTGCTCGATCTCTCCCTCGTCGAGTCGTGCCCTCGAGTTGCTCCGGTTGAGGACCAGGTGGATCTTCCCTGAAGGGAACTTCAGGAGTCGGAGTGTCTCGAGTGCGAGTTTTGCGTTCTTCACACTCGGAAGGTCCATGTCCAAAACATAGAGCACCTGGTCGGAGCGCTCGAGGAGCGACAACAGCATCTCGTCGAGCATCGAAGCAGTGTCGATCACGATGTAGTCGAACATGTGCCTGAGGCGGCCGATGATTTCGGTCATTGCCGCCGTCGTCACCTCATCCGAAAAGGCCGGTTCGAGTGGCGCGGCCAGCACGCTCAAGCCTGATGAGTGCTTGATGACAATCGACTCGAGTAGTGACTCGTCGAGATTGTCGATCTCGTGTGCTGCGTTGACGATCGTGAGTTTCGGCTCGAGCTGGAGTACCAGACACACGTCGCCAAACTGGAGGTCGGCATCGACGATGCACACCCTCGACGGATCATGCGTCTTGGCGAGCAAGATGGCGAGGTTGGTGGCCGTCACCGTCTTGCCACTGCCCCCCTTGGCCGACATGACCGTGATGACACGGCCCTCGCGGTGAGGAGCGGCGAACGGTTCGACGGGTGCCGAAGAACTCGCTCGGCGCTTCGTCAGGCGCTCGGCGTGCCCCATCGCATCTGCGACCTTTGATGGGTCGAGAGGAGCCTCGATAACATCGACGAACCCCGCTCTGAGCGCCGCCCGAAGCAACGTCGAACCAACGGTGCCGGCAACGACAACAACCGCCATGCCAGGATCGTCCTCGACGAGGAACCCTGCGTCCTTCACTCCACCTTCGGTTGCGAACGTGGGACCCAAGAGGACGAGATCGACGTCGCTGTCCTCCAGAGCGCGCTGCGCGTCCGCGAGTGACGCGGCCGTGGCGACGCCGCCTTCGAACATACGCTCGGCGTCGGCGAGGAACTTCTCATCCTCGTCGATGATGAGGATGCCATTGCCGTCAAGCTCAGTTCGTGCCACCCTGCGCCCCGAACAGCTCATCTCGCGTCACCCCGGGGGTCGGAACCGGAACGAAGTCCGCCGGGACCAGGGTGAGCCATACGCTTCCATTCTCGAACGTGAACACCAGCCGCTCCGCTTCTTCCGGAGTGACCTCCAACGTCAAGACGCCGCGCTGTTGATTTTGTGTTTGGTCTCCACCTTCGCCGGTAGCGACTGTCGTGACCGTCACGTTCTGGTCAGCCTCAACATCGGCTCTGATCTCACTGCCGACGGCGAGAACCGGGAGTCCTTGCATGACATACCGGCTGATGGTGCCTTGATTGATCTGCTTCTCGATCGCTGCGAGTTCCTCCGGGGTGAGCGGCGTTCCACTGTCGATCGACTGCTGGGCGAAGTCCGCCACGACGGACTGGAGCGTCACGATCAGGTTGATCCGGTCGCCTGGCTCAATGAACCCATTGACTCCGCGGACCGAGTCGACCGAGACGGTGATCGCCTGTTTGCCCTCCGGAATTCGCTCGGCAAGCGGCTTGATCTCAGCGGTGAGAGCAACCCACTGATCCGAAGTCAGGATCTGATTCTGTGAGATCGGTCCTGCCGCGACACGGCCAGTGAGCACCTGCTGGAGCTCTTCGGGGGTGCCGATCGCGTTGGCCGGCAGGAACTGCGTCTCTTCCTTGCTCTCGACGGCACGTTCCTGTGACAGAACGAGCGAGCCTTCGGTTCCTTCACCGATGGCATCGACAGCGCGATAGACGGTGCGATACTCCAGTGCGGCTTCCGCTTCCGACTGGACGTTGCTCATGAACTGCCACAGTGCATATGCCGCGACGGCTGCGAGCAACAGCGCCACGATCAGCACCAATGTGCGTCTACCCATCGACTCTCCTTCGGTCCACCGCGTGTTCGGAGTGAGCGCGAGCTTCGACCGATCCGCGTAGGAGCCTACCGCCTTGATTGTTATTTGCGCGGCTTTCGCCGCACCCTCCCAACAGCGTCATAAGACTGGCACAGACTGGTCGGCTGTCAAGAGGCCCGAAGAGGCTATCGGCGACCGATGCCCCGCTCTTTAAGTTCTTGAAGAATTGCTTCGAGCGATGCGTCGACGTCAAAGGTCTGCTCGCGTTCCGGCTGGTCCGGACGCTCGCGCTCGAATTCCCGCACTCGCGGTTGTGGGCGAGCTCTCGGCGGACGGGGTGCCTCTTCGGAACGTTCCCGCCAGTCGGGCAGCGCCTGTTTCATGGACAAACTCACCCGCCGACGGTCCATTTCCATCTCGGTGACCTTCACCTTCACCGGCTGACCGATGGACAGCTCCAGCTCCGGTGACTCGACTCTGTGCATGGCAATCTCCGACACATGCACAAGGCCCTCAACACCGTCACCCACCGACACGAAAGCACCGAAGGGCACGGTCTTGGTAACGACCCCATCGACGACGTCGCCAACTCCGTGCTGGCCTGAGAACTTCTCCCACGGGTCGTCCTGGGTCTGCTTCATCGACAGCGAGATCCGCTCCCGATCGAGGTCGACTTCGAGGACCTTGACGGTGACCTCGTCACCGACCTTCACCACTTCGGAGGGGTGATTGACGTGCTGATATGACAACTCGGAGACGTGTACCAGGCCATCCATGCCGCCCAGATCGACGAATGCTCCGAAATTGACGACGGACGACACCACGCCTTTGCGATTCTCACCGACGGCGAGATCGTCGAGGAATGCCTGGCGCTCTTCCGCCTGCTGCTCCTCGAGGTAGGCCCTGCGCGACAACACAACGTTGTTGCGGTTGCGGTCGAGTTCGATGACCTTCGCGTCGATGTCCTGGCCGATGTACGGCTGGAGATCACGGACCCTCCGCAGCTCAACCAACGAGGCGGGCAGGAATCCACGAAGTCCGATGTCGACGATCAAGCCGCCCTTGACGACCTCGATGACCCCGCCGGAGACGATGCCACCCTCCGCGTAGATGGTCTGGATCTTCCCCCATGCGCGCTCGTACTGGGCACGCTTCTTCGAGAGGATCAGTCGACCCTCGTCATCCTCTTTGTCGAGCACGAGTGCTTCGATCCGGTCGCCCACTTGCACGATGGCCTTGGGGTCGATACCTCGACGAATCGACAGCTCACGAAGCGGAATCAGGCCTTCAGACTTGTAGCCCACGTCCACGAGCACGCCGTCCTGGTCGATGCTCGCGACGATGCCTTCCACGATGTCGCCTTCTTGGAACTCGACCACGGTGGCTTCGATCGCCGCACCGAAGTCCATGTCGTCCGGCAACTCGCTGACATCTCTCGCGACAATCGCCGGCCGCTCGGCGAGCTTCTGGATGCCCTCGTCGATCTGCGGCGCTGCCGCTGCTTCGACGATCGTCTCGGTGTCTGCGACCTGCGGAACCTCGACGGGCTCTCCGGCTTCCTCCGTAGATTCTGCCTGCGGAACCTCGACGGGCTCGTCGCTCGTGGTTTCGGGGGTCTCGTCGGCCGTTGCGGAAACTTCAGCTGACGCTCCTACCACCTCGTGGACTGCCTCCGTCGCATCGGCTTCGACTGCCGGTGCTTCCTCGGCTTCCATTGTGTCGGTGAGAACGTCTTCGTCCGCCGCAGCGGGGTTTGGAATCGGGTCCGCGGAGGGCGCGGACTCGTGCTCGGTGGTCATGTGTGTTGTTTGCTCCTCATGGAAAGGCTCTTCGAGGACTCCCGAAGGCACAAAGAGGTTAGCACGGATACCCCCCGCCCACCCAAAGGTTGCGGATGCCCCGCTACAGGAGGCATCCGTGGTTTTCGGTTCTCGGTCGTCGGTTTTCGGTAGGAAGCACGCTCGAAGCCCAAGAGAGCCCCCTCCCACGCTCCGCAGGATCTGTCCAACACTCGCTTCGTTCGCTTGGGGGAACCAGGCGCCCTACGGTCTGCAAGCGGATGTGGCTGCGCTCCCACTGAGAACTCAGAACCCAGAACCGACAACGGCGAGCACCACTCGCCGTTATCCTCTCATCCCATGCGACTATCTCAGCTCTTCTTCGTCACGCTTCGCGACGATCCGTCCGACGCGGACATGCCTTCGCACCGTCTCCTGGTCAGAGCCGGCTATGTCCGCAGGCTCGGTGCGGGCATCTACTCCCTGCTCCCACTGGGCTTCCGAGTGAACAAGAGGGTCGAGCAGGTTATCAGAGAGGAGCTGAACGCCATCGGCGGTCAGGAAATGGAAATGCCGGTCGTACACCCGGCAGACCTGTGGCGAGAGACCGGCCGTTACGACGCAATCGGCCCCGAAATGGCCCGCTTCGAAGACCGAAGCGGACGGGACATGGTGCTCGCCATGACGCACGAGGAAGTTGTCGCCGATCTGCTGCGCGATGTCGTGCACAGCTATCGCCAGCTTCCCCTCATCATCTACCACTTTCAGACGAAATTCCGGGACGAGCCCCGATCGAGGGGCGGCCTGATTCGCGTCCGGGAGTTCGTCATGAAGGACAGCTACAGCTGCGACAAGGACGAGGAGGGGCTCGACGAGGCGTACTGGGCGCACCACCGCGCCTACACGAGGATCTTCGAACGGCTCGGCCTGAACGCGATTGCCGTCAGTTCGGACGTCGGCATGATGGGTGGATCGCTTGCCCACGAGTTCATGGTGCTCAACCCTGCCGGTGAGGACGTCCTCGTGATCTGCGAGTCGTGCGACTTCGCGGCAAACCGTCAGGTCGCACCCACGACGACGCCCTCGCCTGAACTCGAGGATCTGTTGCCGGTTGAAGAGGTGGAGACACCTGACGCGACGACCATCAACGCACTCGCGACCTTCCTGGGTGTGCCGACGACCCGCACCGCCAAGGCGACGTTCTTCGTGACAGGAGACGACCGCTTCGTAGTGGCGATCGTGCGCGGGGACTTCGAGGTGAATGAGACGAAGCTGGCCAACGCAATCAAGGCAGCCGGTGGATTGCGGCCGGCACAGGTCGAGGAGATCACGGCGCACGGGATGGAGGCAGGCTACGGATCGCCCATCGGCGCTCGGGACGCAGTGGTCGTCGTAGATGAACTCGCCTCCCACTCCCCCAATCTGGTTGCCGGCGCGAACCGTCCCGGATACCACCTGCTCAATGTCAACGTGCCGCGCGACTTCACACCGGACGTGATCGCCGACATCAGCAACGTGAGAGAGGGTGATCCATGCCCGTCGTGCGGCAGTGAGCTGATCCTCCGCAACGGAATCGAGGTCGGCAACATCTTCAAGCTCGGCACGAAGTACACGGAGGCACTTGGTGCCGACTACCTGGACGAGGAGGGTGAACGACATCCGATCGTGATGGGATCGTACGGTATCGGACTCGGCCGCAGTGTCGCCTGCATCGTCGAAGCCCACCACGACGACAAAGGCATCGCGTGGCCAGAAGAGGTCGCTCCCTATCGGGCGCACCTCGTCACGCTCGGCGGGAGCCGCGACGAGAACGTGCTCGACATCGCCGAGACCCTCTACACGGCCGCATGCGATGCGGGAACCGGGTACGAGATCCTGTACGACGATCGGGACGAGTCCCCCGGGGTGAAACTCACCGACGCCGAACTGCTCGGCATGCCGTGGATCCTGACGGTCAGCCCGCGTTCGCTGAAGGCCGGTGGTGTCGAGGTCACGAACCGGGTCACCGGTGAGAGATCCGTTCATCCCATCGAGGAGGTCGAGGGTTTCCTCACCGGACGGTCACGGCTCTCTTGACGTCAAGTCAGGCCTTGCACTCGGCCAGATTCGAGCCCGTCGCGACGTCTACCTTCAGTGGCACCCTGAGATCTGCCACCTGCTCCATGGTGTCACGGAGGAGTCGAGTAGCCTGCTCCTGCTCTTCCGGCGGTGCCTCGATCACCAGCTCATCGTGGATTTGAAGGAGCATGCGCGCCTGGAGCGGTTCGAGGGCTTCGTCGAGGTCGATCATCGCCTTCTTGATGATGTCGGCGGCCGACCCCTGGACCGGGGCGTTCAGCGCCATCCGCTCCCCCATCTGACGGATTCGGTAGTTGTCGCTCGAAAGCTCGGGCAGGTACCGCCGCCGTCCGAACATCGTCTCCGTGTATCCCCTCGATCGGGCCTCCGATACAACTGAGGCGAGGTAGTCCTGGACCTTGGGGAACTGGGCGAAATACTCGGCGATGTGCTGGGCTGCCTCTTCTCGAGAGATCTCGAGACGTTCAGCGAGACCGTACGCCTCCATGCCATACAACAAGCCGAAGTTGATCGCCTTCGCCCGGCGGCGCATCTCGCTGGTCACACTCGCCGCCTCAACACCGAACACTCGTGCAGCAGTTTCGGTGTGAATGTCCGCGCTCACCCCTTCGAACGCCTCGATCAACCCTGGGTCGAGACTCAGGTGGGCCAGCACCCGAAGCTCGATCTGCGAGTAGTCGGCAACGACGAATCGCCAGCCCGGTTCGGCGACGAACGCTCTCCGGATCGTCCGCCCCGTCTCCGACCGGACGGGGATGTTCTGAAGGTTCGGGTTGTCCGACGAGAGACGCCCTGTGGCCGCCGCGGTCTGATTGAACCGGGTATGTATTCGTCCGTCGAACGCGATGAGCGGCAGGTACCCCTCGATGTAGGTCGACCGCAGCTTCTCGAGTTCTCGGTACTTGAGGAGCATGGCCACCATGGGGTGCGCTTCGGCCAGCTTGACGAGCACACCGTGGTCGGTCGAGGGCGCTCCCTTCGGGGTCTTCCGCAACACCGGCAGCCCGAGCTCCTCGAACAGCACCGTCCTGAGCTGGGCTGTCGAGTTGATGTTGAACACAGAGCCTGCGGCTGCGTAGACGTCGTTCTCGAGGTCGGCGAGCTGTGCGCGGATGTCGGTTCCGAGCGTCTGCAGGTAGTCGCGGTCGATCAGGATCCCGATGGCTTCCATGCGAGCGAGCACTCCGACCAGGGGAAGCTCGAACCTGTCCAAGAGATCCCGCTCCGAGCCAATCTGCTCCCCCAGGACAGCAGCAAGCTTCGCGACGGCGACAGCTCTCCTGCCTGCAATGTCGATGTCCGGGCCGCCCCCGAAGTCCAAGGTGCCCTGCCCTCGCTCGTCCGGTGAATCCAACTCGATGCCGAGGAACTCCTCGGCCATGTCGTGCAGACTCAACGACCGAGACGCCGGGTTCAGCAAGTACGCGGCGATCGTGCAGTCGAACGCCAGCCCGTCGAAAGCAATCCCCTGGTCGATGAGGTACCGCAGAAACGGCTTGGCGTCGTGGAACACCTTCGGATGGTTCGGGTCCGAAAGCGTCGAGACGAGTCCGCCGAGCCGATCGGATGGAACGAACACCGCGCTGTCGTCCCCCTCGGCGATGGTGACGCCCACCAGGTTGTCCCCCGCCCAAACCGGTTCGAGCACGAGCGGCGTCAGGGATGCAAGGGCCTCGATCGATGTGGCGTCCAGGAGCGTGCGGGTAGTGACGTCGAGGGGTTCGCCCGGTTCAACCTCGTCCTGTCCCACCAGTCGGTCCCACAACGCCCTGAATTCGAGGCTTTCGAACAGCCGGCGGGCCCGTTCCCTGTCCCACTCACGTGACGTGAGTTCCTCGACGTCGAGAGGGATGGCGACGTCGCGCTGGAGTTCCATGAGCCGGCGATTCAGAAAGACCTGCTCCCTCGAATTATCGAGATTCTCCCTGAGCTTCGGGGTGAGATCGTCGAGGTGGGCGAAGACCCCTTCCACGTTGGCGTACTGGCCGATGAGCTTCGCCGCGGTCTTCTCCCCTACCCCCGGGACACCCGGGAGGTTGTCCGAGTTGTCCCCTCGGAGAGCCGCATAGTCGACGTAGGTGGATGGGGTGACTCCGTAGCGGGATTTCACCCACTCGACATCTGCCATGACGATGTCGCTGATGCCTCGGCGTGTGTAGACAACTGCCACATGCTCATCGATGAGTTGGAACGAGTCCCTGTCGCCGGTCACGACGAGCACGTCCCACCCGTCCTGTTCAGCCCTGGCAGCGACTGTCGCGATCACGTCATCAGCCTCGAAACCATCCACTTCGACCTGGCTGATGCCGAGGCTGTGGACCACCTCTCTGATCAGGGGAAGCTGACTCCTGAACGCGTCCGGCGCCTTCGACCGTTGTGCCTTGTATGGCTCGTAGGCCTCCTTGCGGAACGTAGGCACGGGCGTGTCCCAGGCAACCGCGATGGCGTCGGGATGGTGATCCGACATGAGCTTCAGAAGCATCGAGGTGAACCCGTATACCGAGTTGGTCGGCTGTCCCGACGACGTGGACAGATCCTCGGGCAGGGCGAAGAAGGCACGGTAGGCGAGGCTGTGGCCGTCCAGGATCGCAAGGGTTGGCATCAGATCTCCTCCAGTTGCGCGAGCAACTCGGTCCGCTTCTCCTCCAGCCGGGCGCGCCGGGCGCGGAGACCCTCCAGCACCCCTTCAAAGCGGGGTACGTCACCCTCTATCTCACGGGCAAAGGCCCGATCGTCGGCGCCCCCCACCACGGCGTCACGTTGGGCATCGTCGGCAAGGTGACGGTGGTATCCGAGCTCTTCGATGACCAAGCGTTCCTCCTCGATGAGACCGGCGATCTCGTCGTTGAGGCGGAAGAGTCTGCGTTCGATGCGTCCTGCCATGCGGTGTCGTACCATACTGCCCTGCATTTGGCCGGGATGGCGGAACGGTAGACGCGACGGACTCAAAATCCGTTGTCCGAAAGGGCGTGTGGGTTCGAATCCCACTCCCGGTACGAGGCGAGCGCAGCAAGCTGCGCTCGCAGTCGTCAGTCCTCAGTCGTCAGTCAGAACGCGATCTGAATCGGCTTGTCACCGCGGGGCGTGCTTCCCACCAAGAACTCAGAACCGAGAGTCGGCGGGCAGAGCCCGTCGTCCTGTTTCTCTCCTCGCGAACGACGCCGGCGTCCGGGAACGAGAAACAGGAACCCGCCTGGCACCGGCGGGAATGTCGCCACCCCGATGGTCAATCTCTACACCCGAGACATCGAGGCCGATATCCGCTTCAACCGAGATCTCTTCGGTTT
>Ga0307417_10001280_pt1 | contig 10478 bp, 9 predicted proteins | sample SalMarWE160210MG_2_FD_202514 | JGI IMG/M metagenome (GOLD analysis project Ga0307417, IMG submission 202514) | Salt marsh sediment microbial communities from the Plum Island Ecosystem LTER, Massachusetts, United States - WE1602-10 | ecosystem: Environmental > Aquatic > Marine > Intertidal zone >...
TTGAGCGTATGCACAAAGCCTTTGATCTTACCGTCTTTGCCTTTGTAACGCGTACCTTCAGATGGGCGACCAGGTGGATACATACGCCGCGCCTGGAACTCGCCGCAGTTCGAGCAGGAGGAAATCTCGCGATAGGCGCCCTGCCCCGGCAGCCAGACCTCGATGTCATAGGTCTTCTGCGCGGCAAAGCCCATATCGCCCGTGCAGAGCGTGACCACGCGGTAATGCAGGTCGAGCTTCTTCAGGACTTCTTCGGCGCAGGCCAGCATGCGCTCGTGCTCGTCCTTGGATTTGTCCGGCGTGGTGATCGAGACCAACTCGACCTTGGTGAACTGATGCTGGCGGATCATGCCGCGCGTGTCCTTGCCGGCCGCGCCCGCTTCGGCGCGGAAGCAGGGCGTGCAGGCGGTGTAGCGGCGCGGCAGCGTGTCTTCGTCGACGATGGATTCACGCACGAGATTGGTCAGCGGCACCTCGGCAGTGGGGATGAGCCAGAGCGTTTCCAGTACAGACACGCCCTCTATCTCTTTCACTTTATCAAGCGACTTGACAATTTTATCAAGCGCCTCCCGCGCCATTTCTTCGTTTACCCCCACGGAGGTGGCTGCATCTGCAATGCGCTTCGCATCATCTATGATTTTAAGAACTTTTCGATTTTGCTCTTCCACTTTCTCATAATTTTTTTTCTTCGTCTGAAATTGGTCTTCAGAAAACTTCGGCAGTTGCGCCGTTCCGAACATCACATCATCGCGCACGAGCAATGGCGGATTGACCTCGGTGTAGCCGTGCTCCTCACTCGTATGCACATCGAGCATAAATTGCCCGAGCGCGCGCTCCATGCGCGCCAGCCCCTTCTGCAACACCACAAAGCGCGCGCCAGATAATTTGGCGGCCAGCTCGAAATCCATCATGCCAAGCGCTTCGCCCAGATCGAAATGCTGCTTGGGCGTGAAGGGATAATTGCGTTTTGCGCCATGCCGATGACGCTCGACATTGCCGTGCTCGTCCACGCCGTCCGGCACGTCGTCGGCCGGCAGATTGGGGATTTGCGCCAGTTCCTTGTCGAGTTCGGCCGCCAGCTTCTTCTGCCCTTCCTCTAACGCCGGCAGCGTGGTCTTCAGTTCACTCACCTCGACCATCAGCTTCTGAGCCGTGGCCTCGTCCTTTTTCTTCTTGGCCTCGCCGATCTCCTTCGACGCCGCATTGCGGCGCGCTTGCGCCTGCTCGAATTTAGTGATCGCCGCCCGCCGCTTCTCGTCGAGCGCGAGAAGCTTGCCGGATAGCGGCTCCAGCCCGCGCCGCTTCAGCCCGCGGTCGAAGGCCTCAGGGTTCTCGCGAATCCATTTGATGTCGTACATGGCGGGGCTTCTTAGTCGGAATCGGCGGAATGTTAAAGTAACTGCCTGTCAGCCGCTCATGCCCGCGCAAGCGGGCATCCAGTCCTCACAAATCGCCTTTAATGCTGGGTCCCCGCTTCCGCGGGGACGAGCGGCGTTGATTACTCCGCCGGATTGGGCGCCGCGCCGTCGGAGCCGCCGTCGCCGGTGTTGCCGCCCGCGCTGGCCGCGGCTTGCGCCTTGCGCTCCACGATGCGCACCGACCAGATCGAGCCCTCGTAGAGGATCAACAGCGGCACCGCCAGCGACATCTGGCTGATCACGTCGGGCGGCGTGAGCACGGCGGCCAGCACGAAGGCGCCGACCACGAAATAGCGCCGCTTTTCCTTGAGCTGCTGTGAGGTGATGAGCCCGATGCGGCCGAGCAGCGTCAGGATCACCGGCAACTGGAACGCCACGCCGAAGGCCAGCACCAGCGCCATCATCAGCGACAGATACTCGCCGACCTTGGGCAGCAGCGTGATGGCCGCGTCATTCGCGTCGCCCGGCTGCTGCATGTGCAGCGAGAACCGGATCAGCATCGGAAACACCAGGAAATAGACCACCATCGCGCCCATGGTGAAGAAGATCGGCGTCGCGATCAGATACGGCAGGAAGGCCTTGCGCTCGTGCTTGTAGAGCCCGGGCGCGACGAACATATAGATCTGCGCGGCGATCACCGGGAACGACAGGAAGGCGGCGCCGAACATCGCGAGCTTGAGCTGCGTGATGAAATATTCCAGCAGCGCGGTGTAGATGAACTTGGAATTTTCCGGCCCCGCCACCCAGACGAACGGCCAGACCAGGACATTGTAGATGTCCTTGGCGAAAATGAAGCAGAGCACGAAGGTCACGAAGAACGCGAGCAGCGCCTTGATCAGCCGCGAGCGCAGCTCGATCAGGTGATCCATCAACGGCGCTTTGCTGGCCTCGCTGTTCGCTCATGCGCTGCCCCCGGCCTGCTTGGGCACTTTGGGCGGCTCCGGTTCGGCGGCGGCGAAATCCTTCTCGCTCACCGGCGGCGGCTCTTCCGGCAGCGGCACTGAGATTTCGGCGGCGGCCGCCGGCTCGACCTCCGGCGCCGGTGCATCATTCACCGGCTCGCTGGACGTCGCTTGGGGGTGCTCGGGCGTCGCGTCGCTTGTCGGCTCGCTCGCCGGCTCGCCAACGCCTTCGGCGTCGTCGGCGATCGTCTCCTCCGAATCCGCCAGCGGATCGATATTGGCGAAGTCGGTGACCGATGAGTGCAGGTCGTCGGCCTGCTTCTTCAGGTCGTCGACTTCGGCCTCGCGCATGGCTTCCTGGAACTGGCCCTGAAACTCGCCGGCCATGCGTTTGATCTTGGCCATGTACTGGCCAAGCGTGCGCAACACCGTCGGCAACTCTTTCGGGCCGATCACAATCAGCGCGACGATGCCGACGAGGACCAGCTCGCCCCAACCGATGTCGAACATGGATTAATCAACTCCAGGGCGCGACGAGACGGCCACCCCTCGATCCGGCTCGTGACCGCGCAACGCCCCGCAGCGCGTCAGCCGCGTCAGGAGTGCGCACTCTCGGCGCGCTGTTCGGTTTCGGTCTTCGGCGCCGCCGCACCGGCAGCGGCTTGATGATCGATGCTCTTGGCCGGCTCGGTCTTCTTGGGCGTATCGTCTTCCGCCATGCCCTTCTTGAACGCCTTGATGCCGCCCGCGACGTCACCCATCAGATCGCTGATCTTGCCGCGCCCGAACAGCAGCAGCACGACAACGATGACAATCATCCAGTGCCATATACTTAAGGAACCCATTGGCTAATCCTCCGCAGCGACGGCTATGCGCGCCTATCCCGCCTGGTTTGAGTTAGAAACTAGGCCCCGCTAGCGGCAAAAACAAGGACTTCCACCCCCTGAAAACCGCTCCCGATGTCGCGGTGGGCGCGTATATTTACGTTAATTTCCGAAAGGTTAGAGGCGAGACCTCATCCCGCTCGTCCCCGCGCAAGCGGGAACCCGGCGCGGGCGCCACGGCCTCGATGACCCCGCCCCTGGATTCCCGCTTACGCGGCAATGAGCGGCGCAAGGATCGACGCTACAGGCCCTACTCCTCGCCGCGCGCTGGCGGCGGCGCGAGTCCCAGGTCGAGATCGCCGGGCTCCAGCGGTTCTTCGTCGTCGCGCAGCGTTGAGTCGTCTGACGGCATGGGAACCGCAAAGCCAAGTGGCAGATTGCCCTCCAGCAGGCCTGCGCCTTTAAGCTCGTCGAGACCCGGCAGGTCGCCAACCGCTTCCAGCCCGAAATGCGACAGGAACTCTTCGGAGGTTCCGTAAGTGATCGGCCGCCCCGGCGCCTTGCGCCGGCCGCGCGGGCGGATCCAGCCGGTCTTGAGCAACACGTCGAGCGTGCCGGCGGCCGCCACCACGCCGCGGATTTCCTCGATCTCGGCGCGGGTGACCGGCTGATGATAGGCGATGATGGCGAGCGTCTCGATCGCGGCGCGCGACAGCTTGCGCGTCTCCACCGTGTGCTTGGTGAGCAGCCAGGACAAATCGCCGGCGGTGCGGAAGGTCCACTTCTTGCCGATCTTGATGAGGTTGACGCCGCGCGTCGCGTATTCCGCCTGCAGGCGCGCGAGCGCATCGCCCAGGTCGACGCCGTCCGGCAACTGCTTGCCGAGCGTCGTCTCGTCGACCGGCTCGCCGGCGGCGAACAACAGCGCCTCGAGCAGACGCAATTCCTCCGGACGATCGCCGGACGGCTCCGGCGCCGGATTTTCGTTGTGCACGATCTCGAGCTTCTTGGCCACGCTCGGCATCGACTCTGTCTCCTTATGCGTTTTCTTGCGCGTCATGCGTCGCAGCACTTCCGTCCGCACCGACGCGCTTGCGCATGTAGATCGGTGAGAACGACTCTTTCTGGTGGATCTCGGCCACCCCTTCCCGCACCAGTTCGAGCGCGGAAGCAAACGACGACGCAAACACCGTCGCCGCCTGCGCGGGATCGACCACGTAGGCGATCAGGAACTCGTCGAGCCGCGACCAGTCCGAGGACCGGCCGACCAAGCGCTCGAGCGCTTCGCGCGCATCGGCCAGCGACCACACCGTGCGCTGCTTGAAGCTCACGCGCGAAAGCGCCGAGCGGCTGCGTTGCTGCGAATAGGCGCTGAGCAGATCGTAAAGCGTCGCCGACCATTCCGACTTCTTGATATCGGCGATCGGCTCGGGTGCCCCGCGCGCGAAGATATCGCGGTTGAGCTGCGGGCGTCCCATCAGCTGCTGGGCGACGTCGCGGATGGCTTCCAGCCGGCGCAGCCGATAGGCCAAAGCGAGCGCCATGTCCTCCGCGCTCGGGCCTTCGCCGGGAGCGGCTTCCGGCAGCAGCAAACGCGATTTCAAGTAAGCGAGCCATGCCGCCATCACCAGATAATCGGCGGCGAGCTCCAGCCGCAATTGGCGCGCCGCTTCGATGAAAGCGAGATACTGATCGGCCAGCGCCAGGATCGAGATTTTCGACAGGTCGACCTTCTGCTGGCGCGCCAGCGCAAGCAGGAGATCGAGCGGGCCCTCGAAACCCTCCACGTCGACGATCATCGCCGGCTCGCCGGAGCCGCGTTCCTCGCCGAGGGTGGTGTCGAATTCGTCAGCGTTCATGAACCGATCTTTCGTTGTCCGGCGGGCGTTTCACCGACCATCCGGATGAATGTCTGCCGCGCCGCTTCCACGTCGAAAGCTTCGGGCGCCGCGCGCGCGGCGAGTGCTGCATCCGCACGCGCCCCCGCTAGGCCTTCAAGGACCGGCGCTTGCGCGGCCACCTCGGCAATCTCCGTGAGGTCGCCGTTGCAATGGAGCGTCACGTCGCAACCAGCTACAAAAGCGGCGCAGCTGCGCTCCGCGATCGTCCCCGCCAGGGCGCCCATCGATAGGTCGTCGCTCATCAGCAGTCCCCGAAAACCGATGAAGCCGCGAATCACATCGCGCACCATTGTGACCGAAGTTGTGGCCGGCGCGACGGGGTCGATGGCGGAAAACACAACATGTGCCGTCATGCCGAGCGGCAGCGTATTGAGCGCGCGAAAAGCGGCAAAATCAGTGGCCTCCAGGGTGGCGCGGTCGGTATCCACCACCGGCAGCTTGTGGTGGCTGTCGGCCGTAGCGCGGCCATGACCCGGCAGGTGCTTGAGGACCGGCAGCACGCCGCCCGCCATGAGGCCCTCGGCGATCGCCCCGGCAATCGCGGCGACCTTGCCGGGCTCGGTTCCATAGGCGCGGTCGCCGATCACACCATCGGCGCCGGCGACCGGCACGTCTGCGACCGGCAAGCAGTCAACATCTATTCCGAGAATTCGAAGATCGGCCGCGATCAAGTGCCCCCCCAGCCGGGCAGTGGCGAGAGCTTGCGACCTGTTCCGGTCGAAGAGGTCGCCGTAGCGCTTTCCCGGCGGGTAGACCGGCCAATGCGGCGGCCCCAGGCGCTGCACGCGGCCGCCTTCCTGGTCGACCAAAACGGGCGCTGGGCGACCCACGATGTCGCGAAAAGATGCGGTCAGCGCAGTGACTTGCTGTGGCGTACTGATGTTGCGCTTGAAGAGAATCAGGCCCCAGGGCTGGGCCTCGCGGAAGAACGCTCGCTCGCCGGCGGATATTTCCAAGCCCGCCAACCCGGTGATGAAAGCGCGTGCCGCCATCGCGGCGGATTAGCTCGCGTCACGCACAAGGGTCAAGCTTTGCCGCGCTAAATCTTCTGGATGAAGCACTTACCGCCGGCGGCCTTGAGCTTGGTGCACAATTCGACGGCCGCGTTTTGGCTGCCAAAAGGCCCGACCAGGGTGCGATAATACGTGCCTTTGGTGCCCAGATCGATCTTGCGGATCACCAGTTTCTGGCCGGCGAGTTGGCTCGGGTACTTGGCCTGCATGCTGCGGAATGAGGATTGCGCCTCGGCTTCGCTGCGCTGAGCGGAGAGCTGCACGGCATAACCATGACCGCCAGCGCTGGCGGCCGGCGGCGGTGCGACCGCTTGCGCGGGCGCAGTCGACGCCGTCTGCGCCGGTCTCGCGGCGGGGCGGGCCGGCGGCGGCGCGTTGGGACTGAGCGAGAGCGGCCCAGAATTGTTGTGTGTCGCCGGCGCGACCGCTCGGCTGGCCGTCTGGCGCGGTTCAGGCATCGGCGTTGAAACGGTTCTGGTCGCGGGCGCAGCAGGCTTTGCCGCGTGCGCCGCAGCGGCCGGCGGCGGCGGAGCGGCCGCTGCCGGTTTGGCGCCAGCCGGCTGATCGGGATGGATGACGATGGTGTGGATCTTCTTCGGCTCGCTGCCCACGACCCCGCTACCGAGCGCCGGCTGTAGCGCGGCGGTCTGCGGACCCATCGGCGTCATGGCGGAATCCGGCTTCGGCTGGATGGCAACCGGCTGTTCTTCGCGCGACACCAGTTTCTCGCTGTCACTGCGCGCGCCGATGCGGTCGTAGCTGAGCTTGGTTTGTTTAGGCTCGGTCGTGGCCGACGGCGCGATCTTGCTGGGCGCCGTGTCGGCATTGATCACCGGCGGCGGATTTTTCGCGCCGGACGAGCCGAACATCGCGCGGTATCCGAAAGCACCGGCGGTTCCGACAATCGCCAGCGCGAACACGGCGGCGACCGCGATGACGCCCATGCGCCGGCGCGGCGGTTGACCGTCGTCATACTCGGCGTACTCGACATCTTCGTCCGGGTGCATCGGCTCGTGATGAAAGTGATCGTCGGGCTCAGGCTCGGGCGCATCAACCAAACCGGCGTCCTTTTGATGATCGATATGGGCGGCGCTGTCGAATGCAGGCACGCCGAGCGGCTGGTGCTCGAATTTTGGCGGCGGCATCGGCGGCCGCGCAAGAGGCGGCACGACCGGAGGCGCGATATAATCGCTGCCATGGATCGGAGGCGCCGCTGGCGGCGGCGCGACGGGTGGAGTGACGGGCGGCGGCACTGCTTGGTGCGCGGTATCACGGCCGAATTCGGCGAATGGATCGTTTTGCCCGATCAGGCGCGCAAGTTCGGCGAGCGGATCGTTCGCAGCGCCGGGTGATGGTGCGGCGCGGCCGGGCGCTTCATTCGAACGAATGGGTCGCTGGTCTTGGTCGTCCGCCATCCTGTCTCCCGATTGTGGGTTCGCCCCTAGGTATACTAGCCTAACAGGCACCCGCAGGCCACCTGCCTCAACCGAAATTAGCGCATTTCTTCCGGCGCTTCGACCCCGAGAAGGGCGAGCCCCGAGGCCAAGACAGTCACGACCCCCTGCACCAGTGCCAAGCGTGACAGCGTCAGCTCGGGATCATTCTGGATAATGAAGCGTAATTGAGGCAAGTCTTTTCCACGCGTCCAATGTGTGTGAAATTCGCTAGCAAGTTCATATAGATAGAAGGCGACACGGTGCGGCTCGTGGGCCGCCGCGGCCGCTTCCACCAGACGCGGGTAGAGCGCGATTTGCCGCATCAGGGCAAATTCCCCAGAATCGGTGAGCCGCTCCAGCGGCGCCTCCGCCAGCCGGCGGGCCCGCTCCGGCGCCGCGACCGGCAAATCCGGCACAGCTTCGCGCGCATTGCGGAACACCGATTCGCCGCGGGCGTGGCCGTATTGGACGTAGAACACCGGGTTGTCGCGGGAATGCTCGATGACCTTGGCGAGGTCGAAATCGAGCACCGCGTCATTCTTGCGATAGAGCATATCGAAGCGCACGGCGTCGCGGCCGACCTCGTCGACCACCTCGCGCAAGGTGATGAAATCCCCTGCCCGCTTGGACATTTTCACCGGCTCACCGGCGCGGAACAGCCGCACCAGTTGCATGATCTTAACGTCGAGATCGGCCTGGCCGCCGCTGACGGCTTTGACCGCCGCCTGCATGCGCTTGATGTAGCCGCCGTGGTCGGCGCCCCAGACGTCGATCAGGTGGCGGAACCCGCGATCGAACTTTGTTTTGTGGTAAGCGATGTCCGAGGCGAAATAGGTATAGCTGCCATCGGATTTCTTGAGCGGCCGATCGACGTCGTCACCGAAAGCGGTCGAGCGGAACAACGTCTGTTCGCGATCTTCCCAGTCTTCGAGATTGCCGCCCTTGGGCGGCGGCAGGCGGCCTTCATAGACTTCGCCGCTCTTGCGCAAAGCCTCGATGGTAGTGGCGACCTGGTCGTGGCCGCCCTCGATCAGCGAGCGCTCGGAAAAGAACACGTCGAATTGCACGTTGAGCGCGGCGAGGTCGTCACGGATCGCATCCATCATCATGGCGACGGCTTTGATGCGCACGACCGGGAGCCATTCGGCTTCCTGCATGGTGGTGAGCGCAAAGCCATGCTCGGCGGCCAGCTCGCCGCCGACCGATTTGAGATAATCGCCGGGATAAAGCCCTTCCGGGATCGGGCCGATCGGGTCGCCGAGCGACTCGCGATAACGCAAGAACGCGGAGCGCGCGAGGATGTCGACCTGCGCGCCGGCATCATTGATGTAGTATTCACGCGTCACGTCGTAGCCGCTGAAGGCCAGCAGATTGGCGAGCGCATCGCCGAACACCGCACCGCGCCCATGGCCGACATGCAGCGGGCCGGTCGGGTTGACTGAGACGTATTCGACATTGACCTTCTCGCCCTGCCCGAGGTCGCTGCGCCCGTAGGCGCCGACGCCGATGAGCACGCGGCGCAACTCGTTGGCCCAGACATGCGGCTTGAGCGTGAGATTGATGAAGCCAGGACCGGCGACGTCGACTTTGGCGACGATGTCGTCGGCGCGCAGCGTCTCGGCAATCGCTTCGGCGAGTTCGCGCGGCTTCTTGCCGGCGTCTTTGGCCAGCACCATGGCGGCATTGGTCGCCATGTCGCCGTGAGTCGGGTCGCGCGGCGGCTCGACCAGGACGCGTCCCAACTCCGCGCCGCCTACGAGCGGCGCCGCAGCCTCGCGCACGCGCGTGAGCATTTCGGCAAAGAGGTGTGGTGACTTGTCGGCGGCGGGCATTGTGGCGGTGCGGGTAGTCGAATTTGGTAGGGGAGTCAAAGATTCGGCGGTAATTAGCGGATCGACGCCCCGCTATCGACCGAAATGACCTGCCCGGTCGTGATCACCGACTCGTCCGACGCGAGATAGACGGCCATGTCAGCGATGTGGCTCGGCAGACCGAGCCCGAGCAGATTGACCGCGGCGAGATTCTCGATGTCCTTGGCGCCCGCCATCAACTTCTTGACCCGCTCCGACAGCACGACGCCGGGCGCGATGGCATTGACCCTGATCTTGTGGGCTGCGTATTCGACCGCCATCGAGCGCGTGATCGCGGCGATCGCGCCCTTAGCAGCGGTATAGCAATCGCGCCCCGGCAGCGCACGCAAGGCGACGATCGACGACATGTTGATGATCGAGCCACCGCCCGACTTGATCATGTACGGGATTCCGAGTTTCGAGCACAGGAACGTGCCGTAAAGATCGAGCCGCATCACACGCCAGAACTCCTCGTCCGGCGCCTCGGTCACCGGGCCGTCTTGCGGCGTCGAGCCGCCGGCGTTGTTGTGCAAGATGTGCAGCCCGCCGAAACGTTGGATGGTCTCGGCAAGCGCCGCCTCGACTTGCACACGCTCGCGAACGTCGCAGTGGATGAAGTGTGCATCGCCGCCGGAATTGCCGCCGCCGGCGCGCGCCGATTGCGCAGCGGCTTCGCCGTTCGTCTTGTCGATTTCGGCAATGACGACCTTGGCGCCCTCCTGCGCGAAGCGTTCGGCGGTGGCGCGGCCGATGCCGTCGCCACCGCCGGTAATAAATGCGACTTTGCCCGCCAACCGCGCCATGACTACACCCGACGTCATGATATTGGGCGACGCGATGTACGCAAGACGTCAACCTGTCTTGGCATATCGCGCATGCATCGCCGCCCGATAGGCGAACACGATCGCCGGCCCCAGCGTCGTGCCGGGGCCGGGATAGCTTCCCGCCATTACCGAGGCCATGTCGTTGCCGCAGGCGTAAAGCCCCGGGATCGGCTTGCCGTCGGCCGCGATCACACGCGCATCGGCGTCGGTTGCAAGACCGGTGCTGACCGCGATATCGGCCGGCCAGACGGCGAGCGCATAGAACGGCGGCGTCGCCACCGGCCCGATGCAGGGACTCGGCGTGTGCTGC
>Ga0307417_10001282_pt1 | contig 10469 bp, 8 predicted proteins | sample SalMarWE160210MG_2_FD_202514 | JGI IMG/M metagenome (GOLD analysis project Ga0307417, IMG submission 202514) | Salt marsh sediment microbial communities from the Plum Island Ecosystem LTER, Massachusetts, United States - WE1602-10 | ecosystem: Environmental > Aquatic > Marine > Intertidal zone >...
GGGAAGACAAAAAAATGGCTCGGTTCTTTCTCCGGATCAGGCCGGAGATACCTGTGCAACTCATCCAGGTGAAAGAAAAAGACAACGTGGATTATCTCTGAAAAGGAAAGGTAGCCGCACATGTCTATCATTATGATTTCAAGTGCCGCCCACAGTGAAGGTGAAGAACTCGCGTCCAGCCTTGCCAGTAAGACAGGCTGGCCTTCTCTCAACCGAAGCGAGCTGGTGGAAAGGGCCCGGGAGCGCGGGATCAAACTGGGGCGCCTCGAGACATCCATCATCAAGTCGCCGGTCGTTCCTGAAAAGCTGGCTAAGGAAAGGGACCTCTACCTGGCTTTCATCACGACGATCCTTTGCGAAAAAGGCAGACGAGGCAATCTCATCTATCAGGGAAGGGCCGGACACCTCCTCCTGCCGGGAGTCACCCACCGTCTCCGGGTGGGCTTGATGACACCCGACGAGATGCGTATCGAGAAGGCGATGAAGGATTTGAGGCTGTCCAGAGAAAAGGCCGAGGTCTATCTGGATCAATTGGACAAGGATTTCGATAAATGGGTGCGGTATATCCACCACGCGGACCGTCTGGATCCCGCTCAATATGATCTTTTCGTCAATCTCTATAATGTCAGCCTCCCCAATGTGTCGGCCACTCTGTGCGGGATGGCCGAGTTACCGGACTTCCAGCCCACGCCGGTCAGCCTGAGATTGATGGCCAACATTGATCTGACCGCCAGGGCCAAGGTAGAACTCGCGATCCATGAATCGACACGAAATCTCGACCTGGGGGCCCGAGCCGTGGACGGCGTTGTAACCGTGACCTATATGCCGCGCCAGGAAGGAGCCGCAGAAGCGATCTCCAAGGTCCTCAAAGGGCTTGAAGGATGCAAAGAAACCAGATGCACCATGGCGGAGACCAACATCCTCTGGGTCCAGGAATCGTTCAGCCCCGCATCTGACAACTTCGAGGAAATCGTTCAGTTATCCAGACGCTGGGGGGCCGCCGTGGAACTCCTTCGTGTGGCTGGACCGGACGAGCACATCACAGCAGGGGCAAAGGGACTTTCCACTTCAGTGAAAGGCCCTTCGACGGAAATGGATTCGGCATCCTATACCGGCGGCGTGGAAGAAGATGGACGGGAACCTGTCCTGGACGACAAGGGGCTTACCCAGACCATGGAGGAACTGGTATCCATCGGGCGTTCCGCAGGGGGACAGACCATATCCGGGGCCCGGCAGGAAATCATTGAAAGGATAAGGGGTGAAAGCAATTGTTCCCTTGTCGTACTTGGTGACCTCTTTCTCGAAAAAGGTCATGAGGCAAGAATGCGCCTGATGCGGGAACTCTCACTCGCCATCAGGGAAAGGCTGAAGGCCCCGGTCATCACCGCTGATGAGATGAAGTCGCGATTCCTTTTCGGGAAAAAACAGGCGGCAAAACTCCTGGGTTTTACAGCGATGGTCGTCTGCATCTACGCCCTGGTTTTTTCTTTCCAGGCCCCCATTTTGAATTTCCTTGGTGGAGATATCCACCAGCACTGGAGAGGGCTGGCATCTGTCGGTGTGGCCCTGTTTGTTCCGTTTGTCGCCTATTGCTACAGCACGGTCACGGGACTGCTTCTGAAACTGATCGGTATTGACTAAACCCTTACACCCCAAGGCCAAGGAGGAGTAAAAATGCATTCTCTGGCTGTCCATTTTCTGGATATCAATCTGGCTACCGGCCTGCAGGTCGTCCTCCTTGGTTTCATCGGCGGCGTCCTGAGCGGGTTCATCGGGAGCGGCGGTGCCTTTTTCATGACGCCGGGGATGATGAACCTTGGTGTGGAGGGTGTGGTGGCCGTCGCCAGCAACATCACCCACAAATTCGGCAAGGCCATGGTGGGCTCCAGAAAGCACGGCGAAGCAGGAAATGTGGACAAGAAACTGGCTCTCTTTGTCCTGGGGACGGCGGTTATCGGTATCCAGTTGGCGGTTCTCATAGCCAGCAGACTGTTCCGTGGCGGGACAGGACACGGTGCCGCGCAAGGCGCGGGTGCGAATCTCTACATCAGTATCGTCTTTGCCACCATCCTCCTGGGCGTTGCCCTTTCCATGCTGAGCGACCTGATCAAGACCTCTCGTCAGGCCGACGGTGGGGGAGGCCCTTCCACGAAAATAGCCGATTTCCTGGCCCGCTTCAATCTGCCCCCCATGATTTACTTCAAAGTGGCGGATACGAGGGTCAGCCTCTGGGTCATTCTGGTCGTTGGCATTGCCACCGGATATCTGGCGGGGACCATCGGTGTGGGAGGTTTTATCGGCGTGCCCGCCATGATCTACGTCTTCGGTGTGCCCACTGCCGTGGCAGCCGGTACGGAGCTTTACCTGGCCATGTTCATGGGTGCCTACGGAGCATTGAGCTACGCCTACCAGGGGTTTGTGGATATACGATTGACCATGCTCCTCTATCTTGGATCTCTGGTTGGGATCTATCTGGGAGTCTACGGGGTGAAGGTGGTCAATGAAAAGATCATCCGGTTGGTGACCTGTGTCATTATCCTGTTGTGCATTTTCAGCCGCATTATCGCCATTCCCATCTATCTGCGCCAACTCGGCTACCTCACATTTCAGCCTGGCTGGGACCGGTATTTCAACCTTGTGAGCAAATTCTTTTTATTTTCCAGCGGTATTTTGGGTTGTCTTGTCATACTGTTCTATGTGGTCCGGGCTTACAGGCAGAGGCGGAAAATCCAAAAAACCCTTCAAACTGCAGCAGAACCTGTCGGGGAACACGCAGAGGCAGGTCTGGCCTGAAATGAAAGAAAGCCCATCAGCAAGGCATCTTGAAGACCGGCCTTTTTACGGTTTCATCACTACTGAGGAGGTGAACATATGGGAAATCGACTTAATATTCTGGTTCTGGATGACGAGCCCATTGTCGGCGAACGGTTGAAACCGGCCCTTGAAAAAGAGGGACACCATGTGGAGATCTTTGTTGATCCCAACCAGGCCCTGAAACGCATATCGGAGGAAACATTTGATATCGTGGTCACGGACATTCGCATGGACGAAATGGATGGCATCCAGGTCCTCGAGAAGGTATCGGCAAAGTCCGGCCGGACAAAGGTCATCATGATGACAGGCTATGCCACACTAGAGGTTGCCAGGGAATCTCTGACCAAGGGGGCATTCGACTTTATCGCAAAGCCCTTTAAACTGAGAGAAATGCGGACCGCCATCAGTAAGGCGGAAGAGGCCCTCGAGGAAGAGGGTGAGACCGTGTAAAAACCACGCGGCGACCGCCTTGAAAGGGGAGGAAGGACATGATTAGGGCACTGATTTTGGTGGACAACCGGCTGGCGTCCGGCATTGCTCTCAGGTACGCCTGTCGATTGGCAAACCAAACCGGCATGGATCTCCAAACCATTTATATTGAAGAAGCTGAGCGAGAAGTCAGACCGCCCGGTACCGGATGGGTGAAGCGTACCTGGGAGAAGGGGCTCTTGGTCTCCGCCGGAGCAGAGATTTCCCGGCTTATTGATGAAGAGAAGCCCACCTGCCCTACACTTCGAAAAGCGAAGATGGTCGTGGGCGACCGCCAAATGGAAATACTGCGTGAGCTTGATGAAGGCTCTTACGATCTCTTCATCGAGGGGACTCTCTACGCCTTCAACCCTTCAAATTTCCAGGTAAATCTTGAAGCCAGACTTTCCGGCGGATTCCCATGCCCTATCCTCATGGTCAAGAATTTTGTGGAACTCAAGAAGGCTGCTCTTCTTCTGGAAGACACCACTGATCTCTGGTCTTTGGTCCCGAGTTTTTTCAAGACCCTTGAAGGGGCGCATCTGGAATTCGACCTGCTCCACGTCAAGTTCACGAAACCCGGGAGGCTTAGCTTCAGGGAAGATGAAGGAGGCGTGGAAGCCGCAGATGGGGGAGAGATCGACGAACGTATCGCTTCCGCCAGGAAGATGCTCGCGGAAGCCGGGTGGTCACCTCAGGGAACCGGGGTGCTTCGCGGAGTCCCGGTAGGGGTTGCCGATGATCTGCAGGACTACAGTCTGGTCGTGGCCTGTCTTCCCCGACAAACGGCTGGGAAGAACGCCATGCTGGAACTCCTCAGTCGTGTACCTTCTGCCGTTCTGGTTTGTCGACAGTAGGTTCAGAAACAAGGATGAATATAGGAGGAAAAGATGAAAATTCTCGTTGCAGTGGACCAGAATCCTTACAGCGCAAAGACGGCCAAAGTGGTGGCTGAGCTGGCTGCAAATACCTGGGCCAACGTCACTATTCTGGGTGTATTGCCCAGGAGGTCTCCTGCGGGGAAGCTGGCGGCTTCTGCCGAGGATTGGAATATGGAACACCCCTTACCCAGGGCGCTCCTCGAATATCAGAAGAAGTTTCTCAGTCACTTTAAAAAGGATGCTTGCCCTTATACCCAGCGCAATTTCGGCTATCAGCTCATAGAGGTGCGAAAAGGTGTCTGGGAAGAGCTTTATGTGGCCAAGAGCGCTAGAAAAGACCTGAAGGCCCGGATCAGGCTGGGAAATCCTGTCAATGAGATTCTGGCCGAGGCCCGCCAGGAGGAAGTGGACCTCATCGTGATGGGTTGTGATCATTCCGAAGGCTGTCAATGGGAAGAACTGGGAGGGATACCCCAGAAGGTCGTCAACGCGGCCACTTGTTCGGTCCTGGTAGCCAAGGAAGAAAAAGAGGTAAACAAGATCGTCTGCTGCCTGGATCATGACCTGGTCAGCCAGCAGTCCCTTGAAATGATCAACCAGCTCGTCACCCTCCACCAGGCCAAACTCGAGATCATAGGGCTGACCGAAGGTCGGGAACTTAAGGCCGAGGTGGAAAGAAAAATGGACACCATCCTCCGATACTACACGGCACGTGGCCTTGAACCGTGGATTGAGATCGTCGAGTTGGCATCTCTCGATGCCTTCATCTCCCAGGAGGCCCAGTGGGGACTCATGGCCCTCTGGATGGGGAAGCGATCCATGCTGGAAAAGGTCTTTCCCAAGGCCAAAGTGAGCAGGCTGATCAAAGGCAGCGAATATTCAGTGCTTATCCTCAGATGACCGTTGAGGTTCGCAGGATGATGGGTTGGTTCAAGCAATACCTAAATCTTCAATACAAGCTCAATTTTTTTATCTATCTTGGCATATTCATACTGTTGCTGAATTTTCCGGTGCTCTACCTGGGCGTAACCAACGTGAATGATGGTATTCGACACCTCGAACTGACAGAGGACCTGTACAATACGATCCTGGAGATGAGGCGGTATGAAAAGAATTTTTTGCTGTACCATAACGCGGAGAGTCTCGAATCCACTAAATACTACCTTGACCTGGCAAGAAAATCCTTTGCCAAGAAGTTGACATACTTTGGAAAATTCTGTCCCCAGGTTGAATGTGTCCGGCTGGAACAGGGGCTCAGGGAATATTCCGCTCTTGATATGCTGAACGTTCCACAGTCGCGTAACAGACCCGGAAAGGCTGCACAGGAAAAGATCAGATCCGTGGGAAAGCAGCTGGTGGATGCCGCGGAAATCCTTCTGAAAGCTGAAAGAAGAAACATTGCAAAGGAGGCAAAAAACGCCTTGAGGTGGCCCCTTATTTTCATGGGAGCCATGTTTGTTCTGTTCATAACAGGAGCAAGACTGATCATCAAGAAAGTTGTCAGGCCCCTTGCCAAGATAGAGGGGGCCACAAGAAAGGTCGCCTTGGGGGATTTCAGCCCCATTTCTCATGTGGGCAGCGAAGAGAGCCAGGTAGACCATCTGATTATCGCCTTTAATCGAATGGCCAAAGAACTAGAGGCCAGGGAGGAACAGATCATCCACTCCCGAAAAGTCGCCTCCCTGGGAACACTTGTTTCCGGGGTTGCCCACGAATTGAACAACCCCATCAATAACATTGTGTTGACCGTGGACTCACTGGTCGGCAAGCGGAAGATTTCGGAGGAAAGGCGCTCCGACCTCTTGGAGGACATCCTGACCCAGGCACTTCGGGCCAGTGAGATTGTGAAAAATCTCCTGGAGTTCTCCCGGGCTGAAATATCCAGTTATATCCAATTGGATTTGGCGACCCTTTTGAGGGAAACCCTCCAGATCGCGAAGAATCACATGACCATGTCCAAGGTGCAGCTGCACGATGAGATTGCCGATGATCTGCCCAAGATCAACGGAAACCATCAGGGATTGCAGCAGGTATTTCTCAACCTCGTCACCAACGCCGTCCAAGCCATGCCTGGAGGCGGCGATCTGACGGTTCACACCAGCCTGGAAAATGATAACAAGATAAAAGTCCTGGTTCTTGACACCGGATCGGGGATTGCAGAAGAACACCTGCCGCATATTTTTGATCCCTTTTTTACCACCAAGGATGTAGGGAAGGGAACGGGACTGGGCCTGTCGGTCAGTTACGGAATCATCAAAAAACACGGTGGCCAGATCACGGTGAAAAGCAAGCCTGGGAAAGGGACCGTCTTTACCGTTGTTCTGCCGATCTATAAAGGGCCGGCTTATTGACGAGCCAGTTTCAAAACGTTCAATTTTGTTCGAGGTCAAGTCCAAGATCCCGGACTTTGAGCAGGGAAAGGCGAAAATTCTAACCGCAGGAATATATTGAATATTTCGAGGATTAAGATTCGAGCCTGACGCAGACATCGGGCAAAAGGGGGCGTTTTGAAATTGGCTCTGATAAATGATAAAACAGGAGAGAATTGGTCGTCGAGATTTCGCTTATTTTTAATAACTACTTTCACACTGTGACGGATTAGTGATTTCAGACTTGAATGGAAGGAGTTGATATGTCGTGGTTTATCTATTTACCCATTGCGCATCATAGCGTTCTTTTACCTGTCATTGTTGGACTGGGATTTCTGGTCGGGTTGCTTTCGGGCCTGTTTGGAGTGGGGGGTGGTTTTCTCATGACGCCGTTGCTCATCATGATCGGGATCCCTCCCACCGTTGCCGCAGCATCTGATTCCAACCAGATTGTGGCCGCCTCCGCCTCAGGAACTTACGCCCATTATAGATTAGGCAATGTCGATTTCAAAATGGGGCTTCTGTTGCTGGTAGGCGGTGTTATCGGCGGCACGGGAGGGGTCCAGATCATCAAGCTTCTCCGCCAGCTGGGAAGCGCCGATTTTCTGATTCAAGTGACTTACGTCATTATGCTGGGCGGTGTTGGGAGTTACATGTTTCTGGAAAGCCTGCAGGGCCTTCGCTCCAAAGAAGCAAAGGTTGCCCCTCCGGTCAGCAAGAAAGATTCCGCCTATGCGCGGTTGATACGCCGCCTGCCGTTTAAGACCCATTTCGTCAAATCAGGAATCGTTATCTCCCCCATCGTCCCTCTTGTTCTGGGAGGATTTGTGGGAGTATTGGCCGCCATCATGGGCGTGGGAGGAGGCTTCATCATGGTGCCTGTGATGGTCTACATGCTGAGGATGCCGATGCACGTGGTTGTCGGCACCAGCTTGTTCCAGATCCTTTTCACTTGCGTGAATGTCACTATCATGCAGTCTTATTCCAATCACACTGTAGATTTTGTCCTGGCACTTCTCCTGTTGATCGGTTCGTCGATTGGTGCCCAGGTAGGGACCAAGCTTGGAAGAAGGCTGAAAGGGGACCAATTAAAGATACTACTGGCGTCTCTGGTTCTCATTGTAATGGTCAAGATGCTCGTTGGTCTCTTGCTGGAGCCCCATGTTCTGTTATCATACTATGGAGGTGATTAGAAAATGCATCAGAAAAAAATCTTCCCAGTGCTGCTGGGCATTGGTATGATCCTTCTTGGAATCTGTCCCGCCTCTTCAGCCCAGGCGTCTGCGATCGAGATAAATCCTCCACGCCTGGATATCACCACCTTTTTTTCCGGGCAACAGATGTCCCTAAAGAGCTCAATCCCCTCGGACCGGGACATGGTCATCGAGATCAAGGGACCGGAGGAAAAAAGTGTGTTCAATATGAAAGGCCGGGTCGGACCATTTTGGATGAATCGTGTGAAGCTTGAGTTGGGGAAGGCCCCTTTTCTATATCTTTTGCTTATGCCCGAGGGAAAGCAGTGGCCTGCAACGCTGTCTTCATTCGGCGTTGGAATCGAGGAACTGGAAAAGACTCTGGTCATCGAACCTGAAAACGTAAGCCTTGATGTCGTCTTCCCGAAATTTGTCCAACTCAAGCGGTCAGAGCATCTTTATCAAGAACTGGAGGGCGCCGTACGGTATTCGCCCTCAACTGAGGGAAGGAAGAATTTCCATGCAGAATTTCGTTTTCCTTCTTCCACCCATCCCGGGGAATACCGGATCATGACCAGGGTCCTTCACGGTGGCAAGGTGGAAGAGTCCGCGCTCCAAAACTTTACAGTGGAGGAAGTGGGTTTCATTAAAACCGTCCGCGAATTTGCTTATGAAAGAGGCCTTTTTTACGGTATCCTGTGTGTCCTCATTGCGCTCTTTTTCGGGACTGTTATCGGGTTGTTCTTTAGGGGTGGAGGAGCCCATTGATGTTGAACCTCCGTGGCGCATTTACAGCACTGAAAAATCTCCTGCGGAGGGAAAAGGAGGATCAAACCCCTTTTTCGGATCTGTTCGTCTGGTTTCAGGACATACTCAAAAAAAACAACGCGGCCATGGAGCTTATCGCCGACATGGGCGGAAAAATGGGCGGAGAGTTTATATTTGACCAGAAATACCTCTCTGACAATGTCAAGAAATTGGAAGAGCTTGTTCGGAGCAGTGCCTATAACCTGAACTACATAACGGACAACCAGTATCTGGAGATATATGGTGTCATCGAGGACCTGGCAAAAAGACTGGGAATTGAACTGTCGGGAAAGATGGTCATTCACGGGGCCAAGAGAATATATGATTTGAACGAAATAGAAGACGGGATGGAAGACCTGGTCGGATACAAGGCCTACAACCTGTCCAGGATCTTGAATCTCTCGGAAGTCAGCGTTCCGGATAGCTTCGCTGTTACTGTCGGTGGTTTTAGAGATTACATGGCCTACAACAACCTCTTTGAAAAGATCGACGGCGCCATAGAAGAGTGCAGGAATGAAAAGAGATCTGTCGAATCGGTCTCCAACGCCGTCCGGCTCATGATACTTGGCGGAGAAATCCCACCCTTACTCAGGCGCCAGATCCTTGCTGCCGCGGAACGGATTTCAAACGGAAAGCCAAGGAGTTGTTATTTCGCAACTCGCAGCAGCGGTGTAGGTGAAGATGGAGATCTGAGCTTTGCCGGACTTCATGATTCGTTTTTGAATGTCCAATTCGATGAACTGTTGTCCAGTTACAAAAAAGTCCTGGCAAGTCTCTACAGCCAGGCCAGCCTGGAGTACCGGCTGAGGATGAACATTCTCTCCCTGGAAATGGCCATGCCCGTACTCTATCAGAAAATGATAAAAAGTCATGTTTCGGGAGTCTTGTTTACGCTCGACCCCAACAGGCCGGAACAGCCGGAAAGCCTTCTGAATGCGAGCTGGGGACTCGGGGAAGCCGTCGTAGGGGGACAGGAAGGGGTGGATACATTCCGCATCTCCCGGAGTCCACCCTACCCGATCCTGGAACAACGGATCGGCTCAAAGACCCACATGGACAATCCCCCTGAAAATGGACCCTCTGAGAAAGGCATCGTTGAGTCCAACGGTGGGCCTTGCCTCACCTCGAGGGAGATGCCTGCGATAATGGATGTGGGTCTCATCCTGGAAAGATACTTCAAAAGACCCCTGGACGTGGAATGGAGCATGAATGAAGAAGGGCGGCTCTGGATACTTCAGGCGAGACAGATTAACATGCCCAGCCCGAAAAGAATGCAATCCACCGAACTTAAGGGGGCAACCAAAGGGCACCGAGTCCTTTTCGAAGACCGGGGGATGATCGTTTATCGTGGCATCGGCGCCGGCCCGGTGCGGATCGTGGAGAACGACCGGGACCTCAAACACTTTCCCAGAGGGGGTGTCCTGGTTTCCCATTTTGCTCCACCCTGGCTGGCAAAGGTCATACCCCGGGCAAGCGCCATCATTACGGACGTTGGGGCCGTAACGGGACACATGGCCACGGTCGCCCGGGAATTCAGGGTCCCCACCATCGTAGGGGCTGAAGTCGCCACCCATTTGCTGGCCAGGAATCAGGAGGTCACGGTAGATACCGAAAGAAACGTCGTCTACGAAGGTCTCGTCCAGGGACTCATTCGCCACCAACTGCTTGACGTGCCCAGCTTTGAAATGACTCGCGAGTTCCAATTGCTACGCAGATTGCTCAAGAAGATCGCCCCGTTGTCGCTGACTGACCCGGATGCCCCCAGCTTTACCCCCAAGGGATGCCAGACCTTTCACGATGTCATGCGATTTGTTCATGAGAAGGCCTTTCGGGCCCTGGCGCAGGCCGGCAAAGATCCCCGTTCTTTTCTCCGGCGGGGTGGCAAGAGACTGAGGTCCCACCTGCCCCTGGATCTCATATTGATCGATATCGGGGGT
>Ga0307417_10001283_pt1 | contig 10468 bp, 11 predicted proteins | sample SalMarWE160210MG_2_FD_202514 | JGI IMG/M metagenome (GOLD analysis project Ga0307417, IMG submission 202514) | Salt marsh sediment microbial communities from the Plum Island Ecosystem LTER, Massachusetts, United States - WE1602-10 | ecosystem: Environmental > Aquatic > Marine > Intertidal zone...
AGTCACCTCGTGATGGCGGGGGTGGATATCACCACGGTCAAGGAAGTACTGGGGCACAAGAAGCTCACCATGACCCTTCGCTATTCTCATCTTGCTCCTGCGAACAAGGTCAGCGCCTGTCGGCCCTCGACGATGCGCTGAACCGCAAGCCAACTATACAAAAACTGTACAATAGGGGGAGTGTGCCCCAGGCGGATATCGTTAAGTAGCTGGAAAAACTGGCGCGCCTGGGAAGACTCGAACTCCCGACCCGCTGCTTAGAAGGCAGCTGCTCTATCCACCTGAGCTACAGGCGCGCGGGATGATAGGATTATAGCAGCAAACCCCGTCGGCCATTCCGGCCAAATTGATACGAACGGGAGATACCGGTCATCTATATACGGTGATGGACGAAAACAAGGTGATCAACTGCGCGGCCCTTGACCTGTCCCGGAAACCATCCGTGCGGCCGCCCGAAGATGCCCCCGGAAAGGAGGCAAGGTGGACCTTTCCGGTGGAGGGGATGACATGCGCCTCGTGCGTCGCCCGGGTGGAAAAGGCTCTGTCCCGCGTCGAGGGTGTCGCCCTTGCCTCCGTCAATCTGGCCGCGAATACCGCTACCGTTACGGCGGATCCGGGAAAGACCAGGATGACGAACCTCGTCTCCGCGATCCGTGACACCGGATACGAGGTTCCCGTGCAGAGAACGGAGTTTCCGGTGGAGGGGATGACGTGCGCCTCGTGCGTCGCCCGGGTGGGGAAAGCGCTCCTCTCGGTGCCCGGTGTCCTCTCCGCGAGCGTCAACCTGGCCACCCGGACCGGGACGGTCGCGTTCCTCCCGGGCGTGGCCGACATGGGGGCGTTGCGCGTTGCGATCGAACGAGTGGGGTATTCCATACCGGAGATCAGGCCGGAGGAAGACCCGGTCGCGCGGCAGGAACGCAGGCAGCGGGAGGAGGAGAGGGCGCTGCTCAACCGGCTTCGCGTGGGGATCCTGCTCGGCATCCCGCTGTTTCTTCTCGCGCAATGGGAGATGGTCGCGGGCGCTTTCGTCCAGCTGGCCCTGGTGACGCCGATACAGTTCTACGTCGGGTCCCGGTTCTACCGCGGCGCGTGGACAACGGCGAAGCACGGGACGACCGACATGAACACGCTGGTCGCTCTGGGGACGACGGTCGCCTACGCGTACAGCGTCGTCGCCACCTTCTTTCCCGGGCTGTTCGCCGTGGAAGGGGCCGCCCCCCACGTCTATTACGACACATCCGCGGCCATCATCGTCCTGGTCCTCCTCGGCCGGTATTTCGAGACACGGGCGAGAGGGAAGACGTCCGAAGCCGTGAAAAAACTTGTCGGCCTGCAGCCGAAGACGGCGCGTGTGATCCGCGACGGCGGGGAGGTGGACATCCCCCTCGAGGAAGTGGCGGCAGGGGATCGGGTCGTCGTACGGCCGGGAGAGAAGGTTCCGGTGGACGGTGCCGTGGAGGAGGGGGAAAGCTCGGTCGACGAGTCGATGATGACGGGGGAGCCGATCCCCAAGGACAAGAAGCAGGGAGACGCCGTGACGGGCGGCACGTTGAACGTCAACGGGCGTATTGTCATCCATGCCACCCACGTGGGAAAGGACACGGCCCTGGCGCGGATCGTCCGGATGGTGCAGGAGGCGCAGGGGAGCAAGCCTCCGATCGGCCGGCTGGCGGACGTCATCGCTTCCTATTTCGTTCCCTCGGTAATGGGAGTGGCGGCGGTTACCTTCGCCGCCTGGTGGGCCTTCGGACCGCAGCCGCGGCTTACCTACGCCATGCTGAGCGCCATCTCGGTCCTGATCATCGCGTGTCCCTGCGCGCTTGGTCTTGCCACGCCCACGTCGATCATGGTGGGCACGGGGAAGGGGGCGGAGCTGGGCATACTGATCCGGAGCGGGGCCGCGCTGGAAACGGCGCACAAGGTCGACACCGTCGTTCTCGATAAGACGGGTACGGTCACGCGCGGACGTCCGGTGTTGTCCGGGGTGCGAACCGCAGCCAACGGTCCCTACCGGGGGGCGGAAGGGGAGCGGGAGATTCTGACGCTTGCCGCCTCCGCCGAGAGCGGGTCGGAACACCCCCTGGCCGACGCGGTGGTTCGCGGCGCAAAAGGGAAAGGGCTTGTTCTCACCACCCCCGGGGAGTTTTACTCCCGGCCGGGCCACGGGGTCCGCGCGACGGTTGCGGGGCATCGCGTTCACGTGGGTAGCCTCAGGTGGCTGGAGGAGGAGGGGATCGACGCGTCGGCGCTCCTTTCCGACGCGAAGGAATTCTCGGAGTCGGGGACCACCGCCATTTTCGTGGGAGTGGACGGAAAGGGCTCGGGCGTCGTGGCGGTCGCCGACGAGATCAAGGAAGGGGCCCGTGAAGCGATCGGCGTCCTGCGCGGGATGGGGCTCGACGTGGTGATGCTGACCGGGGACAACCCGAAAACGGCAGAGGCGGTGGCTGCGCAGGCCGGGATCGAACGTGTTCGCGCGGAAGTCCTGCCGGACCAGAAAGCGCAGGAAGTACGGCGGATCCAGTCCGGGGGGAACATCGTCGCGATGGTCGGAGACGGGATCAACGACGCGCCCGCCCTGGCCCAGGCCGACGTCGGTATGGCGATCGGCACAGGCACGGACATCGCGATCGAATCGGGCGATATCGTACTGATGAACGGAGACCTGAAAGGGGTGGCGACGGCCATCGCGTTGAGCCGCGCCACTCTCCGCAACATCCGCCAGAACCTGTTCTGGGCGTTCGCCTACAACGTGGTGCTCATACCGGTCGCCGCGGGGGTGCTTTTCCCCCATTTCCGGGTCCTGCTCTCCCCCATCCTCGCCGCCGCGGCGATGGGGCTGTCGTCCGTCACCGTCGTCTCCAACGCCCTCCGCCTGCGCCGGTTCCGGGCCTAGCAAAACGCGGGCGGACCGGATTCCCGTTGACCCCCCACGGCCCGGTTTGTATAATCTTCTTTCGCCGTTTGCCAGGTGGTGAGTGTAGCTCAGTTGGCAGAGCACCAGGTTGTGGCCCTGGTGGCCGCGGGTTCAATCCCCGTCACTCACCCCATTTATTGCCATTGCGGGAAAGGGCGCCTGTAGCTCAGGGGATAGAGCACCGGCCTCCGGAGCCGGGTGCGGAGGTTCGATTCCTCCCAGGCGCGCCATCAAGAACCGGGACGTTCCTAAGAAGTCGGGCGTTCGCGTTTCCGTTCTTTCAACACGTGGGCCACTAGCTCAACCCGGCAGAGCAGCTGACTCTTAATCAGGAGGTTGAAGGTTCGAATCCTTCGTGGCCCACCAATCTTTTCAGGGGGTTAGGCGATTTCGCCTGACCCCTTTTTTCTTCCTGGTTGCGTATGGGTTGCGGATTTTCGACCATTGCGGCCAGCCGATTGACCGCCTCCCGGTTCGCTCCGGGGATCAGGTGCCCGTAGGTGTCCACGGTGATCTGGATGGAATGGTGCCCCATCTGATCCTTTTCAGGTTGAGCTTTCCCGTGGTTAGTGCCTCTTCGATCTTCCGGGCCGCGGCCTTCGCCGCCTCCTTCGACCCCACCTTTACGGATTTCCGCTTCCCTTTGTGGGCGATGAGGATCCACCACTCGCCTTTTTTCCATTCTCGTACCTTGACGCCCATCTACGTTCCCTTCTTTCCCTTGCGCTGTTTACCCTTTGGCTTCTTTTCCGCGAGGTAGGCGTCGATTTGCCGCCGCAGCCACTCGGCGAAGCTGATCCCTTCGTCCAGCAGGGCATGATAGAGCTTCCGCCGGGTTTCCTCGTCCACTTCCGCGTTGAGCCGCGCCACGTTTTACCCCCTATGAGTTTATACTCAATAGTATAAGTGAGTATAAGGGAAAAAGCAAAAGAAATTGCAGGGAGGAAAGACCCGTCCCTGTCGGGGCATTGCCCACCGGCTCCCTTGCAATCTCCCATGCCGAGAGGTACATTCCATCCATAGGATCCCCGTTAACCCCACCAGTTAACCAACCTACCCATCAACAGTTCTTCATCCCGTGAAAATCCGACCGGTGGCTGCCTGCCGTGCCGGACTCGCCGAATTGGTCTCTGATATGTCATTCGCTCCATGGGAGTATTGATTTCAAAATAGGCGGTATCGATCCTATGGCGGGAGCAACCAACAACCACTTGCAGCGGATAGCTGCCCATGCGATGTGTCCGAATACCCGCAGCTTAGCCTGAGCGTTAGGGCTCACGAAAAAGATCCCCGCGAGGCGATAATTAATACGAGCCAAAGTGAGTGCCACAGGAAGGAGATCAACATGAAAGCCATTGGAGTCATGAAGTTCGGGGAACCGAACGTGCTGGAGGTCGTGGAACTGCCCGAGCCGCATCCCGGTCCGGGCGATGTACGTATTCGTGTGCATGCGGCAACGGTAAATCCGACTGACTTGCTCCTGCGTTCGGGCTTCATGGCGGCCATGCTCGCACAGCAGCAACCGCCCTATGTCCCGGGCATGGACGCTGCGGGCGTGATCGACGAGCTCGGACCTGGAGCCGACGGTCGGCTGAAGGTCGGCGACAAGGTAGTCGCGATCGTGCTTCCCATGGCGCCGAACAAGGGTGCGTACGCGGAGCAGATCGTAGTTCCGGCGGCGTCGGTCGTTCCAATGCCGGCCGGCGCAGACTTTGCCGCGGCATCGACCTTGTTGATGAATGCGCTCACGGTCCGCCTCGCACTCGACGCACTCGCTTTACGTCCGGGGCAAACGCTCGCCGTCACCGGCGCAGCCGGTTGCGTGGGCGGCTACGCGATCCAGCTCGGGAAAGCCGACGGTCTGCGCGTCATCGCCGATGCAGCGAAGGCCGATCGCGAACTCGCGAGGTCGCTTGGCGCCGATATCGTGGTCGATCGGGGCGACAACATCGCTAAGAACATCCTCGCGGTGTTGCCCGAAGGCGTGGGCGGCGTAATCGACGCGGCAATGCTGCACGAACTCGTGGTGCCGGCGATCGCCGACGGCGGTGGCCTCGCCACGGTGCGCGGGTGGAAGGAGGCGGTCCCGCGCGGCATCGTCGTTCATCCCGTCTTTGTGAGCACGGGCGCAACTGACACCGCGAAGCTCGACCGCCTCCGGCGGCAGGCCGAGGAAGGCGTACTATCGCTCCGCGTAGCGAAGGTGTTCCCGGCATCGAAGGCGGCTGATGCGCATCGCCTCCTTGAAGCTGGCGGAGTTCGTGGCCGGCTCGTGCTTGACTTCACGACGTTCGCGAATTGAGACTCCTGGTCGAGGCTCCGTGAACCCCAACCATGCGCTCCAGCGGACGTGTCAGCTTCGCGCCGCAGTTTAGCCTGGGCGTTAGGCTCTCAAAATCGCAATATTATTGGAGGCATGCTAACGGAGGGAGGATTTCCAAATGCTACAAAACGTCAATAGATTCATTGACTATTTCGAGGGAATCCGTCGTCGCACCCTGCATTTCATCGACGCCATCCCTGCAGACAGAATCGATTGGTTCCCTAGTGACGGCGAATTCTCGTTCGGAGACATCATCCGCCACCTGGCTGCCACCGAGGATATGTTTGTCGGAGCCTTGGTGGATGGAAAATGGAAATACGCTGGGCACAAAATCCAAGAGAAACAGGAACGGGACGTTGCCGTCAGGTTACTCAAGTCTACTCACCAAGAAGCCATGAAAAGATTGGCCACTTTAAGCGACTCCGCGTTAAATGAGAGTCGTCCGTCTCTAAGCGGCCAAGAAGTCAAGACCTGGCGCTTGTTAATGGCGATGGTCGAACACGAAGTTCATCATCGTAGTCAAATAGCAATGTACTTAACCCTGATTAAAATTAAACCCCCTCACATCTATGGCTTGGGAGTGGAAGATGTAATCGCGTTGGCAACCGGATAATACATGGGGGCCTAACAACAGGCTGAAGGTGACGACTGCCCTGCGGGAGAACGTGAGGCCCCGCAGCGCTCCCCGGGGTCAATTCCCTGATTTTTTCCCCGAGATCTCCTGGATCTCCACCTTGATTACCGCTATCTTCCGGAGCGTCTCATCGGAATAATTGTGTGCCCCTTCCGCATATTGACGCATGATGACATCGAGAGCCACCCTCTTCTCACCGAGATCCTCGACGAAGCCGGCAATTCCGTATCCGATCACGCTTCGGTAACGCATTGTCCAACCACACGAGGTGTCCGCAGGGACTGCTATCGCGTCTATGTCGAATTCGAAGCACACGTTACGGTTTTTCTTCAGGAGATCGATTTTCTTTCCAACCGGAGCGGAGTGGAAATAGAGAACATCCGCGTCGTAACCGAAACAGAGTGGGACGAGGTATGGGCGTCCCGCGTCGATCAAGGCCAGCCGACATACCGTTGATTGCCTTAGAATGTCTTCGATCTCCTTCCGGTCTGCGATCTCCCTGTCTGCCCTTCGCAACGATCTGCCACCCTTCGCCCGGACGATGCTGGGCCCCTCCTTGGGGTTGAGAATCGGTATACTGTACCATCGAACGATAAGGGGAGGATGCCGCCGATGTCAGAGCCAACGAAAGAGGAGTTGCTGGATCGGATTGCCGAGCTTGAGAAGCGGGCCGAAGCGAAGAAAAGCGGAAAACTGGAGTTCAAGGTCGGGGAGAAGGGGGGCGTAAGTGTCTACGGATTGGGGCGATTCCCGGTGACTTTGTATTATGAGCAGTGGCTCAGACTGCTCGACGTCGCAGGGGACCTGCGGGCTTTCCTGGAAGGGAACAAGAGCCGGCTGAAGCTCAAGGATCCTTCATGAACAGCGCGCGCCTGTTTTCCCCCCTTCGCCTGAGAGAACTGGCATTCAAGAACCGGATCTTCGTCTCCCCGATGTGCCAGTATTCCGCCGTCGATGGGATGCCGACGGATTGGCATCTGGTGCACTTGGGGAGTCGGGCGATCGGAGGAGCAGCCCTGGTGATGACGGAAGCCACTGCGGTTTCTCCGGAAGGACGGATCACACCCTTCGATACGGGGATCTGGTCCCGGGAACAGGCTGCGGCATTCCGGAAAATTGCCGGATTCATCCAGCAGCATGGAGCTTTGGCCGGTATCCAGATCGCGCATGCCGGAAGGAAAGCTTCGACCGACGTTCCCTGGCGGGGAGGGAAGCCGCTGGACACCGGGAACGGGGGATGGCAGCCGATTGCTCCCGGCCCGGTACCCTTCGCGGAAGGATACTCCGTCCCCCGGGAAATGACGGAAGCGGATATGGAACGCGTCCGCAAAGCGTTTGCCGACGCTGCCCGTCACGGACGGGAGGCAGGCTTCCAGGTCGTCGAGGTTCACATGGCCCATGGGTACCTCCTGCATGAATTCCTGTCCCCCTTGACCAACCGGAGAACGGATGCCTGCGGCGGAAGCCTGGAGAATCGTCTCCGCTTTCCCGTTTCCGTGGCCCTCGCCGTGCGCGAGGAGTGGCCGGAAAGACTGCCGGTGTTCGTTCGTGTCTCCGCCACGGACTGGGTCGAGGGAGGTTGGAATCTCCCCCAGACCATCGCGCTGGCGCGGGAACTGAAGAAGATCGGCATCGACATGGTCGACTGTTCCAGCGGCGGAGCCGTTCCCGACGCAAAGATCCCGGCGGGTCCCGGATTCCAGACGCCCTTCGCTGCCGCCGTCCGTCGGGAAGCGGGCATCGCGACGGGCGCTGTCGGCTTGATCACCGAACCCGCGCAGGCCGAGCAGATCGTTTCGACAGGCATGGCGGATGCCCTCATGATCGGAAGGGAATTCCTGCGGGATCCGTACTGGCCTCTCCATGCCGCCCGCAGTCTCTGGGTGGACATGCCCTGGCCTTCCCAATACGAACGGGCGAAGCCCTTGCACCAATAATATAAATACACTCATCGCAATAGCTGTAAGATTGGAAAGAGCAGGGTAAGCAATCTTCGGATCTCCATTGATTCGCAGGAATCTCCTGTGTCTTAATGGGACATGCAGGCATCCGGAACCAAAACGGGGAAGGAAAATGTTTTGGGAAGGGTATTACTACTCATCTCACTGGTCCTGTCGATTTCCTTGATTCTGACGATCCGCGCGAAGGCGATGGCTCCGAATCCGAAGAAGGAAACCCCGTCTGTTCCCACTCCCACCGGAACTTTTGAGGCGCCTTCCTCCGCAACCGAGCGGGACGGTTGTCATCACGGTCGAGGGAAAGGTCGTGCGGCTGGTGGAAGCTACGTTCACGATTCTTGATGTGTTCAACCTGCTTTAGATGGCGAACCCCGGAGAAGTTTTGAGTCTTCTGATCAAGGGTCGCTCTTTCGTGGTCCTCCTCGCGATCCCGTCAGAGGATTCGACAAATCTTACCGATGCGCCGACCGCGAAGAATCCGGTCCCGGTTCATACCACCTGTTGACAAGGTGCTGAAGCCGCTCCAAGATTTCCTCCGCTTGGAAGCTGCGGGCGGGCTGTTCTTGATGGCCGCGGCCGTGTTGGCATTGGTCGTTGCCAACTCGCATCTCGCGGTTTATTACGCTGCGTTGCTGGATCTTCCCCTCGAGATCAGGATCGGCACCTTCGGAATCGCCAAACCCCTGTTGCTGTGGATCAATGACGGCCTGATGGCGGTGTTCTTCTTCCTCGTCGGCATGGAGCTGAAGCGCGAGGTGCTCGAGGGGCACTTGTCGAGCCTACGCCGGGCGAGCCTGCCTGCATTCGCCGCCGTGGGTGGAATGTTGGCACCCGCTGCCTTTTTCACGGCTTTCAACTGGGGTGACCCCGTTGCGATGAAAGGGTGGGCTATCCCGACCGCAACAGACATTGCCTTCGCGTTGGGAGTGCTCTCACTTCTCGGAAAGCGTGTCCCCGCTGCGCTGAAAGCCTTTCTGCTGAGCGTCGCTATTTTCGACGACCTCGGGGCAATCGTCGTGATCGCCCTGTTCTACACAGCCGAACTGTCCTTGCTTTCCCTCGTTATCGCGGCTGTCCTTATACTTGGCCTCGCTTGCCTCAATCGCCTGGGCGTGACGAGGCCCGCCGCCTATTTCCTCATTGGCGTTCCGCTGTGGGTGGCGGTGTTGAAATCCGGTGTGCATGCTACGCTGGCAGGCGTTGTGCTGGCGATGTTCATCCCGCTGCGCCTGCCGGAGAGATCTCATTCTTCACACGCACCCGAATCGCTGCTGCGTCATCTCGAGCACACGCTGCATCCGTGGGTGGCATTTGGCGTACTGCCAATCTTCGCGTTCGCCAACGCGGGTGTCTCGGTCGTGGGACTCTCCATCACCGACACGCTTCATCCCGTTCCGCTTGGCATCATGACAGGGTTGTTTTTCGGAAAGCAGATCGGGGTCCTTGCGATGTGCTGGGTTGCGGTGCGGTTGGGAATCGCGTCGCCTCCAGAAGGAGTCGGCTGGTGGCAACTCTACGGCACGACGTTATTGTGTGGCATCGGCTTCACCATGAGCCTGTTCATCGCGTCGCTGGCATTCGAGCAGGGCGCCACGGCGTATATGGGGCTGGAGCGACTCGGTATTCTGATCGGCTCGTTTGTTTCTGGGTTATTTGGTTATGTCGTGCTTCGTGTTACCTTGGGCAACCGAGCCAAAGCCACATAACAACAGGCTGAAGCGGACGGCTGCCCTGCGGGAGATCGTGAGGCCCCGCAGCTTAGGGTGAGCGTTAGATTGATTATAAATATTTTATTTTTTCAGAAAGGGGAAAGAGATGGGGAAAGACCGCTTCTTAGACGACTTCAAGGTGGGAGAAATATTTTTAACGGAAGGCATCACGATAACAGAAAGTGAGATTATCCGTTTTGCTATGCAATATGATCCTCAATCATTTCATTTGGATGTAACTGCGGCGTCGAAGTCTCCTTACAAGGGGCTAATAGCAAGTGGGTTTCACGCCTTGTCTATCTGCTTCCGAATGTTTATCCAGAAGGGAGTTATTTCCGCCTGTAGCATTGGCTCTCCTGGAATCGATGAAGTTCGGTGGTTGGCACCAGTTCGTCCGGGAGATACTCTCCGGACAGAAACGGAAGTTCTGGAGATAAAGCCTTCATCATCCAAGCCTGATAGGGGAATATTAAGAATGCGATATGCAGGAATCAATCAGCGAGGGGAAAAAGTGATCTCCTTTATTTTGAATCATCTCCTCTTGCGTCAAACAACCTAACTGCCGCCTGAAGCTGACGGCTGCCCTGCTGAAGATCCTGAGGCCCCGCAGCTTAGCCGCAGCGTTGGGCGGAAGTAGGTGAGGGAGCGTGCGTACTGGAAGGAGTACATGGCGGCCTACGAGGACGCCATCCGGCGGACGGCCTCCCGGGAAGCTCCCTGGTACGTGGTTCCGGCCGACAACAAGTGGTTCACGCGCCTCGTGGTTGCGGGGGCGATTGTCGAGGCGTTCTGGAAGCTACGGCTTGCCTACCCCCGGGTGGACGACGCCGCGAAAGTGGAGCTCGCATCGGCCCGGGAGGCGCTGATGGGCGAGAAGAAATAGTCGGCACGGTCCGCAATCCCCGTGCAAACAACTGGCATTCT
>Ga0307417_10001285_pt1 | contig 10463 bp, 11 predicted proteins | sample SalMarWE160210MG_2_FD_202514 | JGI IMG/M metagenome (GOLD analysis project Ga0307417, IMG submission 202514) | Salt marsh sediment microbial communities from the Plum Island Ecosystem LTER, Massachusetts, United States - WE1602-10 | ecosystem: Environmental > Aquatic > Marine > Intertidal zone...
TTACCGGTTTTGCAATTTGTATCCTAAGAAGTTCATTTCATAAAACCCATTCTTCCGCTATTCCTTGTTTGCTTGACAATAATCAGAAGATTGGCTTTAATAGAGACTGATGAACGCAAAAAATTGAATGAGAAAAAAATAGACTAAATATTGTGACATTTACTTCATAGATTTAGAAAGATTCTGATTGATAAAACAACTAACTATTTGAAATAATAAAATATAATTGTTAGGCATAATTTTTGCTAACAAATTAAGTATCATATCCAAAAGATAAAGCCAAATCCCGAGAGATCGGGACACGGAAAGCCACGGATCTCACACTAAGCGCCCGAACGAAAACTATGATTTTTTCGTTCAGGCACCATTCAGACAGCCGGGTTGCCTTTGGAAGATGGCGATTCGGCTTTTTTATTTCAAGACATCGGACATTCAATCAATGAATTTTACAACGACAAAAGCATTGGTGCCCGCTCCAAGTTTCATTCCGGCGCCCAATCCCATTCAACGGGATGCGGTTTGCCTGGACCTGTATCCCGGTGGGTTTCGGAATGAAGGCGTATTTACGGTATATGTCGTGAATGAAACAGATGGAGAATACGGACCTGACGGAAGAATGCCGGTAAAATCCAAATACGCCGAATTCGTCGATGTTTATGTTTGACTTCAAACGCAGAAATATCGAGGATACTCCTTATTTAGAGCGGTATCTCTCAACGCTTTATTGAGGGTCGATGATTCTATTCTGATGTCTTGCCTTATCCTCAAAAGATAATCCAATCGCAATGAATCTCAGAATTTAAATCGTATCCACCTTTTCTCCGCGGCGTAGGCTCTTAGAGCCGAATGCTGATATTCAAGGATTTAGAAGAAAAACTCCCCGAGGCCTCAAACATATTATTTTTATTTCAATTTTCGCTCGATCGAGTTTAACTCATATGGAAAACAAGAAAAAGGAGGCGCATTATGACAAAAGCTGTTATGATTGAAAAAACAGGCGGCCCTGAGGTATTACGCTGGGTCGATTATGATCCTGGATCACCGAAAACCGGTGAAGTGCTGCTTCGACAGGAAGCAGTGGGACTGAATTTCATCGATGTGTATCACCGCAGCGGCCTCTATCCGCTGCCCTCTCTGCCGGCAATAATAGGGATGGAAGGCGCCGGTGTTGTAGAAGCCGTCGGCGATGGCGTCACTGAAGTTGCGGTAGGCGACCGTGTGGCTTACGCGGGGCTGCCGCCCGGCGCGTATGCCGAAGTTCGGAACATACCGGCCCATCGTCTGGTAAAACTTCCGGATGCCATTTCAACCCGGCAGGCCGCGGCAATGATGCTCCAGGGGATGACCGCCCGGTATCTCTTGCACGGCTGTTACCCTGTCAAAGCAGGTGACCGTATCCTGGTCCAGGCCGCAGCAGGCGGCGTTGGGTTGATTCTCTGCCAGTGGGCCAAACACATCGGCGCCCAGGTGATCGGAACCGCGGGATCGCCTGAAAAGGCAGCGCTCGCGAAGCGCCACGGATGCGATCATCCCATTCTCTATCGGGATGAGGATTTTGTGTCGCGGGTCAAAGAGATTACTCAAGGAAAAGGGGTTGACGTGGTGTACGATTCCGTGGGGCAATCCACCTTCATGAAATCGCTGGACTGTTTACGACCCATGGGAATGATGGTCAGTTTCGGCCAGTCTTCCGGCTCGGTGCCGCCTATTGATCTCGGAATTCTGGGGGCCAAGGGGTCTTTATTCCTTACCCGGCCGAGCCTTATGACGTATACGGCAAAGCGGGAGGATTTGCTTGCCCATGCCCGTGACCTGTTCGATGTGGTGGAGAAAGGGGCCGTTAAGATCCAAATCGAGCAGACATATCCGCTGGCCGAAGCCGCCAGAGCCCATCAGGATCTCGAAGATCGTAAAACGACCGGATCAACGGTATTGATATTGGAATAAGATAGATAAGTGATACGTATGTGATACGAATGGGGTTGATTTAAATATACTCCGATTCGGTTATCCTGACGCCGGCAGGTCGTGCATGAAAAAATATTTGATCGTTCTCTGTATCGCGGCTGTTCATTTTGTTGTCACGAAAATGGTTACAATGATAACATTTTCCGCAGTTACGGCCAACCTGAATGGCGCCCGGATGTCTTCCTTGGATCATTTTTTGGTAATGATTTCAAGAGTGTTATATTCTCCGGTCATGACTATGGCATGGTACCCGAGGCGGTTTTTCCCGGGTAACTTCATTGCTATACCGCTCATTGTCAACAGTCTAATATGGGCGATTTTGATTTTCATGATTTATGTATTAATAAAGCGATGGCGGACCGCTGTAAGATAGAGATTAGAAAAGAAGCAGAGCAAGAAGGTGAGACGTTGGGAAGGTAAGATTCAGCCAGTAGCCACAGGCTACTATCGGGCCTTCGTAGCCTTACTAGGGCGGAGTCGGCTGGAAAAGTCGGCAAGTTGGCGGTCTCGGATTCCCCGACCTTCTGATTTTCTAACCTTTTTAACTTCCTGTACGTTGCGATCTTCTCATATTTTGATTACAATTGCGTTGATTTCATGTAGAATGCCGCTATCTCCGTTAACAAGGAGGATAATATGGCCGCAGGCACATATGGATGGTGTGGAAAGATCCTCAAAATAGATCTTTCTGATTCAAGAATCACTGAACTGCAAACCATGGATTATGCAGACCGTTTCCTCGGCGGGCGAGGAATTGCCACGCGGATTTACTGGGATGAGGTTAAGTCGGATGTGGGTGCTTTGGATCCGGAAAACCACCTGATATTTATGACAGGTCCGCTTGGGGCAAGCGGTGTCCAGGGTGCGTCCAGGTTTGAGGTCGTGGGAAAATCACCCATGCTGATGCCCGAAGGATTCTGCTACGGGAATATGGGCGGATTTTTCGGCCCTTACCTAAAAAGAGCCGGCTATGATGGGGTTGTCATCACGGGGCGGTCGGAAAAACCGGTATATGTGTGGATCCATGACCGGGAAGTCGAAATTTTGGATGCATCGTTGCTCTGGGGAAATGGTGTTTATCATGTCAGAGACGTTTTAAAAGAAACCCACGGAAAAAATGTGCGATTCGTCACCACCGGCGTTGCCGGTGAAAATATGTGCCGGAGCGCCAACCTGATGACCGACAACGAGGGGAGCGCCACCGGCGGATTCGGGGCAGTCATGGGATCCAAGAACCTCAAGGCCGTCGCGGTCTCGGGGTCAGGGCATCCATTGGCGGCACATCCCGATAAATTAAAAGATCTTAATCGCCTGGTCATTCATTTAAATAAGCGGGGTTCTTTTCCGTCCCCTTTTCCGGAAGAAGAGGTCCGTAGAACCGGGAAATCGTCCTGCTATCAATGCGGGCTCGATTGCAAATACAGAAATGCTTTTCGAACCGCATCCGGCGAGGATGTTGTCCGGAAATGCCAGTCCATGTTCGTTTATTTCCCGTGGGTCGTCCGGAGACCGGACGAGTCGGCGGAAACCGCAGTGCATGCCACGGGAATCTGTAATGATCTGTCGATCTGCACGATGGAGATGGCCAATATTATTCAGTGGATAGAGTCATGCCATGCATCGGGATATCTCAGCGAAAAAGAAACCGGGCTCGATATTTCAACACTTGGAAAGCTCGAATTCTTTGAAAAACTTGGCCATATGATTGCGTACAGGGAAGGATTCGGCGATATTTTGGCCCAAGGTCTCCTCCGTGCCGGCGAAACGCTGGGTAAACAGGCCAAGGTTCATTTTAGCAATGAAGTGTCAGGGGTCGGTGCCGGTGCGACGTACTCGGCCCGGGAATATTTGATGAACGGCTTGTTGTATGCACTGGCGCCCAGACAGCCCATTGCCATGCTTCATGAGACCAGCTGGCTTGTCGGATTATGGGTGATGAACCAAACTGATTCCGAATCTTCGCCGGTGACATCCGATGTCTTTAAAAAAGCCGCGACAAAATTCTGGAAACATGAAAAAGCATGGGATCTGACAACCCATGAAGGAAAGGCCATGGCGGCGAAAAACATCATAGATCGAACGTACACAAAAGACAGCCTTTTGTTGTGTGATTCCGTCTGGCCGATGATGGTGACCTGGAATACGCCGGATTACGTGGGAGATCCATCCCTTGAAAGTCGAATATTCAGTGCGGTGACCGGTGTTGAAATCGATGAGGCCGGGCTGAATCAATACGGCGAGAGAATATTCAACCTGGAGAGAGGGGTTCTGTTGCGGGAAGGCCGGCAGCCCAAAATAGATGACGTTCCGGCTGAATTTAATTTTACGGACCCGGTTGAAACGGTTTTTATGAATCCGGATGTAATAGTCCCCGGGCCGGGGGGAAAAGTAATCAGCCGAAAAGGCGTAACGCTCAAACAGGATGAATTTAAAACCATGCGAAAGGAATTTTACGCGCTTCGAGGCTGGGACCCGGCATCGGGCATGCAAAAAGCCGAAACCCTTGAGCATCTCGGATTGTCCGATCTCGCGAAAGACTTGAAAAAAATGAACCTGATTTGATTGTGAAACATAATTATTAGAAGTGATTTCAAAACATTCAATCGGGTTCAAGGTCAAGGCAAACTGTGATGGCCAACCGCAGGAATATCCGGGAATATTTCGAGGATTGGACGTCACAGTTTAACACAGAGATTGAGACCGAGGGGGGGGTTTTGAAACCACTTCTAAATAAAATATTGACTTTACAGCTTAGCGCTTTATTATTTGATATGTTTTTGATATGAATAAGGCGTATCGGTTCGTTTACATGTTTAGCCGGATGAAATCCCGGTTATTTTGGATAACGGTTCAAACCCAAGGGGTACAAGGAGTCTCGAACCAATAAAGAGTATGCGATTTCTTTTGTACAACATACGGTATGCAGCAGGAATCGGAAAGCAGTTTCACCTTCCGGTTCCTTACAGCGGCTATTTCAAAAATACCAACGACAATTTAAAAAAGATCGTTGATTTCATCAAACCGTTTTATCCGGATATCATCGGCTTGATCGAGGTGGATGCCGGTTCTTTTCGCTCCGGGAAAAGCAACCAGGCAAAAGCCATCGCTCACGAATTGAAACACTTTCATATCTACCAGTCAAAATATTCAAATCATTCAGTGGCACAAAAAGTACCGGTATTGAACAAACAAGGAAATGCCATCCTGACCAACCGGGAAATTGTGTCTCAAAAATTCCATTATTTTCACAACGGCATGAAGCGTCTCGTGATTGAACTCGAACTCGAAGACTTTTCTATTTTTCTGGTACACTTGTCCATCAAATTCCGACACCGGCAGTACCAGTTGCAGGATCTTCATGTACTGCTCAAAAATATAAATAAGCCGGTGATTGTTGCAGGGGATTTCAATGTGTTATGGGGTGATCGTGAGCTTCAGCTATTCCTTGCCGCTACGGATTTGCGAAATGCCAACAGCAACGGCCAACCCTCCCATCCCAGCAGGGCCCCGCGAAGACAACTCGATTATATTTTTCACAGCCCGGAGATTATTGTGACCCGTTTTCAGATTCCGAGGGTCAAATTTTCCGACCATGCGCCGCTGGTCTGTGATTTTGAAATCCCCGATCTCCGGATTAACGGCCATTATTCCGTCAATCCGAAATTGTCGGAATCGAACCTTCACGCCTAACCCCGAATCCGGGCGTATTAAAGCGCAAAGCTTTCAGCTTTGAAAAACATACGTATTCACGTTAAAAAATAATCAATCACAATCAGGAGAAGTTGGAAAATGAGCGACCAGGTCTATCATAAGCTGGCAAGCGTACTCGACACGCTGCCCAATGGTTTTCCGGCCACGAAAAGCGGTGTTGAAATCAGGTTCCTTAAAAAGATTTTCACACCTGAAGAGGCGGATCTTGCCTGCGATTTGAAGTTGACTCCCGAAACACCGGAACAGATCGTCGAACGTACCAGGCGGCCTTTGGAAGGACTCGATAAGATGTTGACCTCGATGTGGGACCGGGGGGAAATTTTCGGGAGAGCGTCGGACGGCATCAGAACGTTTAAATTAATGCCATTTATTACGCCCAAATCGATCCTGATGCATGCGAAGCCTGCGGCATCTGCGGGATGAGCGATGTCAGGTAAACGCCATCGAAAAAGGAGAAAAGACATACCGTATCAACAAAAAAAGATTATACATCTTGTCGGGTCGTAGCTGAAAGCGAAGCCCGATCCGCTCTTACTAAGGATTTAGAAAAAAACTCCCCGAGGGCTCAAGGAGATGATAATGGTGAACAAGAGGGTATATAACACCGAGTGAAAACCATACTGATCATAGAAGATGATAAAAAGGCGGCGTCACTGGTCGCACTGTATTTGGAAAAAGAAGGCTTTAATGCCGTTGCGGTTCATGACGGTCTCGAAGGATTGGTCCTTGCAAAACGTCTTCATCCGGTATTGGTTATCCTCGACTTGATGCTTCCAAAGCTGGACGGATGGGAAGTATGCCGGGAACTCAGGCGAATTTCGGATGTTCCCGTTATTATGCTCACCGCTAGAGGGGAGGAAATCGACCGAATTTCCGGCCTGACACTCGGAGCTGACGATTATGTGACCAAACCGTTCAGTCCGCGAGAACTGGTTGCACGGGTGAAGGCCGTTCTCAGAAGAGGGCGCATTTTTCCCTCAGCAGGCAAAAATATTTTGTCTTTCAAAGATCTGGTGTTGGATCTGGAAAAGCGGAAAGTGAGCTTAAAGAATCGTTCCGTTCAACTTACCCCCCATGAATATGCACTCTTGCAAGCCCTTATGGTGTCTCCCGGAAGGATTTTTACGCGTGATGAACTTTTAAATCATCTGTATCCCGCCGGTGAAGCGCTTGTCATTGATCGTGTCATCGATGTTCACATTGGAAAGCTGCGACAAAAGATCGAAGACTTTCCATCGAGCCCCCGGTACATTTTAACCGCCCGCGGCGTGGGGTATTATTTTGCGGAAGACGGCGACGGATGAAAAATAGAAACCTTCCGGCAACCGGACATTTGATCTGGAAACTTTTAGGCATTAACATCCTGGTCATCGGGTTTGTGATTGTCATTGTTTGGCTGTCCGTCGACTACCTCGCGGCAAATTATTTCATGGTCTTAATGGAAAAATACAATATCCCTACCGGTCCGATCCATGACATGTTTGTGAGCGCCGTTCATCGATACCTGATCTGGGCCAGTGTGTCTGCACTGCTGCTTACCGTGCTTCTCAGCTTTCTTCTCATCAAACGTGTTTTGGAGCCGCTGGCTCAAATGACGGCGATTACGCGCAGAATTTCATCAGGAGATTATTCGGCCAGTATCCCGATTCGCTCCAAGGACGAAGTCGGCCAGCTGGCCATGGCCTTCAACCGGATGGCGGACAGCCTTCGAAAGATCGAACGGCTGCGAAAAACCATGATGATCGACGTTGCCCATGAACTTCGAACGCCCCTCAGCAACATCCAGGGATATCTGGAGGCATTGATTGACGATGTGGTTCCCAGGACCGGTGACACCTTCGAGCTTCTTCACGAAGAAACCTTGCGATTGACGTATCTGGTGGAAGATATTCTGCGCCTGGCCAAAGCAGATGCGGCAAAAGGGACCCTCGATCTCATGCAAATCCGGGTGAGAGATGTGATCGAAGACGTGCTCGATCTTTTTCGACCTCAATTTGAGACCAAGGGCGTTCAGGTGGATTCAGGGGATGTTGATCAGACCGTTCGAGTGTATGCCGATCCCGACAAACTTTCCCAAATTGTCCGCAATCTGATGCAAAATGCCGTCCGATATACGGTTTCCGGCGGGACCGTTAAAATATTTACGCAACCCATGGATCGACACGTTCGAGTGGTTTTCGCCAATACCGGCGTTGAAGTTGACGAACAGGATCTGCCTTTTATTTTCGAACGGTTTTATCGGGGTGAAAAATCTCGTTCCAGAGAACATGGTGGAGCGGGTATCGGCCTGGCCATTGTCAAAGGGTTGGTCGAAGCCCATAATGGCAACGTCGGCGCTCAGATACATGATAATGAAACACATATATGGTTTTCCCTGCCGACGAGCTGTACACAGTGTTCAGTGTTCAATGTTCAGCGTTCAGAGAGTTAAGAGGGTTAGAAGGTTTGAGAGTCTGGGGAAAATCCGAATCTCTCATCTTACCTTCTTAAACCTTGACCTTCTGAACTTTGAACACCGAACCCCTGACACTCCAAAGGGATCATTCCGCCACTCCCCGGTATGTACCGGCGGCTTTCAATGCCTTTATCATATCATCGACGGTAATCTGTTGAGGATCATAGTAGACGGTGTTGATCTCTTTTAAATATTTAAAACCGCGGGTCACTTCTTCTACGCCTTTCAGACCTTCCAGGGCTGATTTGCCGACATCGTATCAGTAAACATAAAAAACAGCCTTGGACGTCGAAACTGCATTGGAATCCGAAAATGCCAGGTCCCGGGAGCTGGCGAAAAAGGATATGATCAGCAGCAAAATCATACTATATATGTGACGGTGGGCGAATTGAATCATCATGGACCTCCTTTCTAAATGCAGTGTTCAGAGTTCAGAGTTCAGCGTTCAGAGAGTTAAGAAGGTTTGAGAGTTGGAGAAAATCCCGGCTTTTCAACTTCTTATCTTCTTGAACCTTTACCTCCTGAACTCTGAACACTATGTATACCCCCCATGGCTCTGCCCGCCATCGCGAATCCCGGGTTCGTCCGGGCGAGGCGGGCGCACACAAATTAACATAAATTTACGTCCTAACCGCTCAGAAGTGGCGGGCAGGTTTGAACATTTTAATTTTGTTTTTGTGTCTTATCAAAGAGTTTTAAGAACTGGCCGTAGCCGTCTTTTTTCAGATCCTTGACCGGAATGAAACGCAATGCTGCGCTGTTGAGACAGTAGCGCAGACCGGTGGGCGGCGGCCCGTCGTTGAACACATGACCCAGGTGACTGTTGCCGTGACGGCTGCGGACTTCGGTGCGAACCATCCAGAGGGTCTGATCTTTCTTTTCGACAATGTTTCCGGGTACCAGCGGTTTGGTAAAGCTCGGCCAGCCTGTACCGGAGTCGAATTTATCCAGGGACGAAAAGAGCGGTTCCCCGCTGACAATATCCACATAGATGCCGGCTTTATGGTTATTCCAGTACGTGTTGTTAAAGGCCGGCTCGGTCCCGTTTTCTTGCGTCACCTTATACTGCAACGGGGTCAAGCGTTGATGCAGATCACTGTCGCTCGGTCGGGTGTACATCGGTTTCCCGCCGGTTTTGTCTCCCATCGACGTCGATGACATGTCGTCTTTTTTCATCCCGGTCGCCATGGTGTTGCCCATGCCGGATTTTTCCATGCCGGATGTCTTGCTGTTATTCATATTGGACGGCATGGCAGATTTTTCCATGTTGGATGTCTTGTGATTATCCATACCGGAGTTCATGGCGCTTTTTTTCATATCGGCTTTGGAATTCCCCCAGACATCGATTTTGGAATTCGCCCAGACTTTTTTCAGGAATTGATCGCGACCCGAATTGTACCGATACCAGTGATAGCGGATCGGATTTTTTTTGTAATAGTCCTGATGGTATTTTTCCGCCGGGTAAAAGGGGCCCAGAGGAATAATCAGTGTCACGATAGGTTTTTTGAAGATTCCGGAGGCTGCCAATTCTGCTTTTGTTTTTTCTGCGAGGCGTTTTTGCTTTTCATTGGCGTAGAAGATGGCGCTTCGATATTGATTGCCTCGATCCACAAATTCTCCGCCCGGATCCGTGGGGTCCACATGCTCCCAAAAATATTCCAACAGTTGTTTATAAGTGACTTTGGACGGATCATATATGACTTTCACGGATTCCATGTGACCGGTACCGCCCGCGGAAACCTCTTCGTAAGTGGGATTTTTTACATGACCGCCGGTGTAGCCGGAAATCGCATCGATCACGCCGGGGACTTTTTCAAAATCCGATTCCGTGCACCAGAAGCAGCCGCCGGCAAAAACAGCGGTTGCGGTTTTCATTGATTTATTGTTCATTTGATCATTCATATTATCCATGCTGTTTCCCTCATGATAGCCGAGCAAAATGACTGTAGACAAGACCACTGTAAAAATGATTCCTATGATGAAGATTGATTTCATGTTGCACCTCCGTTTTATCAGAGTATTATAAGGTAATACCGGTTAACCTAAACGTCCAGGAGATAGGGAGTTTCAAATCCTGCGTATTTCCTTGTTGATATGAAGATAAACACTCATGGTAAAGCTTGGATAACAAACGTGTAAAGATTGTTTAAAGATTCGTTAAATCGTTAAATGCTTTACTTTTATAATATGGATATTATTGTATGAGATGAGTTTGAAGACTTTTGATGCCTGTAAACGTGCGGAGATTAAAAGAAATGGAAGAGCGTACACAACGCCTGGTTGTCTGTTCAACATGCGGGGCAAAAAACAGGATACCCCATGAAAAGGT
>Ga0307417_10001286_pt1 | contig 10463 bp, 7 predicted proteins | sample SalMarWE160210MG_2_FD_202514 | JGI IMG/M metagenome (GOLD analysis project Ga0307417, IMG submission 202514) | Salt marsh sediment microbial communities from the Plum Island Ecosystem LTER, Massachusetts, United States - WE1602-10 | ecosystem: Environmental > Aquatic > Marine > Intertidal zone >...
GCCCGACAAGTCTCAGACGGTGATCGCCCTGCCGGTGGCGTCCATCGAGCAGCACGGACCCCATCTCCCGGTCTACACCGACAGCCTGATCGCTGAAGCTGTGCTGGAGGCCGCCCTTGCCCGGCTGCCAGAGGATGCGCCGGTGTGGCGGCTGCCGCTCATCAGCTACGGTAAGAGCACCGAACACGCCGCCTTCGCCGGTACGGTAAGCCTAACGGCCGACACACTGATCAATACCCTGCGTGAAATCGGGCGCAGCCTGGCACAGGCGGGCTTCGAACGTCTGGCAATCGTCAACGCCCACGGGGGAAACACCGAGATCGTCGATTTCGTTATTCGCGACATACGTGAGGAGACGGGGTTGATGGTCTTCGCCCTCCACCCCTTCCTGCGATTTGGCCAGGTGACCCAGGGCATCACCCAGGATGAGATGGTCTACGGTATCCACGCTGGTGATGTTGAGACGTCGATCCTGCTGGCCATCCGCCCCGAGTGGGTCCGGCGCGATCTGGCACCGCGCAGCTTCCCGGCCGGCCTGCAGGCGATGAAGCATCCGCCTTTCATGGGCGCCTTGACGTTCGCCTGGCTCACCCAGGACATTGCACCCGACGGGGTCTTGGGCGATGCCACCGCAGCCTCGGCGGAAAAGGGGGAGCGCTTCCTGGCGCAGGCAGCCGAGGAGCTCGCCGGCTTGCTGCTCGACATCCAGGACTTCACCTTTTAGGCTCGCTGATCTCACCCACTTTCGGGAGAAAGGCCCTCGGAGCGTGCCCCAAGTCGATGACGGCGTCACCTCTTATGAGCGCGTCCTGACCGCGGAGGGCCTGGCTGGCCAACGGCTGCCAACCTACTGGGCCGAGCCGGCGGGCGAGGGAACCTTTCCGGGTCTGGTCGTGATCCACGAGATCAGCGGGCTGAACGACGATATTCGGAACATCGCCCGGCGCCTGGCTGGGGAAGGCTACGTCGCCATGGCGGTGGATCTGTTCAGTGGACGCAACCGCGCTGTGTGCCTCGCCCGGGTCTTCTATGGCCTGCTGGTGCGCCCGCTGGGCAACGGCACGGTGGCCGAAATCCAGGCCGCGCTCGAGTCCCTCCGCCGGCATCCCAAGGTTGACGCATCCCGCACGGGCGCCATTGGGTTCTGCATGGGCGGCAGCTACGCGCTGCAGTTGGCCTGCATCGACGACGAGATGCGTGCGGCTTCGGTGTTCTACGCGCAGAACCCCAGGCCGCTCTCGGCACTGGCCAAGGCCTGTCCCATCGTCGGAAGCTATCCCGAGAGGGACTTCACCGCCAGAGCCGCTGCCGAGCTCGAAGCCCGCCTCGAGCAGTATGAAGTTCAGCATGACATCCAGACATACCCAGGGGCGCGCCACTCGTTCTTCAACAGCCAGGGCAGCGCCTACGATGAGCCAGCCGCCGCGGATGCCTGGCGGCGAACGATGACTTTCTTCGAACAATACTTGAGAAGCAGCAGGGAGATCCCGGCGGCTAGGGAATGAACACCAAACATCTAGCCACTGGCATCTAGCTTCTAGCAGCTAGCCAACTTCGCCTTTTCAGCGCGTCCACCTCCGTTTCCGTGAACCACCACGCGTCGCCGAGGGGTGCGGGTAATTCCTCGGGCGACACCACCGGCCCCGGATTGATTTGAACCGGAATTCAACCTGGCTGGTGCGCTGGGGCCGGTTGAGGGTGCGGTCCACAAGGCGAGAGGGCCCGGGGGCGCCGCGCGCGCCCGCAGCTGGCTTCCCTTTGAACGGGGGCCCGATAGGGGGTAGGCAAGAAGAGGACCATGGGACCGGTCGCCTACCGCTCTTGACCTGCGGGCGCCGGGCGTGGGCCTCGCCCCGCTTGAATGGGGCCAAGAGGGACGTTGATCAGGATCCCTGCCTATGGCCAGATCTTGACGTATTTGCCTTTCTGCAGCTGCGACACAGAGATCTTGGGATCGGCGCAGTCGCCGTATTGGTCGCAGGTCAGGTTGCCGGTAATGCCCTGGAAGTTCTTCGTGGCATACAGGCAATCGCGCATGGCCTGCCGGCCGATGTGCAGCGCGCCGTCGGGATCTTGGACGCCCACCTGCTCGATGCAGGCGAAGATCATGTTTGTGGCGTCGAAAGCATGCGCATGGAAGACCGAGATCGGGTCGGTCCCGAAATCAGCCCGGTAGGCGGCATTGAATCTCTCGTTCAGGTCGCCGGTGAACGACACGTCGGGGCCAGAGAAGTACATGCCTTCGCCAGCGGGACCAATGGCCTGCGCTGCGGCGGTCGAGATGCAGCCGTCGGCAGCGGCCACGACTGTGTTCTCCAGGCCGGCGACTTCCTTGGACTGCTTGGCCAGGAAGGCGCACTCAGACGTGAAGACCGGGAAGTAGATGAACTGAGGCGGGCCGGCGGCGGCCACGCCGCTCAGCACCGGATGCATGTCCGTGTCGCCGACGTTGATGGCAGTGAAGGCCACGACCTTTCCGCCGAGCGACTCAAAGGCGGTGCGGAACGCGTTCGCCAGACCCTCGGTGTAGGGGTCACCGTCGTGAATGGCTGCTGCCGTTCTCAAACCCAATGTATGGTAGACAAAGTCAGCCATCGCCGAACCCTGGACCTTGTCGTTGTGAGCGGTTCGCAGATAGCCGGGATTCCAGGCCTGATTGGGGTCGGTCAACACCGGAGAGGTATTGGACGGGGATACCATGAAGTAGCCGGCCTCGGAAACCAGTTGGGACATGGGCACACCGGCCCCCGAACAGCTCGTGCCAATCACGCCTAGGATCGTCGGGTCGGAAACGATCTTCTGCCCAGCGACCTGGCCGCCCTCGGCGTTGCAGCCGTCATCCTCGGCCTGCAGCGTGATATCGTGGCCGTCAACCTGTCCTTTGAATTCAATAGCGATCTGGACACCGCGCTGGGAGTCCGTGCCCAGGTCGGCGTTGGGGCCGGAAATCACCAGAGCCGAGGCCAGCTTGATCGGATCATTGGGGCCGTAGGTCACACAGCCCATCGGATCTCTACACTCAAATGGGCCACCAATCTGCCGTCCCTGCAAGCGGTCAACCCATTCCCGCGTCCTTTCCAGATAGCCGAAGGGTCCCAGGTCACCATAGTCCGAGTAGGCATCCGGTCCGCCAGGTTTGCCCTCCGAGAGCGCCGGCTCGATCTGCGTACCCTCCTGCCAGCCATTGAACGACGTGATGGCGATCAGATTGGGGGACACTTCCTGAGCCAGCGCGCTCTCCCATTGGCTGTCATAGGTGCCGCCATTGTTCCGAGGCAGGAACGTGTCCACGGGGGATCCGACTTGCTTGGCTGAGAAGCCGGGGATCACACTCGGCACGTACCAGGCTCCGGGTGGCAGCTGGCGGGCCCAGCCGAAAGCCTGGCCACCTTCGGGAATTGGCGGGATGTCGTTGTACAGGCCATCGAAGTGCCCCTCGGTCACCCAGACGACATCGGAGTTGCCGGCGAGGATCACGCCCAGATTGGACTGATGGATGGCGTCCAGCGCCTCGTTCCAGTAGCCGACGTCTGCCTGCCCTGCGGCACCTGGCTGGACGTGAGGATCGGCGAGGAAGAAGAGCGGTCGGGGCTCGGGGTTGGCGACCCAGAGCGTGGCATCCGGCGTTTTGTAAATTGAAGGATGCCCGCCATAAGTATCGACGAGGTAGCGCAGGTGATCTACCAGGGTCCCAGCATTGCGCTCACCGTAGGCCTCAATTTGAAAAGCAACCCGCAGGCCGTAGTGATCGGCGGCTTCGAGTATCTGGGGCACCGCCTCGTCGGTCGGATCGCCTGGTCCCCCCCAGGCGGCGACGACAATGCCGACGCCGGCCTCACGCAGCCAGGCAAAATGTTGGGCGACGATCGCTGGATCCATCGAACTGTACGGCCCAAGCAGAGGATAGTAATCGCTGGCAAGGTCATCGGGCGGTTGTCTCCCAGCCCCCTGCCACATTCTCCAATCCCCATCCAGGTCGGGATTTCCGAACCATGGATAGTAGAAGGCGGCCACATTCTCAGCCGGGGGAGCCCCGGAGACCTCCGGCCAGGCCGCCGGCTGCGGCTCGCTGGGCGAGGTGGCGACGACCGCCGGGGACACCGGGCTTGCGGCCGGTTTGGGTGAGTTGGCGTTTCGCATTGCGAAAGCGAAATACAGGCCCAGGCCCAAGATCGCGACGGCGGCCGCGCCGCCGCCGATCCAAGCATAGGTCGGGATCGATCGCAGCCAACCCCGCTCCGGGCCGCCCATGCCCGCAATCGGCTCGGCCGATGCCGGGGCAGCCTCATGTTCAGCAGCTGCGGCCGTGTCCCCGGCCGGCGAAGCGAGGGGCTGAAGAGTGGCGCCGAGACCTGTTTCGCCGCCGGTTGATCCACCAACCGGCGGGATTCCCTCCGGTGCGGCGGCAAGCACGGACTCGAAGGGTTCGGCCACGCTCGTTTCTTCGACCTCGCTTGCCTCCCCAACGCCCAGGGAATCGACGGCCCTGGCCATTTGCGCTGCCGACCCGTATCGGTCAACCGGGGACTTGGCCATGGCCTTGTCGATCACGGCCTGCATTCCCTCGGGCACGTGCCGGCCGAAGTCCTTGAGCCGGGGTATCGGTTCGCGAATGTGCTTCAAGGCCAGGCTGATCGGGGTGTCCGCCGAGTAAGGTTGCTTACCCGTCAGCATCTCGAACAAGATGACCCCCAGCGAGTAGATGTCCGTCCGGTGGTCGATGGTGGTGTCCCCCTGGGCCTGCTCCGGGCTCATGTAGGCAGGGGTCCCGATAATGGATTCCCCGGTCAGGGTCGCCCCGCCCTGGGCCATCTTCACGATCCCGAAGTCAGTGAGATAGGGGTCGCCGCGTCCGTCAAATAGGATATTTCCCGGCTTGAGATCGCGATGGATGATTCCCCGCTCATGGGCATAATCCAAGGCGGACGCCATCCGCCGGATCAGATGAACGGCCTGATCGGGAGTTAGACTGCCCTGGCTGAGCCGATCCCGCAGTGAGCCCCCCGGCATATGCCGCATGACGAGGTACGGCTGTCCTTCCTGATCTCCGAAGTCGTACACGGTAACGATCGCCGGGTGTTCCAACGCCGCAATGACCTTGGCCTCGCGTTCAAAGCGTGCCCGGAACATGGCCTCATCCATGACCTCGCTGGGGAGGACCTTGACGGCCACTTCACGCTCGAACCTTGGGTCCATGGCGCGGTAGACGCGGGCCATGCCTCCCCGCCCGACTTCCCCGAGGATCTGATATCGGCCAAACTTCGAAGGCACCATGCGCTGTCCCTTCTTCCAGTGAGCGGGCGACCGGGGTGCTGCCATGCGAGGCGCAACGGTGATAAGTGGCGTGCCGAGAGGACCGTCAATAGTCCGACAAAGGGTTGAGCTGCCCCGTCGTCGGCCCAGCTGCTTCTTTCCCCCTGAGCAGAGGCGAAGATGGTGGCCCGGCGGCGCCATGTGGACCTGCGGCCTGGGACCATTCTACAACGAATACACCACCGTCAATCAGTCCCCGGAGCTGGACTCGCCGCCAACGGCCTGCCCCCGAGGACGAGCCCCGCCGTGCCATTTGTGCATTTCTTCACAGACCCCTGCCCCGCCCAGGCGGGCGCGCAGCCCGCCTGCCCGAAGACACGAGGTCCCTCTTGACAGCCTGTCGAGGAGGTGTATTCTATAACCGACCGACCAGTCAGTTTAGAAAGCGAATGCGGTAGCTATGTCCCCCAGAGAAGACGTGAGCGAAGAGCGCAAAGAGCAGATCTTGGACGCCGCAACGGAGGTGTTCGCCCAAAAAGGATTTGACCAGGCGCGGATGGACGACATCGTCGAAGAGACCGGGCTGAGCAAAGGCGCCCTCTACTGGTATTTCAAGAGCAAGGATGACATCATCTTCGGTATCTTGGACCGAATCTTTCAGCATGAATTCAAAGCCCTGGAGCATTTGAAGGATTCGGACCAGAGTGCCGTCGAGGACGTGCATACCTTCACCGATGTGGCCGTGATCGATACCCAACGCATGCTCAAACTGATGCCGGTCGCCTACGAATTCCTGTCCCTTGCCTTCCGCAATCGCCTGGTCCAGAAGGCGATCAAAGAATACTTCAATCGCTACATCGACATTATTGACCCCATCATCCAGCGTGGAATCGACCGGGGTGAATTCAAGCAGGTCGATGCTCGACAAGTGAGCCTGGCCGCATGTGCCATTTTCGAGGGGACGTTGTTGCTTTGGGTCTACGACCGCAGTCTGGTTGATCCAGAAGTGCACATTCGCAGCAGCATCCACCTCTTGCTGGAAGGCGTCAAAGCCTGAAACCATCGAGCCGTTTTTTTTGCCGGGCCAACCGACTGACCAGTCAGTTTAGCCCAGGCGCCAAGAAAGGGTGTATGACATGGTCCCCATTCTCATTCTTATCGTCGCCATGGTCGTGGTCGGTCTGATCATCGGGGCGCTGGCCGGTCCAATATGGAAGGACAAGCGGCCGATAGGCGTGCGAGGCGATTACATCGCCGCCGTGCTCTCCGCCATCGCCATCGGACTGCTCGACTGGTTCGTCATCCCGGCCATGGGGTTCTCCAACACGATGCGCACCTTGGGCGTGGCCATCGAGCCCGCCGCCGGGGCATTGCTCGTGCTGTGGCTGTTCCGCGTCGCCCGTCGCTAGGCTAAGGCCGTTGTCAGCTGAGACAGTCTCCGCCGGGGCCGTCCCCCCGATGATCGCCACCCAAGGCCTGAGCCGCTCGTTCAAGAAGACCGAAGCGGTGGTCGATCTCGATCTCTCGATCCAACCGGGCGAACTTTTCGGCCTGGTGGGGCCGGACGGTGCCGGGAAGACCACCACCCTGCGGCTTCTGGCAGGGCTGCTGGACCTCACGGACGGTGAAGCCACGGTCGACGGATTCGACCTCCGGACCCAATCCGAGGCCGTCAAGCCCCACGTGGGTTACATGGCGCAGCAGTTCAGCCTTTACGGCGAGCTGTCAGTGGTGGAGAACCTGAACTTCTTCGCCGAGGTCTTCGACGTCAGCCCTTCCGATATCAACGATCGGTCCGAACGCCTGCTGGCCTTTGCCGGGTTGGAAGCTTTCCGTGATCGGCGGGCCGCCCACCTGTCAGGGGGAATGCAGAAGAAGCTGGCTTTGGCCTGCACCCTGATCCATGAGCCGACCCTGCTCCTTCTCGACGAGCCAACGACCGGGGTGGACCCTGTCTCGCGGCGTGAGTTCTGGGACATCCTGACCGACCTCTATACCCAGGGCACCACGATCGTCGTCAGTACGCCCTACATGGATGAGGCCGACCGTTGCTCGCGGGTTGGGCTGATGTACCAGGGGCGGCTGGTGAAGGTCGATACGCCCAAGGCCATCCGGGCTCCGCTGGAGGGTCGAGTGATCGAGCTTCAACCCGATGACTGGCAGGCGGCCCGCGCCATCGCCGGCGGACTGCCTGGCGTAGAAGAGGTCCAGACTTACGGCGAGACCCTTCATCTGCTGGTTGACTCAGGGAAACGTCGTCTGCCTGAGATCGAAGCCCAATTACGCCAGCGCAACATCGGATTCCAACGGGTACGAGTGGCGCCGGCGCGTATGGAAGAAGCCTTCATCTCCATCATTTCGAGACTCGAGAGCTGAGATGTCCATGCGCCACATCTGGGCCCTGACCCACAAAGAGTTCCTCCACATTATGCGCGATCGCTCAACGTTGATCCTGGTGCTGTTCACCCCCACCCTGCTCCTGCTGCTGATGGCCTATGCGCTCACCGTTGACATCACGCACGTCCCTGTGGCGGTGCTCGATTACGACCGCTCTGCGGCTTCCAGCCGTTTTATCCAGCAGATCACATCCGGAGACGACCTGGATATCGCGGCGTTTGTCACCTCCCGACAGGAAATTGAAACATTGTTAATGGAGGGCAGCGCCAAAGCGGCCGTGATCATCAACCACGGGTTCTCGAGCGATCTGCAGGCCCTGAAGGGGCTGCCGCTTCAAGTCATTATTGATGGCACCGAACCTCAGAGCGGAGAGTTCGCCGTGGAGCACATCGCCTCCCGCGCCGAGGCCTTCGTGCAGGCGGCCGTCACCCGCCAGCTTCAGGGCCGCGGAATTGCCCTGACAAGTCTGCAGCCGCTCGACCTGCGGATCCAGGCCTGGTTTAACCCCAGCATGAAGTCGCGCAACGCGATCATCCCCGGCCTGATCTCGATGGTTCTCGGCTTTCCGGCGCTTTCCGTCGCCCTGGCCCTGGCACAGGAACGCGAACACGGCACGCTGGAGCAGCTGATGGCCACCCCCATCGGCCGCGCCGAGCTGATGCTGGGCAAAATGGTCCCCTATATCCTGGTGGGCATGCTGAATGTGGTGCTGATCCCGGCCTTTGCCCTGGCCTGGTTTCATATCCCCTTCAACGGAAGCTTTCCTCTGTACCTTGGCCTATCGGCCATCTTCATGTTCTCGGTGCTGTCCATGGGTATCGTGGTCGGCGTCTTCATGCACACCCAGCCGGCCGCCCTGGCCCTGTCCTTCTTGGTGATCTTCTACCCCGGTTTCTTCCTGACGGGAATCTTCTTTCCCTTGGCCTCCATGCCCGAGGAGGTGCGCCTTGAGGCGCTCTCCTTGCCGGGCACGCACTATGCCATTATCACCCGCGGCCTGTTCCTGCCCGGCGTGGGGCTGGACGTGCTGTGGCCCTATGCCGTGATGATGCTCTTCCTCGGATTGGCATTCACCGGCGTGGCCGCCCTTTTCTTCCGAAAGAAGCTGGCCTGACATGCAGCGACTGCGACGAATCTGGGCCCTTACGGTCAACGAGTTCATTCACCTGCGAAACGATTGGTGGATGCCGGCCTTCATGCTGCTCGGGGGCGCCTCGGAGCTGCTGCTGGTAGGCTGGGCCACCTCCCGGCCGATCACTAATCTGCCCTTGATGGTGTTCGACCAGGACCGGTCGGCCGTCAGCCGGTCGGTGGTGACGGCCCTGGAGAACACCGGCACATTTGCCCTCCAGGACGAAGTTGGCAGCATGGCGGCGATCGAGTCCGCCATGGGGCGCGGGGATATCAATGCCGCGTTGGTGATCCCACCCGATTTCGACGAGCAGGTGCGCGCCCCGGATGGCCACCCGACACTGCTGGCGATCATCAATGGAGCCGAGAATACGCCGGCCCTGGCCTCGCTGCGGGCCATGCAAGGCATGGCCGCCGCCATGGGCCAGGGGATCGCCGTCAAGCGCCTGGGCCTCCCACCCGAACAACTGGCGGGATTTGAACCCAGCCTTCGAGTCTGGTTCAACGAGGCCCTTAGCGAAGCCCTGTACACCACCCCGGCCGAGCTTGGCCTGATGCTCGAATTCACCGTACTGCTCTTCGCGGGCTTGACGTTCGCCCGCGAGCGCGAGCTGGGCACCTTGGAGCAGCTGCTGGTGATGCCTTTCTCATCGCTCGATCTCATCATCGGCAAGTCTCTGCCGGTGATTATCATCGGCCTTTCGGATTTCGCCTTGATGCTGGGGATGGTCCACTTTGCCTTCGGTGTGCCTTTCCGGGGTTCGATGGCGCTGCTGTCGGGGTTGGCTTTCGCCTATGTCCTGGTGGAACTGAGCAAAGGACTGGTGATCTCGGTCGTCTCCCGGACCCAGCACCAGGCCTTCCTCCTGGTTTTCCTGATCGGTATGGTGGATTTCATGTTCACCGGCTACGCCGCACCGGTCGAGAGCATGCCCGTCGGCCTGCAGTGGTTCGCCAATCTGATCCCGGCGCACCACTGGCTGACCATCCTGCGCGGACTGCTGCTCAAGGGGGCCGGCCTGGACGTCCTGTGGCCACACGTTTTGGCGCTGATCGCCCTTGGATTGGTCATCGGCACCTTCTCGCTCCTATTCGTGCGCCGGGCCCTGGACTAGCGCCATGTTAGACACCGCTCCGGCAGTCGTTGCCACCAACCTCACCAAGCGCTTCGGCGACTTCACCGCCGTAGACAACATTTCATTCGAGATACGCAAGGGTGAGATTTTCGGACTCTTGGGGCCCAATGGGTCCGGCAAGACAACCACCATTCGGATGACGCTTGGACTGATGCAGCCAAGCGAGGGGAGCATCGAGGTGCTTGGCATTTCCGTCGCCGACCACCCGGAAGCGATCCGCCCCCGGATCGGCTACATGTCCCAGCGTTTCAGCCTGTATAACGACCTGACAGTGATTCAGAATCTGCGCTTTTACGGCCGCGCTTACGGCCTGAACAACGACGCGCTGGGGGCCGCCATCGATCGTGCCCTGGCCATGGCCGGGCTCGAGGGACGCCAGAACAGCCGCACGTCCGAGCTGTCGGGTGGCTGGCGCCAGCGCCTGGCACTGAGCACGGCCATCCTGCACCGGCCGGAGCTGGTGTTCCTCGACGAGCCGACAGCCGGCGTTGATCCGGTCTCGCGGCGGGCTTTCTGGGACCTGCTCTATCAGTTGATCGCCGAGGG
>Ga0307417_10001287_pt1 | contig 10462 bp, 10 predicted proteins | sample SalMarWE160210MG_2_FD_202514 | JGI IMG/M metagenome (GOLD analysis project Ga0307417, IMG submission 202514) | Salt marsh sediment microbial communities from the Plum Island Ecosystem LTER, Massachusetts, United States - WE1602-10 | ecosystem: Environmental > Aquatic > Marine > Intertidal zone...
CCTTACGCCGGCCGCTTTAAGGTCATCGACCATGGTTTTCGGTAAACTATGCGAGCCGAATCCATCGATCAGCACGTGGGTTTTTACGCCGCGCAACGCCGCCCGCCTGAGCGCTTCGGCAATGCGTCGTCCGGTATTGTCATTTTCGAAAATATAGCTTTCCAGATAAATTTCATGCACCGCCCGGTCCAACGCCGCTTCGATCGCCGGGAAATAAGCTTCGCCGTTTTGCAACAGGGTAATCTGACTGTTTGGAATAATTCGGGTCATAGCAGGGTCGCCCTTAAAATTAATGGCTTATTCTTCGTTCAATGTTATTTTCTCCTGAGGTTCATCCCTGATAACGCCTGTTTCCTGTCACAAAGTGAGGAATACCTGCTGTTTCAAGTTGAATGGTCCTTTATGATTCCAAGTCCTTTTTCTTTCGGTCAAATTCCTCTTTGTCGATTTCACCCTTTGCATAACGCTTCTTCAACATATCTAAAGGTGTTTCAATGATCGAACCATCGGAGCCTTTTGATTTTGAAACCTGAAACAAAAAATAAATAACAACACCGACTAAAACCAGAACTATTAACCACATAAATCCTCCTCCATAACCGGACCCCATCATATGGCCCCAGTTGCCCATAGGGCTATTAGGACCTTGTGAACAAGCAAAAAATGTTAGTGGTGGAAGTATTATTAATTTAGAGAATATTCTTTTTAGCACCATCACTTTTATCTCCTTAACTTATTGAATCAAAAACTTTCTCTAACTTCTTTTCGATTGAAGAGGCAATTTGCTCTAATTCAACATTACCAATCATTTTCATAGCTACTTTTGGTTTGATAATTGAAACGACGGTTTTATTCTGCCTTTCGTAAATCACAACATTGCAGGGAAGCATCAACCCAATATTTTCCTCAACAAGAATAGCTTTGTGGGCGCTTGGCGGGTTACATGCACCCAATATTATGTATTTTTTAAAATCAATATCGAGTTTTTCTTTGAATTTTTCCGTTACGTTAATTTGTGTTAGAATACCAAAACCTTCCTTTTTCAATTCGTTTGATACTTTATCCAATGTTTCTTCAAACGATGCATCAATTTCTTTTGTAAATCCGTAATTAATCATTTTTGAACCTCCATAACATCAGCATTTATAAATTTGATATTTTAACCTTGGGCAACATATCTTCAACATCCATGCGATGACAAAGCTCAGTGCCAGGCGTTTGCGCGGTTGCCGTTCCCGCAGCGCAGGATAGTCGAACGCATTCCGCAAGGTCTTTGCCCTGGGAATGCGCCAGTACAAATCCCCCAACTACCGAATCCCCGGCACCTACTGTGCTGTCTACTTCCACAGGAGGAGCAATTGCGTTTAATTTTTTTTGCTCGAAGATAGAAGCAGTCCCTTAATTCCTTCCATAATTTTCGGGCCATGTGTTCATTTGGGTCCTCGCTATTGCATATAGAGAGCTAAAATACTATGCCTTTCCCTGCCGGGCTACTGTCTCGGTGGCCCGTTTGATCTCATCAGGATCGCCCAGATAATAATTCTTAATAGGTTTCAAACTCTCATCCAGTTCGTAGATCAAGGGGACACCCGTTGGAATATTTATACCCACAATATCGACATCAGATACATCATCGACGTATTTGACGAGAGCCCGAATGCTGTTTCCATGAGCTGATATGATGACCCGTTTATCTGCACGAATCAGGGGTACGATGACCTCGTGCCAGTAAGGGAGAAACCGCTCCACAGTATCTTTTAGACATTCCGTTAATGGAAGATCTTTATTGTCCAGGTCCTTATATTTAGGGTCATTACCGGGGGATCTTTCATCTGTCTTTTTCAGCGCCGGCGGCCGGATATCATAACTTCTCCTCCATTTCAGTACCTGCTCCTCACCATATTTTGCGGCTATTTCGGCCTTGTTCAGACCTTGCAGGGCGCCATAGTGCCGTTCATTCAATCTCCATGAGATGTTTACCGGTAACCACATGAGACTCATCTCATCCTGGACGATCCACAGGGTCCGGATCGCCCGTTTGAGCACTGAGGTAAAGGCCACATCAAAGGAGTACCCTTCTTTTTTCAAGATTTTCCCGGCCTGCTTTGCTTCCTGGATCCCTTTTTCTGACAGGTCTACATCCGTCCAGCCCGTGAAACGGTTTTCTTTATTCCAAAGGCTCTCACCGTGTCTAAGGAGTATCAAATTTGTCATTACTGTGCCTCCATTATGCGACATAACCCGTCCCACATAACATTTCTTGTCTCTCAGTCATTCCTGTTTTATTTTTTAGAAAAACACTTTTATTCCTTGATTTAAAATGTTTATGGGAAGCAGAGGGCCGTGCGATATTAATCCGCAGAGGTTTTGCCCAACATCTTTCTAAGCTCGTCTCCCTGCACACTTTCCTTTTCAGAAAGGAGATGGGCCAAATCATCAAGGACGGTTCGCCGCTCCGAGAGGATTTTACGCACGCGTTGATGGGCTTCCTCGACAAAACGTGTGACCTCCTCGTCTATTTGGGCGGCTTTGGCTTCACTGTAATTTTTACCGGGAGAAAAACTTTCCGGGAGAAACATTGGCTGGCGCGCGCGCTCATAGCTCACCAGTCCCAAGCGATCGCTCATGCCATATTCCGTGACCATGGACCGGGCAATGTCAGTAGCACGCTGCAAGTCGTTTTGGGCCCCGGTTGAAATTTCTTTAAATACCAGCTCCTCGGCAACGCGACCGCCTAAAAGAACGGCCAGCCGGTCCAGCAACTCCGAGCGGGTCATTAAATAACGGTCCTCGGTGGGTTGCTGTTGGGTATATCCGAGAGCCGCTATTCCCCGGGGAATAATGGAGATTTTGTGCACTGGATCGGCATGCTCAACAGATTCAGCCACGATCGCATGTCCGGACTCATGGAAAGCGACAATTTCTTTCTCCTGCGGATTCATCACCCGGTTTTTTTTCTGAAGACCCGCAACCACCCGGTCGATGGCCTCGTCGAAATCCGCCAGCTCTACCATTTCTTTATTATTTCGGGCAGCCAGCAACGCGGCTTCATTGATGATGTTGGCCAAGTCGGCTCCCACAAAGCCCGGGGTGCGGCCGGCGATTTTGCGGAGATCGACTTCGGGACCTAACACCACATTTTTGGAGTGAATTTTCAAGATGGCTTCCCGTCCATTGATATCCGGGCGGTCTACCAAAACCTGCCGATCAAACCGTCCCGGCCGCAGCAAAGCAGGATCCAGAATTTCCGGCCGGTTGGTGGCGGCCATGATGATGACCCCTTTGTTCGTTTCGAATCCATCCATCTCCACCAGGAGCTGGTTGAGCGTTTGCTCGCGTTCGTCATGCCCACCCATGACATTCATCCCCCGAGCTTTGCCTAAGGCATCCAGTTCATCGATGAAGATGATGCAGGGGGCTTGAGCCGCAGCCTGAGAGAAAAGATCCCGAACGCGGGCCGCTCCCACGCCGACAAACATCTCCACAAACTCCGATCCGCTGATACTGAAGAAAGGCACTTTGGCCTCCCCGGCCACGGCCCTGGCCAGAAGGGTTTTGCCGGTCCCCGGCGGGCCCACCAGAAGCACCCCTTTGGGTATCCTTCCCCCCAATTTCTGAAATTTCTCCGGGGTGCTTAGAAATTCAACCACTTCCCGGAGCTCTTCTTTGGCCTCATCGATTCCCGCAACATCAGCAAAAGAGACCTTGGTATCGCTCTCTGCAAAAATCTTGGCTTTGCTCTTGCTAAAAGACATGACCCCCATCCCCGGACCCATCTTTTTCATGGCAAATCGCCAGATCAGGAAAAAAAAGCCAAGTGGAAGAATCCAAGAAAGAAGGCTGCTCAGAAATTTATTTTCGTACCATCCGGAATAACTGACTTTGCGTTCATCCATCTCTTTCACCAGGCCGGGATCATTCACCCGGATCGTGGTGAATCCCTGTTCCGGATTTCCTTTTAGTGTTCCATTGATACTTTCCGGACCGATGGTCAATTTGACCACCTTGCCTTCGGTTATGTATTGTTTAAATTGGCTGTAGGGAATCGTCTCCACTTTTGAAGAAAAATAGTATTGTTGCAGATAGGAAAATAAAAGTATGGCCGCCAGGGCATACCAGATGCTGAATCGAGTCTTCGGTGGCAACCCGGCCTTATTTTTCAGATGATCACTGGAGCCGAAGAGGGAACGAAGCTTGTCTGTTAATTTTTCCAGTGGTTCTTTGTTTCCATTAGATGGCATTTTTATTTTCCTATATTTTTTTTACGATGACGTGCCATGAATTATTAAACTTTACGGCATGTCAATAAGACTTCCGGACAACTCACTGCCTGCAAAACCGCCTCACTTTTTAAAAGTAATCTAGCAGCTGACTTTTATCCAAAGGCGTTTGACGGAAATCAGAAAAGATAGTTTTTCAAGTCCGTCATGGACTTCACAATGTCCTGGATTGCCTCGTGCATGCCATCGGCGCTGGAGCTTATTTCCGATGTTCCTTTCTTCTCGATTTTGCCCTGAACCTCGGATTTGATCTTTTTCAAGTTTTGAGCGTGTTTTTCAACCTGGATGCGATGCTCTTCTTTCATATCTTTGACGGCATCGGAATTAATCTGTCGGATGAGTTCATCGGCCTCGGCCAGTAATTGGTCAATACTCTTGGATTCTAAGTTCTTTGGCATGATGTTTCCTTTCCAATGGGTTTTTGCCCGTCATTGCATGAAGTACTCGAGTCGAAGACAATAATTATGATCATGAGAGCATGCCTTCGGCTAAAGCAAAGCCATGACGCCGGATGCGTCAGACCAATATTAAAATATTCCCCTGTGGCCCTGAATTGAAACTTGCTGCTATCAGTATGTTTGGACGGAGGTCACCAAGGATGTCCGACGTCGCTTTCTAAATTATCTCTCCTTGCAGGTTGAAATGCCCAGCGCCGCATAAGGAGGGCACCATCCGATCAAACCTGTTATCATCGGAATTACCCCCAGATATGCCCAAGGTGTTTTGGGCCCCCAGAAAGCAAGGGAGACTATGACAATGCCGGCTGTTATCCTGATGATTCTTTCAATACCACCGATATTCTTCTTCATGACCGTTTCTCCCCTTTTGGTTAGTTGTTATCGCGCCAAGGCCACCACTTCCGCCAGTTCATCCACCCGGATCCCATCATTCCCGGGCCGTGTTCTTCATAGTCATCTGTGTACATCATACCGTGACCATAAGCGCCATGACCCATCATGCCGGATTCGCCGTATCCAGCGGCAGGGCCCATCCCGTATCCCTGATACTGCTGTTGAGCTGCCGCGGGAAGTGCCGCCAAACCCGCCACATTACCAGCAAAAAAACAACCATTAGCAATTTCTTCATTATTGGTTCCTCTATTTTTTTCCATAATTTATTTTCTCATACATGATTCGTTTCCTCTGTTTTTTTGATTATTTAAGTGCATCTAAAAATTAGTTACCCCAAAATAGACTTAAGATCCTCGTCAGCTGATGAAATCGGTTTGATATCAAAATTTTTAACCAAAGTATCCAGCACATTAGGTGTCAAAAAGGCAGGCAGGGAAGGCCCTAAGCGGATGCCTTTGATGCCGAGGTGAAGTAGCGCCAGCAACACGCAAACTGCTTTTTGCTCATACCAGGAAATGATAAGCGATAACGGCAATTCATTAACCTCCACATCGAAGGCTTTTGCCAGTGCCGAAGCGATCTGAACGGCTGAGTAGGCATCATTACACTGACCGGCATCCAAAAGACGTGGTATGCCGCCGATATCGCCCAGATCTTGATCGAAGAAACGGTATTTTCCGCAGGCCAATGTCAAAATGATGCAATCCTTGGGAACTTTTTCTACAAACTCCGTATAGTAATTTCGTCCCGGTTTGGCACCGTCACAACCGGCCACCAGAAAGAAATGTCGTATATCTCCGGATTTCACGGCTTCGATGACCTTGTCTGCGACACCGAGAACGGCATTTCGAGCAAAACCGACCGTAACCTCCTGTTTGACGTGGTCTTCTTCAAAGCCCGGAAGTTCAAGGGCTCTATCGATGACCGGTTGAAAATTCAGATCCGAAATATGGGGAATACCTGGCCAGCCAACCATGCCACTGGTAAATAGATTGTCTTTATAATCATTTTTAGGCCGCTGGATACAATTGGTGGTCATCAGAATGGCGCCTGGAAAATCAGCGAATTCTTTAATCTGCTTTTGCCAGGCCGTACCGAATTGGCCATAGAAATGTGGATATTTCTTTAACTTGGGATAACCATGAGTTGTGAGCATCTCACCGTGGGTGTAGATGTTAATGCCTTTTTCTTCAGTTTGTTTTAGCAATTCTTCGAGATCTTTCAAGTCATGACCCGAGACAAGAATGGCTTTTCCCTTCTTATAACCCAGCGGGACCTTTGTCGGCACAGGGTGGCCATATGTGTTCGTATTGCCGGCATCGAGCAGTTCCATGGCTTTATAGGCTGCTTCACCACATCTGAGCGCCATCTTGACCCAGTCGTCAACCCCCAGATCATCTCTTTGAATGGCCGCCAGTCCCTCATGCACATATGCATAAACGCTGTCATCTTCCTGACCTAAAATTAGTGCGTGGTCTGCATAAGCACTCACGCCTTTAATGCCGAAAAGAACGGTGTGCTTCAAAGAGAGAATGTCTGGATTATCGCCGGGATAGGATTTTAAACCAACCTCTTCACCTTGCTTAATCAACCCTTCCAAAGTCGATTGAGGATTAAACACGACAGGACCGCCTTGCAGATCAATATTTCCACCTACTGCCTTAACCTTCTCTTTTAGCTTATCCCGTTTTTCTGCGGCCTCATGAATCAACTTTAAGAAGCGATCAGGATCGAAATCCACATTCGTCAACGTCGAGAAGGCCGCTTTAACAGTAAAAACATTAACATCTTGATCAATGACGCCAACCTTTCGTCCTTCTACAGCACACTGGGATAGTCCCATTAAAGTGTAGAGGAGGAGATCCTGTAAGGCTGCCACCTCTGGTTTTTTACCGCAGACTCCCAGCACAGTGCATCCTGTACCTTTTGCCGTCTGTTCGCATTGATAACAAAACATAATATCTTCCTTTCTTTTTGACGGGGAATATTTTGTAATTTCTATGTCTCGGATTTTCTGCCAGCGGTGAAGATTACAGAAGTGTCAATAAGAGCTTGAAATGAGCGATGACGGGATGTCGAAATCATACTCTTCGGTGTAGTCTATTCCACATCCCTCATTCAATTTTCCAGAAGATGAATTCATTTCCTGTATTGCGTTCAATTTTTGACAATTTTTGACGCACTTATCCTTCGGCAGATTTTTCCTCGGACAATCTTTACATGGAGAACAGATCATTTCCCTTTTCTTGTTCCTTCTTTTGGTTCAGAACTTCAAAGACCTTTAATAGGTTCCTTTAAATAAGGTTAATCCATACGGACAGAGAGCGAATTTCCAGTATCCCGTGATAAAACCGGATCAGATTCTTTTACCCCTAGCGGCATGGACGGCTTCAATTCCTTCCGAATGTGAAATCGTGTGGATTTGAATGTTCTGCTGTTCGGTCAAAAGAATCTTTGTTCCAAACAAAACGCCGAACCTGTCAGATCTCATATGATGTTCCAGATCCTCGCGGGTTTCCCACTCTTTAATCAGGCTGAAAACATTCTCGTCATCGATATCCTGAAAGACCTGATAGCTCAGACAGCCCTTTTCCTGAAGCGTTGGCTCAATTATTGAGAGAAGCGTTTGCATAACCTCCTTCCGCTTTTCCGGACGTGCAGTCATTGTTATTCTGACAATGATCATGACAACGAATATTCTCCTCTGCTAAAGAATTGATACCAAAACATTCACACTTTCTAATACATCATCAAGTTTCGTGCCAAGCAGGACGAATCTGAGGAATATTCATATATCCAATTGATATTTAATTGAATAATAAGATCAAAGCGGTCGGAAATATAGGGATGAATCGATACAAAAGAATGGTCATATATGACGTATGGTCATATATGACACATTTTTGATATTTCTGACGGGGTTCTAATGGTTCTTTGTGAGGGAATACGAATTGGCAATGGACTGCCTGAGGCAAATCGGAAAAAATAGGCCGGCTAAGGCCTGCGGTTGCAGAAAGCGCTCGGGCCTTGTCCTGAACCAAAATCTACCATTTCTGGATGGGCACTAACAAATTGAACGATCTTTTCTCCATCTTAAAACAACTCTCAATCCTTCCTGTGCGACTCTTTTACCTTGGAGTTCATAGAAGATGCCAAAATTTAAAGCATTTATTACATCAATGTTCCTCTCCTTGTCATTCGCAAAAGGTTCAAAATTAAGAATTTCCTGAAAAATGGTTTTAAATTCCATTAGCCGATTTTTGGTGAGTAACTGCAGAAGCGTTTTGTCTTGTGTTTCCTCGAAATTCAATTCTCCGAGGCGTCTTTCGATATAAATCAGTGTCCTGGGAGTAGCCTTAACCCCAAAAATCTTTTTCAGGCACTTCTCAATCTCTGATGATGATAATTTATGGCAAGCTTCATCCTTTTCCATGTCAGTTGAAAAAAACTCACCGTCCAAGGGAATCTGAGCTATTCCTTTAACTTTGGCAATTTTTTTCAGACTGTGCGCTTCAGCCAGACGACATAAATACTCAGCCTGAAGAGCGGCTACTTGGAGGTAGGCACTCAAATTATAAAACCCCATATGTATATACTCAGGGAGATTTACGCCGATTCTACTGCGCATGTATCTATACTTGTGATCGATCTCGCTCCAGGCTTCCTCAAGAATCGTCCTCAATTGCAGCTCGAATAGAAGACCTTTCAATCCCGGTGGGGCATCTGATTCTTCGCCCAATTCTATCTGGTAATGAATAGATGAGTATCCGCTATATCTCAGATCTATGTCATCTGGTATCGAGTCACCAGGGTTAACCGGCAGAATGAAGGATCTTTTTTGATCGGGGCCACTTACAAAACTCAAAATGTTCTCTTCAGACAAAAGGTTAAGATATGCCTCGACTTTTTCGACATCTGAAAGGCGCAGACAAATTATCCTGGCTCCTAATAGATCGCCGACTCTTGTCTGATAGTTTTCTTCCATGATTGGCGGTAAGCCAGCCTCAAGTTCTTTATTCAGCCTATTAATTTTCTCGATAAGTCTTAACTCATCTTTGATGCGATATATAATTGTATGCAGACTTTCTTTCGGTGACGAAGGATCGTCTTGGATCAGCCGAACAATATATTCTCCGAGTTTTTTATATTTTTCCTTTTCATTTAAAAACGATATTAGAATCGCTTCTCTCTGGTGTTTCTTCATATGTCGATTTTCCTGAAGGGTTGAGGGTAGCCAAGAGCATCAAATTTATAAATTCATGTTGTTTCTGGGGGTTCTATTGTCTTCCGGATTTGGTCTTTGATAATTGATATCATAATGCTTTCTGAAAGAATCATCCCAGCCCTAAAACTATATGATTTGATAATTATTTGAGGGGTCGGGGAGTTTTTCTAAACAACCGCTACATGGATAATCTTTTTTTAAACCGCATGAACTCGCGGCAAAAAATCGTAAAGAAAAAACAGGAAACTATCATTGAAATATCAATAGGTTCTATGTATTATTTTAAAATTCTTTTAAAGATACAATTTCGCTATGCGCCTGTTTTTTCTAACGATCCCTAAGCCACTCAAACAGCATCCGATTTAAAAAAAGATCATCCATTCCGCTCCCCGAGGCGTAGGCTCTACGAGCCAGAGGCTAATATTCAAGGATTTAGGAGAAAAACTCCCCGACCCCTTAATTATTTATATGATACGTTTTGCGTATCACATGATTCCAAGATAATAAGGCAGTCACACAGGCTTATTGATAAGCCAAATAGACCGCCTTATATCAATATCAAAAGTTGGATTAAATATCGCCTTTGAGTTTCTTTCCAGCTCTAAATTTTACAATAGTTAAAGTTTTATGGAATGACGGAGGCTTACATCATTCCACCCATTCCGCCGCCCATTCCTTGCGCTCCCGGATGCATCTCCTTTTTTTCTTCGGGTTTTTCTGCAACCATAGCCTGGGTGGTCAGCATTAATGAAGCCACACTTGCTGCATTTTGCAATGCGAGCCGGACCACTTTGGTCGGATCCATTATACCGGCTTTCATCAGATCTTCATAGGTGTCCGTTTCGGCATTGTAACCAAAAGCTCCCTTGCCGTTTTTGACTTTATCGATGACGACAGAACCTTCAGAACCGGCATTGTTGGCAATCTGACGAAGTGGTTCCTCCATGGCGCGCATGACGACTTTCACCCCCAGCTTTTGATCGGCTTTGATTTTCATTTTCTCCAGCGCGGCCAAACAGCGAACCAGCGCCACTCCTCCACCCGGCACGATCCCTTCCTCTACAGCCGCGCGGGTAGCGTTAAGGGCATTTTCGACCCGGGCTTTT
>Ga0307417_10001288_pt1 | contig 10456 bp, 9 predicted proteins | sample SalMarWE160210MG_2_FD_202514 | JGI IMG/M metagenome (GOLD analysis project Ga0307417, IMG submission 202514) | Salt marsh sediment microbial communities from the Plum Island Ecosystem LTER, Massachusetts, United States - WE1602-10 | ecosystem: Environmental > Aquatic > Marine > Intertidal zone >...
TTCAGCTTCATCCCTCAGCTCGACCAGGTGCCGCGGGACATGATCCCCGGTACTGAGCCGGTCGTCTTTCAGATTCCAGAACACGGCGTGCTCGGCTCGGTCATCTCGTTCGAAGGAGCGTTCAGCCGCAACATACGTGACGAGGCCAGGGCCGGCTCTCAGCTGCTGGTGATTGCCACCAACGAGAGCAGTTACGGTCCAGATGCTCCGGCATCGGATCAGTTGATCGAGATGGCTCGGGTGAACGCGGCCGCGGTGGGTCAGGATCTCATCCTGGCGGCGATCACAGGAAGGTCGACGTTCATCACCGCCGAAGGCGACGTAGGGGAGAAGACCGATCTTCTCGAAGAGAAGGTCATCTACGGTGAAGTGCACTACCGCGCCGCGGGACCAACCCTCTACACGAGGCTCGGCGACTGGATGGTGATCGTCGCCCTGGCCGGTGCTGTCGCCGGCATCTTCACACCCGGGCCGGGACGACCAGAAGGCGGTCTCCGGCAGCGGCGCATCTGACGCACGGTTCCGGTGGCGGTAGTCTGACATTGTGGCTCGCTTCGCCGACCTGCCGACTGTCGAGACGAGTGTCGTGGTCAACGCCCCGCCCGAGCGGATCTGGCCACTGATCACCGACGTCAACTTCCCTTCGTGTTTCTCAGACGAATTTCAGGGGGGTGAATGGCTGGACGCCGGCCCGGCGCTCGGGGCGCGGTTCGTCGGCCGCAACAGCAACGCTTTCATCGGCGAGTGGGAAACGATCAGCACGGTGGACGTGTTTGATCCGAAGCGGTCCTTTGGCTATCTGGTGGGGGATCCCACCTCGCCCGGTGCCCGCTGGCGCTACGACATCGAGCCGCTTGCAGAGGGTGGAATGAGGGTCGCCATGCGGGCTGAGATGGGGCCCGGCCGATCCGGCGTGACCCTGCTCATACACCACAATCCGGAGATGGAAGAGCAGATCGTTTCCGCTCGTCTCGGCGAGTGGCGGAAGAACATGGAGGCCGTTCTCGCCGGGATCAAGGCCTCGGCCGAGGGCGGCAGTTGCTGATCGGTCCGCCTTGATAGGCTGCGAGGATGCGCGAAGAGCACCGGGTTGGCATTCGATATCTCGAAGGGGTGACGACCCTTCTGCAGCGCGTGCGCACTGCGCATCCGACGGTGGGTGTATATGAGGCTGCGGACTATCAATGGTGGTGGCGCAAACCCCGGTCTACCGACAGTGTTCCACAGCTCTTCTGGCTCGACGACGCCGGCCGACCAGAAGCGGCCGTGATCGCAACCGATTGGGGCGATTCGATCGGTCTCGATCCCATTGTCATGCCAGACGCAAGCCCTGACCGGGTTGCTCATGTCGTCGAGAGTGGCCTCGCTCATGCGAGCGAGTCAGGATTTGATGCGGTCGACATCATGATCGACCGCGCAGACGACGTCATGACCGAGGCGCTGGCAGGGCACGGCTTCACGACCACGAAGGACGTGGGCGTCGACTCATGGCTCGCCGCCGCCGATCGGCCGGTGATCAGCACACTGCACCCGGATTACCGGCTCGCGACGCGCCTCGATACGCTTTCGAATCCTCATCACATGGGACTCCGAAATGGTCCCGACGTCGAGGAGCGGCTTCGTCAGACGTCGCTCTATCGAGCTGATCTCGACCTCGTGGTTCTCGATGGTTGCGACAGACCTGCGGCGTACGGGTTGTTCTGGTTCGATCCCGAAACCGCAACGGGTCTCGTCGAGCCTATGCGCACCGAGGACGACCACCAGCGCCGCGGGCTTGCGCGCCATGTGCTGACAACCGGGATCAACCTGCTTGCCGACGCAGGTGCAGATCACATCAAGATCGCCTGGGACCCGGACAACCCGGCATCGAGCACGCTATACACCTCCGTCGGTTTCGAGTTCGCAAGGCAATGCGCGGTCGTATCGCCTAGGGGCTAGCGCCCGGTATTACTCATAATCCGTGAGGGCGTCTGCGAGGATGTCGATCCCCATGTCCAGCTCCTCGGTCGAGACGTTGAGCGGGGGGATGAAGCGGATGATGTTCGTGTCGGGTCCGCAGGGGAGGATCAGCATGTCGTGCTCCCGGGCGTAGCCGCCGATGGCCGGGAAGGCGTCGGAATCGGGCGTATGGCCGTCCTTCTTGACCAGCTCGACACCGATCATCAGACCGAGACCACGGACGTCGCCGATCGTCGGGTGCTGTTCCTTCAGCTCGATCCAGCGATCGAACGCATGGTCGGAGAGCTTGTTCACGTTGGGAACCACGCCGTGCAAGGCCTCGATCGTGGCCGCCGATGCGGCGCAGGCGATCGGGTTGCCGCCGTAGGTGGTTCCGTGCGAGCCGGGCGGCCAGGAGGCCATCAGCTCCTTGGAAGCCCCGAAGGCCGAGAGGGGGAGACCGTTGGCGATACCTTTGCCCATCACGAGGATGTCGGGGCGGATCCCGTAGATCTGCGACGTGAACCAGTCACCCGTGCGACCGAAACCGGTCTGGACCTCGTCCATGATCAGCAGGATGCCGTGCTCGTCGGCGCGGTCCCGCAGACCCTGGAGAAACGTCTTGCCGCCCGGGTAATAGCCGCCCTCTCCCTGCATCGGTTCCACCAGGAACGCGGCCACCTCGCCGGGTGTGATCTCATGCTTGAGCAGATAGTCGAGCTCCTCGAGAGCGCGCGCCGACGCGGCTTCCTGATCCAGCTTCCAGCGGAACGGCCACGGGTAGGGGGCAATGAAGACAGACCCCACCAGTGGGTGGTAGCCCTGCCGGTACTTGGCTTTGGAGGTCGTGTACGAGACCGCGCCCATCGTCCTGCCGTGGAACCCGCCGCGGAAGGCGACGATGCCCTGCCGACCGCTGGTCTTTCTCGCCAGCTTCACCGCACCCTCGACCGACTCAGCGCCGGAGTTCATAGGCATGAACGTCTCGATGCCGTCGGGGGTGACGCTGCGCAGGTTCTCCGCCCACTCGACGAGTGACCGGTAGCGGAAGGTCGAACCGGAATGCCAAACTTCGTTGACCTGCTGGATGATGGCCCGTTTGACGTGCGGTGGCTGGTGGCCGAGGTTGCTGACGGCGATGCCACACGTGAAGTCGAGCAGCCGTTTCCCGCCGCGGGTTATCAGCCAGGTGCCTTCGGAATCGATGACTTCGTCATCGGTCTCGAATGCAAACAGAGGGGCGATCACTTCTCTTTGTCGTGATACCAGATCGGACATGGGGGCTCCTTTGCGGATGGATTAGAACGAGAGGGACTGCGCGGCGCAACGTCAGGGAGCCGCAAAGAGCTGGCGTCGTCGTTCTTGTGGCCGGTTGGTCCGCATGGGGGCCATTTTGACACAAGATGACCCAGGAACGATAGGTGGACGAGAGAATGGTGAAGGTCGAGTGCCAGAATGACGATCGTGTGGATATGAATGACAAGCCCGGACGGCTCCCATCGCTCACTGTCGTGTTGCCCGCCTACAACGAGGAGGCGCTGATCGCCGACACCCTCGATCAGGTCGTCGCGTATCTCACCGGGATCGAAGACCGCTACACGTGGGAGATCCTCGCCATCAATGATGGCAGCCGTGACAACACCGGAGAGATCATCGATCAGTACGCCGCCAAAGACGCCCGCATCCGGGCGTTGCACCACCACACCAATTTCAACCTCGGCCAGGCGTTACGGTACGCGTTCGCCAATGCCCGCGGCGACTACACAATCGTCCTCGACTCCGACCTCAGCTACGGTCCCGAGCACATTGGGGCTCTTGCCGACGCCATCGTCGAGACGAGGGCGAAGGTGGTCATCGCCTCACCATATATCAAAGGTGGCAAGGTCACCGCGGTGCCGTGGTTCCGGGAGAAGCTGAGCCGCTGGGCCAACAAGCTTCTCTCGCTGAGCGCAAAGGGCAACTTCTCGACTCTCACGGGGATGGTGCGGGCTTACGACACGGTGTTTCTGCACAAACTCAACCTCAAAGCGTGGGACTTCGAGATCAACACCGAGATCATCTACAAGGCCCAGGTATTGCGGGCGCACATAGTCGAGATCCCCGCCCACCTGGACTGGAGCAACCAGTTGGAGGTGCCCGAGCGTGGCTCGAGCATCCGCATCTTGCGCGGCATCCTGGGTCAGGGCTTCTCCAGCTTCCTGTTCCGTCCGTTCTTCTACTTCATCGTTCCCGGGTTGCTGGTCGCGATTGCCGCGGTGTACTCGCTCGGGTGGTCGGCGTATCACACGATCCATCAGCTGCTCAACGTTCCCCCGGGAGCAGAGGCCTCGTTCTCGGCCGCGGTTGCCCGGGCCTATGCCTTCTCGCCGCACAGCTTCATCGTGGGCGGGATCTCACTGTTGGTATCGATCCAGCTGGTCAGTCTCGGGATCATGTCGGCGCAGCAGAAGCGCTACTTCGAGGAGATCTTCCACCTGGGGACCTCAATCCTCAGCCGCACTAACGACTTGCCGCCTCGGCTTTCATCAGATCAGGACGACGAGTCTTGAGACCGCTGAGCTGATTCACATACCGGCCGATGGGCATCGCCTCGTAGTGCGCCGCCCACATGTCGAGCAGCTCGTGGAGGACTTCCGCCTTCCTTCCGGCGGGCATGTCCATGCCGGGGAAGAACCCGAGCTCCGGCTCGTCGTCGCTTCCCAGGAAGTCGAGCGGATGCATGAGCAGCGACGGAACCGTTCCGGCCAGGCGGCACATGGCGAGCGACATCCGCCAGTACGTCCGGGCAAGGAACATCGACTTGCCGCTCAGCCATATGACGTAGCTGAAATGGATCGGCACCCGGAACAGCGGCATCGTTGTTACCGGCACCTCGGCGATCTTCTCCCCGTTCTTGAGGAGCCACTCGTACGGGCGGTTGGCCCGGAGTGCGTCTTTGGTGGTCCCGAAGAGCGCCTTGCGCTTCTCCTTCTCCTCGTCGGAGAGGTTGCTGGTGCGCAGGTAGTAGAGACGGCTGACCGGGTTGAGGATGTTGGGGAACGTGGTGGCATCGAACCCGTACCCGAGCGACTTCAGCACCTCGAGCGTGTTCTCCGAAAGGCTGAAACCCGGGCCCCGGAACCCGACCGGCGCAGCACCGGTTGCCTTGGCGATCGCATCGTGTGCTCTGCCCAGGTCGTCGACGAGCTGGGCCTTCGTGTACTGATGCAGCCACGGCTCGTGCAGGTAGCTGTGGTTTCCGATCTCATGGCCGGCGTCGACGATCGACCGCAGGACGTCCCCGTTGGAGGGGGTGTCGGCGTCCTTGCCGACGATGAACCATGTGATGTTCCACCCGCGCTCGGCGAGCATGTCGAGCGCACGGGGGACGATGGTGTCGAGATAGCTCGGGAACGACTGCCACGAATCTTCACCGTGAGTCTTCAGATACGACCACTTGTTGTCGAGGTCGAGGGAGAGGGGGGCGGGTTTCTTAGTCATCTGTGGTTCCTTTGTCGCCGAGAAGCCCGGGCAGCGCGGCCTCGATCACACCAAGCGTCTCGTCGACGTTCAGCGTGCCGTGCAGGATCTGCGCCGAGCTGACGATCGCCACTCCCGGGACCGAGGTCCACAGCGGTGGGATCGATTGAGAATGGTTGATGGTGGAGACGGCGAGCACGTTGCGAACCCGCGAGACCTTGGCCTCGACGATCGCATCAGGAGCGAGGTCCGGGTACATGCGTTGCAGACCGGAGGTGAACCGGGCAACGGCCTCGTCGTCGCTCCAGCTCCACGCTTCGTCGTCGGCGGTGGTGTAGCGGGGGAGGAATACGAGGTGCTTGCCACCGAAGATCTCGGTTCCGGTCAGGGCCGACATCTCGATGACACCCGTGAATGGGAACCCATCGTCGGTGATGTTGGTGACGTAGAAGCCACCGAGGGGACGGTCGAACACCAGCGACGCACATACGATGCCCTGGTAGACGATTCCATCGAGACGGGCTCGCTCGGTGGCGGTCAGACCCTCGACGATGCGGCCGATGAGCGGCGCCGCCGTGGTTACCACAACCCGGTCGAACTCGTGCTGGGTGCCGTTGCTCTCTGTGACGGTCACCCTGCCGTCGCTGTTCGCCTTCACCTGCTCCACCGGGGCGCTGGTGCGTAGCTCGACCCCGGCGTCGGCGATGGCCGCAACCAGAGCGTCAAGCACCTGGGCGTAGCCGCCGCGTACGAACCCGAGCTTCTCGACCTTGGCGCCCGACGTGCGGGCCCGATACAGCCGTTTCATGATCGCCCAGATGAACGCCGCCGACGCCAGATCCGCGTTACCGCCCAGCTTCGACCGCAACAGCGGTCTCCAGAACTCCCGGTAGGCCCGGGCTCCCGACCAGCGGGACAGCCATTTCTCGGCAGAGATCTTCTCGAGCCGTTCCCAATCGTTGACCCGGGAGGCGTACAGCATCGTGACTCCGAGCCGGAACTTGTCGATGAGCCGAAGTGACGGCAGCCGGAGAAACTCGCTGGTGCTCGAAACCGAGTAGAGCGTGCCTCCGGCGAAGAGCCCGGTCGACGATTTCTCCCAAGCGATGTCGCCACCGAGCCCGAGCTCATCGAGCAAGGCGACGAGACGCGTGTCGGTCGGAAGGATCACGTGATAGTGCTTGTCCCACCGGGTGCCCGCTATCTCCCAGGTCATAGCAAGACCGCCCGGTTCCGACGCAGCCTCGAAGACCGTGACCACGCCTCCGGCCCGCGCCAGCTCCCGGGCCAGCTCCATGCCGAGCATACCGCCGCCGACGATCCCCCATCGTGTCGGTCCTTCTACCATCGTTCCTCCAGGGGATTTTCGGGTTCGGCGCCGTGGGCGAGAAGACGATCGACGATGTGGCGAGCCGCGTGCCCGTCGCCGTAGAGCTCGGGATGCGGTGGGGTGTCGGTGAGCGCCATCTTGACGGCAAGCTCGATGGCGGCCGGGTCGGCATCGGCGAGGCGGTTCCATCCGGTGGCTACCGTCTCTACCCATTCGGTCTCGGTGCGCACCGTCACACACGGCGTGCCCAGCCAGTAGACCTCCTTCTGTAGCCCTCCCGAGTCGGTGAGCACGACCCGGGCGTTCTGGACGAGGGCCATCGCCTCCGGGTGTCCTACCGGGTCGATGAGGCGAACGCCTGCGGGTACGCCGAGGTCCCGAATGCGCGGGCGAGTCCTCGGGTGTGCAGGCAGCACGACCGTGTGGTCCCTGCCCACCCGGCCGAGCCCTTCGAGTATCGCCGCGAGACGGTGGGGATCATCGGTGTTCTCGGCGCGGTGAATAGTCGCGAAGAAGTACTCGCCCGCCGCCAGGCCATGCCGGTCGAGCGTCGCTACAGCGTCTACCGACTTCATCGTCCAGTTGAGTGAGTCGAGCATCAGGTCGCCGACCACATGCACGCCGTTGGTGATGCCCTCGCCGGCGAGATTCGCCGCGGCGGCCGCACCAGGGCAGAAGAGCAGGTCCGCGAGATGATCGGCGACCACCCGGTTGAGCTCCTCGGGCATCACCCGGTTCCACGACCGCAGCCCGGCCTCGACGTGGGCGACGGTGATTCCGAGCTTGGCAGCCGACAGGGCTGCCGCCAGAGTCGAGTTGGTGTCACCGTGTGTGATCACGACGTCCGGACGCTCAGATAGATACACGCGGTCGAGGGCGGTGAGCATGGCGCCGGTCTGAACCCCGTGGGAGCCCGAGCCGACACCGAGGTGGTAGAGCGGCTCGGGGAGGTCGAGCTGGGAGAAGAACAGCTCGGACATCTCATAGTCGTAGTGCTGGCCGGTGTGGATGAGACCACCGGTGATCCCATCCCGATGTGCGATCTCCCTGGCCAGAGGTGCGGTCTGCACGAACTCCGGCCTGGCGCCGACAACTGTGAGTGTCTTCAGTGGCATATGGAATACGGTGGGTTGTCGTGTCTGCGCTTACCCAGCAGCTCTTCGGCCATCTCGAGGACACCAACTCCGTCGGCAAGGGTCACGATCTGTGCCTCGCTGTCGCCGAGCACAGCGTCGCGGAACGCCTCGAGCTCGGTGACGAGGGGCTCCCGCTTCTGGAACGCATATGTGATCCGGTTGCCCTCGGTGACTCCGCGAAGCCGGCTGATGTCGTCCCATTCGGTGCGCACGTCGCCATTCTCGTAGAAGGTCAGATCCGCAGACAGCAGGTCCGCGACGAAGGCCCCTCGGGTGCCGACGACGCTCACCTTTCGTTCCTTGACCGGGCTGACCCAGTTGACGCTCATCGTGGCGATCACCCCGCTCTCGAGCACGCCGATGACCTCGATGATGTCTTCGTTAGGACCTGCGATTACCGACTGCGACACGGAGTGCAAGGTGGCGAACGACCCACTGAGCGACCGGATGAGATCGATGTCATGGGTTGCGAGGTCGAGGACGACGCCCACATCGCTGATGCGAGTGGGGAACGGGCCGACCCGCCGGGTCGACATCGCGTAGATTTGGCCGAGCTCACCGTCTTGTAGCCTCCGGCGCATCTCGATGATGGCCGGGTTGTAACGCTCGACATGACCCACCACGCCGACCAGCCCGGCGCTGTCGAACTCCTTGGCGAGACGCCGGGCACCGTCGACGGTGTCGGCCACGGGCTTCTCGATGATGGCGTGCACTCCGGCCCTGGCCAGCTTGAGACCCACTTCCTCGTGCCGGTTCGACGGCACGACGACGGACGCGGCGTCGATGCCGATCTCCAGCAACTCCTCGCACGTGGCAACCACGGGCAGCCCGACCGCGGAGCGGCCGGGGTCGCCGGCGGGATCAGCGACGGCGACAAGCTCCGCCCCCTCCATCTGGCGCCAAATCCGTGCGTGATGACGCCCCATCGCCCCTACTCCCAGAACCCCCACCCTGAGTGTCATGATTTCGCCCCTTTGGTTACCGCGTCAATAACGCGCTCGATTTCGGTATCGGTCAGATCTGGTCTCATCGGCAGCGACAGGACCTCGGCGGCCGCCCCGTCGGTCACCGCCAACTCCCGACGCGACGCGTATTGCCGGAAGGCCTCTTGACGGTGGCAGGGGATCGGGTAGTAGATCCCGAACCCGACGCCGGCTTCACCGCAGGCGGCGACGATGCTGTCGCGTTTGACGCTGCGTATCGTGTATTGGTGGTAGACGTGGACTGTGTCGTCGGCGACCCGCGGCGTCTGCACCACTCCGGCTAGATGCAGGTCATAGACGGCGGCGATCTCACGGCGACGGTCGTTCCAACCCGGCAGCTTGCGGAGCTGTACGCGGCCGATTGCGGCCGCCATGTCCGTCATCCGGCCGTTGGAGCCGATGATGTCGTGGTGATAGCGCTGGGCCATCCCATGGTTGCGGAGCAGCCGCACCCTTTCGATGAGGGCGGCTTCATGGCCGGTGATCATCCCGCCCTCGCCGGTTGTCATGTTCTTCGTCGGGTAGAAGCTGTAGGCGCTGAGATCCGAGAGCGCACCCACCGGGAGGCCGTTGCGTCGGGCGCCGTGCGCCTGAGCGGCGTCCTCGATGAGGATGAGCTCGTGGTCGGTTGCTATCGGGCGGAGCGCTTGCATCGGTGCCATGTGTCCGTAAAGGTGGACGGGGATCACGGCACGGGTGCGATCGGTAACGAGCGCAGCCACGTCGTCGGGGTCGATGCAATACGTGTCCGGATCAATGTCGGCGAACACCGGAACTGCCCCGAGGAGGGCAACCGCATTTGCGGTGGCGGCGAACGTGAACGAGGGAACGATGACCTCGTCGCCCGGCTCGAGCCCGGCTGCCTGGAGGGCCACAACGAGCGCCGTGGTTCCATTGTTGACGGCGGCGGCGGCACCGGCGTCGAACGCCGTGGCAAACTCATCTTCGAAGGCAGCTACTTCCGCCCCTTGAGCGAGCATTCCGGAGCGCATCACGGCGGTCACCGCTGCGATCTCCTCGTCTCCGATGATCGGTGAGGCCTGGTGAATCATGCGTCGACCTCTACTAGTCCGGTGATCTGGGTCACATACAGGCGACCGTCCGGTGACCGCCACGTCTCTCCGTGCCGTATCATCCGGTCACCGTTGCGGGCCACCCACCCCATGTTGGTTGCGGGAACGCCGCCGACGAGCTCGTGGTCGAGAACGTCTCGCGTGATCACCGCCCCGGCGGCGACCATGGCCCACCGTCCGATAGTGATTCCGGCGACGACAACAGCGCCTGCACCGATGCTGGCTCCTTCCTCGACGATCACCGCCTCCGCGTTCCAATCGGTTGCCGACTTCGGCTCCCCCGCCTCGTTGACGGCGCGGGGCGACTTGTCGTTGGTGAGGATGGCGGCCGGACCGACGAACACTCCGTCGCCGAGGCGTGCCGGGGCGAAGATCTGCGCCGCGTTCTGGATCTTGCACCTGTCACCAATCACGACCCCGGTATCGATGAACGCACCGCTGCCGATGACGCATTTCTCGCCGAGCACGGCACCCGACCGCACCTGTGCGCGATGCCAGATGTGTGTACCTTCGCCTATCTCGGCTCCTGGCTCGATA
>Ga0307417_10001289_pt1 | contig 10455 bp, 6 predicted proteins | sample SalMarWE160210MG_2_FD_202514 | JGI IMG/M metagenome (GOLD analysis project Ga0307417, IMG submission 202514) | Salt marsh sediment microbial communities from the Plum Island Ecosystem LTER, Massachusetts, United States - WE1602-10 | ecosystem: Environmental > Aquatic > Marine > Intertidal zone >...
GATCAACGAGTGGCACACGAGCCCTGCGGGTGGACAGATTCGGGCGTCGAACCCCTGCTTCACCGGCGACACTCGCATCGCGACCGACAAAGGACTCATCCAGTTCCGTGACCTGATCGTGCGAGTTGCCGATGGCGAGACCTTCTCCGTGTTCACGCACAACGCAACCAGTGAGGACTCGCCGAGCGAGACGGTTCAGATCTCTCGTCCGACCCAATTCATGACGACCGGAACCAACGAGATCCTCAAGCTGGAGTTCTCTGACGGTCGGGTACTTCGACTGACTCCGAATCATCGGCTCTGGACCGCCAACAGAGGGTGGGTGCGAGCCGACGAGGTGACTGAGGATGACAATGTGCGTCTGCTCGATCAGGCGGTTGAGTTCCCGATGGCATCGCTGGCTGTTCCTGTCTCTAGCGTTGCCACCGATTACCAGGCCCGGTCGTCCAGGGGCTACGCGGTCAATCTCCCTGAGAAGTGGACTGAGGAGTTCGCCCACTACGTTGGCTGGCTTGTCGGCGATGGCTCTGTCACGGACAAGGCAGCGGTGACGGTCTACGGCACCTCCGAAGAGCAGCAGACGACCATGGTGTTGCATCGTGAGCTCCTCACCGAGATGAACGGTGGGTTCGCCCCCAAGCCGGCACTCATGGGCAACGGCACCTACCAGCTGAGAGCGACCCGCCTCGCCATCCCGCGCTTCCTGGAGGCGCTAGGTGTGGTGAGCGATGGCGCCAAGCGTGTGCCGTGGTCGATCTTCGAAGCCCCGAAGTCGATTGTCGCGGCGTTTCTCAGGGGATTGTTCGACGCAGACGGCACCACGGTGGCGTCGGGTGACAAGAACCGGTATGTCGGACTCGGCCAGACGTCGGTCGAGCTGCTGCAGGACGTGCAACAGCTGCTCGACACGTTCGGTATCGCCGCCCGCATCTACCGCACACGTGAAGCCGGAGAGACGATTTTCACCTACAAGGACGAAGAGGTCTCGTACGGCACGAAAGCGATGCACGATCTGCGCATCACCGGTACTGCCCTTGAGCGTTTCGGTGCTGAGATCGGTTTCTTGCTCTCTCCGAAACAGGACCGACTCGATCAGCTCCTCGTCGAGCACAACCGCTATCGGTCCAAGTACCGGGTGAGGCTCCGTTCGCGTACGACCGATGGGTTCGAGACCACCTACAACCTGACCGAACCGATCAACCACTCGTACATCGCCGGCGGTGTACTGGCGGCGAACTGCTCCGAGTACATGTTCTTGGATGACACTGCCTGCAATCTGGCGAGTTTGAACCTGGTGACGTTCTATGACGATGCCACCGGACGGTTCGACATCGAGACCTACGAACATGCGATCAGGCTGTGGACGATCGTCCTGGAGATCTCGGTGACGATGGCGCACTTCCCATCGAAACCGATCGCGCAAGGCTCGTACGACTACCGGACGCTCGGTCTCGGTTACGCCAACCTGGGCTCGCTGTTGATGCGGTCCGGACACCCGTACGACTCGGACGAGGGCAGAGCCATCGCAGGAGCACTCACCGCGATCCTCACCGGTGTCTCCTACCGGACGTCCGCCGAGATGGCGAGCGTGCTGGGGCCGTTCCCGAAGTGGAACGAGAACGCCGAGTCGATGCTGCGGGTGATCCGCAATCACCGGCGGGCTGCCTACGGCGAAACCGGCTACGAGGGCGTGAGTCATTTCGTGATGGGAATCGACGCACACCTGGCACCGGAGCCGCTGTTGAGGGCCGCTCGCACGGCCTGGGACGAGGCCCTCTCCGCCGGTCAGGAGCACGGCTACCGAAACGCCCAGGTGTCCACGTTGGCGCCAACCGGCACGATCGGTCTGCTGATGGACTGCGACACGACGGGCGTGGAGCCGGACTTCGCACTGGTCAAGTTCAAGAAGCTGGCGGGTGGTGGCTACTTCAAGATCGCCAACCAGTCGATCGCCCCTTCACTTCGCCGGCTCGGCTACGACGAGGCCGCCATCAAGCGGATCGTCATGTATGTCGCAGGAACGATGACCCTGGAGCAAGCACCACACATCAACAGGGAGTCTCTGCGGGAGAAGGGTCTCTCCGAGGGCGCTATCGATCGGATCGACAACACGTTGCCGAGCGTGTTCGAGCTGCGTCACGCCTTCAACGTGTACGTCACGGGTGAGGATGCGCTGCTGGAACTCGGGCTGAAGCCGGAGAACTACACGTCACCGACCTTCGATCTGCTGACGTCGCTCGGGTTCACCGCCAGGCAGATTTCTGAGGCGAACGACGTGATCTGCGGCATGCAGACGATCGAGGGTGCGCCCGGACTTCGTGAGGAGCACTTGGCGGTGTTCGACACGGCAAACCGGAACGGCCGGCACGGCATCCGGTTCATCCACCATGTCGGGCACATCAAGATGATGGCTGCCACACAGCCGTTCATCACCGGTGCGATCTCCAAGACGATCAACATGCCCAATGAGGTCACCTCCGCCGACATCGAGGAGGCCTACATGATGTCGGCCGACCTCGGGTTGAAGGCGATGGCGCTGTACCGGGACGGGTCGAAGGCATCGCAGCCGCTGTCGTCGTCGTCAGACGACGCTGCCTCCGACGAGGACGAGGAGAACGTCGTCCTGGCGTTGGAGCACGAGAAGGCGGTCGCCTGGGGCGAGATCATGAACGCTGCCAGCCCGACGCAGGCGTACAGCAACGGACACAAACGTCCCCGGTTCCTGCTGCCTGCAAGGCGAAACGGGTGGACGCAGGAGGCCCGCATCGGTGGCCACAAGGTATTTCTGCGCACGGGCGAGTACGACGACGGCACGCTTGGTGAGGTGTTCATCGACCTGGCCAAAGAGGGCGCGACGTTGCGCGGCGTGCTGTCGTGCTTCGCGATCGCCGTGTCGAAAGGCCTCCAGTACGGGGTTCCGTTGGAGGAATTCGTCGATACGTTCACGTTCCACACGTTCGAACCGCGTGGCATGGTCGAGGGACATCCGAACATCAAGATGGCCAACTCGATCATCGACTACGTGTTCCGTGCGGTCGGTCTCGAGTACCTGGGGCGCACCGACCTGGTGCAGGTGAAGCCTCAGACCTCGTCGCTGCCGGAACCCCCGAAGGGACTGGCGACCGAGGCCGGCATCCAGCTGGATCTGACAGAGGCGGCGATGGAGAAGGACATCGAGGTGCAGGCCAAGGTGGCGAAGTTCGTCGATTCCGAACCAAAGGCCCCGGCCAGGCAACCGGTAGCGGTATCGGCGAGTTCTGGTGACGTAGCGACTGCCTCTGTGCAGGCGGCGCTGTCGGACATGATGGGTGACGCCCCGCTCTGCCCGACGTGCGGTCACATCACCATCCGCAATGGCACCTGCTACAAGTGCCTGAACTGCGGGGACACCACCGGCTGTAGCTGATGAAATTCCTCGCCTCCGAATCAAGCAGGTGAGGTTGGAGGTCCTAGCTCTTGGGGGTAAGGATCGCCGGGAGTACGGCGTCGGCGAGGAACGGTATGAGCGGGTCGAAGGTGTCACTGTTCGTGAGGCTTCCTTGCACCGTCAGATCCCCGACACGCACGATCAACAGGCCTACGAATCCACCTCCGAGTGCTGCCGGGTACTCGCATACGTATCCGGCAGCTTCGTCGCCAACCCCGTCGACTACACCGCCTTCGCATCCAGTGGTAAGCGAAGCCACCTCGTCGGCGAATTCGCCTTGGGCAGGCGAAACGATGACCGAGAGGTCGCCTCGCTCGCCGGGCCACAAGCGGGTGTCACACGGTGACCGTGTGACACCTCACACTCCTAGGAGATGTAATGGATGAGTTCCTGCAAGCTGCGATCGACGAAGCGCTATCGGGACTGGCCGAAGGCGGCATACCGATAGGGTCCGTGCTGGTCATCGACGATCAGGTAGTGGGGCGGGGACACAATCGACGGGTCCAGGAAGGTAGCGCGGTCCTCCACGCCGAGATGGATGCCTTGGAGAACGCCGGGCGGTTGTCGGCAGCCGAGTACCGGCGCTCGGTCCTCTACTCGACACTCTCACCGTGCGACATGTGTTCAGGTGCCGTGCTGCTCTACGGGATCCCAAAAATCGTCGTAGGTGAGAACCGGACGTTCAAGGGACCCGAGGAGTACGTGCGATCCAGAGGTGTCGAGGTGGACGTGGTCGACGACCCATCGTGTGTCGCCATGATGGAGGATTTCATCGCCGCCCGTCCCGAGCTGTGGAACGAGGACATCGGCGAGTAGCCACTACCAGTCGGCGTTGGTGTACCCGCCCGTCGCAAGCGCGCCGGCATCCCCGTCGATGGATCGCCACTGGACGCTGCCGTCCGCGTAGGTGATGATCAGGAACGCTCCTGACGAGTCGATGCTCATGTCCACGACACGGCCGTCGAACAGAATCTCCTGGTAGTTCACCTCGTCGATGGCTGCGCTGGACGTCCAGTCGACCACGTATCCGTGGGACGTCGTCTCGGTTCCGTCCCCCTCCACGTACCAGACGTGCCCGTTACGATCCACGACCGGGAACTCGGGGTGAGGCTGCTCCCAGGCACCGTCTGCCAGCAGGACCGCGTCGGCCGTCGAACCGTTGCTCGGGAACGCGAGGAGTTGAACTGTGTCGGGCCCATCGGCGGTGAACGCGATCGTCGCCCCATCCGGAGACCACGCCGCGTCGATCAGAGACAGGGCTCCCTCTGGAGAGACCGACCACCGCGCCAGTTCTCCTCCATCCGGCGCGAGCGCTTCCAAGGCACGCCCGTTGGTGAGTACCAGAAGCATCCGACCGGCGGCGTCCACGTCTCTCACCAGCCCGAAGAACGCATAATCGTCGACCCCGCCGGTTCCGGTGTCCCAATACGACATCTGGCCCTCTGCGGGTTCGCAGCACACCGAGAACAGCACGAGGCCGCCGTCGACCTGTACGAGATCGACTCTCCCCGGCGACTCCGCACCTCCCAGATACATTGGGAGTGTGTCGGTCACCTGGCCCCCTGTCACGACGCGGATCTCGAGTCCCTCGTCAGCAATGCCAACCCAGCGGTCCGGCTTCACCGCATCTGGGATGGGAACCGTTGTGAACGCAGTGGTTGTCGCCTCAGTTGTCGAGGTAGTGGAGGAGGTCGTCGTTGTGGTCCCTTGCTCCACAACCAATACCCCATCGCTGAGTGTGCCTCTCAGTGTTACCTGGTCCTCGGTCCAGCTGACGTCGCGGTCCGTGGTCACGCCGGGGAGCTGAAGGATGTCGACACCCTCCACAGGCGTTCCCTCGCCGCACTGAGGTGGATAGCTCTCGAAGAGGATGTTGCAGATCATCAGCGGACCGTCTGCTTCCTGCAGCAGAAAGCCGTCGAGCCGGGTGAGACCATCGCTGGCAGCCGTCGTGGAAGGCGCCGTCGCGGGCGAGCACGAGGCGAGAATCAACGCCACGACGATGCCTGCTGTGAGACGACGCATGATGAGTCCCCGCTTCACCACTCGAGGTTCTGCTCAATACTCGCACACGAGCGCCGCGGACCCGCACCGCAGATGAGTCGCACGATTGCCTTGCTAGCTCTGCCCCGCCAGACGGTAGATGTGGAGTCCCGATGCATCGGTTGTCACCAGATAGAGAATGCCGGTTCCCGGCTGGGCGACGAGGTAGCCGAACTCGGGAGAGACCTGACCGTCGAAGAACGCCGCGGGCAACGGCGCTGTCTGTACGAGGGTCCCGTCCTGTGCGAACGACACAAGCGCCGCGACGGTCGCGCCGTCTTCAGCACCCAACAGCAGCAGCGTGATTGTTCCGTTCTCGGCCGACACGAGACCGAACGGTGACACACCAATCTGGGTGTTTGGATCTGCGGCAGTATGCGGTACGAGCTGAACTCGTACCGGCGAGCCGCCACGAAACACGATCGCAACCTCTCCGGTTTCGTCGGCAGAGTCGACGCTGTATTCGCTGCCGGATGAATCCCGCAGCCATTCCACTCCAGGCTCGAGAGACGCTCCACCGACAGCGACCGACAACCTTGGATAGAGGCCGCCCTCGGATCTCCCGTAGATGATCGAGCCGACACCGACGAAGGGCGAAAAGCCGGCCGACAGGGGCCATGTACCCACTTCGTCGTCCCGGATAGTCAGCACCTGATCGAGCCCCATCGCTACAAACGTTCCATCGTCGAGCACCATCGGGAACTGCAAGTTCGCCCTCCCGATGTCAAACGCCTGGGTGAACCGCCCGGCGGCATCAAACACAGCGATTCGGTCCTTCTGAGAATCGATCACCCACCACGAACCGTCAGGGGCGATGGCAGCGAAGTCCGGACCTACCTGGGGAAGAGCATCGAAGCCCAGCTCACTGTCCAACTCGCCGTACGGGATAGTGAGCACTTCTTGCCACGGCGATGCCCCGTCCGCGGATCCTCCTAGGACTACTGGTACTTCCTTGATGGGCGCGACCATGGTCGTGGTGGTTGTTGACGGAGACGCATCGCTGAAGTCGAGCGGACCGTTCCACGTTCCATCGACACCCGTCAGGCTCGCCCACGAGCCGCCTGCGGTGAACACCTGGGTGCACGTCCGGCACCCAAGATCGATCTCGAAGTACGTTTCTTCAGGCATGGCAGGTTCGACCGGTCCCTGCGACAGAATCAGGTGTTGTCCGTCGAAGTCGTTGATCCTCAACGCGGGTTCGGCGGTACTCCCAACGGGTACATCCACCACCACGCTTCCTGAACTGTCCGCCACTTTCAATCGCCCAAGCGTCAGCACCTCGGTGGCCGGTCCCTCGGGATCCGGCTTGAACGTCGCGGGCTCGAGCCACACCGACCAGCCGTTCGCCGCCGACCAGACCTCCTGGCCGTTTGCGTCAACCGTCACCAGATCCCCGCCCGGATCAGTGGTCAGCCGGCCATCGGCCAGACGGATGTAGATGGGTGGACCGTAGCCCAGCTTCACCACCCCGTCTCTGCCCGACCCAATGACCTCCACAATCCTTCCGGGAACGTCGCGCGCGACCAGCACGGGCTCGGTGGAACCCGCCTGGAACCACCACAGGCCGCCGGCATCGAGGAACACAAGGCCGCCGGCGTTGTCCCGTGCGACAGACCGGTCTCCGAGAGAGATCGACGACCACAGCTCGGTCCCGTCATCGGTGATCAATCCGAGAGGTCCGGCGATCACCCACTCGTTCTCTGTCAGATCGAGCGGCACTTCGGCGGAAGGCGCCGTTGAGGTACTCGACTCGTCCGTCGTCGTGGTCACCCGTGGAGGCACCGTCGACGGGGTGGTAGGAGTGGTCGTTACCGCCGGCGACTGGTGCAGCGATGGCACGAACACAACGGCGATGGCCGCGAGCACGACCGCCGCGCCCGCGAGAGCAGGAACGAGACGCCGGGTCTTCTGGGGCTCCCGCCGCAGTTCATCCACGCCGATCGACGGGGCCACCCCATCGACGTACCGTCTGAGCTGTTCGTCCAGGTCACGCATGGTCATGCACCCCCAAATCGGTGCGAAGCTTCGCGAGTCCGCGCTCCAGATGGTTCTGAACCGACGAGCGCTTCAACCCCAGCAGGTCGGCCACCTCGCTGTGGCTCATCCCGAAGCCGTGGACCAATACCACCACTTCTCGCTGCCGGGTTGTCAGCCGTCTGAGCGCTCCGGGAAGACCCGGTTCGACCCAAACCTCCTGTTCCTCGGGAACCTCCGGGAACTGAATCGGCCTTCGCATCAGACGACGCTTCGTCTGGTTGACGGCGACCCGGTAGAGGTAGCCGGTTGGGTTCTCCATCGTGCCGATGCGATCCCAACGGGACCACGCCCACGACAGAACATCGACCGCAGCCTCGCGACCGTTCGACGCGCCGAAACGGGCAACGAGCCCCCGCCGAAGGACGGGCTCCGCCTGCAGCACGAATTGAGAGAATTCCGTCACACTCCTCCTGCGCTCGCCCTAGAAAGGCAGTGGGATGGCGTATTGCACCACAACTGATTGTGATTCTGGACGAACGAACGACCGCGCGCAGCCTCAGCCGGCGTTGAGGGCTCCGGCCGACACGAGGTCACCCTTCCAGCGTTCGACCAGCTCTCGCCGTTGATACGGGTTCCTCTCGAGCCAGTCACCGACGTCGACCGAAGGAAAACGCGACTTGATCAACTCGCCGGTTCCACGCGCTCTGCGCTCCAGGCCCAGCTCTGATTGTGCGGCAGCAAGCACCAGCAGGGCCTCGAGGTTGTTCGGCTGGTACTCCAAGACTCCCTCCGCCAGCGAGGCGGCTTCATCCAGACGTCCTCCCACGAACAGTGCTGTCGCCTTCACGGTCGGGTACCAGGGTTTGTTGATGCCCGTCAGTCGCATCGCGGTGTCGAGCAACTCGACTGCCTGCTCCCACTGGCCCATGAAGCGGCGAACGCTCCCCTCGAGACCGAAGGTGATGTCGCAGGTGGGTCGAACGATCTCCAGATTGTCGAGCCGGGCAAGCGCCGCGTCCACCTCACCACGGGACATGAGTACTGCCGCCTCGACAGCCTGCGACATGCCTGTCTGATCGCCCACGTCGCCACCACGTCGAGCCAGGTTGACCGCTGCGGTGAGGGCAGCATCCGCATCGGACACCCATCCATTTGCAGCCCCGAGCCATTGGGCGAACCCGGAAAGCACGTAGCCGTATGGTTGATCGGGGTGAGACGCGGCGACCTCGCTGAACATCTGAAGGGCCCTCTTCCAACCCTCACGAGTGTCATCGCGCAGGTGGAACCATCCCAGGTAGATCTTCTCTATGGCTGCGGGATCGTCGAGCTCCACGTAGAGACGGGCCGGCTCGCCCACCACGAGCTCAACGTCGACCGAGCGGGCGACTTCCTCGGCAACGTCCTCGGACGCCGAAAACATCTGCTCCACCGGCATCGTCCACTTGTGAGACTTGACGATGTTCATGGTGTTCACGTCGAACAGCATGGCAAACACTCGCACGCTCTCTCCGAACTGGTGAACCCCCGTTTCGACCATGTACCGGGCAGTTCCGACCGGTCCACCCTCAGGATCACGAGGTGCGTCCACCAGTACGAGCCCGGGGATGGTTGAGAGCCGGTGCATCAGGTCTTGTCGAATCACTCCGGCTGCGGCCTTCACCTGGTCACTCGCCATCTCCGTGTGGACGGGAAGGACGGCAAGGGTGGGAGCTTCCAGCTCCAGAGAGCGACGCTTCTGCCGGTGTTCTGCCTCCGTCGGGAGATCCGAAAACTCATACACGTCCACGCGTTCGGGGATGTTCTTCATTCGCTGCCGGCCCATCGCTCTGAATCGAAGGGCCGGTTCGTCGAGCGCTCGATACACCCGCCCCGACACGGCCAAGCCCCCAACCGGAGCGATGGCCTGGATGCGTGCGGCGATGTTGAGGGGGTCGCCGTGGTGGTTCCCTTCGGAGAAGCTCACCTCACCCTGGTCCATACCCATCCGGAACTGCACACGGCGTGCTGGAGGCAGGTCGGTATTGCGGGCTTCGGCCGCGGTGCTGATGGCGATGGCGGCGCGCAGACCTGCCATCACGTCATGGAAGACCGCCATGAAGCTGTCGCCGACGAAGTTGTCGAGCGTTCCGCCGTTCTCCGCGACAACCCCTTCTACGAGGCTGTGATAGTCCGACATGGCGACGGTGGTCGACTCCAAGTCGTCTGCCACCAACGCGCTGTAGCCGACCACGTCGGCATTGAGCGCCACCAACTCTCTTGTGTCCTCTGCGATCTTCACAATCCCACCCGCTACAACCGGCTGAACCGAATCTACCGTGCGTCGAGTTCTTGGGCACGATTCTGGGGGCTGACGCCACAGCTGGTTTGCTCGAGACGCCCCGACAGGGAACAGGCTCTCAGCGTCCCCATAGGAAGTTCGGAACCTCTCCATGATGGGATTCGATGACTACACCAGACAGCACACACCGGCTGGTCCGGCTGTCTGCGACGGCTCATCGCGTTGGTCGCTGCGGGGTGCGGAACCGCGGCCGATCTGAACGCGCTGTGAGATCTCGGGGCGACCGTCCTACCGAGGACCGAGAACCGATCACAGACAACCGCTCGCGCAGCGAGCCTCACTCCTCGTCGCTGGGCTTGACCTCCTGGGCCGGGACCTTGTCGGGGTCGTCGCGCCACACGTAGTAGGAGTAGACGAAGAGGAAGATGATCCCGGGGATCATGACGGCGAACATCGCGTAGATTGCGAACTCGCTTCCGAAGAACGCACTGATCATCGTCACCACACCGGTCGCGATGAACACACGCCCACCCAGCCGGTGCGTCTTCGTCCATGAGAGCTTGCTGCTCAGTGTCCAGGGAGTCCTGATCCCGGCAAACCAATTGGGACGGAACTTGCCCATGACGGCCCCAAGGACGATGAACAGGAGCCCCACACTCCCGGTGATCAGATCCCCGACCGGGAACGTCGTTTCGCGACCGATCGCGAGGACCAGGACGACGTAGATGAA
>Ga0307417_10001290_pt1 | contig 10446 bp, 8 predicted proteins | sample SalMarWE160210MG_2_FD_202514 | JGI IMG/M metagenome (GOLD analysis project Ga0307417, IMG submission 202514) | Salt marsh sediment microbial communities from the Plum Island Ecosystem LTER, Massachusetts, United States - WE1602-10 | ecosystem: Environmental > Aquatic > Marine > Intertidal zone >...
ACATTGCGGTACTTGTCCCCAATGTTCTGCCGTTCCCCATAGACATTGTGTGGCCGGAAGATAATGTAGTTCAGCCCAAACAGCTCATGACTGACCTTCAACTCCTGCTCTACAGCAAGTTTGGCGATGCCATACGAGTCTTCGGGGCCAACCGGACCGTCTTCCGACATAGGAAGTTCGGGCTGAGTGCCGTAGACGGCGATCGATGATGTGAATACCAGGCCCTTGACACCGGTATTGACCGCAGCATTGATCAGGTTGACGCTTCCCAGCAGATTGTTCTCGTAGTTGAAGTGCTTGATGAAATGGCTCAGACCTTCCGCCGCATAAGCGGCCATGTGGAAGACGATGTCGAATTGTTCCGCCGCAAACAAATCATCGATGAGCGCAATGTCAGTAACGCTGCCTTTGACGAACTTGGCGCCGGGACCCACGTTCTCCTGGAAACCACCGCTCAGGTCGTCCAAGACCACCACATGGTGCCCCCGGTCGACCAGGTGATCAGTCACGTGAGATCCGATGAAGCCTGCTCCACCAGTGACCAAAATCTTTTTCACGATTGCCTCACGTTGTCCCATCCTGCTTATCCAAAGAGATAGCTGTACACGGGGCGGGCCGGTGAGTGCTTGACCACCCACATCACCCCAAGAGGTATGAGCAGCCCGGCCCCAATCAGCAAAGGCTGAAAGATCACTTCAACGCCCAGGATGACGGGCGCGAAATGGTATATTCCGCGAGCGGCGGCGATGAGTACCAGCGAGTGCATGAGATAGATCCCATATGAATTGATGCCCAAGCCGTGAATTTGATTTGCATAAGGTATCGTCCCGCCGAGAAACCCCAGCAGCGCCAAGATGGCGGTCAAGGAGTACACATTGTCGACCAGCGTCTCCTTAGGACCCAACCATGGCCCCGAAGCTTGGATCTGCAAGAATTCCCATTCAACGATACCTACCAGAAGAAATGTAAGGCTCGCTGCCAGCAGGAGCCGTCGGTGTGAGTCCAGCCATGCGGTGATTTCGACCCGACGGACTCCGATAACCGTCCCGAGGGCGAACCAAAACACGTTGGCGGGGAAGAACCACGCAGGAGAGAGGAACGCAAGTCCCTGGAGCAGGGGATGCGGACCTTCCAGCAGGTGGCTGTATCGGCCCAACTGGGCAAGTATCTGGACCAGCGCCGAGGCACCGAGAAGCAGTCCGGGCCGGCTCCGGGCCCAGCGAATAAGATAGTGTCCCAAGAGATACAACTGGACCAGGAGGGGCACAAAGTAGAAAGCCGGCGCCGCCTCGCCCAGCAGGAAAGCCCGGATGACTCCCACCGGCGTGAAAGCCTCCCCAGCGGCGACGTTGACCCCGATCATAATCGCCGACCAGATCAGATAGGGAATGACCAACGTGCGGAGGCGGGCAAAGATCGAACCCCAACTTGGCCCCGAGTCCTTCTGCTTGGTCGAAAGGGTGACAAAGAAGCCGGATACCACCAGGAAGGCTGGAATGCAAAAAGCGATGTACTCCTCGACGTAGCGCATGCCGAAATAGGTTGGACTGTACATTTGGCCGAAATTCGGCGAAGTAACAGGCAGGTACCGGTGCGGCCACCAGAACATGGCCACGTAGCCCCAGCCGATCGAGTGATTGACCACCACCCCCAGGATGGCGAGGCTGTTGAGCATGAGCAATCTGCGATGCATCGAGCTTTGATACTCCTCAATGGCCCTGGCTGGGGTGATCGGAGGGGAGCCAACCCGCCATCAACCGAACAAGTAGGGGTATGACCTCTTGAGAGGCGAGCGGCGAACTACCGCCATAAACAACAGAGGGACACCCAGGGAAATGCTGATGATGATGGGTTGGAAGAGAATCTGCTTGCCAAGAACCCAAGGGGCGAAATGGTAGATGAAACGCGAGGTGTACTCCATAAGGGGAGCGTGCATGAGGTAGATACCGTAGGATTTCACCCCGATGCTCGCCACCTGGTTTGGAAGGACGAACCTGTCCGACGGTAGCCCTAACACCACGGCCAGCACAGTCAAGGCGTAGGCCCCGTCGATCAGTGTCTCCCAATGCGGGAGGAACGCGACACCGACCAGATTCAGGAGCCATTCCCATTCGACCACGCCCAGGACCACCAACGCCAATGCCACGATGCTCAGCGTTCTTAGGTGACTGGTACAGAATTCGGTGACGCGGCCCAGATTGAACCCTGCCAGTATGCCTAGGCTGAACCAGAAGAGTCTTGAGACAAAAAACCACTTCGGCACAAGACTGGTCAGCAACGTCACCCAGCTCCAATCCACTTGCAGCAGGATCAGAGAGTGCAGAGCGTAAAGTCCCAGCTGGAGCACCAAAGTGGCGACCAAAAGAACTTTGGGCCATTTGCGTGCGGCCGCGACCAGGAGAGGCGCCAACAGATAGAACTGAATCAGCAAGGGCACAAAGTAATACGCGGGCGTTGCTCCCCCTGTGAGCAAGATGACCAACAGGCGCCCAGGCGGAATTTGGCCACCTTGCACCACCAGGCCGAGCAGGACTACGCCCGACCAAATCAGGTATGGGACCAAGAGCTTGGACAGGCGACCAGCAATCCGACGCCAAATCGAGGCGATGGGCTGCGAGCCGGAGGTGATGGCGATAAACACCCCAGAGATAGCCAGGAAAGCCGGGATGGCAAATACCGAGATCTGATCCACCGACTTCAGATAGTAATATGCCAATGACCCCCTTTGACTGTAGTCAGGAGATAAAACCGGCAGGTAGCGATGGGTCCATGCGAACATGGCTGTAAAGCCCCATCCAGCCGAATGGAACAAGATGACGGCCAGGATGGCCAGCCCGTTCAGCTGCAGCAACCGTTTTGACATCTTGAGGCCTTGGAAGAAGTGGGTTAGAGGCTGTGAAGTGGGACTTTGCCTATTCAGGCAGGGGCAAATCGTCAATCGGAATCGATGCGAGCTGACCCCTCAACAAGTGGGACTCGTTGCTTTCAACGGTGGCAATGTACTTTCTCATCGCATCCAGAACCGGCGCCTCAGCTCGATCGTAGACCTCGCCTTGGAGCAGCCTATGGATCCCGGCCCTGTACTTTTCGGAACGAATGAAATGGGTAAAGAGAGGCAGAAGCTTGTAATACAGGCGGATAAATTCATACCAGATGGCGACTCCTTGTCTGGTCCTTTCCTCAAAGGGCGACAACACATCGCTTGAAAAGTCATGTTTGTCGAATGCGTCTTGAATCGCATCCGCGGCGAATTTGGCTCCATACAATGCTATGTTGACCCCAGACGAGAAGATCGGATCAACAAAGCGCGAGGCGTCGCCGACCAACAGCCAACCATCGCCTACGAACCGATCCATGACATAGCTGTAGTCACCCTCTGTCTTGAAGGGATGCAACTGACGTGCCCCTGCCATCGCCTGCTCGAGGGCCCGGTTTGATTTGACATACTCGTTGAAGAATCCATCGGCATCTCCGTGGAACTGCCGGAGTTGATCTCTTTCGGCCACCACACCAATCGAACTCACTCGATCCGAAATGGGAATCAGCCATGCCCAGCCTCGCTCGACTGGCAGGAAGTAGATGTGAATGTAGTCTGCAGTCTCTGATTGCCCACGGTCCACATCCTCAAACCACGTGTGCACTGCATATTGGTTGAAGATAGGATCATTCTTCCTCATCTTGAGCTGCCGTCCAAGCAGGGTATTCCGACCACTTGCATCGACGATCAGGTCGGCCGAAAGCGTCACAGATTCCCCACCGAGGTCGACCTCCACGCCGACCGCTTGGTTTCCTTCAAAGACCACTTGCTTTGCCCGGACACCCTGATAGACCTCAGACCCCAAGGATCTGGCGTGCATCAGGAGTTTGTGGTCGAACTCACCGCGCTCCACGTGGTAGGTATAGGGTTGAGAGATGCCTTCCTCCGGAAAATCCGCAAAACGTATCGAAGATTCTCTTCCTTTGACCTCGAACCAAGAAGCGCCGTACTTGTGCACAAAGCCGCACTCTTCCATGGTCTGCAGGAAGCCGATATCTTCAAAGACCCTTATGGTTGACATCACCATCGACTCCCCAACGTGGGGCCGCGGATGATGGTTGCTTTCAAGGATCAGATTAGGGATGTTCATCTTCGACAGATAGCAGCCAAGGGCTGAGCCTGCTGGCCCCCCGCCGATTATGATGACTCTCCCCGTCCTCGACTCTTGCTTGTTCATCGAACCTGCGCCTCCCGCCCGTTGACATACTGTTGGATGGCGGTGACGCTGTGGAAGTTCTCGAAGACGACGTCTCCATCCGGAACCTCGACCCCGAACTGCTCTTCGATGAACATCACCAGCTGCAAGATGGCGAGAGAATCCAGAATGCCCGACGTGAACAGGTCTTCATCAGGGTCGATGTCTCGAGATAAACCGACAGCCAGCTCCTTCTTTATGAATTCCTTGATAGCAGCTTGGACACTTGACATGGTTCCCTCCATCTCCTTCGTGATTGTCAACGGGACCGACAAATTGACTTCAGGCTGTCGTCGCACGTTCAACTTCAGCCGCCAGTTTCATGCGGTCCACCTTTCCGGTCGAGGTCCGCGGGAGCTCTTTGGCAAGATCAATTCGCACTGGCAGCGCATAAGGCGGAAGTTGCTGCGCCATGTGGTCGAGAAGGTCCTTCGGGGTCACGAACTCACTTTCGTGCAGAACGGCTGCTGCCAGGATGAGGTTGCTGCCCTCTTCATCGGAGACAAGGTAGACTGCGCCTTGTTCAACGGAGGGGTGCGACAGAAGAGCCAGCTCAACTTCATCCAGCTCGACCCTGTAGCCGCGGGTCTTGATCTGCCGATCTTTTCTGCCGAGGTAGTTGAGGTTTCCATCTTCTGAAGCCCTCACCAAATCTCCGGTTCGGTAAAAGCGCTGCGTGACGCCCGGGGCCAGCTCTTTCACAAGAAAGCGGGCCTGGGTCCGGTCGGGCATACCCCAGTACCCTTCCATGACGACGCCGCCTCTAATCAGGAGCTCACCCACCTCCCCGTCCGCAACTGGATCGTCCTTCTCGTCAGCCACCAACGCTTCAACGTTGTGACAGGGGCGGCCGATTGGAAGCGGATCGTCGGACAAGGAGCCCCTTCGGGGGACATGATAGTACGTGCAGACATTGGTTTCGGTGGGCCCGAACAGGTTGCTGAACTCGGCCTGAGGCAGCTTGGCCATCAGATCTCTCAGGTACTTGGGAGGGAATGGCTCGCCGGCGAAAAGAACCCACCTGAGCGATCCCAGATCATGGGAATCGATCGCGCCTCGGAGGAGGATCTGGATCAGAGCAAATGGAACCGAGTACCAGATGCTGATCTCATGGTCTTCAATGAAACGGGTCATGCTTGCCGGAAACTTGCTGATGGCTTCAGGCACGATCACCGTTGTTGCCCCGGCAATGTGACCGGCGAAATAGTCAAAGGTCGAAAGATCGAAGTGCAGCGGAGCGTGGTTGCTGAGGCGATCCTTGCTGACCAGTCCATAGCACTCGGCCGCCCACTCGGCGAAGCTGAGACCGCTCCGATGGGTATGCATGATGCCCTTGGGTTTACCTGTAGATCCCGAGGTGTACAGGATGTAGGCGAGGTCCCCCTCAACCTGGGACAGGCGCGGGGATGATGTCAGCATATCCTGCCACACCGACCCCCACGTAATCTGATGGTCAAGTTCCCCATCCGTCAGATCCGGCCCGGCCACACGTAGAGCCCCGGACACCTGACTTAAGAGCTCAGGGATCTCGGACTTCTTGCCTTCATCCGAGAAGACGATCTCAATTCCACAGTCCTCAATGACGTACGCAATGCGCGCCACGGGAGCGAAAGGGTCCAGGGGAACGTAGACCCCGCCGGCCTTGAGGATGCCATACAGGCATGCAATCGTGTTCAACCCCTTGTTCATGTAGATTCCCACCCTGTCGCCCTTCTTCACGCCCTCACCCACCAGATAGTTAGCGATCTGGTTGGATTTCAGGGCCAATGCTTCGTAGGTCAATTCCGAAGTGCCGAGTTTGACCGCAGCATGGGACGGATGGCGGGCCGCGCCGTCGTCGATGGCATGTGACAGAAGATAGCGTGTCATCTCAGGGAACTCCTTGGCGAACCTGGGTCACAAACCCATCAACCGGGCGATGATGTTCCTTTGGATGTCGGATGTGCCGGAATAGAGCGTGCCTCCTACCGCATCCCTCAAACCCCTCTCGATTTCGAACTCGGTCATGTAGCCATATCCACCATGAACCCGAATGGCGTCCAAACTCGACTGTACGTAAGCCTCCGCCAGATAGAGTTTGGCGAGCGCCGCCTCCAGCTTGGCCTGTTTGCCTTCTTTCTTGAGCCACCCGACCTTGTACAGGATGAGTCGGGCGGTTTCCAAGCGAACCTTCATATCGACGATGCGGTTGGCAACAGACTGGAATTTGCCGATGGCCTGCCCGAACTGCTTCCTTTCTCGAGCGTAGGCAATGGTTCGCTCCAACTGGCGCTCCATGGCACCGATTTGACAGGCGAGAATACAGGCGCGCTCCCACTCCATGGAGTGATCAAAGACCTTGGCTCCGACACCCTCAGGGCCGAGCCTGTTCTCCTCGGGCACAAAGCAATCCCGTAGAAAGACCTCGGCCATGGGTGAGGTGCGCAGCCCCATCTTGCTGATCGACTCCCCAACCCGGAAACCCGCTGTCCCTCTTTCGATCAGGAAAGCTGAGATCCCCCACATCCCGCGCTCTGGGTTAGCGTTGGCGAAGACGACCGTCACATCCGCAATGGGTGCATTGGTGACAAAGGTCTTCGCCCCATCCAATATGTAGCCGTTGCCTTCCCGGCGGGCTCTTGTGCGAAGGGAATAGGCATCCGATCCCGAATCCGGCTCGGACATGGCGTGGGCACCGATAAGTTCCCCGCTACATAGCCCGGGAAGAAATCGCTGCTGTTGCTCGGCAGAGCCGAAATGCAGAATCGGAGTCTGGACGCTCCAGAGCTGGGCATTGAGGCTGAAGACAAGACCCGCATCGGCACAACCATAGCCCAAGCCCTCCATGGTCAGCATGGTGGTCATGATGTCAGCATCGGCACCACCAAGGGCCTCAGGCATGGGAAGGCCCTGGATTCCGAAATCGGCGCACTTCTTCCACCAATCTCGCGAGAACTCAGCCGAAATGTCCCGTTCGGCGACCCCTTCCGAGAGCTCGCCTTGAGCGAAATCGATGACGGCCTTCCTGTAGGCCAATTGCTCCTCGGACCATGCAAAGTCCACTGGCTTTCCCTTCCTAACACCCTTCTCGGCACCAGCGAGGTGCGTACTCAGAGCAGGCTCTCGCCCCAGCCCCGGACAGGTGGACCGCCTTGCTCAACAAAACAACTTGCCCAGGATCACGCACGTTCGATTTGATGCGGCTTGGCAGCAACCGTGTAACCCTTGTCATCTTGGAGATTGAACTCGCTGAATTCAGCGCCACCATCAGACCGAGCGCAGGCCGAGAGGATGGTGACCAACCGTTCAGCCGAACGGTTCCACGTCCAATTCGCTTCGATGTCCCGCCTACCCGCCTGCCCCATACGCTGACTCAGCTGCGGATGTTTCACTAGGTTCAGAATGGCGGACGCAAAAGCCTGCTCATCTCGGCCGACAAGCATCCCGGTTTCCTCATGTCTGACCGTTTCGGCGACGCCGCCTTCGGCAACGGCGACGACGGGTGTACCGCAGGACATTGACTCGAGGGCCACCAAGCCGAAGGGTTCCCTGATCGGAGCATAGACCGTCAGGCAGGCATCCCTGTAGAATGCCACAAGTTGGGAGTCGCCAATGCCCTGCATGATGCGAAGCTCAACGCCGAGGGAGTCGCTCAGATTCATCAGGTGGGCCCGCTCATTGGGAATCGCGAAATTGCACACGATGGTTAAAGGCGGGCGCGCTTCGGGCGGGATCTGAGCAAGTGACCGGATGATGAAGTCAAACCCCTTGAGCGGTGTCAGGGAACCCACACTGATCAGGAAATCGCTTGACGGCTCTGTTCCTGGCGTGAATAGCTCGGCATCGACACCCAGATAGAGGACGATGGCATCGAGCTGGTAGATGGCTTCCACCTGGGCGCGAATGAACTTCGAGTTGACCAGAACACACGTAGCGCTTCGTATTGCGGCGCGGTCGCCTCCCTTCAAAGCCCAAAGATACAGACCCGGGAGGGGGTCGATCCTATCCAGTGACCTGCGCCTCAACTTTGAACTGCCATCGTAAGGCCGGTACGGCATGGGCTCGTAGATACGCCGGAGTGGCTCTTGGCAAAAGTAAACGCTTGGGGTCTTCAAATGTCGCAGGAGTGACGGGCAGGATTCGAACTGGCACGGGTGCACGAAGGCGACATCGTATCCCCGTCGATCAATCTCACGCGCCATCCTACGGCCGATAATCCGAAGCCTCAGAAGGTCGAACAACCTGAACAATTGATTGAGCCTTCCAAACGGCGACCGGAGAAGCGGCAGGGGGTGAAATTCGATCGTCGTATGGTCGTGAACCAGGGCCTTGAGCGCGCCAAAGGTCTCGTCGCTTGTGCTCAAGGTATACACATCCACCGTGTGTTCACCCGGCAGCCGTTTGATCAGCTCATGCAGAGCTCGTTTGGCACCGCCGGAGGGAAGATTGTGATACACGGCAAGCTTCATTAAGAATCAACCGACCCCCGAGGATGGGAGCTTCCTATTCAGCCAGCGCGCTGGCTTGGGCTATTTCCAAATCAGTCCGAACCATCTTGGCCACAATCTCTTCAAAGGGCGTCTCCGCCCGCCAACCGAGTATGGCCTCAGCCCTGGATGGATCTCCGCGAAGCTCATGGATCTCAGTGGGCCGGAAGAAGCGCTCATCTACGACGGTGAAGTCCTTCGCATCCAGCGACACCAAGGAAAACACAAGCTCGACGAGTTCCCTTACTGAGTGTGTCACGCCGGTTGCCAGGACCAAATCATGGGGCTCGGGCTGCTCAAGCATGGCGTGCATCGCACGGACGTACTCAGGTGAGTACCCCCAGTCGCGACGGGCCTCCAGGTTTCCGAGCCTGAGTTCACTTTCCAACCCCATCTTGATCCGAGCCGCCGTGCTGGTGATCTTCCGTGTGACGAACTCGAAGCCGCGCCTTTCCGATTCATGGTTAAAAGCGATTCCACTGGATGCGTGCAGCCCGTACACTTCCCGGTAGTTGCGTGTCAGGTGATAACCGGCCACTTTTGAGATACCGTAGAGTGACCGGGGATTGAAAGGCGTTTGCTCCTTCTGCGGTGTTTCAAGGGCATTGCCGAACATCTCACTCGAAGCGGCAAAATAGAAACGGCACGTCGGAACCAGTTCTTTGATCGACGAAAGCAAATAGTGGGTCCCATCTACATTCGTGTTGATGGTAGAGAATTCGTCGTCGAATGAGTAGTCAACAAAGCTCTGAGCCGCCAGGTGATAGCACTCATCCGGCATGACCCGTCTCACCACGCCAAACAAGCTGGCGTAGCTTTCAAGCGACGCCGCGTGGAGCGTCACATCGTCGAGCACTGCCTCGAGACGATGCAGGCGCCGCCGCGGATCCTCGAGAGAGACCCGCCGAACGATCCCATGGACTTCGTACCCTAGATCCAGGAGATGCTCGGCCAAGAATGACCCGTCTTGGCCGGTGATGCCTGAGATGAGCGCGACCTTGGGTTTCATCCTATCGGTGCTCCTTAGTCAACGCTGGCAGCCATTTTGTGTGCTTGTTCAAACTGGGCCCGGACGAACTCCCGCAGAGGCTCAGTGTACTCAGGGCGGAACCATTCATTTTCAAGATCGTCGTTGATATGGTACTCCGACACGAGGGAGCCCTGGTTGTAGTGGCGCACCACAGGATGCAGATAGAAGGCTGCCTTGCCCATCTCCGGATCAGGGTCCCGTTCCACCGAGAAAGGTGACCCTTGATGATGGCCGTACTCCAGGGTAACGACGTAGTAATCGTCCTCGTCCCCCAATGCTGAGTTGGGGACGTGGTCGAGACGGATCTCCAAGTAGTGACGCCCCTGACCGGTCTCGTGGTCGACGACGAAGACCTCCGCCAAGAAACCCGGTTGTTGGAAGATTCCCGCTCCACATCTGAGCCTTTCCTGGATCGCGTCGACGAGACCGTCGGGAGTGGCCTGGAAGGCCGTGAATGGCCAGGGTTTGTCCAAGTAGCGCTCGGCCAGGATGGTGCTCAGCGTGCGCACATTGTTTCTAAAGCCGTGGATGAACGCCGATTGAGTCTTCCGGTAGTCGCAGGACTGCATCAGCGTGCCGGCGACGAAGAGATCGGGTACGTTGGTCGATTCCCACCCCGTCGTCTGGGCAGGGAATCTGCTCTTGATGACCAGCTCGGGCCTGCAGCTTTCGTCGAATATGGTGGCATCGAACCGGAAGCCGGTGCAGGCGATGACCT
>Ga0307417_10001291_pt1 | contig 10445 bp, 9 predicted proteins | sample SalMarWE160210MG_2_FD_202514 | JGI IMG/M metagenome (GOLD analysis project Ga0307417, IMG submission 202514) | Salt marsh sediment microbial communities from the Plum Island Ecosystem LTER, Massachusetts, United States - WE1602-10 | ecosystem: Environmental > Aquatic > Marine > Intertidal zone >...
CATCCTCTGGAAGCCGGGCAAGGGCGGCCTCCAGCACAGCTTCAGCGATCAGGCTGTCGGTGTAGACCGGGAGATGGGGTCCGTGCTGCTCGATGGACGCCACCGGCAGGGCGATCACCGTCTGAGACTTGTCGGGCAGATCGCGGATTTCTGGTGAGGTGAGGGCAGGCAGGAAGCGATCGTATTCGGATGGAGCGATCATAATGTCTCCTCGTGGCTGATGGCTGGTCGATTCACCAGCTGGGTCCCCCGGGTCGGCGAGCGAGCTCCGCCAGGTGTTCCCAGTCGTGTTCCAACATGCGGCGCAGAGTCTGATGGAAAGTTCGCGGCCCGTGGGTCTTCTGGATCACGCGCCGTCGCTGCTCGTCGGTTGACTCTCCGGCCAGCTCAATAGCCATGCTGTGGCACTGGCGCAAGGCTTCGGTCAGAGGCAGTCCTCCGCGCTCGGCTTGGCCGTAGAGGCGCGAGAACCCCGGCGCACTGCCCAGGCCGGCCGCCAGGTAACCGCCGGTCGCCCCGAGCACGTGCAGAAGAATCGCCCGGCCGGTCCTTCCCCCGCCGTCGGGCTGAGCATCCAGCTGCTCATCCGACAGCGTTTCGGCCCAGCCGGCCAGCGCGCCTCGGATCCATCCAAAGTGGCGCAGGTAGAGGTCCAACGCCGCCCGCGTTACCGGCTCGAAATCCGGACCGAACATGACGTAGGGTGAGCCATTGCCCAGCCACATTCCTTCGGTGATGTGCTCTGCCAGCCGCGTCTCGATCGCCGCCCGAGGATCCTGATCCTCGCCATGCGCCTGAAGAAACTGGAGAAAGCTGCGAATGGCGTCGGGCGTGGCCGCGACAGCCTCATCGGTCGTCGGGCCTACGGCGACGCAGCCAAGCATATCGAGCACATGGACCATGGTCTTGCGCTGACGAGGTCCGGATTCCAGGTAAAGATCGTAGACACTCATGGGCGGACGAATGTGTAGGCTTCTTATATCGGCAGGCGATGATGGAATTCTATATGATGTTGGGAAGGACTCCTGCCTGTGAGCGGGAAAACCGGGGCGCCGCTGTGCCGTCAGATCGCCTATACTTCCCGGGTGCCCGTGTTCGTTGCTTCCATCAGCGGGCAGGGGCACTTTGGCGGGCGGGAAGGCCGGAGTTGGTGCATGACCACGACAAAGCTCATCTTCTCTGTTTGGGAACTGTATCCATCCGTCCTGATCGGTTCGGCGGTTCTGCTGGTGGTCTATGGACTGGCCGTCGGCTGGCGGTTCAGCCGCCGAGCGATCTTCTTTGTCCTTGGCGTGTTGATCATGGTCTGGTCGCTGGTCGGGTTCCTGGACGTGTTGGGGGACGACTACCTGTTCAGTGCCCACATGGCCCAGCATTTGATCCTGATCGAGATCGTGCCTCTGCTGCTTCTGGTGGGCACGCCGCCAGAGCTCGTGCAGCGTGTGCTGAAGGTGCCTGTCCTCGGGCGCATCGAACGCGTGCTGGGCAACCCATGGATTGCCTGGACGACGGGCATCCTGGTGCTCTACGTCTGGCATCTACCGCCCCTATACAACGCTGCGCTGGCCAGTGAGGAGATCCACATCTTTCAACACTTGACCTTTCTGGTCAGCGCCACCGTGTTCTGGTGGCCGATCCTCTCCCCCGTCCAGGCATGCCGCGTGTCCTTCCCGGTGGCCTTCCTGTACCTGATGGGCGCTGCCATCGCTAACACGCTCCTGGGAATCGTTGTCGCGTACGTTCCGCCCAGCGTCTACCCGCACTACGCCAATCCGGCTGACCCGCAGGGGATCCTGTCGCTGATCCGAAATCAGTGGCGCCTCGATCGCGTGTCGGATCAGGTGTTGGGCGGGATGCTGATGTGGGTGCCCGGGGGCCTGGTCTTTGCCGGGGTGATCTTCAACATCCTTGGCAAATGGTATTCCGAGTCCGACCTGGCGGCGGAGTTGACGGGCCAACCGGTCCAAACCCATCCTCACACTCGCTGACAGCCCATTCCCTCGACCCGCTTTGTGCTTCTTTTCACAACCCGGCCGGTGGTGGTCGCTCCTAGCGATGCGCCACCGACAGCCATTATAATGCTTAGGTTTGAGGATGGACCACGCTGCAAGCCGCGGACCTGAGGAATTCAAATCATTATGATGCTCTCGCCCGTACCCTTGCTGCACGGCGCCATAGGCTGGTGGGATGAGATTCAGTGTCTGATCCCGACGTTGTTGCTGGTCGGTCTCGCTTACTATATCTACCGGTCGGACCGGGACCAGAAGGCCCAACTTGACGAGCCAACGGAATCCGAATCTGATGAGACGAAGACTTGATGGCGGCGCGAGCGATGCAGGGTATTCCCCTCCGTCAAGGTTCAGTCACGCTGAAACCGGGCCTGGTGCTTCCCTTCGGCTGTGTGATCAGCCGGGGCGAATCAGAATTTCGGCGCGGTTGCTTATCTTCGCCCTGATGGCCGGTTTCATGAGCCTGGCCCAGCCCGGAATCTGCCCCTGCTGGCTGCTTAGGGACGTCCGCCACGTTCACCCCCACCCGGCTGGCCATTCGGAGCAACCACATGCGCATGATTACCTCTTCCAGATGTTCGCCTCGGCGCCGGCGCTCCCGCCCGACCTGCCTCCGCAGCCGCCTTCCGCTCTGCTCGACCTGACGTCGCTGCGGGGCGTGTGGAGGAACCACGCCAAGACAGATCTGGGAGAAGCGACCACCGGACCGCCTCCCCCGACGCCACCCCCGGAACCCCAGGCCGCTTAGTTCCCTGTCAAACTCGCCAATACCAGACCCCCTTGTGGGCGTGGGGAAGTGTGGATTCTGATTGAGGAGAATGGATATGTTGCGCAAGAACTGGGCGCGGCTGGTGGGTGGCGCCGTCCTCCTGGGACTGCTGCTTGTACCAGTAGCCGCATCCGCCCATGAAACCGTGACCACTGGCGACTACGCCGTGGAGTATGGGTGGTTGAGCGAACCGGCGGTTGTTGGCCAGCCCAATGCCGTGGTCATCAATATAAGCAAGTCGGATGAGCCGTTTGACATCGACCCATACAGCTTGGTGGTCGAGGCACAATACGGTGGGCAGACGAAGACCCTAGAACTTCAGCCCCTCAGCGAAGACAGTACCGGTGAGTACATCGCCCGCCTGACGCCGACCAAGATGGGGCAATACACGGTGCACATCACAGGAAGCCTTGGCGATCAAAGCGTTGACCTTTCAGTTCAGCCGGAAAGCATCGAGAGCGCCGACGTAGTCGAGTTCCCATCAAGCGCTGCGCAGGGGGCCTCATCTTTCGGCCTCACAGGTTGGTTGGCGGTCGTTGCCCTGGTGTTGGGTCTGGTGGGCAGCGGTTTCGGTGTCGTCGTCTGGACTCGGAAAGGTTAGACCCTCACGTCCATGGGGGGCGCCATGCCCCCCATGGATGGTGAAGGATTGGATTGGTGTGAAGACAAGGTTTGCGGCCCTGGTTGCGTTAATCGCTGCGGCGCTTGTAGTGGCCGGGCCCGCCTCAGCGCACGCGCTCTTGGTTCGCTCTACGCCGGAGGCGAACGCCGAGCTCCCGCAGGCGCCACAGCAGGTCGACCTGTATTTCAGCGAAGGCCTGGAAGCGGCCTTCAGCTCCGCCAGTGTTCTCAACACCGACGGTAAGCAGGTTGACAACAAAGACGCTGAGGTCGACCCGGCTGACGCCACTCACATGACGTTGACATTGAAGCCCTTGCCGGATGGGGTGTACACCGTCTCCTGGAAGGCGATTTCCACCAGTGATGGCCACCTGACGAACGGCACCTTCCCGTTCGCCGTCGGAAGCGGCAATGCGGCGGCCTTGGCGGCCGCCGGCTCATCCACAGGCCAGGGGGAAGTGGCCCCCTCCGACGTTCTGCTGAGGTGGATTCTGTACCTGGCGGCGGCCGTCGTTGTGGGCGGCGCTTTGTTTCGTCTGCGGGTCTGGGATCCGGCCTTCGAGTCGGCCGGCATGCACCAGGCCTTCAAAGGTCAGCTCCCATGGCCGCGCCTAGGCCGCCTGGCGCTGCTCCTTCTTGGGGGCGTTGTCATGCTGGGGCTCCTGGTCCAGGGCGGTAAGGCCACCGGATCATTGCTGGCGCCGCCGTGGAGCCCGGCCTTGAGAAAGATGTTGTTCACCAGCCGATTCGGTGGGCTGTGGACGTTAAGGTTTGCCCTGTCGGTGGCCCTGGTAGGGTTGTCGTGGAATGCGCACACCCGGAGGCAGCTGTGGCTGACTTTCGCTGCCGGGGCGGGCATCCTCATGACCATCAGCCTGGGGAGCCATGCCGCCGCTGAGGCCAGCCCCTACCTGCCGATCGCATCGGATTGGCTCCACCTGATAGCTGCCTCAATTTGGGTGGGCGGTCTCTCGCACTTTGCCCTGGGCATGTGGCGCGTGCGGGGCGTCGACGCTCCGGATCGGACGCACCTGACGGCGCGGCTTATCCCTCGCTTCACACAATTGGCCCTTCCCAGCGTGGCCGTGTTGGCCGCTACCGGTCTCTACGCCGCTTATCTCCGCGTGGGGACGCTCGCCGCGCTGCTGGAGACCCTCTATGGTCATGTGTTGATCTTCAAGGTAGCGATCGCCCTGCTGATGATTGGCATGGGGGCGGTCAACTTCCTCCTGATTACGCCTCGGATGCGGAGCGGCGCCGGCCGAGCCGAGGGCGACCCGGTTCTGGTGGGACGCTTCCGCAAGATCGTGACCACTGAGCTCGCCCTGGGCGTGACGCTGATGCTGGCGGTCGGCCTGTTGACCGCTGCACCTCCGGCGGCATTGGCCAACGCTGCGCCGGCGATCAAGCAATCCGCCAAGGCGGATGATCTGTCAATCGAACTCAAGATCGAGCCGGGCAAGGTGGGGTTGAACGTGTTCACCGTCACGATCGCCTCGGCCGGTCAACCCGTTGAGAACGCCAGGCAGGTCCAGCTCAAGTTCACCCCCACGTCCAATCTGGCCCCAAGCGCGCTCGATATCCCGTCCCGCGGCGACGGCCAGTACGTTGCCAAAGCGGCCAACTTGAGCCAGGCCGCCGAATGGCAGATCCAGGTCGCCGTGCGGCGTGAGAACAAATTTGACTCATTCGCCAATTTCACGATCAATCTGGGTGGGGCCAAGCCGTCGACCTTCCCCTGGGGACGCGTGGCCGGTGGCCTGCTGCTTTTAGGGGGCTTCGCCCTGGTCTTCGCCACGGCCCAGCTTGGCCTCAGCCGCAGGCAACGCGCTCTGGCCGGGATGGCACCAGCCTTGGCGCTGGCCCTGGCCGGGGCGTGGGTCTTCTACAACCCTCCACCGCCGCCGCAGTCCAGCTTGGCAAACCCGATCGCTCCCAACACAACTTCGGTGGCTGCCGGCAAGGCACTCTTCCTGACTAACTGTGTCCCCTGTCACGGACAATCGGGCAAGGGAGACGGCCCCCTGGGCCTGACGCTCAATCCACGCCCGGCGGACCTGACCTATCATGCCTCCCCAGGGGTTCACTCCGATGGGCAGCTCTTCGGTTGGATCACCAACGGCTACCCCGGGTCGGCCATGCCGGCCTTCACAGTGAAACTGTCGGACACCGACCGCTGGAATCTGGTCAACTACATCCGCACTTTGCCACAAGTTCCTCAATGAGGTACTTGATGCGTCGACGGCTGTCGGGCATTGCACTGGTATCCGTGGTCTTGGTTTCGGCGTGCGCAGTGATCGCCAAACAGGTCCCGAATCCCGGTGGGGCGGCCGGCAGCGCCGGTGCTTCTGCTTCCCAAGTGCCTCCATCGGCGGAGCCATCGACTGCACTGGCCGCGACGCCTGGCGATGCGACGGCCACGCCTTTCGCGGTTGTCCAGCCGCCTTTCCCTTGGGAGGGATTGGGAATATCCGGATCGATCGCTTTCCTCGCTTACAACTTCAACGAACAGGCGCCGGTCCCCTACATCGTCCATCTGAGGTTGAGCGATGGACATGTGGTGACCGACTGGCCGCCGCCGGATAACGCATGGCTTGCCAACATGGCCCTATCCCCGGATGGGTCGAACCTGGTCATCGCCTATGCGCCCCCGCCGGCCGACGGCTCTCCCCAGCCCGGCTACACGGGGCTGTACACTCTGCCGGGCAGCTGCCTCACGAAGGGCTGTCCCGAGGCTGAACCTCAGCCTTTACTCGCCCAGGAGGGCGCCGAATCTTCCATCACCCCGGTGTGGTCACCCGACGGGGAGTACGTCTACTTCACCCACATCTCGACGCCGCCGGGGGCGGAAGGCGCCGAGTTTGACCTGGAGCGCATCCCGGCCGCCGGGGGCCAGCCCGAGAAATTGATCAGCAAGGCCATCTGGCCCCGACTGTCGCCCGACGGGTCGAGATTGGCCTATGTTGCCTACGATCCGCCCAACGGAATCAATGACCTGAATCTGGCAGCGCCCGATGGCACCCACGCAGCGCCACTGCTTCCCCGGGGGACGTTTGTTTCAGTGGACGCGCCGATCTTTTCTCCCGACGGAACGACAATCTACTTCAGCGCCACCGGCGTGGGCCCCCTCAATTCTGACCCGGGAGGCAGCGAGTTGACCTGGTGGGACAGGCTGTCCGGAGTCGTCGTCGCCGAAGCCAACGGGGCGCCATCCGAATGGTGGCGCATGCCGGTCGCCGGCGGCCAGCCGACAAGGCTGACTCAGATTGCCACGGCGGGGCTTTCGGGGGGCTTCTCGCCGGACGGGCAGTGGCTGGCTTATATCAGCTACCGCGGCGTGGGGCTGTACAGGCTTTCCGGGGAGAGTGTGACCTGGTTGGTGCCGGTGACGACGTTGGGCGACGTGATTTGGCTCGGTGGAGGTTGATAACATGAGACGCATTGGGCTTTTGCTGGCCGTGGCCAGCTTGGCTTTGGCCGGCTGCGGTGGGAAGGGGTCCGCAGCGGATCAAGGGGGGCCGGGAGCACCGACCACCACCCCGCCGCCAACTGCCACGCTCCCCGGCCCGCAGGGTGTCGCATGGGCATCACTCGGTGCGCAGGGCCACCTGCTGATTGATCAGCAGGTGCAGGGCATATCGATGCTCGATCTCGTCGCAGGCCAGCTGACCAATCTCTTCGCCCCTCACGATCCCAGCGCCGACTGGACCAACGCCGCCTCGATGTCGCCGGACGGGACGCAAGTGGTCATGGCTTACGCGCCGGCGCCAAAAGATGGAGATGTCCAGTACGGTTACACCAGCCTGTTCATCCTGCCCGTGGACGGGTCAACGGCACCGGTGGCATTCCGGAGGCCGAGTTCGTCTGAAGAATCCTATTTTGACCCGAGTTGGTCGCCCACAGGTGACAGCATCGTTTACGCGCATCTGGTTCATTTCAGCATCCCGAACACCACGCCACAGCAATATGGGTTCAAGTACACGATCGAGCGCGCAGGCTACCCGGATGGCCAAGTCCGGGTCCTGGCGGATAATGGATTCTGGCCCCGGCCATCACCAGACGGCAAGCAACTGGTCTACATCAGCATAGACACCACCTCCGGGGCCACCGCCCCTGTGGTGTGTAACGCCGATGGCACCGATCCCAGAGTCATCCCCACGCCGGCCGAGTTCCAAACCGTAGATGCGCCGCTGTTCACGCCGGACGGCCAGGCGCTCCTGCTGAGCGTTGTCACCCAGGGCTTGAGCGACACTGGGCCCGCACCGATCGGCGGCTGGTGGGATCGTCTCCTGGGCGTGCAGGCGGCCGAAGCGCACAACGTTCCCTCAGATTGGTGGATGGTGCCGCTTGACGGGAGCGATTCCACACAGTTGACCAACGTCAACGATGTCGGCCTGTATGGGAGTTTCTCGCCCGAGGGTTCCTTCTTGGCCTACGGGAGCCAGACCGGGCTGTATGTCGGGAAGGCTGACGCCACCGGTTTTGTCCAGGTGGACGATCTGGCAGGGGTCCTGACGGTGGATTGGGTGCGCTGAGTCTGATCCAGTGCCTATCGGGTGTGAAGTCAATCACGCACGGACACCAAGCGGCCGTGAGCCAGCGGATTCTGGGCATTCGCCCGGCCTACGACAGGCCGAGTTTCGCGCCGGTGCAACCGTCGGAAAGGGAAGGCTGAGAGACTCGGGCCCTGTTTCGTGGCGCGACTTACGCCTTACAAGCCAGGCGCGTCGGCCCCAAGATCCAGGCCTGTCTGGAGGTTGCGGGGAATCCGGTGGAGCGAAAGCTGGTGCTGGCCACCCCCTCCGGCATGACGGCCGAGATCTTTGCGTCGATTGGCTGCCCTCACGCCTGGTTGGGCACGCCCCCCTGTAGCTTGTGAAGAATCTCACAAAGTCAGCCGGACGATGTGGGGGGATCCACCGGCAGGTAAGTTGATGTCACATGTCACTATTGCCTGTTCGGCTCGGGCCATAGAATGGGGTGGCTGAGAGGAATCCCACACCGTCCACCACCCCACACACTGCCGCCCTAATGCCTCGCCTTCCCCAGTCCCGCGTTTGCGAACTCATTGACGAACTCACGTCTGAATCTGCCATCCGCCGGCTCGGCGGCCGCTCCACCGCGGGGCGGCCTTAAAGGAGAATTTCAAATGACACTGCGAACGGGTTTGGTCAATCTAGGCAAGCTGATCGTGGCCGCCGTAGGTTACGAGGTCGGGGTGGTTCTGGGGGGCATGGTCGTGACCCTGCTCGGCCTGCAGACCCCCAATCCTCCGCCTGGTGCCGATATGGACGCCGTCGTCCGCTACATGCTGTATGCCACCCCGTTATACGCCGTGGCATTGGCCGTCCTGGCCACGCACTTGAAGGGGGGGTATGTGTCGCGTTGGCTGAGCCTGTCCTTTCTGCTCTGGATCGCCTACACCGTCAACACCCAGCTTGAAGCTGCCATCGTCTCCAGCTACGCCACCGGGCGGGCATTCGCCATCGTTTCCGGTGCGGTGGCTGCCCTGGCCGGCGGCGCTTCGGTGGCCTGGTTGTTTCCCGGACAGGGCCCCGGGAGCAGAGCATGGGAGTCGATCAAGGTTTTCTTCGGGAAGCGTTCGGCCGGTAGCTGGACTTGGCGCCTCATCCTGGCCGGCGTGATCTTCATGCCTATCTACTACGCCTTCGGGTTGATGGTGCTGCCCATTACAGGCGCCTATTATCAGGAGCAAATGTTCGGACTGACGGCGCCCACCCTGGGCCAACTGCTCCCGACCCTGTTCGTCCGAAGCGTCCTGTTCCTACTTGCGGCACTTCCGATCTTGGCGATGTGGCGCGGATCACGCGGAAATCTGTTCTGGCGGCTTGGCTTGGCGATGTTCATGCTGGTCGGATTCAACATCATGCTCGTCGCCACCTGGCTTCCCGTCTACGTTCGTTTCCCGCACATGCTCGAGATCCTGGCGGACGAGTTCGTCTACGCCGGGGCACTGGTCTGGCTTCTTGTGCCGCGCCGGGTGGCCGAAGCCGAATTGACAGTTACGGAGGCGGCGTCCCTGGCGACGGCTTCCGGCTGAGGTCAGCCCTGCAGCCAGCCGACGTTGAGCCCAAGACGGCGCCGGAGGGGGAGATCACGCCAGGGCCTGACATCGCAGGGGCACGGCGGCATGTCGTGCCCCTGCGGTTTGTCGGAGCGTCAGCCTCTCCCAACCGCGCTGTCCATTCGGTGGGGCGGCAAGCTCGACCTCGCCCAGGAGGACCTCATGGGACAGAGTGTCCTTCTCGCGGGTACCACGCCGTAAAGATAGGGCGCCGGCTTGCGAACCCGGCAGTAAAGCGGGAGCCTGCGGACACAGCGTGCATTGTTCCCAGACGACACGACCCACCTGGCCTATTCGGCTGTCTCGGGAAGAGAGCGCAGCCGCGGCGCGGGGGACCAAATCAAGAAAAGTACGCCGAGCAAGCTTCCCAGCGAGGCAACCAGAAGCGTGGGTTGCACCCCGATCCAAGCACCGAGCGCACCTCCGAGCAAGGATCCGATGGGCCGAACGCCATTGTTGACAAACATGTACGATCCCGCCACTCGAGCGCGCAGCCGGTCGGGGACCAGTGCCTGGGTGATCGATCCGATGCTGATGTCGAGCAACATCACGCCGAAGCCGGAGCCGAGTTCGGCCAAAAACAGCATCGTTAAAATGGTGGTCATCGACCCACCAGCCAGGGGGATTAGGACCAAGGGGGCAGGGAACAGGAAAGATCCAAGAACAAAGGTGGGACCGATGCCAATCTTTTTGGAGATGCGCCCGGCGACAGCGGCACCTATCACGCCTCCGATGGCCCCGGCTCCGATGACCAGACCGAGCACCCCCGGCCGGACGCCGAGTTCGCGCGTGGCGTACAGAATGGCCAGAGCGTTGAAGGCCAAGTTGAAGAGGTTGATCGTGGCCGTTGAAAGGAGAGATGCCAGCAAAAGGGGTGTGCGGCGGATGAAGCGGGCGCCAGACACAATCTGGCCCGGCTGTGCCTCCTCGGTGGGGGGTTCGACGACCGTGATGCGCTGCA
>Ga0307417_10001292_pt1 | contig 10443 bp, 5 predicted proteins | sample SalMarWE160210MG_2_FD_202514 | JGI IMG/M metagenome (GOLD analysis project Ga0307417, IMG submission 202514) | Salt marsh sediment microbial communities from the Plum Island Ecosystem LTER, Massachusetts, United States - WE1602-10 | ecosystem: Environmental > Aquatic > Marine > Intertidal zone >...
CGGGGATGCTCAAAAAACATACAAAGATAGCTGAAAAATGATAGTAAAAAAGCTGTCAAATCCCGGTATCGGTCTTGCCGGATCTTCATAGAATAATAGGGACCTTTGCAAGGTTAAAATATACAGCTCAGGTTAAATCACTAAAAAGATAAGAGAAATGAAAATGTTACACACAGAATTGCATGAGATTGAAACTGCAGCAGAACTTGAAAAGTTGATCGCTGAAAATGAAAACGTGATGGTATGCTGCGGCCGCATGGGTCCCATGTGTATACCTGTATATGGAGTAATGGAAGAGTTGCAGGAGGAGCGTGCCGATGTGAAATTTGCCGTTATGGCCTTCGATTCGCCTGAAGCCGGGATCATCAGGAATGATGAAGCCTGCCGTGGATTCATGGGACTTCCGTTTACAATGTACTACAAGAATGGGAAGGTAGCCCACGCCACATCCAGTATTCAGAATATGCAGCAGGTGACTGCCATCCTGAATGAGCAGTTCAGCACATCGAACGTTGAAAATGCCTAGAGGTCGAAATGGACGAACTATTTGACGTGATCATTGTCGGAGGGGGCGCGGCCGGTCTGACTGCCGGAATTTACAGTTCCCGTGCCCGCCTTTCCACGCTTATTCTGAATGAAGGTGCCATAGGCGGCCAGATGGTCCTGACCGAAGAGATCGCCAACTATCCGGGGGTTGAAAAAACCAGCGGTTACCTGCTGGCCGGAACCATGAAGAAACAGGCCAAAGAGTTTGGATGCAGGATCAAATCCAACCTGAAGATCAAAACCTATGACCTGAAGGGGGAGATCAAGCGTATCGTTCTGGAAGATGGCAGGGAGTTCCGCTCCAGGAGCGTGATCCTCTCCCCAGGTGGAAGGCCAAGGCCCCTTCAGATACCTGGAGAGGAGCAGTTCAAGGGGACCGGGATCTCCTACTGCGCCACCTGTGACGGGGAATTTTTCACCGGGAAAGAGGTGATCGTGGTAGGTGGAGGTAACTCAGCACTGGAAGAGGCCGTTGCACTCACAAGCCATGCCGGAAAGGTAACCATAGTGCATCAGTTTGATCATTTCCAGGCCTTTCAGCATGCGGTGGATCAGGCAAAGTTGAATCCGAAGATTGACTTTATCATGGAGTCGGAGTTACGCTCTTTTTCAGGCAACGGGGTGTTGAAAGAGGTGAGCATTGAGCACCTGCCAACCGGAAAGACCACTTCAAAAAGCATTGATGGCGTATTTATCTTTGCGGGTTATGTTCCCAACACCGCCGATCTGGAGGGGATCATCGACCTCAACGAACGGAAAGAGATTGTTGTGGATAGTGAGCTGAAGACCAGTCTGCCCGGTGTATTTGCAGCAGGTGACTGCATACCAAAAAGGTACCGGCAGGTCACCACGGCAGTGGCCGATGGCACCATCGCCGCCCTGAGTGTGGCCGAATATCTCAGATCATAATTAAAAACATATAAAACATGGCAGTAAAAGAAAAAGAGGTGGTAAGCACCCGATGGCTTGAGAACATGTCCTTTGAATCAGAAATCAACGGTCATAAGATTATCATTGATGCGGAGCCCGATGTGGGAGGAGAAGACCTGGGTCCCAGGCCCAAACCATTTATGCTGGCCGCCCTGGGCGGGTGCACCGCGATGGATGTGGTATCCATCCTTAAGAAAATGCGGGTGGACTTCAAGAGCCTCAATGTGATCGTGGAGGGAGGCCTCACCACGGAACACCCAAGACATTTTCACAAGATGCATGTCATCTATGAAGTTGAGGGTCAGGATCTGCCGCTGGATAAGATTGAGAAAGCGGTATCCCTGTCCGAAGAGAAATACTGCGGAGTAAGCGCCGTATACAGGAAAGCCCTGGATATCACTACCGAGATCCGTATAAAGGAACCCAGTTTCGTATTATAAATGCGAATATCTAACCACCTGCGCCCCCCGGGGCCAGGTGGTTTTTCTTACAAAAAAAGGTTGTACAAAAGTGACTCTTTGGAAGTTATACCTGCGAGGAAGCCTATAAATATTTACACAGTAAAGATTTTAAGCAACGAGCAGGTATAACAAAAAAAAGGCCATATCTATTGATACAGCCTCTTTTTTTTGGATATTCTCAGGCCTGCCCGGTCGGTCCGCCGAAGTTCATCGGGATCACCGGTCCGGTGGCCGGATCAATGGTCTTGATAGCGCCATGAACCTTCTCGTACTTCTCCACGTTGTCCTCCAGCGCTTTCAACAGACGCTTGGCATGTTCAGGTGTCAGGATCACCCTCGACTTTACCTCTGCCTTGGGGATACCAGGCATCACCCTCACAAAATCCAGCACAAATTCGGATGATGAGTGGGTAATGATGGCCAGGTTGGCGTATGTGCCCTGGGCTATCTCCTCTTTCAACTCAATATTGATCTGGTTCTTTTTGGCTTTCTCTTCCATAGGGATTAGATTTTATCCATTAAGGTTCCAATAATTCAGCATCCTCATGGGTTTCGCTTTCAACGTTACCACCTGATGTAAGCCGCTCATACTCCTCCTTGGAACCTACAACCAGGTTATTGAATACCCTGGCGCCGGTTCCCGCAGGAATCAGGTGACCGACTATGACATTCTCCTTCAATCCATCCAGGAGGTCCTGCTTACCAAAAATGGCTGCTTCATTCAGTACCTTGGTGGTTTCCTGGAATGATGCTGCAGACATGAAACTGTTGGTCTGCAGTGCAGCTTTCGTAATTCCCTGGAGCACCTGTGAAGAGGTGGCTGGGACAGCATCCCTGGCTTCTATCAACTTCAGGTCCTTGCGTTTCATCACAGAGTTGTCATCCCGTAATTTACGGGCAGTGATAATCATACCGGGCTTGTATTCCTGGGAATCCCCGGCTTCTACAACAACCTTCTTACCATAGATCCAGTCATTTTCATCCATGAACTCATGCTTGTCAACCACCTGTCTCTCAAGGAATTTGGTGTCGCCCGGATCCACGATCTCCACCTTACGCATCATCTGCCGGACAATGATCTCAAAGTGTTTGTCGTTGATCTTAACACCCTGCATCCGATAGACTTCCTGGACTTCGTTCACGATATACTCCTGTACCTTGGTGGGCCCTTTAATGGCCAGAATATCGGCCGGTGTGATGGCCCCGTCCGAAAGCGGGGTACCGGCCCTCACATAATCATTTTCCTGCACCAGGATCTGCTTGGACAGCGGAACCAGGTATTTCTTCACCTCACCGGCTTTGGATGTAATGATGATCTCGCGGTTACCGCGCTTGATCTTACCAAATTCCACTTCACCGTCAATTTCGGATACAACCGCAGGATTGGAAGGATTCCTTGCTTCAAACAGCTCGGTTACCCTTGGCAGTCCACCGGTAATGTCACCCGATTTTCCAACTGCTCTCGGGATCTTGACCAGGACTTCGCCCGGAGTCACTTTATCTCCTTCGTTTACTGCAATGTGTGCACCGACCGGGAGGTTGTAGTTCTTCACAAGTTCCCCTTTATTATCAAGGATCCTGATCAACGGGTTCTTGGTACGGTCGCGGCTCTCCACGATCACCTTTTCCTTGAAGCCGGTCTGTTCGTCCGACTCCTCCCTGAACGTGATGCCCTCAATCACATTCTCAAAGCCAACCTTACCTGCTGCCTCGCTGATTATCAAAGCATTATACGGGTCCCATTCACATATGAGGTCACCCTTCTTCACTGTGGCTCCGTCCTTTATGAAGAGTTTGGACCCGTAAGGGATGTTATGTGTGGTAAGTACAATACCTGTATTCTTATCTATAACGCGAAGTTCGGCAAGGCGTCCGATCACAATCTCCAGCTTTTCACCCGTCTCCACATCTTTTGAGGTTACTGTTCGCAACTCTTCAATCTCGGCGATCCCGTCATACTTTGAAATCACATTGGATTCCGAAGTAATGTTGGAAGCGGTACCCCCAACGTGGAAAGTCCGGAGTGTAAGCTGTGTCCCAGGCTCCCCGATCGACTGTGCAGCAATCACACCGGTGGCTTCACCCATTTGTACCATCTTGCCGTTGGCCAGGTTACGCCCGTAACATTTGGCACATACGCCCTTCTTGGATTCACAGGTCAACACCGAACGGATCTCCACCTGTTCGATTGGCGAATCTTCGATCACGGCAGCAATCTCTTCTGTGATCTCATCGCCGGATTCAATGATCAGGTCTCCCGTAAGCGGGTGATATATATCGTGTACCGAGGTCCGTCCAAGAATCCTTTCATAGAGTGTCTCCACGACCTCCTCACTCTTCTTGATGGCAGATGCAACGAGTCCGCGTAGTGTTCCGCAGTCAGCCTCCTGGATAATCACATCCTGTGATACGTCCACCAGGCGCCGTGTCAGGTACCCTGCATCAGCTGTTTTCAGTGCTGTATCAGCAAGACCTTTCCGGGCTCCGTGTGTGGATATAAAATATTCAAGTACCGACAGTCCCTCCTTGAAGTTGGAGAGGATGGGGTTCTCGATAATCTCTGAACCGGAAGATCCTGACTTCTGGGGCTTGGCCATCAGTCCACGCATGCCGGAAAGCTGGCGGATCTGTTCCTTGGAACCCCTCGCACCTGAGTCAAGCATCATATAAACAGGATTGAATCCCTGGTTATCAGCACTCAGCTGTTTCATCAGTGTCTGGGTGAGACGGGCATTGGTGTGTGTCCAGATATCAATGATCTGGTTGTAACGCTCATTATTGGTGATCACACCCATGTTATAACTTCCAACCACCTCATCCACCTGCTTGTAACCATCCACCACGAAGGTTTCCTTCTCCGCTGGAATAATCACGTCATCCAGGTTAAAGGATAGTCCTCCTTTGAAAGCCATCCCATAACCCAGGCTCTTAATATCGTCAAGGAACTTGGCCGTTTTGGCAGTACCTGTGACTTTCAGAACGCGCCCGATAATGTCCCTCAGGGATTTCTTGGTCAGCAGTTCATTGATATACCCGATCTCCTTGGGAACAAATTCATTGAACAATACACGTCCCACTGTGGTCTCAATCAACTCGGTCTCGCCATTTTCGCCGCCCAGCTTGAGAATCCTTACTTTAATAACTGCATGCAGGTCAGCTCGTTTCTCGTTATAGGCAATGGTCACCTCTTCCGGTGAATAGAAGGTCATGCCCTCTCCCTTGACCTTTATCTCATCCGTTGAACGTTTGGCTTTGGTAATATAGTAAAGCCCGAGCACCATGTCCTGTGAAGGAACCGCGATAGGTGCACCATTGGCAGGATTCAGGATATTATGGGAAGCCAGCATCAGGATCTGGGCTTCCAGGATGGCAGCATTGCCCAGGGGAAGGTGAACCGCCATCTGGTCCCCGTCAAAGTCCGCATTAAATGCAGTACAAACAAGCGGGTGCAACTGGATGGCCTTCCCTTCTATCAATTTAGGCTGGAACGCCTGGATACCAAGCCTGTGCAGTGTCGGAGCACGGTTCAGCAGAACCGGATGACCCTTCAGCACATTTTCCAGTATATCCCATACAACCGGATCTTTACGATCCACTATCTTCTTGGCCGATTTTACGGTCTTGACTATACCCCGTTCAATCAGCTTGCGGATAATAAATGGCTTGTATAATTCGGCTGCCATATCTTTTGGCAGACCGCATTCGTGCAGCTGCAGCTCCGGACCAACGACGATAACCGAACGTGCCGAGTAGTCCACGCGCTTACCAAGCAGGTTCTGACGAAAACGTCCCTGTTTTCCTTTCAGACTGTCGGAGAGCGACTTGAGCGGGCGGTTGGCATCTGTCTTAACCGCATTGGCTTTTCTTGAATTATCAAAGAGTGAATCAACAGCTTCCTGCAGCATCCTTTTTTCATTACGCAGGATCACTTCAGGGGCCTTGATCTCGATCAGTCGTTTCAGACGGTTGTTCCGGATGATGACCCTGCGATACAGATCATTCAGGTCGGAAGTGGCAAAACGCCCTCCATCAAGTGGCACCAGGGGCCTCAGTTCAGGTGGAATAACAGGCACAACCTTCACAATCATCCATTCCGGACGATTGATACCTTTGGAGGCACGGAATGCTTCAACCACCTGTAACCTCTTGAGTGCTTCATTTTTCCTCTGCTGGGAGGTCTCCGTACCGGCCTTGTGCCTCAAAGAATATGAAAGCTCGTCCAGGTCCAGCCTTCCAAGCAACTGGTGCAGCCCTTCGGCTCCCATCCCGGCGATGAATTTGTCCGGGTGGTCATCCTCCAGCAACTGGTTCTCCTTGGGCAGGCTTGCCAGAATATCCAGGTATTCGTCTTCTGTTAAGAAATCGAGGTAATTCACCCCGTCGGCCTCTTTGATACCCGGATTGATCACCACATATCTTTCATAATAGATAATAGAATCAAGCTTTTTGGTGGGAAGTCCCAGCAGGTACCCGATCTTATTGGGAAGAGAGCGGAAATACCAGATATGAGCCACCGGCACTACCAGTGATATGTGACCCATCCGCTCACGACGTACCTTCTTTTCGGTTACCTCAACCCCGCAACGGTCACACACGATACCCTTATAACGGATCCGCTTATATTTACCACAATGACACTCATAATCTTTTACCGGACCAAAAATCCTTTCGCAAAACAGGCCATCCCTTTCCGGCTTATAGGTCCGGTAGTTGATGGTCTCAGGCTTAAGAACTTCTCCACTGGACCGTTCAAGTATCTCCTCGGGAGATGCCAGTCCGATGGAAATCTTGGTAAAATTGCTGCTTTTTACTTTGGTGTCTTTCCTGAATGACATATAATATTGTATTAGTACGTTTCTAAAACTCTTTTAAACCGGGCTCAGCCCGTACAAGCAGATTAAACAAGGTTCACGCTGAGTCCAAGGCCGCGCAGCTCATGCAGCAGCACGTTCAGTGACTCCGGTATACCGGGCATCGGCATCGGTTCACCCTTCACAATGGCCTCGTATGCCTTTGCCCTGCCGATGACATCGTCCGACTTCACGGTCAGTATCTCCTGCAGAATATTGGCAGCCCCAAATGCTTCCAGTGCCCACACCTCCATCTCACCAAAACGCTGTCCGCCAAACTGGGCTTTTCCTCCCAGTGGTTGCTGCGTAATCAGTGAGTAAGGTCCGATACTCCTGGCGTGCATCTTGTCTTCGACCATGTGCCCGAGTTTCAGCATGTAGATCACCCCCACGGTGGCAGGCTGGTCAAAACGCTCGCCTGTTCCTCCATCATAAAGGAATGTCTTACCATACCTGGGTACCTTAGCTTCATCGGTGAGCTCATTGATCTGGTCAATATGTGCTCCATCAAAGATCGGAGTGGCAAACTTCTTATCCAGTTTCAGTCCGGCCCATCCCAGGACGGTCTCATAGATCTGTCCCAGGTTCATCCTGGATGGCACACCAAGCGGATTCAATACGATATCCACAGGTGTTCCGTCTTCAAGGAACGGCATGTCTTCCGAACGGACAATCTTGGCAACAATACCCTTGTTCCCGTGACGGCCTGCCATCTTATCCCCGACGGTGAGCTTGCGCTTCTTGGCAACATACACCTTGGCAAGCTGGATAATTCCGGTGGGCAGTTCGTCGCCGCTTGTTATGCTGTGCTTCTTGCGCTTATAGAGTCCGTCGATCTCCTTAAACTTGATAATATAATTATGAAGGAGGTCTCTGATCAGGTCATTCTTATGCTTGTCAGTGGTCCACTTCAAAGGATTCAGGTTGGGATAATCCAGTTCCTGCAGCTGTTTCTGAGTAAATTTGGTCCCTTTGGGGATGACATCCACATTCAGGAAGTCCTTCACACCCTGAGAGGTTTTCCCGTTTACCAGTTCGAATAACTTTTCGACCAGCTGGGTTTTGATCTCAGCAATATCCTTATGGTAGTTGTCATCGATCTTCTCAAGTATCTGCTTGGTGGCAGGACGTGACTTACGCTCCTTCATGGTACGTGAGAACAGTTTCTTGTCAATCACCACTCCGTAAAGGGAGGGTCCTGCTTTCAATGAAGCGTCCTTCACATCACCGGCCTTATCACCAAAAATGGCCCTCAGCAATTTCTCTTCAGGAGAGGGATCCGATTCACCCTTGGGCGTGATCTTACCGATCAGGATATCACCGGGAGTAACCTCGGCACCGATCCGGATCAGTCCATGCTCATCCAGGTTCTTGGTTGCCTCTTCACTTACGTTGGGAATATCCGATGTAAGTTCTTCCAGTCCGCGTTTGGTATCGCGCACTTCCAGGAGGTACTCATCCACATGGATGGATGTGAATACGTCCTCTCTTACCAGTTTCTCAGATACCACAATAGCGTCCTCGAAGTTATATCCCTTCCAGGGCATAAATGCTACCATCAGGTTCCTTCCAAGAGCAAGCTCTCCTTTCTGAGTGGCATACCCCTGGGTCAGGATATCACCTTTTTTCAATTTCTGGCCTTTCCTGACTATAGGATTCAGGCTTACGCAGGTATTCTGGTTGGTCTTCCTGAATTTCGGTAGCTTGTAACGCTTGACATCATCATCAAACCTGACAAAACGCTCCTCATCACTGCGTTCATAGCGTACCACAATTTCATTGGCATCGACAAACTCCACGACTCCATCTTCCTCTGCCCTGACCTGCAGCCTGGAATCACGCACCACATTCATCTCGATACCTGTTCCTACAATAGGTGACTCGGGATAGATCAGGGGGACTGCCTGACGCATCATATTCGATCCCATCAATGCCCGGTTGGCATCATCATGCTCAAGGAAGGGGATCAGTGAGGCGGCAATGGAGGCGATCTGGTTTGGAGCAACGTCCATCAGCACCACATCGTCTTTTTCAGCAAGTGGATAATCCGCTTCATACCTGGCCTTCACCCTTGGATTAACAAAAGTTCCATCCTCATTCAGGGGTGCATTGGCCTGGGCGATCAGTTTGTCTTCTTCCTCCTCGGCGCTCAGGTAAACGATCCCTTTGTTTGCCAGTTCTACCTTGCCTTTCTCTGTTTTCCGGTAAGGCGTCTCTATGAAACCCAGATCACTGATACGTGCAAATACACAGAGCGATGAGATCAGTCCGATGTTGGGACCTTCAGGGGTCTCTATCGGACAGAGCCTTCCATAGTGCGTATAGTGTACGTCACGAACTTCGAAACCGGCACGTTCACGGCTAAGTCCTCCGGGTCCGAGTGCCGACATTCGGCGCTTGTGTGTCATCTCTGCCAGCGGATTGGTCTGGTCCATGAACTGTGACAACTGGTTGGTTCCGAAGAATGAATTGATAACCGATGAAAGTGTTTTTGAATTGATCAGGTCTGTGGGTGTAAATACCTCGTTATCGCGAACATTCATTCTTTCACGAATGGTCCGGGCCATCCTGGCCAATCCCACACTGAATTGATTCATCAGCTGCTCACCAACGGTTCGTACCCTCCTGTTACTCAGGTGATCAATATCATCCACATCGGTCTTTGAATTGATCAGTTCAATGAGATATTTAATGATCTGGATAATATCTTCCCGTGTCAGCACCCTGTGTTCCACATCTGTATCAAGTCCCAGCTTTTTGTTGAGCCTGTACCTGCCCACTTCCCCCAGGTCATAACGCTTATCAGAGAAGAACAGCTTATCGATCACATCCCTTGCAGTCGGTTCATCCGGTGGTTCGGCGTTCCTGAGCTGCCTGTAGATGTGCATCACTGCTTCCTTTTCAGAGTTGCAGGGATCCTTCTGCAGGGTATTGTAGATGATAGCGAAGTCATTGATATTGGGTACATCCTTATGCAGCAGTATGGTCTTGGTTCCCGAATCGATGATCTCATCGATATGATCGTTTTCAAGAACGGTCTCCCTGTCTATGATCACTTCATTACGTTCAATGGAGACCACCTCACCGGTATCTTCATCAACGAAATCCTCTATCCAGCTCTTCAATACACGAGCTGCCAGCTTACGTCCAACCAGCTTTTTCAAACCGGTCTTGGATACTTTCACCTCATCGGCCAGGCCAAAAATCTCCAGCACATCCTTATCGCTCTCGTAACCGATTGCCCTGAGCAGGGTGGTGACAGGTAATTTCTTTTTACGATCGATGTAGGCATACATCACGTTATTGATGTCTGTAGCAAATTCGATCCATGATCCTTTGAACGGAATGATCCTCGCGGAGTAGAGCTTGGTCCCATTGGCATGGACACTCTGTCCGAAGAATACACCTGGTGAACGGTGCAACTGGGAAACCACAACCCTTTCCGCTCCGTTAATAATAAATACACCCCTTTCAGTCATATATGGTACCGTACCCAGGTATACATCCTGGATCACCGTATCAAAATCTTCATGTTCGGGATCGGTGCAGTAGAGTTTCAGCTTGGCCTTCAGTGGTACACTGAAAGTCAGACCACGCTCGATGCACTCGTCAATTGAATAACGGGGAGGATCAATGGTGTAGTCGAGGAACTCCAG
>Ga0307417_10001293_pt1 | contig 10437 bp, 9 predicted proteins | sample SalMarWE160210MG_2_FD_202514 | JGI IMG/M metagenome (GOLD analysis project Ga0307417, IMG submission 202514) | Salt marsh sediment microbial communities from the Plum Island Ecosystem LTER, Massachusetts, United States - WE1602-10 | ecosystem: Environmental > Aquatic > Marine > Intertidal zone >...
AACTACAGCATGTCCACCATGTATGTGCCTGAACCTGTCATCTCAATGACCATCAACCCGGAGGATAACAAAGCCCAGGACAACATGAGCAAGGCACTGAACCGCTTTACCCGTGAGGACCCCACTTTTCGTAGCCACGTGGACGAGGAATCGGGTGAGACGATTATCTCGGGCATGGGGGAACTGCACCTGGATGTCTACGTGGAGAGGATGAAAAGGGAGTTCGGTGCGGAAGTGACGACCGGCATTCCACAGGTGGCCTACAGGGAGAGTATTACCAAGATGGCTGCGTTTGATTACACCCATAAGAAACAGACGGGTGGCGCCGGTCAGTTTGGGAGGGTTGCCGGCTTTATGCAGCCTTCGGAGTCGGATCCCTATGCCTTCGTGAACGAGGTGAAAGGGGGTTCCATACCCACGGAATACGTCCCTGCCGTGGATAAGGGATTCCAGTCCTGTCTTGTGAAAGGTCTCATGCTGGGATTTCCCGTTGTGGGCATGCAGGTAACGGTAAATGACGGCAAGGCCCACAGCGTTGATTCTTCTGATCGGGCCTTCTTCCAGGCTGCCATAGGTGCCTTTAAGCAGGCGTACGGCAAGGCCAGACCCGTCATCCTCGAACCCGTGATGAAGGTATCCATCGAATGTCCGAGCGAGTTTCAGGGAAATGCAATGGGTTCCATCAACCAGAGAAGGGGCCTGATCATGAGTTCCGCGGAAGATGGTGTTTTCAGCACGATCGAGGCCGAAGTCCCCTTGGCGGAAATGTTCGGATACGCCACGACCCTGCGCTCCTTGACCCAGGGGAAGGGTGAATTCACCATGGAGTTTTCAAAATATGCCAAGGTCCCTGAATCTTTGGCTGAAGACTTGAAACGTCAATTCAAAGAGAAATCAACGGGGGGAAAATAGATATGAAGGAATTTATTTCCGTAAGCCCACTGACGTTGCTGGAAAAATCATCCCAAAAGGGCCTCGGATCCGGAAACCTTGGAGTTCTTATCGCCAGGGCAGGGGTCGGAAAAACGGCCTGTCTCATTCACATCGCCTTTGACCGGATCATCAACGGGGCGAAACTGGTGCACATCTCGCTGGACGAACCACCGGATAAAGTCATTTCCTATTACGATGTGATTTTGCACGACCTCGTAAAGGTCCTCGAAATGCAGGAAGAATGCGAGGTGCGTGACCTCGTCGACCGCAACAGGCTGATCCTTGCCTATCTCAACCAGAGCTTTTCAATGAAGCGGCTGGTGGCCAACCTCTCCAATCTAAGGGAGAACATGGGATTCAGCCCGGATGCCCTCATCGTGGACGGCCTGGATTTCCAGACATCGCCTCGAACGATTTTTGAGCAGTTCAAGGAAATTGCGGGATCTTTTGAGACCGAAGTCTGGTTTTCAGCCCTTTCCCACAGGCACATCACGGAAACGAACGCAAGGGGTATTCCCCACCCTTGTCATGATGTGGATGATCTTTTCAGTATTATCATAGAGATGCAACCCAAGGCTTCGGGTATTTCACTCCGACTGCTGAAAGATCACGATCACCCCACCATAAGCGGCGCGAGTGTCAATCTGGATCCCGGGACCTTCCTGGTCATGGAATAAATAGACTGATCAGAGCGATTCTTCAAGCTCCTGAAGCGTTTTCGGATGGCTTTCCATCGCCCAGGAAGGGGACCAGAAAAAGGAGCCCCATTCCGGGGATGGAAGCCAGAAAACTGATTCCAAAGAACCATCCATAGCCCAGCCACTGGGCCAAGAAACCGCTCATGACCCCGGAAAGGACCCCGCTGATATTCATCAGCCCTGTGCCGATGGCATAGTGCGCAGCCTTGAACTCGGAAAGGCAGGTCCTCATCAGGAACGTGATGAGGACGGATGTCCCCAGTCCCCCCGCAAACTGGTCAAAGGCGTGGACCGACGCCACCAGGAAGAGGTTGAAGGGACCGATGGGCGTTGGGGTTAAGACGCCGGTGTTCAGCACAACATATTTCTGGAGAACAAAGGCCAGGGCCATATAGATAAGATTGGTGAGATTTTGGGCCAGGAGAAATGGCCAGATGGTCCTTCTAAGGCCATAGCGCGCAATGAACCATCCCCCCAGTATCGCCCCGACAATGGAGAACGGAAGGCCCACTCCGCCTGAAATCCAGCCATAATGCACCTTGATTCCCAGATCCACTAAAAAGGGCGACACCATGGATGCAAGCATGGATTCCCCTGTCCTCATCAGGATAATAAAGGCCAGTGCCAGGCCCATTTTTTCACGGTCCATGTAGGCCATGAAGGCCTTTGCGTAGAAGGCTTCGGGGTCGCGAAAGAGGGATTGCCTGATGCGATCCTTGAAAAGGGCCACGAGCGCCAGGCCCAGCAGCAGTCCGATCCCGATCCAGCCCGAGACACGGATGTGAGCGATGAGCGGGACATGGACAGCGAGGCTGTCATACCACCCAAGGGACATGCTCTGGTGTACGCCCGCAATTACGAGCAGCAGAACAGCAACTGTTCCGGCTCGCCAGGGATTCAACAGGGGCGACAAGGATTGGCGGATAGGTCTTTTTGGGGTCTCCGTTCTTGGCAAAAAAAACAGGTGGTAGATGAAAAATACGCCCAGCATGCCGGCTGAAGAGAGGTAAGCCAGACGCCAGGTGGTGGTGGCCCCGATAGTGACCACTATTCCCGTACCGGCCATCATTGCGATGCGGTAGGCCATCACACGGTATCCTACAAACCGGGCCTGGCCTTGTTTGTCCAGCCCCTCCATATAGTAACCGTCAATGGCCATATCATGTGTGGCCGCAATCAGTGAGCCCACAAAGAAAGCCGCCGCAATCCATTTCATCATCCATGCATGGGGGGTCATCAGGGCGACGCCGAGGAAAAGCAGAACGAGCAGGCCTTGCGTGTTCAACATCCAGCGGCGTTTGGTTCCGAACTGGTCGATTTGTGGACCCCAGAGGAACTTGAGAACCCAGGGAAGACCGAAGAGGGATGTGAGTCCGATGGCCTCGAGGCTGACCTTCATGTCCCGGAAGAATACGGACGATACGATGCGGATGAGGGTATAGGGGAAACCTTCGGCAAAGTAGGTGGTAAAGGCCCAGACATGAGGAACCTGGAGATTTTTTCTGTTCAGGATCTTGGACATGACTGCTCTATGAAAAGGCCGGTGAGGGGTTTGAATTGCCGGCGAATCATATGGAACCGATGAACGGAAACGGGATCAAAGACGATCACATCGCATGAGGGCGAGCAGTCTCTCCATTTCCTCCGTTATGTCATCCGGTTGGATGCAGCGTTCGAATCCGCAGGACCTGCAGATCAGGAAGATACCTGATCATTTTTTCCTGATTTCCAGATTCGTCCCGCAAGCGCATGTGGGCATTCTATCCCTCCTGAATTGGAAACTCGCCGGTGCCCAAATCCTATTCGTGGATGGACGCTGACTGAAATCCGGGTGAAGCCGGACGGGGGCGGCGGAGTGTCCCTTTCATATCCGTTAAAGGCCGATGGATCAAGAAAAATCTGTACAGGAATCCCCTATGGCGCATGAGCAGGAAAATGAGTTCTGGAAAATCAGCACGGTGTTCAATTGACCGTCCTCCTGAATTCTGTTATGTTTCCATAAATCCATTTTATGCCGTTCAATGGTACCGGGGATCGGCGTTGAAAGTTTCGGCAATGGGGAGCGCATCGACGAGAGACATAAAAACCCGGTCCCGGGCGGGTATTACTGAAAAGCGGGGTCATGGCGTGCTACACCAAAAGAACGTGAAAAAGGTTGGCAGAAACGACCCGTGTCTCTGCGGAAGTGGGATGAAATACAAAAGGTGTTGTATGAACAAAATGGGGAAGAACTTCAAACCTGCAGATGTAAAGAGCCAGTACGCCCAGAAATACAGGATACGCCTGAAGGAAGAAAAAGATGTGCAAGGCATCAGGGAGGCCGGCCGTCTGGTCGTGGACACCCTGGATCTGGTGGAAGAGCGCATCAGGCCGGGAATGATAACGGACGAAATCAATGCCATCGTCCACGGGTATACTCTCAAACACGGGGCCGTACCGGCGCCCCTCAACTACAGGGGATATCCGAAGAGTGTCTGTGTCTCCGTTAATGAAGTCATCTGCCACGGGATTCCCGGGGATCGCGTCTTAAAAGAAGGCGACATCGTCAATGTGGATGTCACCTCCATCTTGAACGGCTACTATGCCGACGCGAGCAAGACCTATTTCGTGGGAAAACCCGGCGCCGAGGCGATGAAAATAGTCACGGTGGCCAGGGATAGCCTTCGGATTGGGCTCAGGCAGGTCGGTCCCGGCAAAACAATCGGTGATATCGGATGGGCGATCCAGAAGTACGCAGAAGGAGAGGGCTGCTCGGTCGTCAGGGAATTTGTAGGACACGGTGTCGGCCTTGATTTCCACGAACCTCCGCAGGTTCCCCATTACGGCCGAAGGGGAGAAGGGGTTCCGCTCGTTCCCGGTATGGTCTTCACGGTCGAACCCATGATCAACTTCGGGAAAAAGGAGCTCTATATTCTGGATGACGAATGGACGGCGGTGACCGAAGACGGCTCCCTGTCCGCCCAATTCGAGCAGACGATCCTGGTGAAGCGGACAGGATTCGAAAGCCTGACCCCTTATGAGATTTAGTGCCGAATGCAAGGTTCGAAGGATGCCTTTCCGGAAACGTTTTTCTCAGAAGGCGCGTGAAATGGGGTTTATCGCTGTGGGTTTCTGCCGCTCGGGGCCACCGCCATTTCTTGCTGAGTACGGCCGCTGGATAGACGCGAACAAATACGGGGAAATGAGATGGCTTCGGGATCACAGGAATCTGAAGTCCGATCCGGGAAATGTTCTCCAAGACTGCGTAACGGTTATCTCCCTGGCCTATCCCTATCCTGCCGGGAAGCCATGCACTTCCGACGGATTCACCACCGCCAGGTATACAGGGCCCGAGAGCACGGATTACCATGAAACCATCAGGGAAAGGGCAAGGCCTCTCCTGGCCCTCCTCTCCGAGGAATATCCGGGCAAACGTTCACGTATCTGTGTGGATTCAGCGCCTATTCTGGAGCGCGGCTTTGCTTACGCGTCGGGCATTGGATTTATCGGGAAAAACAACATGTTGATTCGCCCAGGGCACGGTTCATATTTGTTTCTGGCTGAATTGCTTACCACCGCCCTGTTTCCCATTACGGCACGGGAACCATTGGCGACTATGTGTGGCACGTGCAGCCGTTGCGTGAAGGCATGCCCGACCGGTGCGCTTGAAAGGCCCTTTCTTCTGGATGCCGGAAAATGCCTCTCTTATCTCACCATTGAAAAAAGAGCCCCGGTCGACGTTGAGACCGGGAATAAAATGGGAGGTTGCTTTTTCGGATGTGATATATGCCAGGAGGTGTGCCCTTTCAATCAGGGAACCCATGAAAGGGTGGAATGCCTGCCCTCGTCGGAAATGTTCCTGGCCATGGATCAGACAGCCTTTGACAGACGATTCGGTGCGTCCACCTTCGCCAGGGCGGGCCTTGAAAAGATCAAGGGAAATATCAGGGCGCTCAGGCGATATGACGGTCCACAAAGGCCTTGACGGCATCGGGAAATCCGGGGGCCAGGCTGGAACTGCTGTGGTCCGCACCCCCGGCTACGAAGAGGTGGGCCCGACCTGCGGGAAAGCTGTCCCTGAGCCTCCGGGCGTGATCCAGTGGAAAATTCTGGTCCCGTTCGCCATGGATGATCAGGACGGGAAGGTCTATGGATGGAGCCACTCTGACCGGGCTGACGGTGTCCAGCCGAAACCGGTAGAAGAGATCCATCCAGAGAAGAATCATGGGCGCGAAGAAAGGCCCCAAGAGAGGGCTTTGGTTCCTGTAAAGCCTGTATAGGGCCTCCCGGGTGCGCGCATAACAACCTTCCAGGAAAAGCAACCTGATTTGGCCTGTCTTTCTGCTCGCGGCGATGACGGCTCCGGCGGCCCCTATGGAGTGGCCGTAAAGCAGGACGGGCTCATCGATCCACCCCATGACCGTCTCGATGTCTTCGGCAAATCGGAAAGCATTCATGAAGTGGTTCCTGCTGGATCCGCCATGGTCCCTGGCGCTGTGCATGACGGTGGCAAACCCCATTTGCCCGAAGATCCTGGCCCTTCCCACCATGCGATCCCTGTTGCGACTCCAGCCGTGGGCCAGCAGGACGACACCCCGGGAGGGGCCATCCGGCTCAACCCGCCAGACCTCCAACTCTCCACCGTCAACTGCAGGAATCCGCGTATCAGAGCCATTCCCCCAATCCGGGCGTTCCGTGACACCCCTCCGCGGAATCTGGTGTGCCAGATAAGTGAAACAAAGGGTGAGGAGCAGATAGAGGGCGGCGGCAATAAGGATTAATTCAGTCAGCATACCGGTTGGCGGGAGGCGGAAAACATCATGGATCGGGCCGTTCCAGGACTTTTTCCCCCTTCTTGTGGCGATTGATATAAACGGCGCATCGTTCACAGATGCCGCCGCAAAGGGTTTCCCTCTCCTTTCTCACTTCGTAACAAGGGGTATCATGAAACTTGAAGGCAGGACAATCCTCTTTCAGGCTGCAATCAAAGATATTCCAACATGGCGCCAGCCGAAGGAGGGCTGTAAGGCAGGAAAGGGTGAACCCTTCTCCGTGGAGAAGGCGGTTGATCTGGCGTATCTGATCAATCTCGAAGTCGGAGTATATCCTGTTGTTCGTCCTGGGTTGCCGTCCGGGTTTGATGAAGCCCCATTTTTCGTAATCTCTAATGGTCTTCTGAGAAAGAGAGACTTCCAGCGACACATCGCTAATGGTATAATCCACCGTTCCAGGTACCCCGCCCTTTCTCTGCTTTTCGACAGTCTCAATGGAATTCTTAAAAGGCCTGCCCTCAGAGGGCTTGAACGCCTATTTTTTCAGAAGTTCACCTATTTTTTCCAGGAGTTTTTCCCGGTCCACGGGTTTCTCAAAGAAGTGGTCCGGACTGAAGTATTCGCCGTCCCTCTCTTTGTCGAACTTGACGCCCAGTTCATCACCCATCCCGGAAATGCCGATGATGGGAATATCCTTGAGAGCCGGCTCGGTCCGCATTTTTCTGCACACCTCGAAGCCCGAATAGAGCGTTTCCATCATGACATCCAGCAGCACCAGATCGGGATGCTCTTTTTCAATGACGGCAAGGCCCTCCTGACCGTCCTCGGCCGTAAATGTTTGGAATCCATTACGACTCAGGAAAGTGGACATGGTGAAAAGGAAATCGGTATTATCGTCAATGAGTACTATTTTTCTCATGTCTCCCATCGTTCCCTCCGCGCGGCAAGATTAGCGGCATCAGCACCGGCCGGCCGAATGTCAAGCCCGTTATCTCATGGGTAAAATTATCCTGAATGTAGTTCCTTTCGAGGGCATTGTCAATATTTCCACGCGGCCCCCGTGGCCCATGACAACCTTGTCAACCACGTGCAGGCCCAAGCCGGTCCCTGCATCTCCCTTGGTGGAATAGAATCCCTTGAAGATTTTTTCCCGGGTGGCATCATCCATTCCTGTCCCATTGTCGTCCACCTCTATCATGAAGTGTCTTTTGTCATAGAAATCAGTTCGCACCGTCACCTTGTGAAAGCGATTTTCCTTATCCGCCTTGCAGGCTTCAAGGGCATTCAACAGGACATTGTTCAGCATCCTGCGGATGCCGGGAGGATCCACGCGGACTCCTGGAAGAGCCGGGTTCGTTTTTACCTCAAGGTTGACAGACATGTCCTCCGCCTTTTTTCCAAACAGGTTGACCACATCCTCTATCAGGTTTTCAAGGTAGATTTCCTGATATTTGGAGAAACGCTTTTTTGATGCGTACAGAATATTCTGTGTGATGGCCGTGATATCGGCGATGTTTCGTTTGACGACATTCCATCCTTTCCCGGCAAGCTTCATGTCATCGTCCTTGATGCCTTCATCGACCACATAGGCACCCCCCTGGAGCCCCTCCAGTATATTCTTGATATCGTGAGAGACGACAGCCACGGATTGCCCCAGAAAGGCCAGCTCCTTGTGGTTTTCCTTGAGTTTGGTGATGTTGCCGGACATTTCGATAACGGCTCTCACATTTCCGAAAATATCAGTGATAGGTGCAGAATATACGGCGAGATCAGCCCATTCGCCACTGGAAAGGCGGACGGTTTCTTCACTGAGATGTGGCCTCTGGTCTGAAAAAGAACGCTGAACCGGGCACAAGGGGCACTTCTCGGCAGTCTTTTTGTAGACTTCGTGGCAGATGCGCCCGACACCCGGACCGAAGTCTTTCTCGAACTGACTGTTGGTGAAGAGGATGCGCAGGGCGGCATCCTGGATGGATACATAACAGGGAAGGAGATCGAGGACAGCCCTGTAGCCGAGGTCTATCAGAAAGCTACCATTTCCTGAAGAGCTCGCTTCGACAGGCGTCCCACCATCCGTTGTCTTCCGGCTCACCTGGGTTTTGCCTTTTTCTTTCCCTCGGGCGATCATGGCTTCACACCCTTTTCCCCTAGAATATGATCGTCAAGAAAACGCTTTTCGGTCAGACGTCTCTTTATCTACGGCTCAAGGCAGGTCTTGATAGCATCCAGCAGTTCCTCCGGTTCGGCAGGTTTTTCAATGTAGACTTCGGGTTCGGGAATTTCTTCTTCCTTGTATTTGTCGAGCATTTTTTGTGAATAGAAAAAAGTCTTTTTGGAAAGCGCGGATAACATGATAACGGGAACTCCCTGGAGCTTGGGATGCTTCCTCAATTCGCGGTACAGGTTGATGCCGCTTTCTTTTGGCATCATGACGTCAAGGATGATGAGCGAGGGTTTCTCGCTGCAGGCTATCACCAGGCCCTCTTCCCCGTCTTTGGCAGTCAGGGCCTTGTAACCGTTCGTCTCCAGGAGCGTGGAGATAAAGATACGCATATCCATTTCGTCGTCAACGACCAGGACTCTCTTAGCCATTATGATTCCTCCGATACATTAGAAAAGGCCTCAATACATTTCTGCCGGCAGGGTGAAACGCTTGGAGGGATTGCGGATTGCGATAACGTGACAGTGGGCGTATTTGCTGACGTTCGCCACAGTGCTTCCGTGTTCAATCCTGTCCAACTCGGACTTGCCGAGGGCTCCCATAACAATCACATCAATATCGTTTTTCTTGGCATACCTGATGATCTCCACATCGGGTGAGCCTTGCTTCACGGCCAGCACATACCATTTCAATCCCGCGAGCTTTCGGCCGTAGGCCTCCTCAAGGGCCGCCTTGGCCTTTTTCTCCACCTCGTCATCGTGGGATGGTTCCCTGCCTTTTGAGCCTTCGGCGACGAAGTCATCGGCCAGGTTTTGGCTGAAACCGTAGGAGGCGTGGGGAACATGGAGAAGATGGAGCTTGGCAGCGTACTTCTCAGCCAAGTCCAAGGCATGGATAAATGCTATATTGGCATCTTCCGAAAAATCCGTGCAGAAAAGTATGTTTTTGTACGCAATCATGTCAGACTCCTTTTGCTTGTAGGATTTTCCGTAATGAAACCGGAGGTTGCCCTTTGGACATGGGCCAGTCGGTAAGCCACAGAACTCACGGTCGGTGCCTCACGGAAAACGAGTCGGGAGACGAATGGCGAGCAAGGTCAGACTCCCCCCTTTCGGAGTCCATATTGCGATTCGGCAGCCGTATGACAAAACGGGTTCCCTTCCCTTTTTCCGTATTGAATTCCACGGTCCCGCCGTGCTCCCTCACGATCTTCTGTGTGATCATCAGGCCCAAGCCGGTTCCCTTGCTCCCTTTGGTGCTGAAAAAACGATTAAATACATTTACCTTTGTCTCGGCGTCCATACCGCATCCATTGTCCACGACTTCGTATTGGACCGCCCAACCGGTCATTTTCACCGTCCGCAGGTTAACCCTTCCGGCCTCGGCTGAGCAATCCAAGTCCAGACAGGCATCTACGGCATTGGTAGCCAGATTCATGAGACAGCGATGAATGGAATCGGGATCAAACCATGTCATTGGGAGGCTTTCATCCAGATCGAGATCCAGAAGAACGTCATTTTTCCGTGCATCCCGATCCAACAGTTGAAAGACATCCCGCAGTGGTGCGTTCGGGTCGCAAAGTCGATAATCAGGCTTTCTCTCTTTGGTGAAGTTGAGCAGGTCCAGGGACAGTTCCTTCACTCTCGATACATTGGAACGGACCATTTCCCAGCCTGCGCGGAGATAGGACTCGTCCCCTAATTCAAAGCCCTTTTCCAGGACAAATGAACCACCTGTCAGGGCTCCTGCGACGTTTTTGATGGCGTGGGCCAGTCCGGAGACCGTCTGCCCCATGGCGGCAAGACGTTCCGCCTCCACCAGTTGCCCGGTCTTTTCCTCCACGAGACGTTCAAGATTTTCAGTATAGTCCCGGAGCTGTTTCCTCATGGCGATT
>Ga0307417_10001294_pt1 | contig 10436 bp, 13 predicted proteins | sample SalMarWE160210MG_2_FD_202514 | JGI IMG/M metagenome (GOLD analysis project Ga0307417, IMG submission 202514) | Salt marsh sediment microbial communities from the Plum Island Ecosystem LTER, Massachusetts, United States - WE1602-10 | ecosystem: Environmental > Aquatic > Marine > Intertidal zone...
TCCCGGTGTAACTAGATCCATTGTATTTTGTATTTAATTGTTTTCAAAAAAAAGCCGGTAACCAACCGTCACCGGCTATTTCATTTAAGGGGCAGTGTTGCTCATCATGGAAACCACAACGGCAAACAATGCCACGCCTTCAATCAGAGCTGCTGCAATAATCATAGCGGTCTGGATCTTACCTCCGGCCTCTGGCTGACGTGCAATGGCGTCCATTGCCTGTCCACCGACCCTTCCGATCCCAAGTCCTGCCCCGATTACGGCGAGTCCTGCTCCGATTGCTGCTAATGTACCTGTCATAATAATTAAATATATAAGTGAACACTAATCATGGTGATGCTCCGGCATCGCCAATCCGATAAACAATGCTGATAATAAAGTAAATATATAGGCCTGCAAAAATGCCACCAGCAATTCGATCATATCCATAAAAATCACCATCACCAGGGAGGGTACAGACATGAATATGGATTTGAAAATAAAGATCATGGAAATAAGGCTCAATACAATGATATGACCTGCCGTGATATTGGCAAAAAGCCGCACCATCAGCGCAAAGGGCTTGGTAATCATGCCAATGATCTCCACAGGGATCATGATGGGGGAGAGCCATACCGGAACACCAGGGGTATTGAAAATATGCTGCCAGTATCCCCTGTTCCCACTGAAAGTAGTGATGAGGAATGTGAATATGGCCAGCACCCCTGTCACGGCGATGTTCCCCGTAACATTGGCCCCGAAGGGAAAGAACGGGATCAGGCCCATCAGGTTATTGATCAGGATGAAAAAGAAGATCGTCAGCAAATAGGGCATATACCTGTAGTATTTATCCTCCCCAATATTTGGAATAGCCACATCCTCTTCTATAAATACGATCACCGGTTCAATGAATCCCATCATTCCTTTGGGCTCACTGATGCCCATTTTCCTGTAAGCTTTTGCAAGTGCCAGAAAAACCCATAACAGAATGACGACTGACAGCATCATCATGGCTACATTCTTGGTGATGGACAAATCGATCGGCAACCCGGCCTCAACCATCTGACCGTATTGGTCAACTTCAATGATCTTCCCTTCCAGGCTCTTTTCAACAATCTCGCCTTTCCGGTTTTTTACTTCAATGGTCCCCTGGCCCATTTGGAAACCTTCGTGCGTGTGCCCATGGGCAATTTTACTGGATAAAAAAATATGCAGTCCTGAATGTTTGCTGTACAGGATCACCGGTAGCGGAATACTCACATGCTTTCCCTCTTTTGTGGTGTACAGATGCCAATCATGAGAATCAGAAATGTGTTCGAGAATGGACTCTGTTGCATTGAACTCCTCCTCTGCAGCTTCAGGGTGCCCGCTTTCATCAGGAACCGATTCAAGGGATTCCTGAGTGGGATCAGGTGCGGGCGGATGTTCATCCTGTCCATATAGTTGAGTGCCCCGGCCCAAAAGGATGAAAATGATCAGAAGGCTCGTTAGAATAGCAAAATATCTCTTGCTCACAATTAATGTAATTATTTGTTTTTCAGCAGCTTAAGGAGATGTGCGACCGTAAAAAAAGTAAAAATTAAATATAGTGCAAAAAATGTAAGGATAAAGGCTTTGGATAGATTTTTTGTGGCGATCCAAAAAAGCATGATAACCAATAAATAGAGGAGGAATTTAACACCTATCCCCCCGAGCAGATAGACCATCCCTTCCTTGTTATTTTTGTTTATTCCGGTATACATGATCAAGTAAGTCACCAGGTTTATGATGGTTACACAGCCAAGAGTTAAAAGAAAATCGACAACAGGGATTCCTGGTACAATGTATGGCATAAGTAATATGCCTGAAATGGTCAGCACCGAAGCAAGGACCAGGAGTTGCCAGATGAAGCGCACCCGGTCAATCATCTCTTCTGCCTATAAACTGCTTCAGCACGATGTAAAGCCCGGCAAAAACACCAAGCAGGCTCAGAACAGCTGTGTAAACAGGTTTTTGGTTACCAGACCTTTCGTCAAGTTTTGACCCGGCCCAATAAAAAAGAAGAATAATAACAATCATCTGAAATCCCATTCCGGAATAGCGGATAAAGGAGTTCAAGCCCGTCTCTTTACGATTGTTGTTCTCCTTTGGGTTTTGGAGTTGGTTCGGTGACGACTTCTTTTTTTCCACCCATATCACATTTTCCGGTAAATGTAGCTCCCGGCTCAATGGCCAGCTTACCGGTCTTAATTTCACCGTATAATTTTGACATCGAACGAAGCGAAAGTAATTCTTCCACAACTATTTTTCCGTCCACTATACCTTCAACCTCACAATTCTTGCACCTGATTTCCCCGCTCACCTTTCCTGTCTGTCCAACAAATACCTTTCCCTTGGTATTCAGGTTTCCTACAAGGTTACCATCGAATCTAATGTTTTCATTGGAATTAATACTTCCTTCGATCGTGGTTCCAACGCCAATCATATTGATCTTATTGGTATTTTCTGATTCACCCATTTTAGCCATATATTACTTTTTGTACAAACTTAATCATTATTCTCATTTCCGTCGTATGCCCACCTCAGATAGATGGATCCCCATGTAAAACCTCCCCCGAAGGCAGAAAGTATCAGGTTATCCCCCTTTTTTAACTGCGACTCCCATTCCCAGAGACAAAGCGGTATGGTTGCAGCAGTAGTATTGCCATATTTCTCAATATTGATCATTACCTTTTCTCTGGGGATATCCATCCTCCTGGCCACTGCTTCAATAATGCGCATATTGGCCTGGTGCGGTACCAGCCAGGTAATCGTATCAGGGGTGAGTCCGTTTTTCTCCATGATCTCTACAGAGACATCAGCCATTTTAGAAACTGCTACCTTAAAAACAGCCTGTCCCTCCTGGAACACAAAATGTTCCCTGGCATCGACTGTTTCATGCGATGCAGGACGGGCAGACCCGCCTGCCTTCATATGAAGGTTCTTTACTCCGCTACCATCGGATTGGAGGATGGCATCCATTACCCCAAGGTCCTTATCAACAGGCTCCAGCATTACAGCAGCCGCACCATCACCGAAAAGAGGGCAGGTAGTCCGGTCGGTATAATCTGTAATAGCAGACATCATATCGGCTCCCACAAGTATCACCTTTTGATACTGGCCTGACCGGATAAAATTGACTGCAGTTTCAAGTCCGTATAAAAACCCGGAACAGGCAGCATTCAGATCAAAACTCCATGCATTTTTGATGCCCACCTTATCAGCTATCAGGTTGGCCGTTGAAGGAAAAGGGTGGTCAGAAGTAATGGTGGAACAGATCAGCAGTTCTATATCATCCGGGGAAGTTCCTGTCTTTTTCAACAATCCTTCCACTGCCATGGCTCCCATATCAGAGGTGGCTCCTTCCTTCAGGATTCTTCTCTCCTTGATCCCGATCCTCTGCATGATCCATTCGTCGGAGGTCTCCACCATGGTACTCAACTCGTCATTGGTAAGCCTGTATTCAGGGACCCAGCCATGGATACCAGTAATTCCTGCTGCAATTTTGCTCATTTTTCCAGTTCTTCTTTAATCTTATTTACCAGTCCAGCTCTTACAACTTCCATTGTATGAAAGAGCATATTTTTTATTGCCTTTTCATTGGAGATCCCGTGACCGATAACAAGGGGAGCTTTTACACCGAGTATCGGGGTGCCTCCAAAATTCTCAAAATTAAACATTTCAAAATAACCATTGCTGATGCACTTGTGGGAAATAACCTTGTAAAATGCCTCAGCCTGCTTGAGCACTATATTACCAATAAAACCATCGGTCACGATCACATCGGCCCTGCTGGAGACAAACATCTCATTGGCTTCAATATTTCCCGTAAAATTGTAAGAAGAAGTCTCTTTCATCAACTGAAATGCACTTTTGGTTACCAGGTTCCCTTTATTCTCCTCGATTCCCATATTGAGCAAAGCTACTCGCGGCTCATCAATTCTATCAACCAGGTGTGAATAAATGGTACCAATGGTGCCATACTGGTATAAAACATCGGGACGCGCATCCGGATTCAGACCCACATCCAGCAAAAGTGAATGAGAACCCTCTACATTGGGCATTGGGGCAGCTATAGCCGGACGGATGATCCCGGAAATGGAGGTGATGATCTGTGTGGCTCCGATCATCATGGCTCCTGTATTTCCTGCACTGCAAAAGCCATCCAGTGAACCTTCGGCCAACAATCTGTGGCCCAGGAAAAGGCCTGCTTTCGGTTTCTCTTTAAATGCCTTCAAAGGAGCATCATCCATGCCCACATCATCCAATGCATTTATAACAGGAAACCCGCTAACATCGAGCTGGTGCTCTTCCGAGTAGCGGGTAATGATATCCTGGCTTCCGATCAATATGACCTCTGTATCAACAGGCAAGGATTCCCTGGCGAGAATGGCTCCCCGTAATACAGAACCAGGAGCATAATCGCCCCCCATTATATCGATCCCAATGCGCATGGGTTACCGGGCCTCTGCCCGGTTGAATATCCGGGCCTAACCTATACTGGCTTCAGCGTCAATAACGAGTTTGCCTTTATAATAAAGGTTTCCATCTACATAGTAAGCGTGATGACGTTCATGAACAGTTCCTGTCGTTGAACAGGTAGAGAGAGTCGGAACTTCTGCTTTATGATGCGTCCTTCTCTTGTCTCTTCTGGTCTTTGAAGTCTTTCTTTTTGGATGTGCCATTGCTATTAGTTTTTTTCAATAATTCCTTTTAATGCGTCCCATCTGGGATCTGTCTTTTCATTCCTTTTCTGTTCTTTGACTCTGTGAGCATCCAGTTTCTTTAACATCTCCGGATTACATAATGAGTTTCCATTTGCATCATCCGGGTGAATCCTTTGATAGGGTAATGCCAGCACAATAAACTCATACAGATACTGACCCACATCGATCTCATGCTCATCTTTTCCTATGATCAGTACATCCTCATCAACTTCACCGTGTATTTCACCCACTTTCACAAAAATGGATTGTGTGGAGGATACACCGGTCATAAAGTTCTCCAGGCAACGATCACACATTACCTCCACCTCTCCTTCTAAACTGAAGTGGAGAGCCAATACTCCCGGTTTTTTTTCCAGCGTCACGGTGGCAAGTACTTTTCCGTTACATATATCCGACTGCTCAAATAATGCAAAGAACTGTCTGTCAAGCTCAAATGAAAAAATGTGATCCCCTTCTCCTAAACCAGAAATGCGTACCGCATATGAACCCCGTTTGCTCACAATTCTTCAATTTGGGAGTGCAAAAGTATAAATTTATCTCATATAAAAAAACAAATTTACCGCTTTAATTCATGATAGTAAGGTGATTAAACGGCTGTTAAATCAGCTGAGCACCTGCTGAATGGTTTCGATGAGTGAATCGATGAAATAATCGTCCTTGGTCAGGTATCTGTTGGCGCCATTCTCCATAAATTTGGTCAGCAGGTCATCGTCGCCCTGACCGGTCAGTATGATGACAGGGATCTTATTATTTATTTTCCTGATCTCCTTGAGAATATCCAGGCCGTTGAGATTGTTTTCTCCTGCTCCTTCAAGGATATGATCAAGCACAATCAGGCTTGGTCCCAAATGAAGATTTTCCAGACACTCCTCCCCAGTACTGAAACAAATGACCTCATAATCCAGCCTGCTCTGAAAAGTAAATTCCATGAGGTTTCGGATTACGCTGTCATCGTCGATAAAGAAAATCAACTTGCCCATTCTGGATTGTAACCGGTGTGTCAGTTACGGGTAAAAATAGCAAAATATTTTTAGAACAATGCGGGCTGGACAATGTCCGTTATTGAACAGTCGGTATACGAATCCGGACATCTTCATTTTGAGTTGAATATCGTAATATATTCATATAGAAATTTTTAAATGTTTTGGCACTGCTCTTGAGATAATATCAGGTCGCATAACCATTAATTTTACGCTCCGATGTCACTTTTTAAGAATTACCTGCTTTCTCTGCTCAGAAATGCCAGACGTGATCTGTTCTTTACGCTGTTGAACCTGCTAGGTCTCGCCATTGGAATTACAGCTACCATCATGATCTTTGTATATATACAGGACCAGGTCACTTTCGACAGACACAACGAGAACTTTGACCGGATTTACAGGCTCGAAGGTGACTTTTTCATCAACGAGAAACAGGATCTTACAGCTATTACACAGTTCCCGCTGGGACCTACTTTAAAGGATGATTATCCTGAAATTGTTGAGCAGGTCAGGATAATGCCCCGCAGGGATTTTTATTTTAAAAGGGAAGAAGATACCTTTAAAGAGGACAGTATCATGCTGGCCGACTCCACCGTTTTTAACGTCTTCACCGTTCCTTTTGTAACAGGAGATCCCAATACCGCCCTTATTGCCCCATTTTCCATGGTGATCAGCCAGACACTGGCAAACAAGTATTTTGGCAGCTGGGATGTGGTCGGAAGGAGTATGCAGGACCTGGAGGGTAACACTTTCAATATCACAGGTGTCTTTAAAGATCTGCCGGACAATGTGCACCTCCGTTTCAACGGCCTGGTCTCCGCTGCAACCATTGAAGCTCAGGTCGGAAGCGAACAGTTCAATGACCGCAGTGCACCTTCTTTCTGGAATGTAACCTGTTACACGTATGTGCTGATGGCGGAAAATACTACTCCGGATATGGTTCTGGACAAGTTCCCTGAATTCTACGATAAATATATGAAGTCACTGGGTGATCAGATCAAAGCCTCTTTTAATCTGCGAATCACTCCACTGGCCGATATTCACTTCCAGAAAGATGAACTGACCTGGGACCTCCCCAAGGGAAACATGAATTATGTATATATCATGGCTGTAATCGCCGTGTTTCTCATTGCCATCGCCAGTATTAACTATACCAACCTTACCACAGCCAGGGCTACAAACCGGGGAAAAGAGATCGGGATCCGGAAAGTGGGCGGCGCCAACAAGAGTAAACTGAGGTCGCAATTCCTGGGCGAATCGGTAGTCATGGCTCTGATTGCAGGCCTGCTGGCTACACTTTTAACGATCCTGGCCCTTCCCCTTTTCAATACGCTTGCCGGGAAAACATTTGACTTTCATACGATCTTTCAACCCACCATACTCCTGTTTATACTCGGAGTCTCAATTGTTACCGGACTGTTATCAGGGCTCTATCCGGCTTCATACCTGGCATCCTTTAATCCTGTTGCCGTCCTGAAAGGTAACGGAGTTAGCAGCAAAGACAGGGGATGGCTGAGAACCGGCCTGGTCATCGCCCAGTTTATGATCTCTGCCGTAATGATTATCGGTTCCATTGTCGTTGCACTGCAGATGGGATTTATTCAGAAAAAGGACCTTGGCTTCGACAAAGATCAGATATTGATGCTCACATTGAATGATACGGCCATCATCAACAATGTGAAGTCCTTTATGGAGGAGATTGAAAGGGATCCATTGGTTCAGGGGACAGCGCTTTCGACTACGGCACCGGGCCGGTTTTACGGAAAGCAGGTCATGACGGCAGAGACCAATGATGGCGAAATGGGTGAAAAAGCTTTCAATAATTGTTTTGTCAGTTATGATTATCTTGATGTGATGGGACTGAAACTGACGGAAGGTCGGTTCTATGACAGGGAGTTCGGCTCGGATATGACCAATGCTTTCGTGGTCAATGAGGCGCTGGTCAAAGAGATGCAATGGGGAGACAAAGCCATTGGGAAACAGTTTATCCGTGGCGTTAATATTGAAGGGGCAAACAATCCCGTAGGTGAAATTGTCGGGGTAGTGAAAGACTTCAATTACGGTTCGCTTCACAATCCCGTGGAACCCCTTGTGATGATTTGCAATGAAAACGCCAATTTTATGCGGACCCTTTCCATCAGGGTACCCGATCAGAACTTCGAGGAGGTATTGAATTGGGTTGAGGAGAAACGGGAAGAATTTCATCCCTCTTACCCCATTCAGTACAGCTACCTCAACGAAGAACTGAAAGCCCTGTACAGTGAGGAGAAAGTAATTTTTGGCCTTGTGATCTCTTTCACCGTTCTGATCATATTTATAGCCGCACTCGGTTTATTGGGGCTCTCTTCATTTATGACTGTAAAAAGAACACGGGAAACCGGAGTGAGGAGGGTTATGGGAGCTTCCCAGAACCAGATATTATTTTTGTTCCTGTCCCAGTTCTCGAAATGGGTTATTGTCTCCAATATCGTCGCATGGCCCATCTCTTATTTTGCCATGAAAAACTGGTTGCAGAATTTCACCTACAGAATCGACTTCCCGTTCTGGACCTTTATCATATCTTTGTTGTTATCGTTAACCATTGCCGTGATCACCGTAAGCTGGCAATCAATTAAAGCCTCCCGGATGAACCCGGCTGCCTCTATAAGGGTAGAATGATAACAGGTAAGGTCCTGGGTAACAGGTATGTAGTAAATGGTGTATCGGCAGATATTTCAGGATTTATCCCTGATATGTCTGCCGATACATACTATGAGGTAGTCAGGCTAATCGATGGTAAAATCCTCTTTCTGGAAGACCACCTGGAAAGACTCGGTAAATCTGTATCCGGCTCAGCCATAGAATTCCCGGGTGATAAGATGATCATTACAAGCCTCAGATTGCTTATCAATGAGAACCCATTCAGAGCAGGGAATATAAGGATCTGTCTCCAGAAAACCGGTGAGGGTGCGCATTCCCTTCAGTGCTATTATATCCCCTATATCTATCCCGATCAATCCATGTATCTGAATGGCGTGAAACTCTCCGTCTATCCACATCAACGGCCCAATCCGGGCATTAAGAAATGGGATGACCAATTCAGAAGGGCTGTTGGGGAATTTATCAGGGAACAGGGTGTATATGAAGCAATTCTGATCAATCCTGAAAACCAGCTAACCGAGGGAAGCCGGTCCAATATCTTCTTCATCGATCAGGATGGAAAAATGATTACAGTTCCGGAAAAGGAGATCCTGCCTGGTATTACCCGGAAGTACGTGCTGGAGATCGCCCGCAAAAACCATATCCGCATCCTGGAGAAGATCGTAAACCTGCAAGAACTGGACAAAATGGTGTCAGCCTTTATATCCGGCACCTCACCCAAGGTGCTGCCTGTAAAACAAATTGATAATCACTATTTTGATGCAAATCTACCGTTGTTGCATTTGCTGAAGGATGAATTTGAAAAGGTGGTGAAATCACACCTCACAAAGCTTTGAAATAGTTATATTTTATTGAATATTTAAAGTTCCAAATAACCAGATCATGAAGAGATACACCCTGATTCTAATGCTGACCGTGGCCGGTATAACCCTGCAGGCACAAAACAAACATATCTATCTTTCATCCGGTAGTGAGATCATCTTTTCGGGAACCAACGTCGACTTCAACGGGACCAATACCCAGAGCAATATCCGGTTCACCCTCTTTTTTCATACCCAGCAGCTTATCAATTTTGATCTGACAAACAATATCGGCCTCTATTCCGGTTTAGCCATACGAAATATCGGACTGATTATGGAAGACCTGTATCAAAATGTGGGATATAATGTAGATAATTCAGACCCCGATTTTAATAAGAACACCAAGATCAAGCACCGGAGCTACGCGCTGGGATTTCCCCTTGCAATCAAACTGGGCTCATTCGATAAAAACTACTTCTTTTATGCAGGCGGTGAATATGAATGGATGTTCCACTACAAGCAAAAGAAATTCATCGACGGGGCGAAATCCAAATTCACCGAATGGACCAGCGACCGTGTCAATCCATGGATCCCCTCCGTCTTTGCAGGGATACAGTTCCCTGGCGGATTTAATCTGAAATTCAAATATTATATGAAGGACTTCCTCAACAAGGACTTCACCGGGCAGGACTTTGGCAAGAATGTGGATTATTCTCAATTTGAAACATCCAACATCTGGTACATATCGCTCTCGGTGATCTTAAACAGGAGGCAGCTCCAGAAAATAATGGAGAATGATACGTTCCATATGACAGCATACAGGTAATCACAGATTTTTTTAACTTTATGCCCCCTGGGGGTGTTAGCTCAGTTGGTTCAGAGCGCATGCTTGACAGGCATGAGGTCACTGGTTCGATTCCAGTACATCCCACAAGACAGATGGCGTATCTGGCTTATTACAAGTCATTTGCGCCATTTTTTATTTGACACGCGAAAACATTGCGAACACAAATCCACGTCAGCTATGGAGGGGTATTCACTGGCGATGGTGACATGCGGGATCCGAAGTTATATCCAGGAGCGCACTATGTGATTTCTGAGAGAACAGGAATAGAGGATGATCCTGCAACAGGAGTGTGCGATTGGCATTAGAATTGAATACCTTTAATCAGGATATCATTTAAGAAAATGACAGGAAAAAAAACGATAATATGGGTTGGCCTGGTATCCTTCTGGTTATTCTTTATTCTTGAAATTACCACCGATATTTGGTTCGGTTCAAAATTTCCCGG
>Ga0307417_10001295_pt1 | contig 10431 bp, 6 predicted proteins | sample SalMarWE160210MG_2_FD_202514 | JGI IMG/M metagenome (GOLD analysis project Ga0307417, IMG submission 202514) | Salt marsh sediment microbial communities from the Plum Island Ecosystem LTER, Massachusetts, United States - WE1602-10 | ecosystem: Environmental > Aquatic > Marine > Intertidal zone >...
TATGTGACGAGCGGCCGGAAACAGGGCATGGCTGCGGCGCAATTATTTCTGGCCTATGAGCACGGCAAGCCGATTGTCGATCTGCCGCCGATACGCAAGAGTCCCAATGCCTGGATTTTTGATGACAGGAGCCTGCAGCAACACGGTATCGATTTGCCCGATGACGTTCGCTCCCAGGCCATTCTCTTACACCAACGCTCCCCTTTTTATGAACACTTCCGAACATTGATCCTCGGCATACTGGTTGCTCTGGCATTATTGCTCTTTTCGGTCGTGACCGTGTCGGCTGTGTTCCTGTCGCGTAAAAACCAGGATTTGCGCCGTGCGCAAAACAGCGCCGAGTCGGCGAATGCCCTCTTCCATCAGCTCGCCGAACAGACGCGGACGATGCACTGGGAAGTCAATGTCGAGGGGATGTATACCTACGTCAGTGAAATTTCCGAGGCGGTCACAGGCTATCGACCCGAAGAGATCATGGGCAAGATGCGCTTCGATGACCTCCACCCGGCGAAAGGGCGAGAAGCGTTCGCGACGGAGGCGTTCAAAACGTTCGCCCGCAGAGAGTCCTTCCTCGACTTGGAAAACATCGTCCAAACCAGAGACGGACGGCTGGTCTGGGTATCGACCTACGGGATTCCCTTCCTGGACGGCAACGGCAATCTTGCGGGATACCGAGGCTCCGACACCGACATCACCGACCGCAAGCGGGCGGAACTGATAATACGGGCGGAACGCGACTTTTCGAATAAAGCCCTGAACAGTCTTCCGGGTATTTTCTACATGTTCGACCAGACCGGGAGGTACCTGCGTTGGAACCGGAATTTCGAACAGGTCACGGGATACTCTTCCGAGGAAATCGCCCGGATGAGTCCGCTGGACCTCTTTCGCGGGACTGACAGGACCCTGATCGAGGAACGGATACAGGAGGTATTCGCCAGGGGGGCATCGGCCACGGAAGCGACCCTGGTCGCAAAAGACGGGAAACAGACTCCCTATTACTTCACGGGCCAAACGATCCACGTGGAAGGCAGGCCATGTCTCATCGGCACGGGGATTGACATTACCGAGCGCAAGCGGGCGGCGGAAGTGCTCTCCGAGTCCGAAGTGCGGCAGCGGACCATTCTCGACAACATGCCTTTCCTGGCCTGGCTCAAGGATATCGAAGGTCGTTACATAATGGTCAACCAGCAGTATGCACAGTCTTGCGGCCGCACCGTCGATCAGGTGGTTGGATTGACCGATCTGGACATTTGGCCACGCGAGCTGGCCGAGAAATACCGTGCCGATGATGCCGATGTCATGTCAACGCAAAGCGGGAAAATAGTCGAAGAGACAGTAGCCGTGGCCGGCGGTGCCATATGGGTCGAAACCTTTAAAGCCCCGATCGTAAATCATCGCATGGAAGTGACCGGTACGACCGGGCTGGCCAGGGACATTACCGAACGCAAGCAGACGGAAGCGGAGAATCGAAGCCTGCAGGAGCGCCTGAATCGGGCGGAGAAGATGGAGGCCCTGGGAGTCCTGGCCGGCGGCGTCGCCCATGATCTCAACAATGTTCTGGGCGTCATCGTCGGCTATGCGGAACTGCTCCTGCATAGGGAAGATACGTCGAGCGCCATCAGAGCTCAGCTTGAGGCGATGATGAAAGGAGGCCAGAGGGCAGCGGCGATCGTGCAGGATCTGCTGACTCTCGCCAGAAGGGGGGTTCTGGGAAGGGATGTCGTCAATCTGAACGGGGTCATCGCTGACTTTCCGAAATTACCGGAATTCCAGGGTCTGTCTTCCTACCACTCTTCCGTACAGATCAAGCACGATCTCGAACCTGATCTGCCGAACATCGCCGGTTCTTTCGTACATATCAGCAAGACCTTATTCAATCTGGTTTCCAACGGGTGCGAAGCAATGCCGAAAGGCGGTATCTTGACCATCCGGACGGCCAGTCAATATCTGGACAAACCGATCGACGGTTATGATGCAGTCCTGAAGGGAAACTACGTCGTCGTTTCCGTGTCCGATACGGGAGAAGGGATAGCGGAGGCCGACCTGAAACGCATCTTCGAACCGTTTTACACGAAGAAGGTCATGGGGCGAAGCGGTACAGGATTGGGGCTGGCGGTGGCCTGGGGCACGGTGAAAGATCATGACGGCTACATCAATGTTCAGTCGGAAGAAGGAAAAGGGAGCACGTTTACCCTTTATTTTCCGGCAACGGGGGAAGAAATCACTGCGGAACACGAACCGGTCCCCCTTCCTCAATTCATGGGGAAAGGCGAATCCATTCTCATTGTGGATGATGTGGAGGAGCAGCGGGTTCTGGCTGCCGAAATGCTTGAGAAATTGAATTACCGCACATCACGCGTCGCCAGTGGCGAAGAGGCGGTGGAATATTTGCGGGAGCATCCCTGCGATCTTTTGGTTCTGGATATGATTATGGACCCGGGTATGGACGGGCTGGACACCTACGAGAGGGTTCTGGAGATATCCCCCAAACAGAAGGCGATTATCGTAAGCGGTTTTTCCGAGTCGGCTCGTGTGCATTCCGCTCAGGCCCTCGGCGCAGGCACCTATGTCAGAAAACCTTATTTTATCGAAAAACTCGGGCTGGCCGTGAGGAAGGAGCTTGATCGATCCATTTGAACCCGGGATTGCAGAAGGCCCGACGGTTCGCCGACTGTATCCTCTGGCTTCCCAAGTGTGCCGGGATTGGATCCTGTAAGGCTACCGAGTAGCAGCGGCAGATCGATGCCGGCGAGGTCCACACGCAAGCCGACATCGCCCGCCGGCCTGCCTTTCAGTCAGGCGTATCCAGTACCTCTCTGATCTTCCTTGCCAACGTTATCGGGCCGAACGGCTTCCGCAAAAACGACATCTCCGGAGTCAATACAAACGACTCGTGGATCGCGTCGGCGGAATAGCCGCTTATGAAGATCACCTTGAGTTGCTGGTTTTCCTTTTGCATCTCATCGAACGCTTCCTTGCCCCCCTTCATCGGCATGACCACGTCCAACACGGCGAGAGCGATCTCCTTGTTCCGTCTGAAGATCTCGATTGCCTCCGCTCCGTTCCGGGCGAGAAGGACGTTATACCCGATTTCCTTCAACGTCCGCTCGGCAAGCGACCGGATGGATTCTTCGTCTTCCGCCACGAGAATGGTTTCCGTCCCTCCACGGACAATTTCTTCCCGGCGTTTCTCCGCGACGGCATCCGGCAAAGCTTCGATAGCGGGGAGATACACCTTGAATGTCGTTCCCTTTCCAAGTTCGCTATAGAGGTGGATGAACCCGTTGTGCTGCTTGACGGTCCCGTATACCATCGAAAGTCCCAGGCCCGTTCCCTTGTCCGGCCCCTTTGTGGTAAAGAACGGTTCAAACACCCGCTCGCGGGTCTGCTTATCCATCCCGATTCCCGTATCGGAAATCTCGAGCAAGACAAATTTTCCTTCCACCATGTAAACGTTATCACTGACATACTCCTCGTCCAGATACACGTTCTCGGTCACGATCCGGAGTGTCCCCCCTTGCGGCATTGCATCCCGCGCATTCAGGCACAGGTTCATGAGCACATGCTCTATCTGTGCCTGGTCGGCGTGGACGCTTTTCAGGTCTTCGGCAAGGATGGTCTTGACCTCAATGTGCTCCCCGATGGTCTTGCTGATGAACTTCACCAGGTTGGTCACCACGGCATTGAGGCTCAAGTTTGTCGGCTTGATGATCTGGCGGCGGGCAAAGGCCAACAGCTGCCCCGTCAACGTGGCCGCCCGGTCGGCGCAATGAAGTATCTCGTCCAGATCGGCGATTGACTGCGAATCCCCGGCCAGTCGGAGCCGCATCAGTTCACCGAATCCCATGATTCCGGTCAGGGCGTTGTTGAAGTCGTGCGCGATGCCCCCGGCGAGGGTTCCCACCGTTTCCATGCGCAGGGCAGTCTCGACCTGTTTTTGCAGCATGACATCACGCGTGATATCTCGTTTCCCGCCAACGAAGTGGACGATCTTTCCCGAAGCATTTCGTACCGGGGAAATCGTCGCCTCCTCTTCATAGAGAGAGCCGTCCTTCTTCCGGTTGACGAAGCGGCCTTTCCACATCTCCCCCCGCAAAAGGGTCTCCCACAAGATCCGGTAGAACTCCTCTTTCTGCAACCCGCTCTTCAGGATTCGGGGGGTTCGTCCGATCGCTTCCTCCCGGGAATACCCCGTGATCTGTTCGAACGCCGGATTGACGTACTCGATCGTCCCCTCGGAATCCGTGATGACGACCGCCTCCGCAGATTGGCTTACAGCCATGTGGAGGAGGAGGAGTTCTGCCTCCCGCATCTTGCGCTCCGTGACGTCCCGGAACGTAGCGAGCATGTATTTTTCCCCGGCAATCGTGACGGGGGCAGACCGAAGGTCCATGGACAGGACAACGCCGTCCTTCCTCTTGACCGGAATGTCAAAATTGGTCTCGATTCCCTGCCTGCGCGCTTTTTCGAACTCGTCGTAAATCCAGGGAAGGTCCTCTTTCGGATGAATGTCCTCCACTCCCAGCTGCCGGATCTCGTCGAGGGTGTATCGCAGCATGTCGCAGAAGGTCTTGTTGGCCGTATGAAATTTCCTGCTTTCCGCGTTCGTCAGAAGCATCCCGTCCTTGGATCCGTTAAATATAATATGGAGTTGTTCTTCGGACTCTTTCAACGCCTGCTCTCGATTCGTGCGCTCGGTGATGTCCCGGCTCATCCCTCGATAGCCCCGATAACCTCCACTATTGTCAAAATATGGAACCCCTCTCGTTTCGAGTACGACCAGGTGCCCATCTTTGTGGCGATTTACATTTTTAAGATTGTGAAACGGCACCTGCTTGCTGACGTTATCCGTGAAGATCTTGGCTATCCTTTTTGCCTCCTCGGGGGGCATGAAGTCACAAAGTGTTTTCCCAACCACTTCTTCTGGTTCAATCCCGAGTATTCGGTGGATGTTCGGGCTGGAAAAAACATACACTCCGTTTGCGTCGACCTCCCAGACCCAGTCGCTTGATGTTTCGATCAGGTGCCTATAACGCTCCTCGCTGATCGCCAGCTTCTCCTTGCTCTCCCGCAAATTTTCATCTGCCCGCTTGCGTTCCCTGATATCGCGCACGTTGCACTGAAGCAGCTGTGCCCTGTCGACGAAATAAACATCCGCATCGGTGCTCCCTCCCGATTTGGTGCCCACCGGAATATCGTCGATACGAAAAAATCCCCACTCGGTCGCAATGCGAAGGACCTCCTGGAAATCTCCCTTGTCCCCAAGGAGGCCGAATTCGCCAAGTTCCTTGCCTATCAGCTCTTCCCCGGCATATCCGAGCAACTCCGTAATGGCCGGGTTCGCTTCGAGGATCCGTCCGGTTTTCTTGTCGAGCAGCAGGAGACCATCTTTCGCCGTTTCGAAGAGTCGCCGGAACCGCTCTTCGGATTCCGCCACCTCCAATTTCAGTGCCTTCCGGTCGGTGATGTCTTCGATGGCCAGGAGGATCAGATGAGAGCCGATATCTTCCCGGATTACGCGGCGGGCGTTGAGCAACATGGTCTTGTGTCCGATTCCCGGGAAATAATGATCGACTTCATAGTCATCGAACGAGCTCGCTTCCGGAAGAATCTTTTCCAGTAACCTCCGGAGAGGGGGAATATCCCATTGCCCGTTTCCGAGGTCATAAACGAGGGAACCTGCCGTTTTCTCCGGGGGCACCTTGAAGGTCTTGTAGAAACATCGGTTGGCCTGGATGACTCTCAGATCCGAATCCAGCACAAGCAGGGGTTCACGAATCGTGTTTACGAGATTCTCGAAAAACATGGCGTCCATCGGCGGTACGTTCTTATCCATCCTCGTACCCCATCCGTGCGTCACGAATCATCTTCTGCGCCCTTGGAGGAGAGCCGTCAGGAACGCACGATGCTCTCCCGTCCAGTGAATCGGGATGGTGCTACCCCGGAATATCTCTCCTTCCGCTTCCCCCAACATGTTTAGAATGCCAAAAAATTCCTTATGCTAATCGTCCATTTCCTTGATGCCGACGGCGAATTTTTTTTCCCATTTGAACGGACTCATTTCCATTGGAATCCCCTTTCAGTGCCTACGGGACGATTCTATAGACCACGCCAACAAATTATCATTAGTTTCTTCATCGGCAATTATTGTGGAAAAAATCAATGAAATGTTTTCATCAAGATATACAGATAAAGTATTGCGTTGATGACGAATAGACTAATATTTCCAGCCTAAACTGCCGATAAAGAATGAGCAAAACAATAAATATTCGTATCTCATAAGGGGAAAAGGATGCTCCTGGAACCTACCGTGATGTTGGACAATCTCGTTCTTTCCCTTTCGGATTCGCTGGACTTGATCCACCCCCTCGCGGTAGGCCATCAGCAGCGTACCGCCTATATCGCCCTGCGCATCGCAAAGTCCATGGGACACCATCCCGCCAAACAGGCCGATCTGATGTACGCATCGGCCCTCCATGACATCGGTCTGCTGTCGGTCGAGGAGAAGATCCAATCGATGAATGCGGATAGCAATGACGAGGGACGGCACGCGGGGGTTGGAGCAGATCTCCTTCGAAAATTCTCTTCCTTCAACAAGGCATCGCAAATCGTGCGTATCCACCATCGGTCGTGGACTGATGAGCCAGGCCAGAATGAAACGGAAGGCATCAAGGTCCTTGCCAACATGCTCTGCCTCGCCGACCATGTAGACAGGGCTGTGACTAGAGGGACGGGGATTCTCGTGCAGGTCAAAGCGGTCGTTGAACGAGTATCGCGATTGGCCGGAAAGGAATTCTCCCCGGAGATCGTCCAGTGTTTTCGCGAGCTCGCTGCAGAAGAGTCGTTCTGGCTCGATTTCGCCTCCTCCCGAATCTACCCCATCCTGGTCGGCATGGGCCAATGGCCTCGTGTAGCACTTGATCTCCACGCAATGGAGGAGATCGCGAAGATCTTCTGCCGGATCGTCGATTTTCGCAGCAGGTTCACATCCACACACACGACAGGTGTCGCGGCAGTAGCACGGGAACTGGCGGGGAGGATGTGTTTTTCCGAAAAAGCATGCCGGCAGATGTTAATTGCCGGTTATCTTCATGACCTTGGCAAGGTCGCCGTTCCAAACGCCATCCTCAACAAGCCCGGGAGACTCGACCCTGATGAATTCGATGTAATCCGGGCACATACATATCACACGTATCACATCCTCTCCACGATCGGCGGATTCGAAGAAATCGCGATTTGGGCAGCGTTCCATCACGAACGTCTCGATGGAAAGGGATATCCATTCCACGTGAGAGGGGAAGATATCCCGTTAGGTGCCCGAATCATGTGTGTGGCCGATGTGTTCACCGCGGTTACGGAGAACCGACCCTACAGGAAAGGAACCGGGCGGAACGAAACGCTTCCGATTCTTCAGAGACTGGCGAGGACCGGCTCGCTGGATGATAACGTCGTGAGTGCCTTGACGGAAAAATACGATGAGATTGACAGAATGAGATCGGATGCACAGGAGACATCCGCTTCCGAGTATTCAGATTTCGTACGTCGAAAGACGGAAGCCAGTGAATCCCCCTCCCGGATGTGAAATCTGCTGGCTTGCCGAGGGGCTGCCCTGAGCTCAGAAGCTCGGCGGCCTCCATGCACCGATACGGAATCCCGTCAGGTCTTCTCTATCCGGAAGACCAGAAAAGCCCCCCTGGAAGGGAAGAGGGACTGGCATATCTTTTCCATCAGCCTCCCGGTGAATATGCAGAACGCGTTGTCGAACGGCAAGGCAAATACCGCGCCCTTCACAACGGTTTTGTATCCAGACGTTTCCGCCAACCGTGTCAGTTCCCTGAAGGAATAAAACCTTGCAGTCCTGAATATCGAGCGGGCATCTTTTCGCGCCGCCCTGCTCCTCTTCAGTGCCCATAACGAACCCGAACCGAGCGTGCCCACCACGACCCTGCCTCCCTTTTTGCAAACCCTCACCATTTCAGATATCGCCTTCTCGGGTTGTTTTATGAACTCCAGCGCAGTTATGGATATGACGAGGTCGAAACTCTCATCCGGAAAGTCGAGGGATACGGCATCACCGACGGCGACATTCGTCAGCCCCTTCGATCTCGCGATATCGAGCATCCTTTCCGACACGTCGATCCCGGTGATATCTTCCGTATATTTCATCAGTTCCACGGCGAAAATACCGGTCCCGATACCGATGTCCAGGACCTTGTCTCCGGGCTTTGGCGCTGCAAGCTCCAGGACCAGTTCCTTTTCGTAATGAAGGACATGTTTTCCCAGCCCGGTCTTGAACCAGTTGTCATATTGTTCGGCGAAACGGTCAAATGTCTGCATCGTGACCTTACCCCCCGATCCTCGTCGCCATCCCCAAGGTGCGGGCTCCTTCCAGCCTGCAGATTACCATGTGATGCGTTTCCCTCAAAAAGAACCGCATTCGTCAGCCGGAGGAAAAGCGGGAACCTATACGCAACCAGGAAGAAAAAAGGGGCAGGCAAAATCGCCTGACCCCCTGTAAAGATTGGTGGGCCACGAAGGATTCGAACTTATGGTCACTTGATTCGTAGTCAAGTGCTCTATCCAGCTTTAGCCAAGGGCGCGCACAAGAGGAAAGTCCTCATACTGTAAAGGAAATCCCGCGTCAACCGCGACTACGGAAAACCCCCTTTTTCACCCCCAAAATGGCAGTTGTTTGCACGGGGTTTGCAGTCCGTGTGGCTCTTCCCGTCAAACCTACCCCCTCCTCGCGGAGTCCGGGGCAGAACGGATTTCCCCCGACGAAACAACTCGCAACTCAAGGCGAAAGCATGGATATAAATGAGTAATTCTTTATACTCTGTCGATCACTGTTTTCAGCTTGTTGCTGATTTCGGAAGCAATCTCCTTTAACGCAGAATTATCGACGGCCTGCATGGAAGCCAGAGGGTCGATGGCCGTGACCTCTACCTTCCCTTCTGAAATCTCTTGTACAATTACGTTGCAGGGAAGCATGGTGCCGATTTTATTCTCTGCCGTTAATGCCTTGTACGCAGACGGGGGGTTGCAGGCACCCAGGATTTTGTAACGCCTGAAATCCACATTCAATTTTTTTTTCAGGGTCTCTTTGACATCAATTTCGGTCAGGATGCCGAAGCCCTCTTCTTTCAATTCATAGGTCACCTTGGCTACGGCCTCTTCGAAAGAAACGCTTACGATTTTGGTGAAGTAATAACTCAACGAATGTTCTCCTTTTATCATTTCATAAAACGCATGGTTCAAATCATAAGCCAGACCAGAGCATAGAGCGTGTTGTTATCGGAAGCATCCCTGCCGAATCCGTCATAGTTTGAACGAGCACCGTTGAACTTGTTATAGATTACGTACTCTTCTCACTTTCGGCCTTCCTTCCCTGTGGAACCTGACCCAAGGACGCCGGCGGCAGCGGCTTCGCAGGTGCATGCATTCCACTGTTTCCAACACGGTATTCCGGCACGCCAGCCTTCGGTATCGGCTTCTGTCCGAAACGCGAGTCGCTGTTTGTCTGAAAATGGGGCAGGTGTTTGTCCTATGACAGGAAGGGGCGCCTTGCTCAAACTGGGACTGAACGGAAAGCACCTCCGCGGGGGAGCCTCCTGAAGCGCGGGTTAGGGGGTATGGTGGAGGCCGAGGGGATCGGGGCACGAACACTTCGCTCCGGCCACCCGCAGGTCCGTCGGGAACATCGTTGCCCCCTCTGTTTCCGGGGTTTCGGGTAATCCGTCGTTGGCGAAGCGTTTACTTCTTCTCGAGGACGATTTTAAGCAACTCCAAGGTCTTTTTCTTTGCTTCCTTCGGAGACTGTCCGGAAGCCTTCGCTGCTTCCTCAAACGTCTTGTCGGTGATGTTCCTGGGATCCCCCATGTCGTCGCCCGGTTTCCCGCATCCGCAGTTGTAGCACATGGCAACTTCCTCCCTTCAGTCAGGAAATACCTTTTCCGCATCGCGCGGCCGGAAGGCGTCTCCCCCTTTCCGGCCGACTTCTTACGGGCCGAATCGGCCCCAACGACTCCGAACGCGGGAACTTCCCTATTTCTTCCCGCAAGTGCATTGATCGGATGGCTTGCTGCAGCCGACGCATACCCCGTTCTTGATCTCCTTGCCGCAGGTCTTGCATGGCTCACATCCACAGGTCTGACACATAGAAACCTCCTTGATTCCAGGTAATATTACGCTGGTGCGTGTTACTTCTCCTTGTAACGGCCGATGAAATCCTTGTATTCCTGCTCGGCTTTGTCCTTGGCATATCCATATTTCTGCTGCAAAATCCCCACGAGTTTCTCTTTTTTTCCTTCCACCACGGTGAGGTCGTCATCGGTGAGTTTGCCCCACTTCTCTTTGACCCCCCCTTTGATCTCGTTCCACTTTCCTTTCAGGACATCTTCATTCATGTTGGCCATCCTTATCCTCTTGTTC
>Ga0307417_10001296_pt1 | contig 10427 bp, 8 predicted proteins | sample SalMarWE160210MG_2_FD_202514 | JGI IMG/M metagenome (GOLD analysis project Ga0307417, IMG submission 202514) | Salt marsh sediment microbial communities from the Plum Island Ecosystem LTER, Massachusetts, United States - WE1602-10 | ecosystem: Environmental > Aquatic > Marine > Intertidal zone >...
TAGCTACAGGCATTTCGGATAACAATACAACAGTCAAGAAATTTGAATTGTCCCAGAACTATCCAAATCCATTTAACCCGACAACGATGATAAACTATTCAGTACCTACAGCCAGTTTAGTTACAATAAAAGTTTATGATGTGTTGGGAAGGGAGATAGCAAATTTAGTCAATGAACAAAAAACGGCGGGCTCTTACAATGTGCAGTTTAATGGGAGCGCTCTTGCAAGCGGAGTTTACTTTTACAGAATGCAGTCTGGAGATTTTGTGCAGACTAAGAAGTTGTTATTGATGAAATAAATGTAATTAGCAAAAAGAGTATAATTATTAATCAAATCGGGCAGTTTTAAAAGGTGCTGCCCGATTTATATTTAATAAAACAAACCTTTCTTTTCGACTTCTAAAACCACCCTTTTTTGGCTTATATTTTGCATCTGTGTATGTGTAAACTTGAAAATAAATAAAGATTTATTGCATATTTTGCAAAAATATAGGTTTTTTATCCCTGTAAACTTTATGGGGTTTGTATCAACTTAGTAAGGATATCTCATATTTATCCATAGTTAAATATGTTCCGTTCGGCGACAACATATGAAAAATAGTATAAAAATAACTGTAATTGCTCTTCTTTTAAGTTTCCTTTCAATTAAGGCACAGACAATCGGCCAGGCTACTGTTAAAACCTGGGCGAACGACAGCAAGTCAGCCTTTTCATTTACTTTTGACGATTGTTTCAAATCGCAATATGATTATGCAGCTCCCGTGTTAAATTCTTTTGGCTTCAAGGCAACTTTTTTTATAATAGCACAGGAGCCGACAGATCCCGGGCAGTCGTTAAACTGGCGTTACGGCACGTGGGATGAATTCAGGGAAATGGCAGCGGAAGGTCACGAAATCGGTTCACATACAATGACGCATCCTCATTTACCCAAATTAGAGCTGGGAGATACAACAACTCCCAATACAGTTTACTATGAATTGTATCAATCTAAAAAATTAATTGAACAAAAAATACCGGGAATTACTGTTACAACCTTTGCATATCCATATACTGAATCCAACAGCTCGGTACAATCAATTGCAGGTTCATATTATCAATCATCACGCGCAGGGGGAGACTTACCTAACAATGCTATTATTACCGGGAACACCTGGAATAAGTTAAACGCGTATGAAGTACAATTTAATAGTCCGCGTAACTCTGTTTCAGATGATAATGATGAATTAACACAGATTGAAAATACATTACAGGGTGATGTCCTCAGCAGTGGGAAGTGGGGGATTCTTTTTGCGCATGAAGTTTTACCATTCTCACAAATTCCTGATGCAATTGCCGCTGGTTACTGGTACCCGATGTCAACAGAATGGCTTACATCTTTTTGCCAGTGGATGAAAACAAAATCTGATAATAATGAAGTATGGGTTACAACCGAGGCGAATGTAACAAAGTATATGAAAGAAAGAGAAAACTTTGCAACAAGCATAATTTCTGCGACTAATTCCAGGATAGAAATAAATGTTACAGATAATCTTGACAATTCAATTTTTAATTATCCTTTGACTGTAGATATCCTGGTTCCAACGACGTGGCAGTCTGCAGAGGTAAGCCAGGGCAATAACTCTTCAACATTATCTACTTTTACATCGGGAGGGAATACTTACGTTCGTACACAGGTAATACCTGACGGTGGTAATGTTGTTATAACAAACGGAAGCAATGTTTATACTCTGAGCGGAACTGTAAAGTATTATAACTCTTCATTAACTCCTGTAAAAAATGTGACAATTAAATTAAAAGATTCGAATAATTCTACACAAACTACCGTTACAGATAGCAGCGGCAATTATAGCTTTACAAACCTTACCTCAGGAAATTATACATTGACTGTTACTAAAATGGATGGCTGGGGAGGAGTTAATGCTGCCGATGCATTACTCGCTTCCAAATATTATACAAACACAACTACGCTTGATCAAATGCAGCTTGCTGCGGGTGATGTAAATAACGATGGAGTAATCAATGCTGCGGATGCTTTGTTGATGATGAAAAGATATGCAAACTTAATTTCATCGTTCAGCATTCCTGACTGGATTTTCAGTCCATCGACTACTACGGCTTCCATAACAAATCAAAATGTAGTAAGGAATATCACCGGAATTGTAGCCGGAAACATAACCAAATCTTTTATACCATTCTAGCCAGGTTTTTTTGTTATTAGCAAAAGAATCAAACAGTATTTTTTAGTAGTGCTCTAATTTCACAAATTGTCATCCCGAATTTTTTCGGAATCTGTTAAATATCATCAGATTCTGAAACAAGTTCAGAATGATAGTTTAATATCGGTAACTATAGTGAAATTAGTACACTACTTATTCTTATATTAGATATCCCCCGCTTTTTAACCAAGACCATAAAACTTTTCTAAATTCATATTGAAAACGATCCGTTATTGAACTAAATTGATAGCCATGAAAAAATTATTTTTTGCTAAAATGAGCGGTGCGGGCAATGATTTTATCGTTTTTGATAAGGTGGTGAACCCTGGCCTGATGTTGGATAGCAATGCAATAAGAAGACTATGTGACAGGAGAAACGGCATTGGTGCTGATGGAGTTATTACGATTGGCGATTCTGATAGTTATGATTTTATGATGGAATACTTTAACTCTGACGGCTCTACGGGCAGTTTATGTGGTAACGGAGCCAGGTGTGCAATAAAATTTGCGGAATCAACCCAAAGGGTAAAACAGCATAAGGCGAGTTTTGTCTCGAATGGTAAATCATATGTTGGTGAAATATTAAATGAGAGCCAGGTAAAGGTATTTTTTAATGAGCCGCAGAATTTGAAATTTAATTTCAAAGTTAAAGCCGCCGGGCAATTGATAAATGCCAGCTTTGTTAATACCGGTTCGCCTCACGTAGTAATAAATGCTACAGATGTTTTGAAAAATCCGGATAATCCGCGCTCGTTTTATGAAAATATTAATGAAGTTCCGGTTTTTGGAATTGGAAGGGAAATCAGGAACTTGCCTGAATTTTTGCCCGAAGGAACAAATGTAAATTTTTATCATTTGAAAGGCGACCAGGTTTATATCAGGACATACGAAAGGGGAGTTGAAGATGAAACACTCGCTTGTGGTACCGGCAATGCAGCAACGGCAATTGTGATTAATAATATTCATAAAACTGCCCCGCCAATTACTCTCAACACACGTGGTGGAGATCAGTTGATTATAGATTTTGAGAGTGAGAATAATAGTATAAAAAATTTAACGCTAACAGGTCCGGTGAAAACAGTTTTTACCGGAGAAATTAATTCAAACAACATTCTAAATTAACCGGAGAATAAATGGCAAAGGTCCTATTAAGTATTAAATATGAAATCGATGCATCCAAAAGAGATGAATACTTAGGTGTAATACGAGAATTAAAAAGTGTTCTTAAAACAATCGATTTGGAGAGCTATTCTGTGTTTGAAGTTAAAGGAAAGACAAATCACTTTGAAGAAATTTATACTTACAGTTCCGAGCAGGCCTATGAAGAAGCAGATGATAGCGACAATGAAAGAATAAATATTCTGATAAATAAAATCTCTGACATGGCCGTAGGAAATACTACAAAATATACCACGCTATATGAACTGAGTGAAAATTAATTCACTCTTATTTTTTTAAATTTTGTTCAATTGACTATTTTAGTTGAAGAAAATTTACTATAATTGCCCTCAATATTTTAAATGGGGAAGCATCAGGATAAATTTGGTTTTGAAATAATTATACTATGTTATTCCCTTTATGAATAAAACCCTTCATTCAATATATGTTGGTCTTTTCTTTTTAATTAGTATAGCTGTCACCGTGCTGCTTGCAGTTGATGGATATCACTACTACAGACTACCGATTGAGCTAAGAGTTTTTTCGCCTCAACACGCTTACCTTAAATCAAGTGGACTAATTGGTCACGGTTTAGGTATTATAGGCACTCTAATGATGATACTTGGAGTTGCCATTTATATGGTAAGGAAAAGAGTCAGGAAACTGGTGAATTTCGGTTATCTTAAATACTGGCTTGAGCTGCATATTTTTCTTTGCACACTGGGTCCAATCCTTGTTTTGTATCATACCTCTTTTAAGTTTGGAGGAATTGTGGCGGTTAGTTTCTGGAGCATGGTTGCTGTAGTATTAAGCGGAGTAGTGGGGAGATTTATTTATATACAAATACCAAAAACAATACAGGGACAGGAAATAGGTGTTAATGAACTAAATGAAATTAGTAGTGATCTCACTTATATGCTTGGTAAAAAATACAGTTCATTTCATGTTAATGATAAAGTTATTGCTCAGATTGAAACTCTATCTGCAGGAAATAATTTTTCTGATAAAGGTGCTGGTATAAGTGTTTTACTTGTGATTAAAGAGTATATAAAAATGAAGATAAAGCTGGTAAAATTAAAAAGGCAATTATCTGCGAGTGGTGTAAAAGGAAAGCATTTGAAAGAGATTACAAATATTATTAAATCAAAGATCATATTAAATAGAAGAATTGGTATGCTTCGCTCGATGCAGAAATTATTTAAATACTGGCATATTGTGCATCTGCCGTTTGCGATTACCATGTTTGTGATTATGCTCATTCACGTAGGTGTTACCATTATTTTTGGATACAGATGGATTTTTTAGGAGAATCATGAAAATCAAACCAACATATTTTTATTTAGGATTGGTAGTTATAGTTATAATTTATCTCTTTATCTCAACACAGAGTAATGATAATAAGAACCTGGCATCAAATTCACAAAATAAGGAGATGCCTCAGGATGATGTTCATAAAGGAATGCATCCTCCCGGTCAGCAGACTCCGAGCAAAAGCAACGTTTCGGGTGACATATTAAAGCACATGGAGTTTTTAAAGAAAGATGTTGAAAAAAATCCGAACGATACAGTCAAACTAAAAGCATATGCTGATTTTTTATATATGGCACACCAGACTGATAAGGCTCTTCCTTTATATCAGAAGCTTGCTAAACTCAGCCCTGAAAATAGTGATGTGCATTTTTCTTTAGCTTATATTTATTACAGCAACCACGATTTGGATAAAGCGGAGATGGAAACTGACATAGTCCTTTCCTATGATCAGAATAACCCGCAGGCACTCTATAACAAAGGAGCAATCATTGCAGGCAAGGGCGATAAAGCTAAAGCAAAAAATATCTGGAATGATATAGTAAAAAAATATCCCGGTACAGAAGCCGCACACCTTGCCGAATCAGCTTTACAAAAACTTTGAGTACTTTCTATGGAAGTTATTTTTGATAATATAATTGTCTACTCTATAGTATTCGTTTTGGTCGGGATAATTTTTTTCTTTTACTTCAGAATGTCCAAAAAGAAATCTCGTGAGACAACAGAAAAAATTAAAAAAGCTAAAGAGTTTGGTATTTACGAACCTGTTTCTCTTCACCCGGTTGTTGACACTGAAACCTGCATCGGAAGTGGAGCCTGCATTGCTGCTTGCCCTGAAAAAGATATTCTTGGTATTGCCAATGGACAAGCTTATACAATTAATGCTTCAAGATGTGTGGGACACGGAGCTTGCTTTCATGCATGCCCTGTTCAGGCAATCACGTTATGTATCGGGACTGAGAAAAGAGGCGTAGACCTGCCGCATGTTAACCAAACTTTTGAAACAAATATTCCCGGTGCTTACATAGCAGGTGAACTTGGCGGAATGGGTTTGATAAAGAATGCTATGGAACAGGGAAAACAAGCCGTAGAGAATTTTATCAGGAAGAAAATTACAAACAGCAATGTGGAGTTTGATCTTGTTATTATAGGTGCCGGACCAGCAGGAATATCTGCTACACTTACTGCTGAAAAAAATGGTTTAAGATATTTAACTCTTGAACAGGACAGCCTTGGCGGAACTGTATATAATTTCCCGAGAGCTAAAGTTGTTATGACTTCACCAATGTATCTTCCATTGCACGGACGATTAAAACTGAATGAGACAACCAAAAAAGAACTGCTCGATTTATGGAAAGAAATAATATCGAAGAATAATATTAAAATAAATGAATATGAAAAGGTTGAAAACATTGATAGAAATAGGAATCATTTTACCATAACAACAAGCAAATCGACTTATACTTCCTCCGGATTAATTCTCGCGATAGGCAGAAGGGGCACACCCCGAAAATTAGACGTGCCCGGTGAAGAAAAAGAAAAGGTAGCTTATAGGCTGATTGAGCCGGAATTAATTCAAAATATGGACGTACTTGTTGTAGGCGGAGGCGATTCTGCAATTGAGTCAGCATTATTACTTGCTGAAGAGAGTAACAAAGTAACCGTATCTTATAGAGGTGATACTTTTTCGAGGTTGAAACCTAAAAACCTGCAAAAGATTGAAGTGGCTTCGGCATCTAAGAAGGTTAAAGTATTTTTCAATACTAAAGTCAGAGAGATAGAAGATGATTCCGTCATTTTGACTGATAGTGTTAATGACAGTGATTTTACAATAAAAAATGACCTGGTATACATTTTTGCAGGCGGCGAACTCCCAACTGAATTTTTGAAGCGTGCAGGAATCAATATTACTAAAAAGTTTGGAGATGCGATAATGAAACACTAGAATTAGGCAGGGTAGCTTTCTCAAAATGAGAAGACTATGGCGAAAAATGGCACTTTTGACTATTTACAATAATGATGTTACGACATATATTCTAAGTAAATTTAAAATAAATATTGTTTAACAATCCCAGAGCACACTTAAAATAATTTCTACCGTTCTGATCTAACTTATACTTTCCGGGCACAAAAATAAATTAGTTAATTATGATTCATCGGCTTAGTCTGTTCTTACATACTTTAAGCGGTGCTAAATTATATTTTATAACCGCTGCAATTTTGGTATTTCTAAATACAGCGAATATCTACGCCCAGTTATCTCCTGGAGATCTTACGAAAGCACACGCAAATCTTGAAGGCCTGAGTAACTGTACTAAGTGTCATGAACTTGGAGACAAGGTTACTAATACAAAATGTCTTGATTGTCATAAGGATATCAATTCGTTATTAGTAAAAAATATGGGGTATCACTCCAGTCCGGAAGTTAAAAACAAAGAATGCAGCAAATGTCATAGTGAACACAACGGGAGAAATTTTCAAATTGTCAGATTTGATGAAAAGAAATTTGATCACTCAACTACGGGATTTGTTCTGAAAGGCAAACATTCACAAATAAAATGTGCCGAATGTCATCAATCAAAATTTATTAAGGATCCGGATTTAAAGAAAAGAAAAAATACGTTTCTTGGGCTAAGTACTAATTGTGTTAATTGTCATGAAGATGTGCATCAAAACACTTTGGGAAGTAATTGTAGCAATTGTCATGGTTTTGATTCATTTAAGCCAGCAGTAAAGTTTGATCATAATACTGCGAAATTTAGGTTAACAGGATTACATCAAACTACTGACTGCCTCAAATGTCATAAAATTACAAACAGGAATGGAAAAAAATTCCAGCAGTTTGTAGGACTTTCTTTCAGCAATTGTACCTCCTGCCACATAGATGTTCATAAGGGCAAATTCGGTAAAAAGTGCGAAAGTTGTCACAATACTTCCGGATTTAAAAATATCAGGGCTTCTTCATTTGATCATAGTAAAACAAATTTCCCACTTTTAGGCAAACACAGGTATGTAAAATGTGCTGATTGTCACGGCACAAATCTTGCGTCTAAACCAAAGTATAAACTTTGTACCAATTGTCACAAAGATTATCATAAAGGACAATTCACAAAAAACGGGATTGTGAGTGATTGTAGCCATTGTCATACGGTAGATGGTTTTAATCCTTCAACTTTTACAATTGAAAGACATAATACTACGAAATTTATTCTTAGTGGCAGTCATCTTGCAGTTTCCTGTAACGGGTGCCATAAACCCGGCGCTGAAGATTGGAATTTTGTTTTTAAATCTCAAAAATGTATTTCGTGTCATAAAAATGTGCACGGAACTGAAATCAGCAATAAATTCCTTGGCAATAATGATTGTGAAAGCTGTCATAATGTTGATAGCTGGGATAAGATCAATTTTGATCATTCCAAGACAAAGTTTGTTTTACAGGGGAAACATAAAACAGTAGAATGCCGGAGCTGTCATACATATAAAAATTCACAAAATAAAATAGAATATAAGTTTGCATCACTTAAATCAAATTGTGAATCCTGTCATAACGATATTCACAATAGTCAATTTAATGTGGCTGGTCAGACTGACTGCTCAAGCTGTCATTTTTTTGATAATTGGAAAAACCTGAAATTCGATCACGAAAAAACCAGGTTCAGCCTGAAAGGTGCACACTCAAAATTGAAATGTATTCAGTGCCATAAGCCCGTTAATAATAACGGTGTATTGTTTATAAAATATAAACTGGAAGAATTCAAATGCGCAGACTGTCATTCATCCTAATATCAATGCTGCTTGCAGCTAACTTGTTTGCACAATCACCGCACGGCAAAAATTTTAATATTGACTGTTCTAATTGTCATTCTCCCAACACGTGGACAAAAATCCCTGAGGTGATAAAATTTGATCATGATAATACGTCATTCAAATTGTCGGGGCAGCACAAAAACGTTAGTTGCATTAATTGTCATCAATCACTGGTTTTTTCAAATGCAAAGGATGATTGCGGCAGTTGTCATAAAAGTATTCACCAGAATTCTGTTTCTCCTGAGTGTTCGAGTTGCCATACAACACGGACATGGCTCATTCCGAATATTAATGAAATACATGAAAGAAACCGGTTCCCGTTGGTTGGAGTACACGCTATTGTAGATTGTGCACAATGTCACGCTAAATTTTCAACATTAAATTTTGAAGTTCAGGGAGTAGAGTGTATAGACTGTCACCGTTCTAATTTTATGGCTACTAAAAATCCCGATCACATTAGGTCAGGATTTTCTACTGATTGCCAGCAGTGCCATTCAATTAATCAAATGAATTGGGGATTTGCAAATTTTGCACACGACTTCTTCCCGTTGGTCGGAGGCCATAAAATTAACGATTGTTTCTCCTGTCATAATCAGGGAACATTTGCAGGATTATCAACTGATTGTTATTCCTGCCACAAGAAAGACTATGATGCAACGACGAATCCGAATCACGCACAGTCCAACTTTAGCACAGATTGCAAATCATGCCATACAATCACAGTATGGACTTCAACCACTTTTGATCACAATGCAACAGGTTTTCCTTTGACAGGTGCACATACATCGGTTAGCTGTAATGCATGTCATACAACCGGTTTTAATAATACATCGACCGATTGTTATTCCTGTCATAAAAAAGATTATGATGGAACAACTGATCCAAATCATCCTGCGCAAGGATTTCCGACGGACTGTAAACAATGCCATACAACAACCAGCTGGCAAGGTGCAAACTTTGATCACAGTACAACCGGATTCCCTCTAACCGGAGCGCACACATCAGTTACCTGTAATGCATGTCATTCTACGGGTTATACAAATACTTCTGCTGATTGTTATTCTTGCCATAAAAAAGATTATGATGGTACAACTGATCCAAATCATGTATCGCAAGGATTTCCAACAGATTGTAAGCAATGTCATTCAACAACGAACTGGCAGGGAGCTAGTTTTGATCACAGTACAACCGGGTTCCCGTTGACAGGTGCACATACATCAGTTAGCTGCAGTACTTGTCACGCTTCGGGTTATACAAATACATCACCTGATTGTTACTCCTGTCATCAGACAGATTATCAGAATACAACTGACCCAAACCACGTATCGCAAGGATTTCCAACAGATTGTAAGCAATGTCATTCAACAACGAACTGGCAGGGAGCTAGTTTTGATCACAATACAACCGGGTTCCCGTTGACAGGTGCACATACTTCAGTTAGTTGCAGTACTTGTCACGCTTCGGGTTATACAAATACATCAACTGATTGTTACTCTTGTCATAAAACAAATTATGATAACACAAATGATCCAAATCATACGTCAGCAAATTTCCCGACAGATTGTAATCAATGTCATACAACAGCAGCCTGGACACCGTCAACCTGGGATCACGATAATAAATATTTCCCGATTTATTCGGGACGTCACCAGGGTAAATGGAATTCATGCTCGGATTGTCATACGAATCCAAGTAATTACGCATCACATACCTGTAACGCTATTTGTCATAAAAGCGATCACCATCAAAATGAAGATTGTTATTCTTGTCATCCAAGAGGTAACGGATGAAAAAGAATAATGTTTTTTTAAAAATAATTTTTATCGCGATTCTTTTAATTCCGGAGATAGCATTATCTCAGGGTAATGACAAACAAACAGAAAAGTACGGTAAAATTACATTTCAGTCATCGCAAAATATTTATGTCAGGTTTGAAAA
>Ga0307417_10001297_pt1 | contig 10421 bp, 7 predicted proteins | sample SalMarWE160210MG_2_FD_202514 | JGI IMG/M metagenome (GOLD analysis project Ga0307417, IMG submission 202514) | Salt marsh sediment microbial communities from the Plum Island Ecosystem LTER, Massachusetts, United States - WE1602-10 | ecosystem: Environmental > Aquatic > Marine > Intertidal zone >...
CGGATCACTGGCGCCCGTATCCGTGACCTCCAGGGTGTAGTCGCCATTGGCCGCGTCGGCAGAGATGGCGAGCTCACAGGTGTAGAGCGTCGAGCCGTCGGGAATGGCCGAAACGTTGTCGAGGGCGAGGACCAGCGCCTTCACGCCGGTGCAATCCGTGCCTGCTGTGCAGCCGTTCGGCAAGTAGGTGAACGCCGTGCCGCTCTTGTCGATGTCCGGATTGACCGTGCAGTTCGGCTTGCCGTTCGCCTTGGCCGCGATCTGCGCTTCCGGCGGGAAGTTGATGTTGTTCTGCGTGCCGGCCACGCCGGCCGCCGCCGCTGTCCCGACCATGAGACCCGCCGAGACGGTAACGGTGTCACCCTGATTTCCTTGCACGTCACTGAGCGAAATCGTCACGACGGCCTTGGCTTGCGACGCCGCCCCGATGAGCAACGCCGTTGCAGCCACGATCGAAGCTGCGGTTCCGCATCTGCTGGTCTTTCTCATGTTCTGGCCTCCCCTGGGGTTTTCGTTGCTTCACGCATTTTGTCGCAAGTGCGGGTGCGCCTGCGAATCTCTCGTATCACACATGCCGGTAGTATGGTTGGTTAGTATGGTTGGTCACGATGGACACCCGTTCAGCGCGTTGTTCACGGCGCCGATGAGCTCGTTGATCTCCACTTCCCCACTGTCGTTCTGATCGAAGGACGGGCAGTCCCCGACCGGGGCGTTGCCGAGCGCGATGTTCACGCCGATGATGAGCTCGTTGATTGCGACCATGTTGTCGCCGTTGCAATCGCCCTCGCACATCGGCCCGCCGCCGGGCTCCACCGTCACCGTCCCGCTGCCGAAGCTGATCTTGCTGCGATCGGCGGCACCGCGATCGGCGGTCTGGTCGATCGCCGCCTGGTCACCGATCGAGGCGTAGGCGGCGAACTCGGGCTTGGCGGGCGTTCCGTCGTCCTGCTCGGCGAAGACGTGCAGCGGAATCACCTGCTCCGTCGTTGCGGCGATTCGGAGGTTGACTGTCAGGATCTGCCCGCTGTTCGGCAGGATCGGGATTTCGACCGGTCCCTGCGGCGGCAGGTCCTTGGGCCCGTAAACGACGATGTTGATGAAATTGTCGCGCTTCTGGCTTCCGGTCGGGCACAGACACCGATCGCGGTTCGTGCACTGCGCGTTCTCGACGACGACGGTGAAGTTGTCACTGATCGCCGCGCTCGGCACGACCGCATTCTGCGCGATGTTGTCCGGACTACCGTCCCCGTTGGTATCGACGCACTGAAGTTCCAGGGGAGTATCTTCCCCCGTACCGGGCATCCCGAGGGTGAAGGCAAGGGCGGCGATCTCGTCACTTCCCTGCCCGGGCTGCGAGTCGTTCGGGCCCTGCGTGAACGACACCGGGATACTGACCGTCGCGCCCGATTTGCCGCTCGCGCTGCCAACGTTCAGCTGGGCACAATTGTCGGTACAGTCCTGAAGCGCGCCGGCGGGCACTGCCCCGGCCAGCAACACTGCGCCCGCCAATGCGGCAAACGCGGACCGTCGCATCATTCTAGCTCCTTCTCGCCTGACAGCATCGCACCAGTCGGCAGCATGGATCTCGGATTCATTCACGGAACTCTTCCTGTTCCCGGTATCGTACTGAGGTGCTTTTCGACCAACTCGCTCCGCGCACTGTTACCTCTCTACCCCGGTCGCTGTCAAAGGCAAGCGGGTGACAATCTCACGCACCGCAGCCGTTCAAGGCGTTGTTCACCGCCGCAATCAGCTCGTTGATCTCGACCTCGCCGCTGCCGTTGGCGTCGAAGGAAGGGCACGTATCGAGCGACGCGCTGCCGAGCGCGATGTTGACACCGGTGATCAGCTCGTTGATCGCGACCTCGCCGTTGCCGTCGCAGTCACCGACGCAGGCGTTCCCGGCGGCGTTGAGAAGCAGCGACACATCGACGCTGTCGGCGTTGGCGGTAATGATGTCGAGCGATCGGTTGGCGTCGAAATCGGCGAGCCCGACTCCGTTCGGCGACAGCCCGACGGCAAAAGACTGAGCCGCGGCGAACGTGCCGTCCCCCTGGCCGAGCAGAACGGACGCGGTGCCGTCGGGGAAATCGATCGTCCCGAAGCTGTCCGCCGTGACCAGGTCGACGATGCCGTCCCCGTCGACGTCGCCGGCCGCAATCGCCTCGGGGAACCCGCCGACGTCGTAGCTCTGCGCCGGGGCAAACGTCCCGCCGCCCTCGCCGAGCAGGACCGAGACGGAGTCGACGAACTCGTCGACCACGGCGATGTCGTCCGTCCCCATTTTGTCCAGATCGGCGACCAACAGACGCAGCGGAAACTGCCCGACGTCCATGGGGGTCTGGGGGGTGAAGGTCCCGCCGTCGTTGAGCAGGACGACCACCTGATCGCGATCGCTCAGGCTCACCGCCAGATCGGGCAGGCCGGTCCCGTCCAGGTTGCCGGCGGCGATCCCAGCCGGGCCTCCCGGCACGAGAACCTTGACGCGCGGCATGAAGGTGCCGTCGCCGTTCCCGAAGAGAATGCTCACCGAATCGTCTTCCGGATCTTCGACCGTGTCCCCGAACAGATCGGCGGTCGCGATGTCGAGCTTGCCGTCGTCGTTCAGATCGACCAGCGCCACGGCCTCCGGAGACCCGCCCGTATCGTAGTTCTTCGCCGCCTGAAAGGTACCGTCGCCGTTTCCGATCAGGACGCTGACCGAGTTGGCGATCTCGTTGGTGACCACCAGGTCGGGAATGTCGTCGTTGTTCACCAAACCCGCGGCGATGTCGGAGGGACCCGAAACTTCGGTCGGGGCGCCACCGGTCGGGAAAAGTCCCTTCAGGGTGAGTTTTCCGTGCCCGTCACCGAGGAGCACGGCCACGTCGTCGGAGAAATTGTCGGCCGTCGCCACGTCCTGCTTGCCGTCTCGATTGAAGTCCCCCGTCACCAGCGCCCAGGGGGCGTCCGGACAGTCGAGGCCAGCCTGGCAATCCGGTGGCGCGATCGAGGTGTCGACGTGTGGAGCGAAGGAGAGGTCGGCCGCACCAACCGTCGCCGTACCCCCGACCAGCAGGACTAGGGCCAGGATGTTCGCCAAGACCGCCGGCCCCGTTCCTCGCATCCGTCTTCTCTCCTCACCCCTGGCTGACAATGGGAATCGATCGATTCGCTCACTGCGCGGTTGTCGTCCTACGTACTCGCCGCTCGCCGCGCGCCCCAACACGAATGCCATCGCGCGTAACGAGTCGCAAATCATTGCTGACGGCCCGAACCCATGTCAAGAGAACACGCGGCAATTTGACTGCAGTCGATGAGATTTCGGCGCCGTCGAGGACCGATGAGCCCGCGGCGCGCATCGCTCGCCGAGAGGGACGCTTTGCCGCCGCGGTTTGCTGCCTCCCAGCCGCCGCGCCCTTCAAGTTGCCTCGACGTGGTGGCCCGGCTATGGAAGGCCCGCATGAGCGAGAGCCCATCCAGCCATCTCCCGCGTGGACACCGCCTCTGATGGACGAGCAGCAGCCATTGGCGGGGATACGCGTCCTCGAGTACGGGCACTTGGTAGCGGCGGCCTACGCCACCAAGCTCCTGGCGGACCTCGGGGCGGAGGTGGTCAAGGTGGAGCCGCCGTCCGGCGACGATTCGAGACGCCGGGGCCCCTTCCCGGCGGGTGTTCCACACCGGGACCACAGCGGGCTCTTCGTCTATCTCAACACCAACAAGCAGAGCGTGACGCTCGATCTCGAGGAGTCGCGCGGTCGCGAGATCTTCGGACGTCTGGCGGCGGGCGTGGACCTGCTCGTCCACAACGCCCCTCCGCCAGTGATGGACCGCTGCCGGCTGCACTACGAGGAGCTGTCGGCCGGGAATCCGGGCCTCGTCATGGTCTCCATTTCGCCGTTCGGGCTCGAAGGGCCGCACCGGGGCTACGAAGCCACCGATCTCACGTTGTGGAATTCGGGTGGTCTGGCCTACCTGAACGGTGGAGGCTTCGAGGCGGAGGACTTGCCGCCGCTGAAGGCCTATGGATTCCAGGCCGGTTACCAGGGAGCCCTGAACGGCGCGATCGCGGGACTGGGAGCCCTGTTCGCGCGGCTGCGGACCGGCAAGGGCCAGCATGTCGTGGTGTCGATCCAGCAGAGCATCGCCGCTATCCTGGAGCTGACCTTCGAGTACTGGCCGTACATGGGCCTGGTGGCGTCTCGGCTGGGCCGCAAGCCGATTCAGCCGCTGGACTTCCTCGAGTGCCGCGACGGGTGGGTATTCGTCTGCTGCGTGGAGGAGCATCAGTGGCGGTCGTTCGTCGACCTGATGGGCAATCCCGAGTGGGCCGAGATGGAGCTGTTTGCCGATCGCTTGAGCCGCGGGGCGAACTGGGACGCCCTCAAGCTCTTCCTGCAGGAATGGGCGCGGGAGCAGAGCGTGATGGAGATCTACCACGCGGCGCAGCGCCGGCGCATTCCGTTCGCCCCGGTCTCGACCATGTCGGACCTTCTCTCCTCCGCCCATCTGAAGACGCGCGGCTTCTTCGCGCTGCTCGATCAGCCGGGCATGGGCGAGGTCACCGTGCCCGGAGCGCCTTACCGCTTCTCGCGTCCCGGCTGGAGCATCCGCCGGCCGGCCCCGGCGCTCGGTCAGCACAACGAGGAGATCCTGGGCGGCCGCCTCGGGCTGTCGAGCGCCGAGATCGCCGCGCTGGGGGAGTCGCATGTCCTCTGAGCCGGTTGCGCGGCCCCTCGAGGGCATCCGCGTCGCCGACTTCACCTGGGTGTGGGCGGGCCCCTTCTGCACGCTGCAGCTGGCCTACCTCGGGGCCGAGGTGATTCGGGTCGAGAGCTCACAACGGACCTGCGTCACGCGGCTTCTGCCGCCCTGGCCGGACGGACGGCCGGGTGTGAATCGCAGCGGCTACTTCAACCAATACAATCAGGGGAAGCTCAGCCTGGCCCTCGACCTCAAGCACCCCGACGCGGTGGCGGTGGCGAAGGACTTGGTCTCGCGCAGCGACGTCGTGTGCGAAAACTTCGCTGCCGGCGTGATGGAACGTATGGGGCTGGGATACGAAGAGCTGCGGCGGATCAAGCCGGACATCGTCATGATCGCCCTCTCCGGATACGGCGCCACGGGGCCGGAGCGCGAATTCGTGTCCTACGGGCCGGCTCAGGTGCCGCTGTCGGGAATGTCGTCCGTGACGGGCTACGCCGGATGGCCGCCGATGCACGTCGGCGTCTCCTACGGCGACCCCACCGCCGGCTTGCACGGTGCCGTCGCACTGCTCGCCGCCCTCCTGCACCGCGCCCGTACCGGGGAGGGCCAGTACATCGACCTTTCACAGCAGGAGACCAGCATCGCCGTGCTGGGGGAGGGGATCCTCGAGCAGACGCTCGCGGGACGAGCCCCCGAACGCAACGGCAACCGGGATCCGCAGATGGCCCCGCACGGAGTCTTCCGTTGCGCCGGCGAGCAGCGCTGGGCGGCGATCGCCGCGCGGAACGACGGCGAGTGGCGCGAGCTGGCCCGGCTCATGGGCAAGCCGGAGCTCGCTTCCGAGCCGCGTTTCTCGACCCTGGAGGCGCGCAAGGCGAATGAAGATGCTCTCGAGGATCTGGTCACGGCCTGGACCTCCCAACACCCTCCCGAGAAGATCACTGAAGTGCTTCAAGAAGCCGGCATCCCCGCTTTCACCTCGATGAACAGCCGCGATCTGACCGAGGATGCCCAGCTCGCCGGCAGCGACTTCTTCGTGCGCCTCGAGCACCCCGAGGTCGGTCGCCAGCTTCACCTCGGCGTGCCGTGGGCGATGACCGGTACGCCTTGCCCGGTGCGGCGCCCGGCCCCCTGTCTCGGCGAGCACACGGACCGCGTCCTGCGCGATATCCTCCAGTATCCGGAGGAAAAGATCGCCGCTCTGCGCCAGGGCGGCGTCCTCGTCTGAACCCATCTCCGATCGCCGCCCCCCTCCCGCCACGGCCGGCGCAACCCGAGGCGGCATTTTCCCCTGGAAACAGTTCTCGGTTTCCGGTTAACTAAAAAAAGGACCCCCTTCAGCAATCGAAATGCAGACAGCCACCGCACCAGCGTTTGCGAGCATCCAGGTCGAGGCCTCGTCAGCGTCTCACCTGCAGCGACTGCTCGTTCTGAACATCGTCCTGCAGGTCTTCGACGGCGTGGCGACCTACCAGGGATTGCGCCTCGGGTTCGAAGAGGCGAACCCGGTGCTCCTCGCGGCCTTCGACCACCTCGGCGTGACGGCGTCGCTGCTGCTCTTCAAGCTCATCGCGTGCAGCCTGCTGTTCCTGTTGCACCGCAGCGCCCCGGCGCGCGTTCGCCTGGGCATCATGCGTATGCTGGCGGCGGTGTACTGCGTACTGTCGCTGGGACCGTGGCTGGCAAAATTCTTGTCCATGGCCGCCGCGCTCGCCTGAAGCGCGGGCGGCCGCGCGGGGGGACACGGAGAGGAGCGCCGACGGGCAACCCCCGACCCAGCGGGTCGCCCGTCGGGCCGCTCCGACCCGAGGGCTTCGCTAGCCCGCCGAGGTGAATCCGGCGCGCAGGGGACCGGCGCTGGCCACCGACTCTGAGAGCTGGGCCTTCGTCTGGGAGGGCTCGTCGGCGGCGTGGCGGGGATTCGCGGGCTCGATGATTTCGCTCGGCAGGTGGACGCTCACCTTGGTGCCGTCGCCGAGCTCGCTGTGGATTTCCATGGTCCCGCCCAGCAGGCCAACCAGCTCGCGCGCCAGCGCCAGCCCGATCCCCAGCCCGCCGTAACGGCGGGTGAACGACCCGTCCACCTGGCGGAAGTCGTCGAAGATCAGGTCCAGGTCGGATCGGGCGATCCCGATTCCGGTGTCGGCGATGACGAACTCGAGGGAGCCGGCGGAATCCCGATGGACGGTCAGATCGATCTGGCCGGCCTCAGTGAACTTGGCCGCGTTGCTCAGCAGACAGGCGAGCACGCGTTGCAGCTTGCGGCCGTCGATCCACACCTCGCCGACGCTCTCGGCGACCTGCCACCCCAGGGTGACGGGCTTCCCGGCGATGAGCTCGCGCGTGATCGGAATCAGATCGGCGACCAACTCGTTCACGTTGACCCTTTCGGGACGCATGATCCGGCGGCCGGAGCGGATCTCGGCGAAGCTCAACAGCTCCTCGAGCAGATGCTGGAGCCGACAGGCGTTCACACGCGTGCGCTCCACGCTCTCGCGGATCAGCGATTCGGCGTCCTCGGGGAGGACCGTATCCAGCATGTCGAGATAGCCGAGAATGGCGTGCAATGGCGTCCGAAACTCGTGCGAGACGGTGGCCAGGAACTGCTCCTTGGCCTCCGTCGCGATTTTCGCCGCGCTCGACTGCTCGGCCGCGTACAAGGCGCCGGCGACGGCGTGGGAAACCATCTGGCAGAGCCAGCGCTCGCGCTCGGAAAGGCCGCGGGGATCGGCGGTCCCGACCCACAGCACCCCGTACTCCTCACCGTGCGCTCGCAGGGGGAACGAGACGCCGCCCGGCTCCGCCGATACGTTCTTGTCGCGCAGGGCGAGCTCGCAGCGGAGCCCGGGGCAGGTGCCCTCGACGAAGCGGCCGATGCCGGCGACGAACTCGCGACTGGCGTGGTTCTCGGAAAACACGCTCGCCAGGTCGAGGAGGAAGCGCAGGTGATGGTTCTCATCCTCCGCCGCGCGCCGCCGGTGCCGCTCGCTCTTCAACTGATCGATCAGGGAGGCGTAGAAGATACCGATCAGAAAGAAGAAGGGCAGCCTCACCCAGACCTCGGAGGCCCCCGCGTCGCCTCCGCTCACCCAGAGCCAGTATCCGTACACTCCCGCGATCAGGGCGCTGCCAATGGCGATCTGCGCCAGCGTCTCCCCGACCGTGATGAGAAAGACGGTGAAGAAGTAGACCACGAGAAGGTCCTGCGAGAGACCGTGGCTCCACGAGAGGCCGAGGAGGATGAGGCCCGTGTCGCCGAGCAGAAGGAGAGGACCGAAATGGGGCGCGTAGAAGAGCTTGCGCGGCGCCAGAGCCAGCGCGGCGTTGGTGGCGGCGAAAAGAAGCACGTAGAGGATCTGCCCGGTGCCGATGGAGCTCGAGCCGGTGAGGGCCACGTAGGCCGCGGTGGCAATGACCACGCAGCGCAGAAGGAGCACGATGCGCTTGCGGTCGAGAGCCGCCGCCCCGGAGTCGCTTGCCGATCGTTCGACGATGCTGCTGGTTAGGAAGGTCATATGCCTGGCCATGCGAACAGCAAGCTAGGTGCCACGACGTTCCGGTCGATGCCGGGCCGCCGAACCAGCCTCCGGGCGGGCCCTCGGCGGCCGAAAACCGACCGCCTCAGCTTGGTTTGCCAAGATTCTGACGGCCGGGCCGCAGCTATTGGTTGCCCAGGATGATCACGCAGGAAACGGCGCCGGGGCCGCCGACGTTGTGCGCCAGACCGAGCGAAGGATCCTTGACCTGTCTCTCGCCGCCGTTGCCGCGCAGCTGCTCGACGCACTCGTAGATCATCCGCACGCCGCTGGCACCGATCGGATGGCCGAACGACTTCAGGCCTCCGCTCGGGTTGATCGGGATATCGCCGTTCAGCGCGGTGCGGCCTTCGGCCGCCAGCCCGCCCCCTTCCCCTTTGCGGCAGAAGCCGAGATCCTCGGTATTGGAGATCTCCGTCCAGGTGAAGCAGTCGTGCACCTCGGCGAAGTCGATGTCCTGCGCTGTGATGCCCGCCATGCGATAAGCCTGCTGGGCGGCCTGCTGGGTGGAGCGAAAGCCGAGATAGTCGAAGGTGGGATCGAAGTACGGCCGCCCGGTGGTGACCGCCAGACCGAACCCCTTGACCAGGATCGGCCGGCCGGTGAACTTTCGCGCCAGGTCGGCGCGGCACAGGATGGCGGCGGCGGCACCGTCCGTGGTCGGGCAGCAGTCGAAGAGCCCGAACGGCCAGGCAATCATCGGCGCCGCCAGCACCTGCTCCTCCGTCACCTCCATGCGCAGGTGTGCCTTCGGGTTGCGGGCACCGTTGTAGTGGTTCTTGACCGCGACCTTGGCGAGCGCCTCCCGCCCGACGCCGAAGGTGTGCATGTAGCGGTTGGCGGCGAGGGCGAAGAGCCCCGGGGCGGAGTTGCCCTTGGCGAGCAGCGGATGCCCGAAGCGGGGCAGGCCGCGGCCGCCGCGGTCCTTCAACTTTTCGGCGCCGAGCACCAGGACGACGTCGTAGGCCCCCGAGGCGATGGCGAGACAACCGTTCCGAAAGGCATCCGTCCCGGTGGCGCAGTAGTTCTCCACCCGGGTGATCGGCCGGTCGTAGAACCGTAGGGCGTCCCCGAGCGAGACCGCCGCCTTGCCGCCGGCCGCCCCCGGCATGTAGGTGCCCAGATAGGCGGCCTGAATCTCGGCGGGATCGATGCCCGCGTCGTCGTACGCCTGGAACGCCGCCTCGCAGATCAGGTCCTCGTAGCCCTGCTCGAACAGGTCGCCGAACTTCGTGCAGCCGACACCGACGACCGCCACCTGGTCCTTCATGGCTTCCCCTCGCGCCGGCAGGGCTTGGCAGTCACCCCGTTGTCCGCGCTGCGGCTCATGTTCCGCCGCTCTCGCGCAGAGGCCGCGCTTTCCAATAGTAGTTGTAGTTGCCGCCCCCTTCGTGAAGGCGCCGGTAGGTGAAGGTGACCGATGTGCCGATCTCGATGTGGTCCGAGTCGGCCACCTGCAGATAGACCCGGCCTCCGCCGTCGGCGTCGACGACCGCCATGGGCAGCGGATGCTCCAGATTGGCGATCAGGTGGTCCACCGTGTAGGTGAACACCGTCCCGCGCCGGGCGATCCGCGCATCCTCCATGCGCTCCCGCGCCCGGCATTGGATGCAGACGTGCGCCATCGGGTACTGCACCGTACCGCATTCCCGGCAGCGACTGCCGTACAGGCGGGCGTCCTGCTTGAGCTCCTTGAACTCCAGAACGTTGGTGACGACGTCCGTCACCTCCTCGACCTCTACCAGGCGGCGATACTTGAGGTACCTCTCATAGGAGGGAAGCATCGCCTTGGCGTCGATCCAGCGCCGCACGGGGACCGCCTGACGGCCGCGATCGATCGCCTCGGTGGCGCGGAAGAGCAGGACGTCGGCCCCTTCGCCGTAGGCCCCGACGAGGATCCTGTCGCCCGGCCGCGCGCCGTCGAGGGCGCTGGCCAGCTGCAGCAGCGGCTCGGCGCTCCCGGTGCAGCCGATCTGCGCGGCCAGCGGCGCCACCAGCTGCGTTTTGGCATCGAAGCCGAGCGATCTGGCGAGGCCGGCGGCCGCCCGCGCGTCGGGCGAGTAGAGGGCCAGATGCGCGATGTCGGAAGGCTGCAGACCCTGGCGCTCCAACAGGCTGCGGATCGCCTGCCCGAGATCGCGACCGTACCCGTAGGTATTGGAGAAACGGCCGCCGGCGACCTGCAGGGTGCGGCTC
>Ga0307417_10001299_pt1 | contig 10414 bp, 8 predicted proteins | sample SalMarWE160210MG_2_FD_202514 | JGI IMG/M metagenome (GOLD analysis project Ga0307417, IMG submission 202514) | Salt marsh sediment microbial communities from the Plum Island Ecosystem LTER, Massachusetts, United States - WE1602-10 | ecosystem: Environmental > Aquatic > Marine > Intertidal zone >...
CGCAGACCCCACCCTCCACGCCTGGTAGCTCGCATTGTGCAGCAGCACCAGAGGCGGCGAAAAGGGCTGATTGTCGGTGAGATTGGTCACCTGCACGTCATAGGTGAACCGCTCGCTCACGCTGTTGTCATCGTTGCAGGCTGCGAGCACCATGGCGGCGCCCGCCAGGGTCCCAAGCAGCAGGTTCCTACCGTTAAACATATTCTTCGCGGCCCCCGTCACTGTACCGTCAGCACCAAGCGGGCCACCGGATTCAGCCAGCGGTGAATCCTGCTGTCCAGGTCGCTGATTCCGCCGGTCGGGTCGGTGTCCCCCAATGCGCCACGATGAATGTGCACGTTGGTGTTGATGTCAGGACCCGCTGCCCCGGTGCCACCCGTGCCGCCGTCGCCTCCCGGGGCCGCCGGAACGCCTGGCACACCCGGCGCACCGCCCCCGTTGATGATCTCGTCATTGGCCTCGGTGCCGGCGTCGTAGCCGTTGAGATAGTACGTGTAGACGCCCGGAGTGTCCGGGATGGTCAGGGAGTCCAGCCCGACGAAGCCGTCGTTGGTAGGCAGTAGCATGGCCACGATGGACAGGCGGGTGTTCTGGGTTCCGGTGGTGTCCAGCGTTGCGCTAGCGCTGGCCCCCGGGCCCAGCAGTCCGGCCGCCGGGTTGGCCACGTAAGTCGCGCCGACGCCGGCCACGTCGGACACCAGGCCGGAGAGATCACCGCCTTCGGCCATGGCCTGGAGGTTCGCCGAGGCCGGAGTGGCGACCTGGAACAGGTGAGTATCCGTGTCGTGAGCGGCCACCAGCAGCGGCGTGAAGTAGGTGCCGTGGGTAAGATTCGTGACCTCGATGCCGAGCGTTGCGGCGGCCGCGGCATCCGGCAGGGTGATGCCCGCTGCAAGCAGTGCAGCGGCAACGGTGCTGAGCCTCATGATTGCCTCCTTCAGTGGGCTGTTGACAACGGTCAGAAGATCTTCCCGAGTGCCCTTCACAGCGCAATCACGAACAAATCACGTTTCTGTAACCAACGATGTCCCGCGGCTCGGGCGCAGTACTCGCTACCGATCACTACGCGACATTGCAGACAGCGTCCGGCGCAAACGGTACGATACCTTCCAGCCCCGGTGAGGCCTGAGATACTGAGAAATCAACTAGCAAGACCTGCGAGCTGGCCGCAGACGGGTAGCTCCCTTGACCCGCTGAGTCTGCCTGGCGGACATCCAGTGGGTGGCGGATGTCGCGACGCTCAGCCAGTCACGGCCACCCGAGCGAAGCGGTGCGCTCACTTTCCGGGGGAACGGACCTGGCGCAATCTGGTGAAAATGCATGCAACTGAGGGTGCTCGGCTGCAGCGGGGGAATCGGTGCGGGCCTGCGCACGACTTCGTTCCTGCTCGATGAGACGGTGCTGCTGGACGCTGGCACGGGTGTCGGGGACCTGAGCCTGGCCCAGATGCAACGCATCCGTCACATCTTCCTCACCCACTCCCATCTCGATCACATCGCCTCGGTCCCTACGCTGGTGGACACCATATTCAACACGACCAAGGAGCCCGTGATCTTGCACGCCCAGCCGGCCACGATCGAAGCCCTACAAGACCACATATTCAATTGGGTTATCTGGCCCGATTTCACGCGGCTACCGGACGCCGAGGCGCCGGTGCTACGGTTCGCGCCCATGCGTCCCGGCGAGGTGGCTACGGTGGAAGGCAAGACCTTTCACATGATTCCCGTCAACCACGCCGTGCCCGGCGTGGCCTATTGTGTCCACCACCGCTCGGCAGGCTTCTGTTTCAGCGGCGACACCACCACCAACGACACGCTGTGGGACGCCCTCAATGCCCAGCGCCACCTTGAGCTGTTGATCGTCGAATGTGCCTACGCCGACCATGACGAAAATCTGGCCAAGCTGGCCAAGCACTATTGCCCCAAACTGCTAGCCGCCGACCTGCAGAAGCTGCAGCACCGGCCGCGGGTGGCATTGAGCCACGCCAAGCCGGGCGACGAGCAGCGCATCCTCGAGGAGTGCCGCAGCGCCCTAGTCGCCTTCGACCTCATGCAGCTGCGCGGCGGGGAGGTGCTCCAGCTCTGAGCGACCGCCGCCAGGGCGCCCGTACCATCAAGCGGCTCACCGCATGCACAAGCCCTGCGCCCGACCATCGGGCTGCGCCTCGCCTTGGCCCCTTGAGGTGGCTGCGGATCCGCAATTGTCAATCATTGTGAAAATCCTTGCATGGCGTCGCAGCAACCGTCGGCGGGAGGGAGCCCGCCGTCGAGCTTTCAGGGAGGTACTTGCAGCGTGTCGCGAAGGCCCCGCGCGAGACCTTTCGGGACGATTAATATCACCTAGACCCAGCGCAGGCTGACCCGCGGCCGCTCCGCGTGTGCCGTAGCGAGGAAGCGCTGGCGGGCATGGAGGGCCAGCATCTTACCGCGCTCGGTGTGCAAATAGACGAGTGCGGCCCGGCCCACCTCGCGGCGCCAGTGCCGGGTGTACAGGGCGGCAAGCTCCTTGCGGCTGCCGAGGGCCTGTGGCACCCGCCAGACCCGGCCCCACCGATGCAACAGATAGCGGGCCGGAAACAGGGGGTCGTAGATCTCCCGCAGGGACTCGGTGATCAAACGCTCGGTGCGTGCATCGCCGGCGTCCACCCGGACTCGCATCTCCCGCGTGGAGACGCTGATGGCGATGTGCTGCGGCCTCAGCTCCGCCGCCACCATACCTGCCCCTTGCAGCGCTCCTAGCAATGCACTGGCCACCCCCTGGGTGTGACGCTGGAGGCGCCAGCGACGCAGCCAGGCAAGCAGGCCGGTCTCCCGCTCCAGCCAGTGGCGGAATATGGGAATGCCGAATTGCCGCGGGGCCGGAAGGAGCACGTCCAGGGCCACACGGCCCGCTCCTCCGGCCGCCGGGACGATGGCCGCCCGCCAGCCGGCGGCCAGCGCCTCGCGCTGCTCCGCCAGGCGAAAACTGCGGGCGTTCATCGCCATGCGGTCCCAGCCCGCCGCATGGCGCGGATCCAGACCCAAGCGCTCGATGCCATTGACGATCTCCGGCGCCAGGGTGGACAGACCCAAGAAGGCGCGAAAGCGGCGCGTGAGCAGGTCCAGGTCATCGGCGGCGTCCTCGGGGATGTCGCTGAATGCTGCCGTGGCGTCCGTCGGGGCGCCGGCCTCCGTGCCGGGGCCAACATAGGCCAGGTGCCAGATATTGGCTGCCTTGTGCGGGCGCTGAGGATTAGTCCGGATGGCGCGCCCGCGCAGCTGATTGGCGCTGACGAAGGCACCGATCTCACTGGCCAGCACCAGGGTGTTGAGCGAGGGCGCATCCCAGCCTTCCCCCAGCAACGAAGTGGTGCCCACCAGCACGGAGATCTCCCCATCACCAAGCAGCCGCGTGAGCCACTTTACGACCAGGCCCTGCCGTGTCGATTCCCGGAGATTCAAGCCCAGATAGGAGGAGTCATGGGGCAATGGCTGCAGCCAACCGGGCGGGACCTCGCCGGCAAGCACACGTAGCCCCGCCTCCGCCGAGGCCGGAATCACCGCCAGCCGTCCCGTCAGAATGCCGAGCCTCACCCCCGGCAGACGTAGCCGGCGCAGGTGCTCAAATATGGGCACCACCCCCAGGCGCGCTAGGGGACCCTCCACGCCCGCCGTACCGGGAAACGCCTCTTCGCGGATGCGGTCGGCGAGGATGACCAGAGACAGCCGCCAGTCCAGCGTACGGCTCTCGTGCTCCACGATCTCGGCGATGCCGTGCAGCCGCGCCGGGCTCGAGCGGAGCCGGCGGTTGAGATGTGGGCTGCTCTGCAGCACTACCTGCCGGCGCAGCAGCGCCCCCATGGAGCGCAGCTCCTGCTGCAGCGCCTGGAGGCGCGGCTCGGCGGAGGAGAGGTGCTCACGCTCGCGGAACAGAACCCCGCTCAATAGCACCTCGGCCCATCCCGCCGTGATCGGCGGCAGCGCCACGCCGCGCAAGCCGAGCGCTTTGCGCAGCGATCCGGGCGCCACGCCGGTGGCATGATGCAGGAACAGCAGCATGCTGAGGTAGAGCTCCCCGTCCGCCAGCAGCCGCTCCCGCTGCCCCACGGGATCGACGACCACGGGATGGGCCTTGAGGGCGGCGATGAATGCCTCGTCCAGGGCCAGGTCGCGCAGCAGGGCTGCGCTGCGAGTGCGAAAGGCACGAATCTCCGCCTCCTCCGCCGCGGTCGGCAGGCCCAGATGGACGTAGTCCTGATGCGGGCACAGGCTGCCGGCTCGCACCAGCTCCGGCACGCTGATCTCGATATCCACTGGACCACAAAGGGCGACGTAGCGGTTCCACTCCACCTGAGTGGCGTCCAACGGCAGGGTCGCGGTTAGCGCCACGATGAAGGGCTTGGACAGTGCCCGTTTGACCCGATCCAGAGTCTGCCACCACTGGTTGCGCAGGTGATGGGCCTCGTCCAGCAGGAGGGTGCGCACGCCCGCTGCCGCAAGGCCCGCAGCCAGTCCCACCTGCCGCCTGGAGGCCGTATGCAGGGCATGAAAGGTCGCCACAGTGAGCAAACCCGGATGCTCCAAATCGGTAGAGACCCAGTCGGGCCGCTCCGGTCGCGGCAGGAAGAGCTCCATGAGCCGCTGAACCCACTGCTCGCGCACCGCTATGGTGGGTGCCGCGATCAGGGCCGGATGCCCCAGCCGCCGCACTACCTCCAGTCCGAGCACGGTCTTCCCCGAGCCCGGCGGTGCGACGAGGTGGAAGTGACCGTCCTGCAGATGACGCTCCAGGTCATCCAGCACCCGTTGCTGGTGCGGGCGCCAGTCACGGGAGAACTGCACATCCGCGGGAAAGACGGAGGACAAGTCGACGTCGATCATGGCCTGCTTCAACAGGAGCCCCATCTCCACCCACAATCCTTCATGCCTGGAAACCGCCCGCCGCCTGCGTCGATGCTGCTTGAACGCCGGCCAACCCTTCCCTTCTGGCGGTCAGCAGCAGCTGCTTGCCATCCAGGTAGCCCAGCTCCCTGGACCAATAGAGCAATCCCTGGGCCCGTTCGAAGCCAACCTCGCGCAGCTGGTCCAATAGCTCCCAGGCGAAACGGCGAAAGCACAGACAGCCGTCAGGCCGGATCGGATCGTAGTGGTACTCGGGTGCCAGCCTATGCACGATGGAGCCATCCGCGGCTACGTCGGCACGCACCAAGTGATACTCCAGATCCTTGCGAAACGGCACCGAGAAAAACAGCACGGCCCCGGGTCGCAGGCACCTATACCACTCCCGTAGCGCCTCAGGATAGCTGCGTATGTGCTCCAGCACATGGATGGCGGCGCGAACGCGATTGCTCAGCCCGCAGCCGGCACACACAAGTCTCTCGCGCCAGTTGGGCGTCAGCACCCCGTCGACCGGATAAGCGTGGTTGAAGTCCACCCGGAATTCGGCTGGCTGACGGTCCTCGATGAGGCTCTTCAGCTTGGTCGCCTTGAGCACCCACGCGTAGCCATCGTAGAGCTGCCGCAGCAGCGTATCCTCCACCGGCAGACCGTATCTGGCGGCATTGGCTGCGAAGGTGTCCAGTAATCCGACCCCCTGCACCTGCGCGTCGCAGGGCGCCGCCAGCTCGCGCCACCGCGATTGGGCGTTGGCCACGCCGGCCCAACGCTGCACCGCGTGGTCAGGCTGCTTTCTGCTGAGCACCAGCTCCGAGCGCCCCTGCCTTAACAGCCGCTGCAAGATGCCATGGTAGTCCACGGGGCGTGCCATCATCGCCACGGCCCGGGCATCGTACACCACCCGCAAGCCGTGCCGAGACAGGCGGTAGCCCAGCTCGATGTCCTCGCAGCCGGGCTTGAGCACGGGATCGAACACCCCATGCTCGAGTCGTCGACGATCACCACCTCGAAGTCCGCCTGCGGCAGGGTGTCGACATTGCCCGCGAGCGCCGTGAGCTCCACCTCACGCAGGAGCTCCCGCGCCCCGCCGTCGCGTGTGGGCACGGAAAGACGAACCTCCGCGTGACCCTGCGGGGGTCGCGGAAGCGCGGCGGACAGCTCGAAGCCGACCGCCGAGTCGATGGCGACCTCGGCTCGCGCCATTTGAAGTTGGCAATGCGCTTGCGCTGGGAGAGAGTATTCATGCGGCCCAAGGGGGGCGCAACGTGCATCGGCTCCACCCCGAGAAAATGCCAGGTCAGAGCATTCGACGATGGAGCCGGCTCAGATCCAATCAGGGTCATCCTAGTAATCGAGCTCCCGCAACAGCTCATTGGCTTCCCGTTTGAATCGCTCGACTAGATGGGCATTGCGCACCGGAGACGACCGGAGGCACGCGACTCCCCTGCCGCGGAATCCGACAGGCGCCTCACCAGGGCGCAAGCGGCCTCGCCTTGCGGGCGAGTTGGAGGGATAGTCGAGCCCTGTGTGAGCCTGTCAAGTCAAACCACTGTCGCCGTCTCCGGTGGCGGATCCAGCCGGGGCAGGTCGGCGGCCAGCAGGGTCTCGCGCTCCAGCAGCAGGCGGGCACCCGCCTCCAGCTGCCCGCGGTAGGTCGCGAGTATGTCCAGCGCCCGCTGCCGGGCCCGGTCCGTCAACGCACGCACGGCACAATCGATCTCCCGTGCGGTCTCCTCGCTGTAGCGGCGCGGGGCGCCGGCGATGAGGCCGGCATCGCCGAGAAAGCTCTGGCGCTGCTCCTCGTAGGTCATCTGGCCCAGCTTCTCCGCCATGCCGAAGCGGGTCACCATGTTGCGGGCGATGTCAGTGGCCTTGTCCAGGTCGTCTGCTGCCCCGGTAGAGATCTCGTCGAACACCAGGATTTCCGCCGCCCGCCCGCCCAGCAGCACGGCCATCTTGCTCTCCAGCTCGGGGCGGGTCATCAGGAAGCGGTCCTCCGTAGGCCGCTGGATGGTATACCCCAGCGCACCGATACCCCGGGGGATGATGGAGATCTTGTGCACCGGATCGGAGCCCGGAGTGGCCATGGCCACCAGGGCGTGGCCCATCTCGTGGTAGGCCACGACTTCACGCTCGTGGGCGTTGAGCACGCGGCTGCGCTTCTCCAGCCCGGCGATGATGCGCTCCACAGCCCCGGTGAAGTCCGCCATGGTCACCGCATCCCCGCGGCGCCGAGTGGCGAGAAGCGCCGCCTCGTTGACCAGATTCGCGAGGTCTGCCCCCGAAAAGCCGGGCGTGAGAGCCGCGACCTGCTCGGGATCGACGTCGGAGGCGGTCTTCACACCCTTCATGTGCACCCTCAGTATTGCGACACGGCCCGACTTGTCCGGCCGATCCACCAGCACCTGACGGTCGAAGCGGCCCGCGCGCAGTAGCGCCGGATCCAGGATCTCCGGCCGGTTGGTGGCGGCCAGCAGCACGATCCCCTTCTGGGGGTCGAAGCCGTCAAGCTCGGTCAGCAGCTGGTTGAGCGTCTGCTCCTTCTCGTCATGACCACCGGACAGTGGCCCGATCCCTCGTGCCCTGCCCAAGGCATCCAGCTCGTCGATGAAGATGATGCAGGGCGCGGTCTTGCTCGCCTGGGCGAACAGGTCGCGCACCCGCGCAGCCCCCACGCCGACGAACATCTCCACGAACTCCGAGCCGCTGATGGAGAAAAAGGGCACCCCGGCCTCCCCGGCCACGGCCCGCGCGAGGAGGGTCTTGCCCGTGCCGGGCGGCCCCACCAGCAGCACGCCCTTGGGTATGCGCGCGCCTAGCCGCCCATACTCCTGGGGCCGCTTCAGAAACGTGACGATCTCACGCAGCTCGTCCTTGGCCTCCTCCACCCCGGCCACGTCTTCGAAGCCGACCTTGGTGTCGGTCTCCACGTAGATCTTGGCCTTGCTCTTGCCGACGGTCATGAATCCGCCGAAGCCCTGCTTCTCCGCAATCCGGCGGAAGAAGAGCATCCACAGGGCGAAGAAGAACAGCACCGGCAGGACCCAGGACATGAGGTCCCTCCAGAAGGTGCTCTCCACCACGCCGGAGTACTCCACGCCGTACTTGCCGAGCTGCTCGGCGACTTTTGGGTCCACCCGGGTGGTGACGAACAGGCGCCGGCCGCCGGGATCGGGCTTCTTCAAGCGTCCCTCCAGATAGTTCTGGCGCACCGTGACCTCCTTGATCTCGCCGGCCTTGAGGTGAGCCTCGAACTCGCTGTAGGGAATGACCTCGACGTGCCGGCTGGCGTACCAGCTCTGGAACGCCAGCACGGCAAACACCGCAAGCATCACGTACCAGAGATTGAGCTGGGATTTCTTGTCCATGGGAATCACTCCGTTTTCGTGGCTTCCGGAGACAGGACAGTCGGGCGCCCTGCGGTGATAATCACGACCCTATGGTCGCCATGGGTCCACCGGAGCGCCAGTGCGTCTGCATATCCGTCACACCACGATCTACCAATATAGCGAGCCCGTGCAGCTTGGGCCCCATGTGCTGCGCTTCCGCCCGCGCTGCGACGGCAGCCAGATCCTGCACCGCTTTCGCCTGGAGCTTGAGCCTCGGCCTGCAATGGCCAGCGAGTATCTGGACGCCGCCGGCAACACCGCGCTCGGCGTGTGGTTCGACGGCGCCACGCGGGAGCTGCGCATCGAAGTGGAGATGGAGGTCGAGCCCGTCCGAGTCAATCCCTGTGACTTTCTGCCGGACCCCTCGGCGACCGGATTGCCCATCGGCTATGCGCCGTCCGAGCGGGTCGCGCTAGGCAGCTATCTCGGCGGGGAGGTCCACCCGATGGTGGCGGCGCTCGGCGAGCACCTCGGCAGCACCAGCGGGCGTCGGACTCTAGACTTCCTCCACGCCCTAAATGCCCACGCCCACGGCTACTACCGGGGCGGGATCCGAGAGCAGGGCGGTCCCCGGGCCCCGGAGCAGACCATCGCCCTAGGCCATGGCGTGTGCCGGGACCTGGCGGTGCTGTTCGTGAGCTGCTGCCGCCATGCGGGAATCGCCGCCCGCTTCGTCAGTGGCTACCAGCAGGGGGACCTCAGCCGGGAGCGACGGCACCTGCACGCCTGGCCCGAGGTGTACTTGCCCGGCGGCGGCTGGCGTGGCTACGACCCCACCCACAATCTGGCAGTCGGCGCCCAGCATGTGGCGATTGCCGCCGCGGCCGATCCGACCGAGGCCAATCCCGTCGTAGGCAGCTACGCAGCGGAAGGTCCCGTGCCCAGCACCCTGGAAGCCAGAGTGGAGATTCGCCGCATCGACGGAGACCGCGTCTGATCCAGGACGCACTGCTCTAAGGCGTCGCCGCCGACAATGCGCACCACAATGGTGCGGCCGCTGAGCGTGGACGTACCCCACGGTGCGGCGTTAGTCGTTCGAGGTCTGTTGCCTGCTGGCCAAGTGCCCGCCTCTCCGTTCGTTCCGAGGCATTGTCGAGCCGTACCCCAGAGCGGAGCTGCCGTGCCCTCCGGCCCCCCCGTCGGCCCCAGTCGCCGTCCGGTCCAAGCGCTGGCGCGGGGCGGCCGACGACGGCTGGCCTGGTTTTTGCTTTTGGGACCCTCGAATCGTTACAGGTGGCTGTGACGGAACGTTGGAGCCCCAGGGTTGGGGCGAGGTCGGTCGCTTGGACAGCAGCGGAAAGTTGGACCAATGAAATTGATAAAGGCGATCATCCAGCCAGCCCGGTTGGGAGAGGTCCGCGACGCACTCATAGCGGTCGGCGTGGAAGGCATGACACTCTCCGAGGTGAACGGCTTCGGGCGCCAGCGGGGTCACACTGCGTTGTACCGAGGCGCGGAGTATGAGGTGGACTTCGTGCCCAAGCTGGCGATTGAGGTGGCAGTCGACGAGGAAGTGCTAGAAGCAGCAGTGGACGCCATCACCGCAACTGCGAGAACGGGCGCCATCGGTGACGGGAAGATCTTCGTGCACGGTGTCGAGCAAGTCGTGCGAATCAGAACTGGCGAAACGGGTCTACAGGCCCTCGCCTCCGATAAATGAGGTTATGGCTATGCAGAGCATGAGCAAGCGAATCGCAGCCGCCGGGGTGGCTGTACTGGCATTCCTCGGGGGTGTGCCCGCCGCATTCGCGGCCGACACGCTCAATTCTGGCGATACGGCTTGGATGCTGACTGCCACCGCCCTGGTGCTGTTCATGACCATACCAGGGCTCGCCCTCTTCTACGGCGGCATGGTGCGCAGCAAGAATGTACTCTCCGTCCTGATCCAGTGTTTCGCCATCACCTCCCTGGTGACGGTGCTCTGGGCCCTGTACGCCTACAGCCTGGCGTTCGACGACGGTGGATCGGCGAACAACTGGATAGGAGGCTTGGGGAAGCTGTTCCTCGCCGGTGTGGGGGTCGACACCCTGTCCGGGAGCATTCCCGAGACGGTGTTCATGACCTTCCAGATGACCTTCGCCATCATCACTCCCGCCCTCATCGTTGGCGCCTTCGCCGAACGCATGAAGTTCTCCGCCATGCTGGTATTCA
>Ga0307417_10001301_pt1 | contig 10413 bp, 11 predicted proteins | sample SalMarWE160210MG_2_FD_202514 | JGI IMG/M metagenome (GOLD analysis project Ga0307417, IMG submission 202514) | Salt marsh sediment microbial communities from the Plum Island Ecosystem LTER, Massachusetts, United States - WE1602-10 | ecosystem: Environmental > Aquatic > Marine > Intertidal zone...
CTGGAGGTGGCCAAGCGCTGAGCGGCGCTGACCGCTGAAGCGTCGCTCGTTCCATCAGGAACCGGTGGCGACTCCAAACTTGGACCACCCGGCCCCGACTACCGCGGACTTCGTCCTCCCGCGGCACCACAGGAGAAACGTCCGGGCTGTTTCCTACGAGAGACCCCACCGATTCGGTGGGGTCTCTCACGTCTCGTACCCGTGGGCGGCCATCCACTCGTCGTTGAAAAGCTTGGACAGGTACCCGCGCCCTGAGTCGGGGATGATGACCACGACGAGGCGATCGTCCTCAGAGGCCACCTGTAGGGCCGCAGCCACGGCCAGGCCCCCGGACCCTCCGGTCAGGATGCCCTCGACCCGGGCCAAACGACGCGCCATGGCAAACGAGGCAGCGTCGTCGAATGCGAGGAAACGATCGATGACGTCCAGGTCGACCGTCTCCGGGTAGAAGTCCTCCCCGACACCTTCCACCAGATACTGGTGGATGTCGCCGCCAGGGCCGCTGGTGTAGATGGACCCTTCCGGGTCGGCGCCCACCACCTCTACCTCCGCGTTTTGCTCCTTGAGGTACCTGCCGGCTCCGGTGATCGTCCCTCCGGTGCCGACACCGGCGACGAGGACCCCGACCCGGCCTTCGGTTTGACGCCATATCTCGGGGCCCGTCGTCTCGTAATGAGCTCTCGGGTTCGCCTCGTTGAGATACTGGTTCGGCTGGAACGAGCCTTCGATCTCCCCGGCCAAACGGTTGGCCACTCCGTAGTAGGAGTCGGGGTCGCCGGGGCCCAGGTTCGTCGGGGTCTCGATCACTTTCACCCCGTAGGCCCGCAACAGGTCCTGTTTTTCCTTGGAGACCTTGTCGGGGACGGTGCAGATCACTTTGTACCCGCGGACGGCGGCGACGATGGCGAGCCCGACGCCCGTGTTACCGGACGTCGGCTCGATGATGGTGCCCCCTGGCTCGAGCAGGCCGGCCTTCTCGGCATCTTCGAGCATGGTGAGGGCTATCCGTTCCTTCACGGAGCCGCCCGGATTGAAGGTCTCCGCCTTCGCGACGAGGTTGCCCGGCCGATGGAGTCGGCTCAGACGGACGATCGGAGTCTCGCCGATCGTCTCGACGATGCTCTCGTAGATCATCTATGGGCCCTCGGGCCCGTCTCCGTCCGAGCGCGACGTCATGACCACGACGACAGTGACGACGAGAGCTGCCACCACCGTGAGCGCTCCCGCCAGGGTGTATCCGGATTGTTGTGCGAGCGGGAGCAAGAGGCGCATGGCGAGATGATGGCATATCCCATCCGTCGGGCCGATACCTAACCTTGTCCCATGACCAGATTGGCACGCTTCGCCTGGGCCGTGCTCGTGTTCAACGTGATCGTGATCCTGATGGGCGCGATCGTGCGAGCCACGGGGAGCGGGGCAGGCTGCGGGCCCTCCTGGCCGACCTGCACCGGCGAGGTCATACCCGAGTTGGAGGGTGCGACCGCCGTGGAGTTTGCCCACCGCTCCGTCAGCGCCGTCGCCCTGGTATTGGTCTTCACCCTTGCTGTCCTGGTGTGGAGGGCTTGCCCCCGATCCCACCCTGCCCGAACCGGGGTCGTTCTCGCCGCAGTGGCCATCGTGGGCGAGGCACTCATCGGCGCGGTGATCGTGCTGGCGGAATGGGTCGCCGAGGACACCTCGGTGGCCAGGGCCATCTCGGTTCCGCTGCACCTGGTGAACACCTTCTTCTTGCTCACCGCGCTCGCGCTGACAGCCTTCTGGTTGGCAGGAGGCCGGCGACTCGACTTCCGCGGCCATCCCGGCGTGACACGGGTCGTCGTGATTGGCGGCGTTGCCCTGCTCCTCGTGGCCGCCACGGGAGCGGTCACCGCCCTCGCCGACACCCTCTTTCCCAAGACCGGCGGCTCGGAGGCGTCTGTCGCATCGCATTTCCTCACCGACCTGCGAATCGTGCACCCGATCCTGGCGGTGGTCGCCGCGGGGGCAGGCTGGTGGGCCGCGGTCCGGTCGGGCTCATGGCCGTCACGGAACGCCGTTGCCCTTCCCGTCCTCGTGGGACTGATGCTCGTCACCGGCCTCCTCAACATCACCCTGGGCGTGCCTTTGTGGATGCAGGTTTTGCATCTCTCCCTGGCGGACGCCCTATGGGTGGCCTACGTCCTCACGTCGGCCGGTGCGCTTCAGGCTTCCGTCAGTGAGTCGCGACTGTCACCCAGCAGGTAGCGGGGTCCTGTCCCCAAGTCGGATGCGGCATCGTCGGGGTTGAAGATGGCGCACGACTTGAGGGAGAGGCAGCCGCATCCGATGCAGTCTGTCAGCTCGTCGCGGAGGGCGGTCAGCTCGGCGATCTGGGCGTCGAGTCTGCTACGCCAGGCCCTGGACAAACGTTGCCAGTCGGTCTTCGTCGGGGTCTTCTCGTGGGGGAGGCGGGCCAAAGCCTCGGCCAACTCGGCGAGCGACAGCCCCACCTCCTGGCCGGCGCGGATGAGGGCCACCCGTCTCAAGGTCGCCCGGGGGTAGCGCCGCTGGTTCCCGTCGGTGCGCTCCGCGGCTATGAGGCCCTTGGTCTCGTAGAAGCGGAGAGCCGAAGCGGCGACTCCCGATCGTGATGCCAGGTCTCCGATTGTCAGCCATTCCATGGCCGATGATTGTTCCTTGACTTCAAGTTGACTTCAACTTGTAGTTTGTGAGACATGAGCAACTCGGCTGGTGACTGGGTTCTGGTGGCGCCGGAAGAGCAGCTGCACGGCGCCCTTGCACGGGGAGGGTCGGAGGACAACTCAGTGGCGCCGATCATGGTGGCTCACTCGGTGAAGACGTCCCGCGCTGGGGTCGTGGAGTCGAAGCGTCTCGACTCCCGGGGATCGCGGGCTCCAGCTGCCAGATTCCTCGCATCCCCGAAGCGGGAGAGGTTCGTTTACAACGCGAGCCTCGATTCCATCGACTTCACTTGAGGCCGGGCGAGCGGCGAAGGCTCTTGGGGGCTCGGTTTCGGGTTGGCACAGGCCCTTTCCCTATAATCCCGCCCCGCTCCCATTGCCCTGATCTCTCGCGGAGGAACTACGCAAATGACGGACACCATCCTGTACATCGCGCTTGCCGCGGGCGTGCTCAGCCTCGTGCTGGCCTACTACTACACCCGCGTGGTGCTGGCCTACCCACAGGGCAACGAGCGCATGGTCGAGTTGTCGGCTGCGATCCGCGAAGGCGCCATGGCCTTCCTCAAGAGGGAATACACCTGGGTTTCGGTGTTCGTCGTCGCTATGGCCGTCCTCATTGCATCCCTTCTCGATTGGGGCCGGCCCTGGGGCGCGATCGCATACGTCTTCGGCGCCGTGCTCTCCGCTCTGGCCGGCTTCGTCGGGATGCGGATAGCCACGGCGGCCAACGCCCGAACGACAGAGGCTGCACGGTCGGGTGGCATCCCGGCAGCCCTGCCGGTTGCCTTCCGTGGTGGGGCGGTCATGGGCTTCACCGTTGCCGGCCTGGGGCTCCTCGGGGTGGGCATTGCCTACCTTCTCTTTGAACCTGGCGGCGCTCTGGCTCCTGGTGACGACACCTGGGTACAGATCGTCACCGCGGTGGGGCTCGGAGGCTCCTCCATAGCCCTCTTCGCCCGTGTCGGTGGTGGCATATACACCAAGGCCGCCGATGTCGGCGCCGACCTGGTGGGCAAGGTGGAGGCCGGCATCCCCGAAGACGATCCCCGCAACCCGGCCGTCATCGCCGACAACGTCGGTGACAACGTTGGAGATGTCGCCGGCATGGGCGCCGACCTCTTCGAGTCCTATGTCGGGTCGCTGGTCGCTCCAGTCGCCTACTCGATATTCGTCTTCACCGGGGAATTGGAGGTCTCCGCGATCATCTTCCCGCTGGCTGTCGCCGCTCTGGGCATGTTCGCCTCGATCATCGGTTCCTTCCTGGTCCGTGCCAAGGACGAGGGGCATCTGGCAGCAGCGCTCCACCGGGGCACCAACTTCGCCATGATCGTCACCGCGATCGGCGTGGGTGGCCTGGCCTACTGGGTTTTCGGCGACGTGGCGGAGCACTGGCTCGGGGTATGGATCGCTGTGCTGGCCGGCCTCGTGGTCGGATGGTTCGTGGGCAAGATCTCGGAGTGGTTCACCTCAGACGAGTACAAGACGGTGAAGGAGATAGCCCGACAGGCCCAGACGGGCCCGGCGACCGTGATCATCTCGGGGGTGGCGGAGGGCATGCGCTCGGCGGCCTTCTCGGTCATCGTCGTGGCCGCCGGCATCGGAGCCGCCTACTGGGCCGGAGACTGGGGCCTCGGCGACGGTGGGGGTATCTACGGGGTGGCCATCGCCGCCATCGGTGTGCTGGCCACGCTCGGGATCACGATCTCGGTAGACGCATACGGGCCGATCGCCGACAACGCCGGCGGGATCGCCGAGATGGCCCATCTTCCCGCAGAGGTTCGGGAGGCGACGGATGCGCTGGACTCCCTGGGCAACACCACCGCAGCCGTGGCCAAGGGATTCGCCATCGCATCCGCTGCGGTCACCGCCCTGGCCCTGTTCAGCGCCTTCACACAGGCCGTGAATCTCGACTCGATCGACATCTCTTCGGCCCCGGTCACCATCGGCCTCTTCTTGGGAGCGATGTTCCCGTTCCTGTTCGCCGCGCTGACCATGAATGCAGTGGGGCGTGCCGCCGGAAAGATGATCGACGAGGTGCGACGCCAGTTCAGGGAGATAGTGGGTCTCAAGGAGGGCGATCCAGAGGCCAAGCCGGACTACAAGACCTGTGTCGACATCGCCACCGCCGGGGCACTTCGAGAGATGGTGATCCCGGGGTCGATAGCGGTGGCTCTCCCCCTCGTCGTCGGCTTCTTCGACGTGGAGATGCTGGGCGGCCTGCTCGGTGGCGCTCTGGTCACGGGGTTCCTGCTCGCCATCTTCATGGCCAATGCGGGCGGCGCCTGGGACAACGCCAAGAAGTTCATCGAGTCCGGGGCCTTCGGCGGAAAGGGCGGGGAGTCGCACAAGGCGGCGGTCATCGGTGACACGGTCGGCGACCCGTTCAAGGACACCTCCGGGCCGGCGATGAACATCGTCATCAAGGTGATGACCATCGTCTCCCTGATCTTCGCCTCGGCATTCATCAGCTGAGCCCGTTGTCAGACCCGACGGGCCTCCGGACCCCTGGTTGGAGAGATCCCTGCGACCTCTCGTATCCTCATGAGTGAATTGATCGGTCAGCCATACCCCCCTGAGGAAGTCCGCAAGGAGATCGTCTTCGTGCGGCATGCCGAGTCCCAGGCCAACCGTGCCGGCGTGTGGAACGGCAAGACGGACGGTCCCTTGAGCGAGGCCGGCGTGGCCAGCCTCGAGGTGCTGGGACGGAGACTCTCCACGTGGGATTTCGATGCGGTCATCTCATCACCGCTGACCCGTGCCTTGGACACGGCCAAGGCTTTCGCCGAAGAGGTACACACCGACGAAGACTTCATCGAAGTCGACCTGGGTCGCTGGGAGGGCTTGCACTTCTCGGAGGTTCAAGAGCGTCATGGCGAGGAACTGCGCCAGTCCATCGCCGATCGCACCATCCCGATGGGTGAGACCGGTGAGAGCCTGGAGCAGGCCGGCAAACGGGCAATCGGCGCGGTGGACAGGCTTTTCGAGGAGATGTCGGATGGGGAGCGGGTAGCCGTTGTGACCCATGGTGCTTTCATGCAGGCCGTGCTCCATCGGCACCTGCCAGGGCACGGGCGGCGGGTCCACGTTTTCACTGAGAACACCGGCATCACGAGGATCATCCAGCAGCATGGTCGGGCACGCCTCGCCTCGTTCAACGACACCGGTCATTTCGGCCCGGTTTCAGAGGAGGTGCGCCGGCGACTCGACGAGGGTGATCGGGTGATGACGTTCGTGCGGCATGGCCAGACCCAGGCCAACGTCGAGCGCCGCTGGCAGGGCAGAGGCGACTGGGACCTGGATGACGTGGGGAGAGCTCAAGCGGAGAAGCTCGGCGAGTGGTACGGGCGTCATCGCGCCGTGTACACATCGCCGCTGAAGCGCGCTACTTCCACTGCAAGGCATATGGCGATGAACGGCATCGTTCCGGTCGACGACCTGATGGAGATCAACATGGGCGAGTGGGAAGGGCTCACCACCGAGGAGATTTTGGAGAGGTGGCCGGACGTGATGGAGACCATCTACCGCGATCGCGTCGATCTCCCACGTGGCATGACCGGTGAATCGTGGTCTGATCTGACCGAGCGGATGGTGCGGGCCGTCGACGGATTGACGCTCTCCGACGAAGGGCCGACCGTCGTCGTTGCCCACGGCGGCGCGATCCGGGCCTACATATCGTCACTCACCAGGACCGACGACATCTTCTCCGAGTCGCTCTACACCCCTCGCAACACCTCCGTGACCCACGTGGCCGTCGGGGAGAGAGGGCCGGAGATCCTCGACTTCGCCGTGGCCACACACCTCGAGTCGATCCAATAGCCTCGGTGGGCCCGTGACCGTCTACGACTCACGTCGATACGCACTACTCAACAGATGGGACCCCTCACATCTGAAGAGGATCGATCGTCTCGTCTCCATCAATCCGTCCCAGCGTGTCCTCGAAGTGGGATGCGGTCGGGGGCACCTGACCAAGGCGTTCGCGGATCGAGGCATCGACATCATCGGGATCGACGCCAACCCACAGGCTGTGGAGGTGGCGGCACCCGGCCTCGTCAGGCACATGCGCGCCGAGGAGCTCGAGTTCGATGACGAGAGCTTCGACTTCGTCGTCGCGGTCCACGCCATAGAGCACATACCCGAGCTGGAGAAGGCTCTCGCCGAGATCGCCCGGGTGCTCAGCCCCGGTGGCCTGGCGGTGTTCGTCTATCCAGCCGAGCCCATCCAGGGGCTGTACGCCGTACCGACTTCGATCATTCTCCACGGGACCCCCTTCAAGGCACGGGAGGTCCATTGTCAGAAGCTGTGGCCGGCCAAACTTCGCCGCCTCGCCCAACCTGTCGGCCTTCGCCAGGTTCGCTCCGAGTTCCGCCTGCTCAAGACACCGCAGTTCGCAGGCGTCTTCGAAAAGGTCGGCTGACTTGTTCACGTGCCAGACCTGTGGGAAGGAGTTCGACCTTCCCCAGCATGTTCTGGACCGCTACCCCGGCTGGACGCCGAAGGAGTGTCTCGATTGCCGGAACTCGGGCAGCAACCGTCCGGCCGTAGAAGACCGGCCGGCGAACCGCCCGCCCAGCATCTCCAAGAACCGCGACCTCACCGTTGCCGAGGTGCTCGCCACCTTCCACGACGGGCCCCAGACCGGTGTCTTCACCGACGGTGCTTCGGAGGGGAACCCGGGTCCCGGAGGTTGGGGTGCCGTTCTGGTCGTGGACGGCAGGGTGATCGCGGAGGACCACGGTTCGGAGGCTCACACCACCAACAACCGCATGGAGCTGAAGGCGATGATCGCCGGGTTGGAGATGCTTCCAGCGGACAGCGACACCGATGTCTACACCGATTCTCAGCTGGTGGTGAACATCCTCACCAAATGGGCAGAAGGTTGGGAGGCTCGCGGATGGAAGAAGAAGTCACCGGGCCCGATAGCGAATCTGGAGCTGGTGCAACGTGCATACGAGCTGGCCAGGGCTCGGCCGAAGACGCGGATCCGGTGGATCAAGGCACACAGCGGCTATCGCTGGAACGAGTACGCCGATTCCCTGGCAACCGCGTACCGACGTAGCGAGAAGTGAGCAGAGCATGGACTCGAGACGACCTACGAACCTGGATCCGCTTCGGATCGAGCTCACCTCTCTATGTCAGCCTCGTTGAGCTGATCGGCAGCGACCCTGAGCTCCTCGATCTACTCAACCGGATAGAGCACGCGCCGCGCCCGAACGTCCTCTTGGCGGGTGTCCAGTATCTGTTGATGCAGTCTCCCGATGATCCCCTGGCCGAGCACTACCCGAATATCGGCGAGCCCACAGAGCCCGGCGGGAAACTCGAGGACAGGTTCAACGACTTCCTGAGGCGTCATGAGGACGAGCTCATGGAGATCGGTCGCACCCGGTACACGCAGACGAACGAGTGTCGACGCTGTGCCGTTCTGCTCCCGGTCATCTGGCTGACCCCACTCACACGTTTCCATCTCCTGGACGTCGGCAGCAGCGCCGGCCTGAATCTCAATCTCGACCGGTATCACTACAGATGGGGGGAGCTCGAATGGGGCCCACGGTCCCCTGTGAACCTCGAGACGGAGAATCGCGGAGCCGATCTCGGACCGCGAGCCATCGACGTGGCGAGCCGGGTGGGTCTCGACCTGAACCCGATCGATGCCGCCGATGGAGACGACCGGCTGTGGCTGGAGGCGCTGGTTTGGCCCGAGCATTTCGAACGGCGTCGGCGCCTCTTCGAGGCATTGGAGCTTGCGACCCGGTACCCGGTGGACATAGTCGGAGGTGATGCCCTGGAAACGATGGAGCCCCTGCTGGAAGCGCTCCCCTCGGGTGAGCCGGCCATCGTCATGCACTCCTTCGCCCTGCTTCAGTTCAGCCGCGAGGCCCGCGAGTCGTTCCGTGAGATCATCCGGCGCCAGCGTGGGAATCGCCCCGTATACGAGATCTCTTTCGACGCGTTCGGGAGGGAGGACGGGGTTGGTGGCCTCACCATCGATGACGGCACCGGGCCGACCGAGGTGGGGACGGCTCATCCCCACGGGGAGTGGCTGGAGCTCTACGCCCGGCCGTAGACCGGGATCAGGGCGCCGTTCATGACACCCGAGTCCTCCTCGAGGAGGAATTCGGCCACGGCGGCGATCTCGTCGGGTGTCGGCCAATCGACATAGTCGGCGTAGGGCAGCGACTTTCGGGTGGCCGGCGTGTCGATCACAGAGGGCATGAGGACGTTGGCGGTGACTCCGGTTCCCTCCAGCTCGGTTGCCGCACTCCGTCCCAGCGCGGCAACGCCCGCCTTGGCGATGTTGAAGGCTCCTTGCGCTCCGAAGAAGTCCACTGCCCCCCGACTGCCCACCAGCACTATGCGCCCCCACTCGGCATCCCTGAGATGGGGGAGGCACGCCCGCACTGCGTAGAAGGCAGAGCGGAGATTCAGGTCGATCATCCGGTCGAATCGGAGATCGTCGGTGTCTTCGATGTCACGGCCACCGGCCCAGCCGCCCACCAGGGCGCAGAGCGCGTGTATCTCTCCCCAGCGGGCGACGACGTCCTTGACATAGGAGTTGACCGCCTCCGCATTCGTGCAGTCGACACGGGTGAGCATCACCTGCTCCTCGTCGACCTCGAACTCCGACTCGAACGCCTGTGCCTCCTCAGGCAGCAGGTAGGTGACCGCGATTCTCCAGTCGGCTTGGACGAGTCTTCTGACCAGCGCCGTGCCCAGGCCACCGGTTCCTCCAGTGATGACGACCGTCTTGCTCACATCGTCAGCATAAATGGACCCCGGTCCGGGCGCTCAACGTATCGCTTCCGCCAGCCATCCTGCCGAAGGGGCGGCCAGAGCCGCCTCCAGGTCGGCCCGGGAGTCGATGTCCAGGCCGAGCCCTCTGCGGGCCACGATGACGACCCTATCCATGCGAGCCAGATGTCGATGGAAGCTGGCGACACCGAAGCCGAAGGAGAAGTCACCCCGGGACCCGATGGCCGACGTGCCGCCGTCACTCGACGGGGCCAGCACCGCGTTGCCTTTCGTCAGGGGTTCCATCAACGCTTCCACGTCCGAAGACGTGAGCAAGGGAAGGTCGCCGTGCAGGACCAGCCACTCACTGTCGCTGTGCCCGGCCCACTCGACGCCGGCGGCAGCGGCCTCGTCCAGCCCCCCTCCCGGATCGGCCAGGATCGGGAAGCCGGTCGAGGTGGCCCACTCCGCTACCTCCGGGTCTCCAGTCACGATGAGGGGGGCCACCCCGGCTGATTCAACCGTGGAGGCAACGTGGAGGGCCAGTGCCGCGCTGAGACGCCCTCGTGTCGCATCGTCGAGGGTGTCGTTGAGACGTCGTTTGCCCGTTCGAAAGGACTTGACGGGGATGATCACGACTACCGGCATCGCCGCAGCGTAGGAATAGAGCCTTCGGTGCGCCGGTTCGAGTGTGCATGGCAAAGGCAATCTGGAACGGTACGGTCGTCGCCGAGAGCGACGAGACGGTCGTGGTCGAGGGAAACCACTATTTCCCTCCCGAGTCGATCAATCGTGAGCACTTCTCCGATTCGCCCAAGACCACCTTCTGTGGCTGGAAAGGCACGGCCAACTACTACGACCTGACGGTCAACGGTGAGACCAACGCTGCCGCCGCCTGGTACTACGCATCCCCGTCCGATGCGGCCCGTGAGATCAAGGATCACATCGCCTTCTGGGGTGGAGTGAAGGTCGAGGCCTAGGGGACCACGAGCACCGGGCACTCGGCGAGATGGGTGAGCCGATCGGC